>SMVA01336328.1_pt1 | contig 34049 bp, 47 predicted proteins | sample 2456451 | NCBI WGS metagenome assembly SMVA01 (sample SAMN11095933, study PRJNA526329) | marine sediment metagenome | biome: Marine sediment; feature: Surficial sediment; material: Deep marine sediment; isolation source: Hadal surficial sediment | place: Pacific Ocean | collected 2014-05 | depth... | reverse complement strand
GGAATCAATAGCGTTACTTAATAACACTGTGTATCAAACCGCCCACGTTGATAATTTACGCAAACGCGCAGACTGGTTCGTGCCACAAATGCGGCTAATAATGGCACTATGGAGGCAACCTGCGGGTACGCTGCCTGTTTTAGCCGAGGCGAAGCAGCGGTTGGATACGCTGGTTCGGTCAGGTCCGACAGCAGAGGCGATTACTTTCCGCAGTCATTACACGGGGCACCACAGATGAAGGAGTTTGCGAATGGCTGACGTGCTGCAAACCATACCCGGAATCGGGCCAAGCATGGCGCAGGACCTACGTGATCTGGGTGTCTTCAGGGTTCGTGATCTGGTCGGTTTGGATCCGGAGCTAATGTACAAGCGCTTGTGCTTGATGCATCATATGCACATCGATCGCTGCGTACTGTACGTGTTCCGTTGCGCCGTATATTACGCATCGACGAAAAACCACGACCCCGAATTGCTCAAATGGTGGAACTGGAAAGATGAGGCTGCGTAGATGGCGAAGAAGTTAAGTGCTGATGAAATTCAGGCTGGCCTGGATGAGCTTGAAGGCTGGTCGCTTGACGACGAAAAATTATATCGGGAATTTCGCTTCGAGAACTTCATCACCGCGTTCGGTTTCATGTCCAGCGCGGCGATCGAAGCCGAGAAAATGAATCATCATCCCGAGTGGTTTAACGTATATAGCAAGGTAAGAGTGCACTTAATCACGCACGATGCAGGCGGAATTACCGAGCTGGATTTTCAGCTGGCGAAAAAGATGAATGCGCTGGCGAGCTAAGATCGTGCCGATGCCAGAATTTTCTCCGGCACTTTATAATCGCGGCAAGATGCCGCCATCAAGCTGCGAAGGCGTCACGCGTCAGATTCTCACACCCATCCGCAAGCACACGAACGTTATCCTCAATTCGAATACCGCCATACGGCCGAAACCAGGCCAGCCGATCCTGGTTAATCATCCCGTGACCTGGCGTCCCGAGCAGACTCTCCTGCAACATATCGATGACATACAATCCCGGTTCGATCGTCAACACCTGGTCAACCTCAAGAACTCGCGTGAGTCGCAGATAAGGGTGCCCACTCGGCGGATCGATGATGGCTCCGGTGTCATCAGCCATGTGTCCACCCACATCATGGACCTGAATGCCCAGTAGGTGCCCGAGCCCATGCGGATAAAACGCGGCGGTGACTCCAGCCTCGATCAGGGCATCAGATGTAGCGGTGGCAAGCCTGATCTCAACCAGCAATTCCGCAATCTTGCGATGGCAAAGGATGTGCAGTTCTGCAAAATCGAGCCCGGCTTTTACCTCCGCGACAAGTTCCTGCTGCAGTTGATCGAATCGTTTAATGAGATCCGAAAACTCCCCGTCCTCCTTGGCATGGGTGCGCGTAATGTCGGATGCATATCCATTGATACTTGCGCCCGCATCGATCAGAAATGATCTTGCTTGTGCAGGTTTGCTGCGTGACTGGTGCTGGTAATGCAGCACCGCAGCATTTTCGTTCAAGGCAATGATGTTGCCATAGGGAAGTTCCAGGTCAGCCTGTCCGACGGCACGGCAGTAATCGAGATGAATGTCGAATTCCGATTTGCCGGTCTGAAAAGACCTGGCCGCCCGGCGATGACCTGTGACTCCGCGTCTCGATGCCGCCCGCATGCATTCGATCTCGTATGCAGTTTTGACACCACGATTGAAATGCATAATATTGAGCGCACTACCCGGATTAACGCGTTCGATGCCAAAGGCAAGTGCATCATCTTCGATTTCCCCAAGCAGGATGCAATTGTCCCGTTCCTGTGGCAGGTGTTTAGCAACATCCTCAATATCGTGCACGATGCGGATATCAAAATGATCGGCCCAGAAGCCATCCGGATTCGCCGCTGGCAGATGCCAGTAGTCTTTCTCCTGGTAATACACCAATATGGGGGTATCGCCAGGTGAGTAAATGAGATAACAATAAGGAGTCGCAGTCAGCGGTAACCAACCGATAAAATGCGGATTGGGCTTGAAGGGGTAATTGTAATCGTCCAGAAACACTGCCCGCGGCGCACCCGAAAAAACGACGACATGGCCGGCACCGGCGCGTTCCAGTGCTCGTTCATGGCGGGATTTAATGATTTGGAGATGGGCTGGATAGAGCTCGCGCAGTGTGGCTTCATTCGCGTATTTATTAATCGTCATGCGCCAATCATAACCTCTTGAGCTGCCCCGGAAAGAAGTATTCCGGGCCGAATAGAGTTCCAATCCAGACACAATCTAGGCATCATTTACAGTTTTCCAGAGTGGCCCGGAGAAATGTATGAATCGTCTGATATCACTGCTGCTGGGGCTCATGATTAGCCTCGCGACGTCCGCGCAGGGCTTTGATCGCCCGGTCGGGGAATCCTTTGCATCCCGCTCCGAGGTCATAGCGCCGCATGGTATGGCAGCGACCAGCCAGCCGCTGGCAACCCAGGTAGCGCTTGATATTCTCAAGGCAGGCGGCAGCGCAGTTGATGCTGCGATCGCAGCCAATGCGACGCTCGGGTTGATGGAGCCAACCGGCTGTGGCATTGGCGGCGACCTGTTTGCCATCATCTGGGATGCGGAAAAAGGTGAACTGAGCGGCCTGAATGCTTCCGGCCGCTCGCCACAACTGCTGTCGCTGGAACATTTTAAGAAGGAGGGCATGGACGCTGTTCCTTACCTGGGCCCATTGGCAGTCAGTGTTCCGGGCGCTGTCGATGGCTGGTTTGAACTGCACGCTAAATACGGTCGCCTGCCAATGACCCAATTGCTGGCGCCGGCGATTGCTTATGCAATTGATGGCTTCCCATTGTCGGAGGTTATTGCCGCCGGCTGGGCGATGAATGCTGAAACCCGCGCTGAGTTTCCGGGCTTCAAAGAAACCTACATGCCAAACGGCAAGGCACCCGCCAAGGGAGAAATTTTCAAAAACCTACGCCTGGCAAACACCTATCGCCAGATTGCAGAAGGCGGCAGGGACGCGTTCTACAAGGGAGAGATTGCGAGAAAGATTGATTCCTACATGACCGAACACGGTGGTTTCCTGCGCTACGACGATCTCGCAGCCCACAAATCCGAGTGGATTGCACCCGTCTCAACCAATTATCGTGGCTACGATGTTTTCGAACTGCCGCCAAACGGCCAGGGTATTGCAGCGCTGCAACTTCTGAACCTGTTGGAAGGCTATGACCTTAAGAGCATGGGCTATGGCAGTGCGGAATACATTCACACACTGGTAGAGGCTAAGAAAGTTGTCTATGAGGATCGTGCAAAGTTCTACGCGGATCCGGATTTTTACGATGCCCCGGTGGCACGACTCATTTCAAAAGAATACGCGGACGAAAGACGCAAACTCATAGATCCGGACAAAGCGGCAGATACCTATCCGCCAGGCGATGCCATGCTGGAGACGGGTGACACTATTTACATGACCGTCGCCGACAGCGATGGCAATATGATTTCACTCATCCAAAGCAACTACGGTGGCATGGGTTCGGGCATGACGCCCGGAGACCTTGGTTTCATGCTGCAAAATCGTGGCGCACTGTTTAGCTTGCAGGAAGGCCACGCCAACGTGTTCGAGCCGGGCAAACGACCCTTTCACACCATCATCCCGGCCTTCGTCATGAAAGATGGTAAGCCATTCATGAGCTTCGGCGTAATGGGCGGCTCGATTCAGCCACAAGGCCACGTAGAGATATTGGTCAACGTCATCGACTTCGGCATGAATATCCAGGAAGCAGGCGATGCCGCAAGAATTCGCCACACGGGATCATCACAACCTACCGATGAAATCATGACCGATGGTGGGGTCGTGTATCTGGAGAGCGGCATCGGCGAGGATGTTCGCGAGCAACTCAGAAAAAAGGGCCACATCGTTGCAACAGACACGATCGATTACGGCGGCTACCAGGCAATCCGCCGCGACAACGTGGAGGGTGTCTACTACGGTGCGTCCGAATCCCGCAAGGATGGCCAGGCGGCCGGATACTAGTTAATGACACAGGAAATTTACCTCACCGGCATCACGACGACCGGTACTCCACACATTGGCAACTACGTCGGTGCGATTCGCCCCGGCATTGCGGCGAGCAAAGACAAGTCAAAGCAGAATTACTATTTTCTGGCTGACTATCATGCACTCGCCAAGGCCGAAGATCCGGAGCGCATCAATCGTTCCACACTGGAGATTGCGGCCGCATGGCTGGCACTCGGACTGGATACGAACAACGCCGTGTTTTACCGCCAGTCGGATATCGCAGAGATCCCACACCTGACATGGATCCTGACCAGTTCCACAGCCAAAGGGCTGATGAACCGCGCGCACTCATACAAGGCAGTCGTGCAGGCGAACGAGGAAAGTGGCAACAAGGACCGGGACAAGGGCATCATGATGGCGCTCTACAGCTATCCCATCCTGATGGCGGCTGACATCCTGATGTTCAAATCGACAAAAGTGCCGGTCGGCAGGGACCAGAAACAGCATGTCGAGATGACGCGCGACATCGCACAACGTTTTAACCACCATTACGGTGACATACTGGTACTGCCGGAAGCAGTTATCGACGACAATACAGCCGTTTTATCCGGCCTTGATGGCCGCAAAATGAGCAAGAGCTACAACAATACGATCCCTCTTTTCTCGGACGAGAAAAAGCTGAGAAAGCTCATCATGAAGATCAAAACCAATAGCCTCGAACCTGGCGAACCAAAAGACACAGACGGATCAACGCTATTCGAGATTTACAAAGCATTCGCAAGCGAGTCCGAGACGAAAGAAATCGAAAAACGATACGCAGATGGCATCGCCTGGGGCGAGATGAAGCAGGTCCTGTTTGAGCATATCAATGAACACATCAAACCGGCCAGAGCAGAATACCAGCGACTCATTGATGACCCTGTGGTGGTCGAGCAAGAACTCCTGAGGGGCGCTGAGAAAGCCAGGGAAATTTCTGTACCGTATCTTGACCAGATTCGCTACGCGGTTGGAATTCGCAAACTGGCTTAAGGCAATGGATAAAGTCAACCGCGCCGAAAAATTCAAGAAATTCGATGACCTGTGGTCGCCAAAACTCGTCGGCGAGCTAAACGAGAACACCATCAAGCTGGCCAAAGGGTATGGCGAACTCGATTGGTACTCACACGAGAATGAAGACGAATTTTTCCTCGTCGTCAGTGGCCACCTGGACATCCACCTGCGCGACGAAATCATAGCCCTGGATCCGGGTGAATTCTATGTCGTGCCAAAGGGCGTGCAACACCGACCCGTGGCGACTGAAGGCACGGAGATCGTCCTGATAGAACCAAAAGAAACATTGCACACCGGCAATGACCAGACTGATCAGACCGTAGCACTGGAAGACCAGAACTGGATCTGAATTGCTGTCGCCGTGAAACAGTCAATCCTGCATGTAGCACTCATCGTTCGTGACTATGACGAAGCAATAGAATTCTATTGCAACAAACTTAATTTCACGCTGATCGACGATACCTGCCAACCAGCACAGGACAAACGCTGGGTAGTAGTTTCACCACCCGGTCCGGGCGGTACGAATCTGCTCCTGGCTCGGGCGGCTACTCTGCAGCAGGAAAAATTCATCGGCAACCAGGCAGGTGGGCGAGTGTTTCTTTTTCTGCAGACAGACGATTTCCAGCGAGACTACGACTCAATGCGCAAGGCCGGAATCAATTTCATCCGAGAGGTAAAAGAGGAAGAATATGGAACCGTCGCTGTATTTGAGGACCTCTACGGCAATCTGTGGGATCTCTTTCAAGCAAATTAGATCAGTCCCAACCGGGATTCAGTCTCTAACTCTTTCTCACCAGGTCCAGCGGGCTTTGTGCCGCACGACCACCGCGCTTAATCACGTGCGTGTAAATCATTGTAGTATTTACATGGCTATGGCCCAGTAGCTCCTGGACAGCACGTATGTCATACCCACTTTCCAGAAGGTAGGTGGCGAAGGAATGTCGAAATGTATGGCAACTTGCCTGCTTGCTGATGCCAGCGGCGCGCACACCAATTTTGACCGCCCGATTCAGACTGGAAGGATGAACGTGGTGCCGCCTTTTTTCCTGGTGAAATCGAATAAACCCATACCGACTGGCAGGAAACAGGTACTGCCACTTCCATTCTTGTGCAGCGTGCTTGTACTTTTTGTCAATGGCGGATGGAATGGATACTCCCTTGCGATTGTATCGCAGGTCCTGCTCGTGAACGCTACGGGCGTTCTTCATTTGCTGCTTGATATGAGGAATTAGCTGTTCCGACAGGATCGTCCACCTGTCCTTCCTGCCCTTACCATCTCGTATCGTCAATTGCAGATACTCGAAATCGATATCCTTTATTCGCAGCCGCAAACACTCAACAAGGCGAAGACCACTGCCGTAGAGCAGGTTGGCCATTAACCAATGCTTGCCTCGCATAGCATCAAGAACCCTTGAGACCTCACTGCGACTAAGAACTACGGGTACCCTGACAGGACGCTTTGCCCTGACAATATCATCAAGCCACGGCAGGTCATGATCAAGAACGCGCTTGTAGAGGAAGAGTAATGCGCTCAACGCCTGATTTTGGGTTGCAGCAGAAACCTTGACGGAGGTCGCAAGATGGCCCAAATACGCTTCAATGTGCTCAGCACCCAGGTCGCGTGGATGCTGCTTGTTATGAAATATTATGTACCGCCGTATCCACTGAGTGGAAGATTTCTCGGTCTCAAAACTATAGTGACGCAGGCGCATTGCCCGCCTGATTTCTTCCATGAATTTCGAAGCCATTGCAAGGTAACACCCCCTGTAAATTGCAAGGTATCATTTAGCCGCCATGAAGCTTATCAATAACATACGCCCCCCTAACAGCTTATTCTGCGCTTTTTATGTATTTTGTGTTTCTATTACTCCTAGATACTTATAGTTAGGCCGCAACAGAAACAATGTCGGTTCCCTGGGTCCGGATGACGCCCGAGAGGGGACATCGAGCTCATACAATAGGAAATCGCGAGCGATGACCCAACGGACTTAATCTTAACTCGATATTTTCATTGGAAACGCAGATTCGGGGGGCAAAATGGAACTAAGTGTTTATCAGGCAAGAGCAAACCACATGCTGAAGGCAAGAGGCATTCTGTTGTTGCTTTTCTCGACGACCACTTTGTCACTGGCGCAGGACCGGACCGCCAACCCGGACGACGTAGTCACCATCGACGGCCTGATCGACGCGTACTATGAAAGCGTCTCGGGCCACCCGGGGAAGAGAGATGCAGAACGAATGCAGTCGCTCTTCATCAAGGGAGGGAATATGTGCATCAATCGGACCGGTGACGAACCAGTACACCAGTTCGTTGAGGAATTGCTTCTTACAGATCGTTTTTTGACGATCTCAAACGACTTCTTTGAGCGGGAATTATCGCGAGATACTCAGCAATTCGGTGACATGGCCAACGTTATCAGCACCTATGGCATCAGCGATGCTATTGAAAACACAAACTACAGCGCGCGCGGCGTAATGGTATTCCAATTGATCCGGCACAACGATCGTTGGTGGATTGTTAGCACGATGTTTCAACGAGAAAGTCCAGAGTTTCCTCTGACCGCCGATTTACTCGACTAAAACAACTGACGAACTGGAAACGAAGGGAGGCAAAAAGCGACTCCCGACTCGGTCCGAATTAAATTGAGCGTCCGCGCATGGTGAATTGCAGGACTGGACGCGAGTAATATCCAACGTGATCAAAACTTCGGTGTTGGAAAAAGCAGCCGTTAGTGGCGTGCCAGGTGCGGCCTAACAAATCGCTGAACTTGCCGCCGGGCAGTATCTGACACGGAACCTGCAAGTGATTGCCTTGCAATGGCAGGTTCCCCGCCAGATACTTGGCGCAAGTTAGCTAGAACGCTAGCTGGCTATCTCAACATAAGATGTAGATTTAGTCATTGACGTTTCTTTCCCTGGGCCATATCGTATCAGCATGAGTTCGAGCAACCGAAACCTAGAAGAACAGGTAAAGATGCTGCCCCAGAAGGATAGGGCGCGTCTCGCCCTGAGTCTCATTGAAAGTCTAGATCCGGGTACCGATGAGGATGCCGAAGCCCTGTGGCTCGACGAAGCAGAAAAACGCCTCAAAGCCTATGATGCGGGGAAGACCCAGTCTCGCCCGGTCAACGATGTAATTGTCGAGATCAAGTCCAACCTTAAATGACGTCATTTCGAATTCTTTCTGAAGCTTCTGAAGAACTAGAAGCTTGCGTCGTATATTACAACTCTCAAAGGTCGAATCTTGGTACAGAATTCTTAGCTGAATTTGAGAGGACGGCAGAACGCATTGTTAATCTTCCGAATGCAGCGCGTAGGGTCGGCGAAGACATTCGATCGAAGCCGATTCATCGATACCCTTTTCATGTTCTGTATCGTTCGCTCGAAGAAGAAATTACAATCGTCGCTGTTGCGCATCGTCGTCGACGGCCCAGGTACTGGCTGGGTCGCACATAGCCAGCTAACAAATCGCTGAACTTGCCGGATTCCGTTTAAATTTGACGGGCCCGATGCGGTTGATGTGAATTAGGAGGATTACCATTAGATATGACTATGCAAATGCATAACCCGCCACACCCCGGTGAAGGAATTAGAGGGCTTTGCCTTGAGCCATTGGAATTGAGTGTCACTGAGGCTGCTGAGGGTCTCGGAGTTAGTAGAAAGACTTTGTCAGCGATTCTGAATGGCCACGCTGGCATTAGCCCTGAAATGGCATTACGCTTTTCGATCGCGTTCGAGACTTCACCAGAGAGTTGGCTCAATCAGCAGGCTCAATATGATCTTTGGGTCGCGAAAAAGGCAAAAAAGAGGCTTCGTGTCAAAAAGCTATGCGCCGCCTAACCGCTGCACTGGCCGCCGGGCGATCCGGCGCACGTTTTCAGTCACGCTTCGTGTACTGTTGTGATGATCGTCTTATGCATCGTGTGGAACACCGCGATTCCGTGAGTTCTTATCTATGAACAAACCATATCGCTTCAACCCGTCTGTAAACTCGATCGGCATTGGCCATGATTTTTCCGCGTCGCAGCTAATGGAGAGACCGGGTCCCACATCACCGGTCGATGGGGCAACCTTTGGTGTCGCCACAATGTCAGAAAACTCACCACATGCTGGTGAAATGCATCCTGATGGTGACGAAGTTCTGTATCTGATATCGGGACGAGTTAAAGTCGTATTTTTGGACAGTCCTATAGACGACATAGATGTACTGCCGGGCGATGGACTGGTTGTGCCGAAAGGGATGTGGCACCGGGTGGACATACTTGAGCCCAGCCAGATCGTCTACCTGACGCCTGGGCCAAATAATGAGTACAAGCCATTAGAGAGTGATGCCTGACACATCGCGACATGGACTGCCGGGCAACTCCCCCCTGGCTTCGTGGCTTGTTATGATGGCGGATTAGAAAGAACTTCAGCAGCTGGCTGGCCCCGTTAAGCCAGGCAGCCCAACCGTAACGGATGGATTGTGGAACAGCTTGTTTTTCACGTAAAGGGTTCCTCTGCGGACGCCTATGAGATTACTTTCATCAAAGACGGCGCGAGTTTGACTGCGCTGTGCACGTGCCCGGCGGGCCAGTTTGGTAACTCATGCAAACATCGTGTTGCCATCCTCGATGGTAAATCTGAGTCCATTTCAAGCGACAACGCCGCCAGTGTTCCAGTGGTGACACAGTGGCTGGTGGGAACGGATGTTGAAACGGCTCTTGGCGAGCTACGTGCGGCGGAAAAAAATAAAGACCGCAGCAAAGAAGACGTGGCAGCACTTAAGAAAAAACTTGCCCGGGCGATGAACAGCTAGCGCTATCGCCAGGTTACTGACTCAACCATGAAATTCATTCGTTTCCTCGCCATTATCACGCTGTTGGCAGCGGTTCCATCGCCGGTGCAGAGTGCCGAGTGTGTAGTTTTTCTGCATGGGTTGGCGCGAACCTCCGCATCCATGAAAAAGGCAGCGGCAGTATTCGAGGAATCGGGCTACGTAGTTGCGAACGTCGATTACCCGTCCAGAAGTTTCCCGATCGAGGAACTGGCTCCATTGGCCGTTGAAGCCGGCCTGGATGGATGCCCCGCAGACAGCGTCATTCATTTCGTCACGCATTCACTTGGTGGAATTCTTGTGCGTTATTACCTGGAGCAAAATGAGATATCCAATCTTGGCCGGGTGCTCATGTTTGCTCCACCCAACAAGGGTAGTGAGGTCGTTGACAGCCTGCGTCATTTTCCTGGTTTCAGAGCGATCAATGGTCCTGCCGGGAATCAATTAGGTACTGGCGAGGACAGCATCCCATTGATGCTCGGACCGGTGAATTACGAAGTAGGAATAATCGCGGGTACGAGAACATTCAACCCTATCCTGTCTCAATATCTCAAGAATCCCGATGACGGAAAGATATCGGTTGAGAACACGAAAGTTGCAGGCATGACAGATTTCATTGTCCTGCCTCACTCACATCCGTTTATTATGAAATCGCGTGCTGCCATCGATCAGGCTGTTGCGTTTATCGAAACTGGACAGTTCGAACATAGTACTCCCTGATATCTGCGTGGTGCCATAGGCACGTGGTTGGCCGTTACGCATTGAGGAAAACGAAATGCTGGAAATTACGAATGTCAATCACGTCGGTATAAGAATCAGCAACAAAGCGCGCTCTATCGATTTCTATTCGTTACTGGGCTTTGACCTGATCAATGATGTGGGGTTCGAATCCGGGCACCCGGTCATTATGAAACATCCGAGTGGGGTTGTATTGAATCTCCTCGGTCCGGCCGATACTCCCGGAGACATTAATATCCTGATGGATGTGGATGAAAAACATACCGGGATCACGCATGTTGCACTAACCGTTGCCTCGCTTTCACAAGCGAAGGAATTTGTCTCAGGACACGACATCAAAATCACAGGGTCATTCAGCTTCGGTGAAATGTCTGCCATATTCATTCGGGATCCGGATCGCAATGTCATTGAACTGGATGCGTATAATGCCGCCGCTTCTAATGAAGATGATGGCTATACGAACCATCCGTAGCCGGGAAGAATTTTGAAGTCTTTGGCTGGTTAAATCACAGAACGTGGTGCAGATGGAGTGTTATTTTTGAATATCGTATTCGACCTGGGTGGCGTTGTCTTCAACTGGCAACCCGACAAGATCATACAGCGAGTGTTTGCGGACCCGAAGATGCAAAATCTGGTCAAGGCGAAAATATTTGGTCACGCCGATTGGCTGGAGCTTGACAGAGGAACGCTATCGTTCCAGGACGCAGTCGATCGCGGAGCACGGCGAACCGGCTTGCCAAAAAAGGATATAGAGCAGTTGTTGAATGAGGTACCAAAATCATTGACACCCATTCACGAGACGATAGACCTTATTCGCTCCATGGCGGATGCAGATCACCGGCTTTTTGTTCTTTCAAACATGCATTTCGCGTCAATTGCATATCTTGAACAGGAACATGATATCTGGGACATGTTTGATGGCACCGTGATTTCCTGTCGAATTCAAAAGATAAAACCGGAGATCGGGATTTATGAACACCTGTTAGACCAGTATCAATTGGACGCATCGGAAACCGTCTTTATTGATGATATGAGTGAAAATCTGGCAGCGGCAAGATCACTCGGCATTCGAACGATCAGGTTTCTTGACTCTTCTCAATGTCGACGGGACCTGTTTGCGCTTGTGAACTAATACGATAAGCGATATCAGGCTCGTTCGAGTGTTCGAGTAAGTCGAAATGGATAACAAAATGAATGCCCTCGACAGGCCGATCGACCACAATGGACGTGACCCCTTCTATCTGGGCGCGTCTTTGTTCTCTCTTGTGATAGTCCTGGTGGGCTTTTCACCTGGCTTTTACCTGCAGGAAGTTTTCGAATTACCTGAATTGCCGTTACATCTTGTTGTGCATGGTACAGTTTTGACCGGCTGGTTCTTCCTGGCATGTTTGCAGCCAGCGCTTGTCAGGTTCCGCAAAACCCGGCTACACCGTCGCACGGGGATAGCAGGTCTGTTAATTGCTGCTGCGGTAGTAATTACCGGCGTTTGGACTGTGGTCATGCGCGATGCAACGACTATTGACGAATTCCCAACCCGCGCCGCCGGTAATTCGCGTCACTGTTCATGTTCGTGTTTTGTATCACGCTTGGCGCCGCATTTCGTCGCCAGCCAGGTCATCACAAACGCTTGATGTTGATGGCATCAATACCGATATTGGCACCGGCGCTGGATAGATTTGCAAGAATGCCGCCGCTGAATGACCTGCTGGGAAAAATGCTGCCCTGGTTTCCCGCTCCTCCGGAAATAGCGTTCGCGACTATCACATTTCTGGTTTTGCTGATCGTGGTGGTCATTCATGACTTTATTCGTGAAAGACGGATTCACCGAGGGACAGTCTGGGGATTGGTATCGATATTGATCATCTCGCCAACGGCGACAGCAATCGTTGTCTCAACCGGCGGCTGGGCGACGTTTGTAAAATGGGTTACTTAGTAAAAACGGGAGACCCCACGGCTTTGCCGGGGAGGCAGTCAAAGTTTGACAAATCCGGAAATCGCAAAGTAAGTTTAAAGCGTAGCCGCAAAATATTGTACTAGGGAGAAACTAAGAGGCGAACAGGGTGTTTGGAGGTCAAGCGTGTGGAGCGAAAGGCAATCGCCCGCTGGGCGGGCTCCTACAGGTGCTAACAAGAATTGTAGGAGCCCGCCCAGCGGGCGATATGTGTTAAGGATGGAACTTCGCGCAGCAGCATTGGCGGGAATTTATTCAGCGTCAGGGCGATGAGAATCAATGCGCCAGTTGGCCGAATCTGCAAGATACCTGGGCCATATCGAGCTACACAAAAAGGACAGTAGTGCGAAGAATCGTTATATTTGGCAATTCAGGGTCCGGAAAATCGACCCTGGCGAGAGATTATTCCGGCAAGTATGGATTATCTCACCTGGACCTGGATGTCCTGGCATGGCGGGATACGGATACTCCAACCAGGCTGCCTCTTGGCGTGAGTGCTGCGAAAATACAAGGGTTTCTGGATAATAACGAACAGTGGGTGGTCGAGGGCTGTTACTCTGATCTGCTGGATCTGGTCCTCACGCAGGCCAGTGAGGTAATATTTCTGAATCCTGGCGAAGAAACCTGTGTACGTAATTGCAAATTAAGGCCATGGGAACCGCACAAATATGCGTCGCCGGAGGAGCAAAACAGGAACCAGGATATGCTGCTGGATTGGGTACGACAGTATTCGCTTCGCGATGACGAATTCTCATTATCGGCACACCAAAAATTGTTCGATGATTTTTCAGGTAAAAAGACAGAGTTCAAATCAAATGACAGAAGTGCCTGAATGATTTCCGCGACGGAAGTCCTCGACCGCCTCAGAGAGGGAAACCAGCGCTTTGTCTCGGGTGCTGGTCAGCTGGAAAGCCACATGGCTCCCCGACTGCGTCGGGAATTCCTCGACGCCCAGGAACCTGTTGCAATAATTTTGGGTTGCTCTGATTCGCGCGTGCCGGTTGAGATGGTGTTCGATCAGGACCTGGGAGAGTTATTTGTCATTCGCGTTGCCGGCAACGTCGTTTCTCCATCACAAATTGGCAGCGTCGAATACGCAGCGGAATGTTTCGGCACGCCCCTCGTTGTGGTTTTGGGTCATACTCAATGCGGCGCCGTGCAGGTTACGTTGGATGAGCTACGACAACCAACAGGCAATCAATCGCTCAATCTGCGATCAATTGTCGATCGCATTCGGCCGTCCGTAGAGGGACTACTGGAGGCAGGTCTTGAGGATGATCCAGACGCTCTCGTCGAGCACGCCATACGCTCTAACGTGCGCGTATCGGCCAATAATCTGAGTCACGGCTCACGAATCATTGAGCAATTGGTCGATGATAAAAAGTTGTTGATTGTCGGTGCCGAATACTCATTGGCAACGGGAATCGTCGATTTCTTTTATAATATGCCGCTATCCGGCTAGCGATAGTTATGCATTGTGCAGTATCCGGCTAGTCCTAGTCCTGGGGCGAGGAATGGTTCAGTCGAGTGCCAATGAGTCTTAAAGACCTGATCTACGCAAAAACCGGAATATCTATCGATCTCGATAGTCTCGCCAGTGATCCCGACGGGCAGACTTTGATTACATCATTGCTGGTATTGGTGGCGAAAAGCGACGGTGGCATATCTCCGGACGAAATGACGCGCATGGTGGAGTTGCTTCGCGGGCGATTCGAGCTTCGACCTGGAGAAGCATTGAACATGGTTGCGCGGGTTGCGGATGAAACTGCACAAACGGCTGATCTCGATGAGTTGCTAAGCGCGGTCAATGATGAGCTGGCGCTGGCACACAAGGAGGAATTGTTGTTAATGCTTCTGCATGTGATATCTGCCGATAATGAAAAGGATGTGGCAGAAATGAATTTTCTTGCTGCGGTAGTTGACGGTCTGCAGGTGCCTGATAAAATTATGGAAAAAGTTTACGGGCGCTATTTCGAAGAGCGGAAAAAACCCACTGTATGAGAGCATGGTCGCCCGGTATTGTCAGTTTCCGATACAAAAAAATACTCGCGTAACAGGGCATTGACAAAATGAGCGAAACTGACGAAGCGAAATTCTACTCGCTACAAGAGGAAAGGATTAACATCCTCTCACATGCGTTGGGTTTGGTCCTGAGTATCGTTGCTGTCGCGCTGCTGGTCGCCTATGCCTGTCGCCACGGAAACCTGATGCACGTCCTGAGTTTTGGTGTTTTTGGTGCGAGCCTGATCATTCTATATGCCTCATCAACGCTTTATCACAGCACGACAGATCCAAAACGGCGAGTCAGATTTCGAATTCTTGATCATGCCGCAATTTACGTGCTGATCGCCGGCACCTACACGCCCATTATGCTTGTAATTCTGGGTGGGTCACTGGGTTGGTTGATGTTTAGCATTTCCTGGGGCCTGGCATTAACCGGGATCGTCCTGAAGCTTTTTTTTACAGGGAAGTACTCGCACGCATCAACGGCCATGTACGTATTCATGGGCTGGCTTATTGTTTTTGCGATAAAGCCACTTATTAATAATTTCTCAGCCGAGGGGCTGTGGTGGCTGTTCGCCGGTGGGATGGCTTATACAGCTGGCGCAATTATCTACAGCTTTAAGAAAATCAAGTTTCATCATGCAATTTTTCATGTGTTTGTGTTGCTCGGGAGCGCCTGCCATTTCGTGTCGATTTATTATTACGTGTTGCCAGCGGCGTGATCTGTAATGTGTGAGACGGATACAGTCATTTATTGCATTCGTGGTCTGCGTGCCAGACACTGTGCATGGTACTAATACTAACGGGAGACCCCCGGCTTTGCCGGGGAGGCAGCGGCAGTTTGACCATTGTGAAAATCGCAAAGTAAGTTCAAAGCGTAACGGCGAAAATTTGTAGCAGGGAGAAACGATGAGACCAACAGGGTGATTGGAGGGCAAGTGCATGGAGCGAACGTCAATCGCCCTGGGCGTAGTAAATTCGCCCGCTGGGCGGGTCTACAATTCTTATTGGCACCTGTAGAAGCCGGCCAGCGGGCGAATTTACTACGCCCAGCGGGCGATGAAGATCAATGCGTCGATTGGCTGAATCTGATGACAATCTGGTCGCCTTTCGGGGACGCAAGGGAGTGCTACGCGGTCCCGTTAAGCCGCTTTGAGCGGCTCACAATCTAAAGCCCCCGGGCAAAGCCTGGGGATACTTACTAGTCCAACAAGGTAGGTTTGATGGACTACTAGCAGACGGTCACTCACGGGCCGCCTACAGTGGAGGCAGTATTGAAAGCGGCCCTGATTAATGCGGCAATGGTTGGTTCCGGCGGGTTTATTGGTGCCATTTGTCGCTACGGATTGAGTGGGTTTGTGCAGCAGCGGGCTTGGCTGTCCGCGTTTCCGTATGGGACCCTGGCGGTCAATATGCTGGGTTGCCTGCTGATCGGTCTCATTGCAGGTCTGGTGGAATCGCGACAGCTATTTAGCCCGGATTTTCGCAGGTTTGTCTTGATAGGGATTCTTGGCGGCTTCACGACTTATTCGACTTTCGGCTATGAGACGTTCGCGATGTTGCGTGATGCTGAATTTTTTCGGGCGGCGGGGAACGTTGGTATTCACGTCGTGCTTGGCCTGCTTCTGGTCATGGCCGGCTACGGTCTGGTAACAAGGTAAATAGGGTAATGACACTTCCGAGTGAAGGAAAACTTCTGCGAATTTTTATCGGCGAAAAGGACAAATACGAAGGTCTGCCGCTTTTCGAGTGGATCGTCCGCACAGCGCGGGCACAGGGCTTGGCCGGGGCAACCGTGCTGCGTGGTATGGAAGGATTTGGTGCGCATAGCAGGCTGCATACGGCGAAGATTCTGCGCCTGTCAAGCGATCTGCCGGTAATCGTGGAAATTATCGATAGCGAAGATAAAATTGAGGCCTTCCTGCCAGTTATTGATGAGGCAATCGCCGAGGGTCTGGCTACTGTTGAAAAAGTTGAGGTCCGCTTTTATCGGTCGGGGAAAGCCAAAGACTGAATCGCTGTTGTTTCGGCACACATGGGCAGCGCGGTCCGGCACAGAATCCAGGTTGAGCAACGGCGATAATGCTGACTCATGATCGGTATCCCGCCGCAATTTTTCACGCACATTCCGTGCTGCCATCGGAGGATTCCGTACTCTGGAAAAAGTTGCTGGCAGTTCGCATAAATGTTGATACGGGAGTCCCATGGATTCAATAAAGGACAATAAAAACAATGCGTTGTGATATTCAGAAAAACTGGCCGGGCTGCACACGGTAAACCGAATATGGCTCGATCTGGCATACAATGCGGAGACATTCTCACCCTCACTCTAAATTTATCAGGTTGCCTGAACGCATGAATTTTAAAATCAGAAACGCACAATCGTCAGATGGAGATCAAATGCTGGCATTGATGCCACGCCTTGCAGCATTCGACGTTCCGCAATCCAGAAACCCGGAACATCTTTGGCGCGATGATGCCAGACTCATGCAAAGTTGGCTCGACGGCGAGGCTGCGGGTTGCCTGGTTCAGGTTGCCGTCGATGATGCAGAAGTCCTCGGATTCACATTGGTCCGCCTGCGACCTGAATTGCTCAGCCACGCGCCAAGCGCGCACCTTGAGGCAATCGCAGTTAGTAAACCTGCGGAGGGGCAGGGCATCGGTCTCGCATTGCTGAATGCGGCAGAAGATAACGCGAGGAGTCAAGGTGCGCAGTCCATGACATTGCATGTCTTTGCAAGCAACACTCGTGCGCGTGAGTTTTATGAGCGCAATACCTACACAGGCGAGTTGTTACGTTACATTAAAGACATTGCAGAATAACGACGAAAAAAATCAATGGTCGGCGAAACGAAAATTCGGCAGATGACGGACGCGGACTGGCCTGAAGTCTGGGCAATGATGCAGCCGGTCATTCGCGCGGGAGAAACCTATCCGTATGCACGCGATATGACGGCTGCCGGAGCACACAAAATGTGGCTCGATATTCCCGAGGCAAGCTATGTCGCCGCAGATGAGTTGGGCAAATTACTAGGCACCTATTACATCAAACCCAACCAGCCAACACTTGGTGCGCATGTCGCGAATTGTGGCTACATCGTCGCCGAAAATGCCCGTGGGCGCGGTGTTGCAAGCCGCATGTGTGAACATTCTCAGGCGGAGGCTCTCAGGCTCGGGTATCGGGCAATGCAATACAATCTTGTGGTCAAGACAAATGAGGCGAGTGTCTACCTCTGGAAGAAAATGGGCTTCACAATAGTCGGCACATTGCCGGGCGCATTTCATCACCCGGTGCATGGCTATGTGGACGCGTTTGTCCTGTACAAAGAGCTGGTCAAATGAGAGCCGCGCTGTACGAGGAGTTTCAAGGGCCGGTTGGTATCAGCAATGTGGACGATCCTGCCCCGGCTGCAACAGGTGTGGTGTTGCGTGTGGCTGCGACCGGTGTGTGCCGCAGCGACTGGCATGGCTGGATGGGGCATGACGCCGACATTACGTTGCCGCACGTGCCCGGGCACGAGATTGCCGGCACCATTGCCGCCGTGGGGCGCGACGTAAAAAAATGGCGAGTCGGTGAGCGGGTTACTTTGCCATTCGTTTGTGGCTGCGGCAGTTGCAGCCAGTGTGAGTCCGGCAATCAGCAAGTCTGCGACAATCAATTCCAGCCAGGATTTACCGCGTGGGGGTCCTACGCAGAATACGTCGCCATAGACTACGCGGACACAAACCTGGTCGCGCTGCCGGATGATATTGATTTCGTAACTGCTGCCAGCCTGGGCTGCCGGTTCGCCACCTCTTTTCGCGGTGTTGTGGATCAAGGTGGCGTATTACCCGAGCAATGGGTCGTCGTGCATGGTTGTGGCGGCGTGGGACTGTCCGCTGTCATGATCGCCGCCGCGTTCGGCGCACGTGTGATCGCGGTCGACGTCGACGCGAAAACACTGCAACTGGCAAAATCAGTAGGGGCGAATGCCACTGTTAATGCGAGCGCCTCCGCGTCCGTCGTTGATGAAATTCGTGAGCTGACTGGCGGTGGTGCGCACTTGTCTATCGACGCGCTTGGCAGCAGTGAAACCTGTGTCAATTCTATCGCCAATCTGCGAAAACGCGGTCGGCATGTACAAATTGGCCTCATGGTCGGCGATGATTATCATCCGTCCTTACCCATGGAGCTCATCGTCGCCAACGAACTTGAAATTGTTGGCAGTCACGGGATGCAGGCTTCCGGTTATGGGAGAATGTTGCGCATGATTGCAGATGACACGCTGCGTCCGCAGCAGTTGATCGGACAGACGATCGATTTGCAGCGAGGTGCCGAGTTGCTCGGCAATCCGGGGCAGCTGCAAGTCGCCGGCATCACTGTTATTGATCGTTTTTGACAGGTTACAGCATCATGAATCGCCTGCCTTATGCCACTGCACTGATATCGATAACATTGGCCGTCGTCCTTTGGCTGATTGCGACCCGGTTAGAGGATGGGTCACGCTGGTTACCGGCGCAGCAGAGCGAACAACCTGATCTGACGATGGCACGACCACGAGCAGACACACCCGTGCAATCCAAAGAGTCATCAGCAAATTGCGAGCAGGCGGAAGACACATTGCGAAAAAAAATTGCGGGCGCACAATATTGCGCCACAGACGATGATTGTACTGTGGCCGACTATGGCTATCCGATTCAGTGTCTGACATCGGTCGCGAAATCAGAAATTACGGCGCTGCGACTGGAATACAGGAATTACGCAAGGAATTGTGCGTTTCGTGTCTATTACGATTGTCCCTCTGGCGACGCGAAGCGCGAGGCTGTCTGCCGCAACAATCGATGCGCAGTCGACCTGGTCACGACCGACCTGCTTCAGAATGAAACACTGGAATACCTGGGCATAGAGAGATAGCCGGCCCCGGGTCATATTGCAAAATGACGATATTGAAAACAGAACGGTTGCTGCTTTCCCGCCTGTCCTTTGACGATTGTGATTTCATCGTCGAGCTGCTGAACGAGCCCGGGTTTCAACGCTTTATTGGCGACAAGGAAGTTCGCTCGGCTGATGATGCGCGAGGATATCTGCGCAAAGGGCCGATTGGCAGCTATGAACAGCACGGCTTCGGCATGTTCCTGGTGTCCAACAAGGCCGATAACGCACCGCTGGGGATGTGTGGATTAGTGAAAAGAGAGGGCTTTGACGCCCCCGATGTGGGCTTCGCGTTCTTGCAAAGATTCTGCGGCAACGGATATGCGCTCGAGTCCGCGATTGCCGTAATGGATTACGGCAAGAACGTTCTTGCATTGCCCCGTATTATTGCGATGGTGGACCCGGAAAACGAGTCACCCGTTCGACTGGTTGAAAAGCTCGGCATGACGTTTGAGAGGATGGTCCGCATGCCGGGGGAATCGCAGGACATAAAACTGTATGTGACGGTGGCTGAATGAAAGACATGCTGGTGATCGCTGCGCTCCTTGGCCTGGCTGTGGTCGCGATCCTGAACCACTCATGGCCATGGTTGGCGGCCGTGGTCGGAAGTGGCGTCAGTTTATCCGTCAGCCGCAATGCCCGGCTGGCAACACGTGTTCAGCTGATTTTTGTTGGCGCATTGGCCGGCGGGCTGGGTGCAGAAATTGTTCGGACGATCTACGTGACGGGTCAACCGAGTGCAGCTGCGAGTAATAGTGGAATGTATAAGCAGGCACTGATTGTTTCGCTGGGCACTGTCATATTCGTACTGGGCGCAATGATTGTCGAGCATCTGTTGCGTAAGTTGATTTCGAGGACAGAACCGTGAGGGTGGCGATCCGGTGAAAAAAGTTTTGCAGAATAAGGGCGCTCGCACTGGCATTTTCTTCGGTGCTACGAGTGGAGTCATTACCACGATCGGGTTGATTACCGGACTGAGTGCCGGAACAAATTCCCAGGTGGCTGTGCTTGGTGGAATACTGGTGATTGCAGTCGCGGATGCGATGTCCGACGCACTGGGCATTCACATCGCCCAGGAAGCCGACCCGGAATCGACGGAAAACCATATTTGGGCGGCAACGATCTGGACATTCCTGACCAAGCTCATCGTTGCATTGAGTTTCGTTGTGCCGCTACTGTTTTTGCCACTACAGCTGGCCGTTGCCGTTGCCATCGGTTGGGGCCTGGCGGTTATTACTCTCCTCAGCGCATATCTGGCAAGAATGCAGCGTGTTGCAGCACTGCCAATCGTGACGGAGCACCTGGGCATTGCAATCGTGGTCGTTGCGATATCACATTACATCGGCATCTGGGTAAGCAGCGCATTCGCCTGATGCGTATCAGGCAATACTACAGCGGTCGCTGTCACCCATCTTTACGTGGACGAATCGTGGTACATCGGGTACTGATTTGATATCAGCGACTGCGTTGGTAAGGGTAGTGGTAAAATGATTATGCAGCAGCCCCGGCAGGCGATTGCCGCTTTTTAAGAGCAAACTTTCAGACTGACAGCATTCAACGAGAGCATATCAATGGCAGATTTAACCTGGGACGAATTTCAAAAAACAGAGCTGCGTGTTGGCACCATTGTTGCTGTTGATGAATTTCCAGAGGCGCGCAAGCCAGCGTGGAAGCTGACAGTCGATTTTGGTAGTGAAATCGGTGTACGGCGTTCATCCGCGCAGATTACTGATCACTATGAAGCCAGAGATCTCCTTGAAAAACAAGTGCTTGCAGTGATCAATTTTCCGCCAAAACAGATTGGACCGTTCATGTCAGAATGCCTGGTCACCGGTTTAATACAGGATGATGGCAGCGTTGTGCTGGCAGTACCCGACAAACCGGTAGCGAACGGACTACGCCTTGGCTAGCCATTAACCGGGATGTTCCTGACATGAGTGAGTATTTGGCGACAATTCGCTGGCAACGCGGTGAACAGGAATTCATCGATGACAGTTACAGTCGCGCTCACCAATGGGAATTCGACGGTGGTGTCACCGTACCGGCATCGGCGTCACCGGGTATTGTGCCGCTGCCATTGTCTGTTGCAGAAAATGTCGATCCGGAGGAGGCATTCGTGGCTTCGCTGTCCAGTTGTCATATGTTGTTTTTTTTGTCGTTAGCAGCAAAACGCGGTTTCATAATTGACGAATATACAGATGCAGCGATCGGTGTACTCGGCAAGTCAGACGAAGGAAAAATGGCGATGACACGCGTTGTGCTGCGGCCGAATGTAACCTGGTCGGGCGATAGAATTCCCAGCCAGCAGCAGATAGAGAAAATGCATCATCGAGCACACGACTTGTGTTTCATCGCCAATTCTGTGAAGAGTGAAATCGTGATTGAGATTGTTGCGTGAGTGATATCGATGGTGCCTAATTTTGACTGAAGACACGACAGACTGGACCGAACTGCGCGAATTCGCCGCAGTTGGCCTGACACAGTCGTTCGTGCTCAGTTGGCACCAGGATGCGGATTCATTGATGATCGATCTTGATCTGTTTTTATGTCCGGACCATCCGTTTTACGAAAAGCCGCGTCCGTCTGAAGCAGCCTGTTTCAGAGCAGCGTTCCTGGAGTTTCCAGCTTGCACACAGGTGCAGGTGGTGGGGAAAATGGCACAGCAGCCTCTGACTGAAACGATCCAGATGCTAACCTCCGGCCTGATTTCCGGGCTCAGGCGAACCGGCGATGGCAGGTATGAAATTAGCGGCAAATTCGATAGCGTCGAAATACTGGCCGACAGACCATTATTGCGTATAAAAAATATGTCCGTCTGAATATCAATCGGGAGCATTAATCAATGTACGAAGAAATCAAACATCCCTGTGTGCAACACAAGCTCGCCCTGATCCGGGATCTCGAGACGGGGCACAAGAAATTTCGCGAGCTGGCCACTGAAATCACGATGTTCATTTGCTATGAAGCATTGAAAAATGTGCGCGTCAAAGAGGTGGAAGTGCAAACGCCGGTTGCGGCGGCGAAATGCCACATGATCGCCGAAGATATCGTCGTCGTACCAATACTGCGGGCCGGAGTAGGCATGCTCGATGGCATATTGTCACTGGTGCCCTCAGCAAGGGTCGGTTTCGTCGGTTTGTACCGTGACGAAGAGACCAAAGAGCCGGTGACCTACTACCAGCGCCTGCCTCCTCAGGCTGAGAATGGAATGTGTATCGTGATTGACCCGATGCTGGCAACTGGCGGCTCGACGGTTGCAGCGATAGACATTCTGAAGAAAAAGGGAGCGGCGAATATCGTCGTCGTGTGCATTGTGACCTGCCCCGAAGGATTGCAGCGCGTTGAGGCTGCACACCCGGATGTGCACATATACGCTGCCAGCATCGACGAGAAACTCAACGAGAAGAAGTATATTGTGCCGGGCCTGGGAGATGCGGGTGACAGATTGTATGGCACCAGCTAATTCACCTGCTACTGTACAGCCCGCAGGCGCGTTTGTTCTCAGATGAGGCGAGAATACAATTCATAGAGTCAGATTTGACAGAACTTCCCGGATTCAACGATTTTGATCTGACTTCTGGATACAGCGATGGCAGAACTCAAAACCAGAAAGAGCAATGCGAGTGTGGCAGCGTTTCTCAATGCAGTTGAAGACAAGGGAAAGCGCGGCGACTGTAAGCGAATCGCTAAAATGATGCGCGATGCCACTGGCAAGCGGGCGAAAATGTGGGGTGAGTCTATTGTCGGTTTCGACAGTTACAACTACACCTATGAAAGTGGACATTCCGGCAGCTGGCCGATCTGTGGTTTTTCGCCCCGCGCCCAGAATATAACGGTCTACATCATGCCGGGCTTCAACAAATTCGAAAAGATTCTGGGTAAACTTGGCAAGTTCAAAATCAGCAAGTCGTGCCTCTACATAAAAAAGCTCGATGACATTGACCAGAAAATTCTTGCTAACCTTATTGTGGCGTCTGTTAAAGAAATGCGCCGCAGGTATAAATCCAAACAGGCGGAATCATGACCAAAAATGTATCAGTATCTACAAATCGCCGGCAATTTTTGAGCTACCTGGCGGCAAGCCCTGTTTGCAGTGCCTTGGCTGGTGTCGAATTCGCCAATGCCACGATTGATACCGGCCAGCGAATTGCAAGCCCCGCGGATGCAATCGATATCTTTGATCTACAGGCGACCGCAAGTGAGGTCCTGCCGCCCGCGCATTACGGGTACCTGGCGTCTGGCGTTAACAGCGATGCTACGGTACGCGCGAATCGCACCGCATTTGAACACTATTACCTGCGTTCGAGACGGCTGGTGGATGTATCGAAAATCGACACGTCGGTGAAAATTTTCGGTGAAACCTGGCCGACGCCAATCGTGGTTGCGCCGGTTGGTTCACAACGGGCATTTCACGGAGACGGAGAGCTGGCGACCGCCCGTGCCGCGCGCAGCCGGGGACACCTGCAGATTCTTTCCACGGTAAGCTCCACGCCAATTGAGGAAGTCGCTGCCGCACGTGAGGCCCCAATCTGGTTCCAGCTCTACACATTGGGCGGCTGGCCCGGTGTAAGAAGAATGTTGCGACGCGCCGAGGCGGCCGGTTGTCCGGCTGTTGTCCTGACAGTTGATAATCCAACTTCGGCTGCGCCGGCGCGCCACACCCTGGCAAGGGCACGGTTGCAGGACTCTCGCGATTGTTCGGTATGCCACGAGGGATCCGGAGTCGCGGCACGGGGAAAGCCCATGTTCGATGGCATTGAAGCCCGTGAAATTGGTCGTCGTGAATTCCCATTAACCTGGGCGTTTCTCGAACAACTACGCCAGGAAACAACCATGAAAGTGCTGGTAAAGGGGATAGTGACTGCGGAGGACGCCGAGCGTTGTGTGGAGTATGGCGTCGATGGAATCATAGTATCCAACCACGGCGGTCGAGCGGACGACAGTGGGCGTGGTGCTATAGATAGCCTCGCTGAAGTCGCGCCGGCAGTAAATGGGCGAACACTACTGCTGATGGATAGCGGTATCAGGCGCGGTACTGATATCCTCAAGGCGCTGGCGCTAGGTGCCGATGCCATAATGGTCGGGCGCCCCTACATTTGGGGTCTCGGCGCATTCGGTCAGCCGGGGGTTGAACGGGCCCTGGAAATTTTGCACAGTGAATTGCAAATAGCGATGGAATTTGCTGGCATACCATCAATTGACCGCATCGGACCGGATGCGATCGGGCTAGCGTAAATCAGGATCGAAAATGATAGAAGAACCCAAACCACCGCGTTTCGAAGACGATGAAATGATCATCGAAACACAAAACAGCACTGAAGTTTATGATGCAAAGTACCTGGTTGCTGTAGCGCTCGTTTTTGTTGCCAAGGGAGATGGCAATATTTCTGAAAGTGAAACGGAGCTAATGCTGGGATTGCTAAGTGAACACTTCGACCTTACCAGTGCCGGAACGCTTGCGGTGCTAACCCGAGCGATGACTGATATCGCGGAAAATCCCGATCTTGAAAACCTTATTAAGGAACTGTCGGTCATATTGAGCCTGGCGGAAAAAGAGGAAATTGCACTCATGATGCTGAAAGTGGTGGCAGCTGATGGTCGCAAAGACGCAGAAGAGATGGAGAACCTCAGTATTGCTGCACAAATAATCGACATACCGGCAGATGTCATGCATTGTGCTTATGATCGTTACTTTGAGGAAACCAGAGTTTGATGCCTCATCGAAATGACTGATTAAAAAGTTAATAAAAACAAATAGATAAAATGGTTGGCCAAAGCTGCGGCAGCCGACGTAAAAACAAAAACAGCAATCGATCGTCATATGAAAGCAACCATCAAAGAATTCTTACAGCTTGAATCTGCCGGTGGCATTTTGCTGATCGCTGCGGCGGTGCTGGCAATGCTGTTCGCGAACTCTCCTTTACACGGTTATTACGATCTCCTGCTCGACGTTCCTGTCGAAATTCGCGTTGGCGGCCTCATTATCGCCAAACCATTATTGCTGTGGATCAACGATGGTCTGATGGCGATATTCTTTTTTCTTATCGGCCTGGAGCTGAAACGAGAATTACTTGAGGGGGAGTTGTCGCGGGTTAGCAATGTAATATTGCCGTTTTGCGGAGCGATTGGTGGCATTGTCGTACCCGTTGCAATCTACATCGCTTTCAATTACGACGACCCCGCTGCGATGAATGGTTGGGCTATTCCCTCCGCCACGGATATTGCATTTTCTCTCGGTCTGTTGTCGCTCTTCAGCAATCGTGTTCCGGTGGGCCTGAAGGTCTTCCTGGTATCGATCGCAATATTTGATGACATTGCCGCGATCGTAATCATTGCGATTTTTTATTCCGGTGATCTGTCGCTGATGTCGATGCTGACGGCAGCAGCATGCCTGGTTGTCCTCGCCATAATGAACAATCGCGGCGTATCGGATGTATCACCTTACCTCTGGGTCGGTCTGATTATGTGGATCGCGGTTCTGAAATCAGGTGTTCACGCAACCCTGGCTGGTGTGGCGCTTGCTGCATTTATTCCAATGCAATCGAAAACCGAGCCATCAAGATCGCCATTGCGCGGACTCGAAAGCGATTTACACCACATCGTAGCGTTTGCGATCCTGCCGATTTTTGCTTTCGTCAATGCCGGCGTGCCACTCACTAACCTGGAATTCGGCGATTTGTTGCATCCGGTGACGCTAGGTATCGCACTGGGCTTGTTCCTGGGCAAGCAAATCGGCGTATTCGCGGCCTGCTGGTTAGTAATAAAAACAGGGGTGGCCAGGCTGCCGTCCGGTGCTACCTGGGGGAGTCTCTACGGCATTGCCGCGTTGTGTGGCGTCGGTTTCACGATGAGTATGTTTATTGGCTCATTGGCGTTCGAAAGCAAAGGGATGGATATGCACCAGTTAATTGACGATCGCGTCGGTACGATCGTTGGCTCAATCCTTTCGGCCGGGCTGGCATACCTGGTACTGCATCTGACATTGCCGAAGAATGGCAAGAGGCCAGGATAGGCATCGGAGCAAATGTCAGGCCGCTAGCCCGGACTCTTCATGAATCGTCGTGATGATTGCACCCCAAGAGTACTTCCTCGGTTTGTCTGGCGACAAACCTCACGGCGGGCAGAGATTTGTTTACCCACGGGATTATCCGACCGAGCGGAATACCAGTGTGTATTCCCGAGAGAGGAGAATTCTGTGTGTAAACAAAGATCAAGCAAGGGCGCGAGCGCATTCATGAAGTGTCCGGGCTAGGGAGCTGAACTATGCACAAAAGCAGACTTGCAGGGCTGATTATTGACTGCGATACCAATGATCTTGATGCCGCCGCTCGTTTTTGGTCGCGCGCACTCGGCGCACCGGCGAAAAGCGCGGCAAACCTGGCCAGCAGCGCGTATGTTGAGCTGGATATGGGTTCGAATGAGCCGTATGTAGAAGTGCAAAAAGTCGATCATCCGAGCCGTGTACATATCGATATCGAAGCAGACGATGTAGCGGCGGAAGTCGCGCGCCTGGAGATGCATGGTGCCAAAAGAATTGCCGATATCAGGGGGTGGGTCGTAATGGAAGCACCTACAGGACAGCGGTTCTGTGTTGTACCCGTCGCAAGCGCCGATTTCGAAAATAAGGCCCACACCTGGGACTAAGTTGCAAAATAAAACTGGAACAAGCGAAGTGAACAGGAGACAGATATGACTAGCGAACTTGTGAGCCTTACCTGGGTAACCGCACTCACAGCTGTTTTATGGATGCCCTATATCCTCAATTTGATTGCCGTGCGCGGTTTGCTCGATGCCGTAGGGTATCCGGATGATCCAAAACCACTGTCCGGTTGGGCCGCAAAAATGAAAGCGGCGCATGCGAACGCGATCGAGAATCTCGTCGTATTTGCAGTGCTGGTGCTGATCGCCAATGCAGCAGGTGTGAGTAATAACATCACCGTTGTTGCGTGCGAAGTATATTTCTGGGCGCGCCTGTTACATGTCGTAGTGTATACCTTTGCCGTGCCGTGGATTCGTACGCTCGCGTTTGCTACAGGATTCGGTTGCCAGGTTGCGCTATTGTTGCAACTGCTGTGATCCTGGTGGTGCGTGCAGGAGCGGCGTCTTCGCTCCCGTACGCATCTTAACGCTAAGATCAGGGGTAACAGTTTAGACTGGCGCTTCTGCGGTGAGCGATAAATCCAGTGTGACTCAGGGACGTCGCCGTTTGTATTGCTGTTGTTGATCCTCCAGTTCCGTCCAGCGCTCCAGCGCCTGGTCCAGCGACTGCTGCGCTTGTGAAAATTCCTGCAGGATGGATTTCGTGGTCGCATGGTCCCGTGAATAAAAATCTGCGGCGCTCACCCGTGCTTCGAGTGTGTTAACTCGATTTTCGAGTTCCTCGATGCTTCCCGGAAGCTGGTCGAGCTCGCGTTGTTCGTTGTAGCTGAGTTTTTTAGCGTTTCGTTCAGCCGCTGCCGTATCTTGTTTGTCAGCAACTGGCTGATCTTTAAGCGGGTTTTCCGCGTCGGCGAGTTTCTTGCCTTGTCGGAGCCAGTCAGAATAGCCACCGACGTACTCCTTGAGCTTGCCATCCGCTTCGAAGACGATGGTGCTGGTGACGACGTTGTCGAGAAACTGGCGGTCATGGCTGACGACGATCAAGGTACCTTTGTATTCGGTGAGTCGTTGCTCCAGAACCTCGAGCGTTTCCATGTCGAGGTCGTTGGTTGGCTCATCGAGGATCAGCAGATTGGCCGCCCTGGTAAACAGCTTGGCCAGGATTATGCGGTTTCGTTCGCCACCGGAGAGGGACTTGACCGGCATCATTGAACGCTTTGGAGTGAATAGAAATCCTTTGAGATAGCCAATGATATGGCGTTCTTTGCCATTCATTTTGATATAGGTTCGCCCGTCGCCGACATTCTCGGCAACTGACTTTTCTGGATCCAGGGTCTCCCGCAACTGATCGAAATAGCCGATTTCGACATTGGTGCCGCGCTTAATAGTGCCCGACTGCGGTTCGATTTCGCCAAGAAGTAAGCGTAATAAGGTTGTCTTGCCTACGCCGTTGTTGCCCAGAATCCCGATACGATCGCCGCGCATGATTTTTATGGAAAAGTCTTCGATCAGCGGTTCGTTATCGAACCTGTAACTGATGTTTTTCGCACGTATGACCTTACGCCCTGATTTATCGGCTTCTTCAATATAGATTCGTGCGTCTTTTCCACGGTCAATACGTTTGGCGCGCTCTTCACGCATCTTCATCAGGGCCCGGGCACGCCCTTCATTGCGAGTCCGGCGCGCCTTGATTCCCTGCCGAATCCAGATTTCTTCTTGCCCCAGTTTTTTGTCAAAACGTGCGTTTTCACTGGCCTCCGCGGCCAGTGCTTCTTCCTTGCGGCGCAGGAAATTCCTGTAGTCACCCGGCCAGCTGGTCAGCTTGCCACGATCGATTTCCAGTATCCGTGTTGCGAGGCGTTGCAGGAAGGCGCGATCGTGCGTGATGAAAATCACTGCTCCCGCATAGGAATAAACGATGGATTCCAGCCATTTTATGGTCACGATGTCGAGGTGATTGGTCGGTTCGTCGAGCAACAGCAGATCGGGTTTCTGCACCAGCGCCCGCGCGAGGAGCACCCGCCGTCGCCAGCCGCCCGATAACTCGCTCATATTCTTTTCTGCAGGCAGGTTGAGTTGGGACATTGTCGTTGCGACGTGTTGCTCAATATGCCAGCCGCCGTGCGCATCGATTTGCTGGTGCAGCACTTCAAGCTCACGCAGCCCTTCGCGATCAAGATCCTGTTGCGAACGCTCCCGGTATTCATCAAGCAGGTTCTGGATAGCGGCGAGGCCGGATTTGACCACTTCATATACAGGTTGGTCCATCGCCTCGGGCAACGCCTGCTCGAGTTGACTGACGACCAGCCCCGTTTGCCGCACGATTTCCCCATCATCTTCAGATAGTGTGCCGGCGATAAGTTTGAATGTCGTTGATTTTCCAGCGCCGTTGCGACCAATCAGACACACGCGTTCACCCCGCTCGATCGAAAAATCGGCCTCGGTAAGAATCTTGTGCTCGGCGAAATCGAGTGATACCGCGGTGAAACGTATTAAGGGCATGTGCTGCGCAGGATTTGTTCATTCAAAGGCAGAAGGATACACGCTGGCGGGTGATTCGTGCTGTCTTTGGCATTGAAGATTTGCTGCCGTAGCCGTAGTGTCTTGTCTGAAACCACAACAAGGGTTCGCGGTGGACGAAGAAAGACTCATTGACCTGGAGACCAAGCTCTCACACCAGGAGCATTTGCTCAGTGATCTGGATGACGCACTGACCAATCAGCAAGCGCAGATTGCTCAGCTGGAGCTGCTCTGCAAGTCGCTGCTTGACAGGATAAAGTCGCTGCCGGACGGGGATTCAGGCGGTGGCATGGACGACGAACGACCGCCTCATTATTAATTGATCATCGACTAATCAGCAATTGGTGCAAAAGACACCACACGGTCGGGGACGTTTTCCTGCCAGCGATCGAAACCATGAAAGAGGGGCCCGAGATGGCAGTGCAAAGCAAGACGATGCAATACGCCTGGATGCTGGTTTTCTTGTCTGTACTCGTCTGGTCGGCGATCCAGCCGCACGATTATCCAACCTGGTTGCTCGAGGTCTTGCCAGCGCTGATCGCGGCGGCAGTCATGCTCTACACGCGCGATACTTTTCCGTTGACCGGGCTGGTTTATTTCCTGGTATTGGTGCACTGCGTTATTCTGATGGTAGGCGGTCATTACACGTATGCAGAAGTGCCATTGTTCGACTGGATAAGAGACGAGTTTGGACAATCACGGAATAACTACGACAAACTGGGGCATTTCATACAGGGCTTTGTGCCCGTAATCGTCGCGCGAGAAATAGTGATTCGCAAGAACGTATTTGACAGCAGGCGCTGGCGTGATTTTTTCATTGTCTGTTTTTGCCTGGCCTTCAGCGCGTTTTATGAGCTTATTGAGTGGTGGGTGGCCTTGTTATCTGCGGAAGCTGCCGACTCATTCCTGGGTACGCAAGGTTACGTGTGGGACACGCAGTCAGATATGGGATTTGCACTCGCTGGTGCGATTCTCGGGTTGCTACTGCTTGGTCGGATGCATGACCAGCAACTGCAGCGTGGCGGATTTATCGACTAGTTTGGATAATCAGCCGAAAGAATTCCGATGACTATTAGTGTCACCTTGGCAGGTGAGGAGCACCTGAGGGCGATCGGACCCATTGAACTGGCAGCCGCAACAATGTTTTCTGAAGCCGATCTGCCAGCAGAAATTCGTTATCGCGTGTCAGAACCAGAATTATTGCGTGACGCACGAAATGACGGCCGAATCTGGGTTGCGCTGACGGAGCAGGGCGTGCCGGTTGGCTTCGCCCTGGCCACTCTGGTTGACGCTACTGCGCATCTGGACGAACTGGACGTTTTGCCGAAGTACGGACAGCGTGGTATCGGTACAAAACTCGTGAACACGGTTGTGAGCTGGGCGCGCGACCAAGGATTTTCTGCGTTGACGCTGATTACATTCGATCATCTGCCCTGGAATGCGCCATTTTACGAAAAGTTGGGGTTCGTCCGCCTGAGGCCCGAAGAACTTGCAACCGGGCTTGCAAGTCTTATCGAGGAAGAGGGCAAGGCAGGTATCGATATTACCAAACGTGTTGGAATGCGGCTAACCCTGAGCCCAGCGGCGACCGGCTCATGACGAGTACACAGAAAGCGGGCGGTTGTGTGCGTACCTGACCATCCTGTATCTTCGGATGGATCTTAATGCGCCGGTGCGGTTTGCCGAAGCGTTGAATCGCTATGTAGTACAGAAATCCGGGAGCAATATTTCGTGATCAGAATCACCAGTGTTGTAGTCATGGCATTCTTGTCTTCAATCGCAATGTCCGATGACGCAACAGTAAGAACAATCATGTCGACCGATATGGGCGATATCGAAATCGACATTTTCGTCGGCAAGGCGCCAATTTCTGCTGCCAATTTTCTGCAGCTGGTCGATGGCGGTCATCTTGACGGCGGTACGTTTTATCGCGTGGTTAACTACGCAAACGACAAGGGCAGCCCGAAAATCGAGGTAATCCAGGGCGGCCTGAATGTGGATGAAGGCCCGTTCCCGCCCATTGAACATGAAACCACCGAGCAGACCGGGATATTGCACACCGATGGTGTGATCTCAATGGCCCGTGGCGATGTTGGCACGGCGCCGACTGAATTCTTCATTGTGATTGGCGAACAGCCAGCACTTGATTATGGTGCAGTACGCAATCCGGACCAGCAGGGTTTTGCGGCGTTTGGCAAAGTCGTTAACGGCATGGATGTTGTAAGGGCAATAAACGAATCGCCAGCCGATGGAGCAACCGATTCCGACTATACGAAAGGCCAGATGTTGACCGAGCCGGTAATGATTATCAGCGTTAAAAGAGCGCAATGATTGCGCTGGACGCAATCCCACCTGAAAAGTTTTAGCAACCCATTGCAGGATTTCTTATGATTTCGATCGCACGTTTAGCCGTCTTAACCATCTTGCTGATAGCCGGCGCCGTCTCGTTCGCCCATGAGGGATCGCACCACCCGAAAAACGAAGCAAAGCATGCGGTCCCGGTGCTGGGGCACATTGATTTTCCGACGACGACGCCATCCGAAGAAGCGCAGGCAGCATTTATCCGTGGCATGCTGTACATGCACGTGTTTGAATATGATTTCGCAGCGGCGCAGTTTCGACAGGCCCGCGAGATTGATGCCGATTTCGTCATGGCCCACTGGGGTGGGGCCATGGTTCACAACCATCCGATCTGGGATGACCAGGATCTGGACAAAGCGCGCGCGGTGTTGAACGAACTCGGTGCTTCGGCCGCAGCACGGGCCGCAAAGACAACTTCACAAAAAGAAAAGGATTATCTTGAGAGCCTGGAAATCCTGTACGGCGCGGGCCCCAAAGGCGGGCGTGACCTGGACTACATGGGTTACATGGAGCAGATGGCGCGTCGTTACCCCGACGACCACGAGGTTCGATTGCTTTATGCTCTATCCATTATGGGTACCAGCGCCGGCGTGCGCGACATACCGTCTTATATAGAATCGACCTCGCTCTCCCAGTCTGTTTTCTATGCCAATCGTGAACACCCTGGGGCAGCGCACTACCTTATTCACGGCGTGGACGACCCGGTGCATGCCCCTCTCGGCCTCGAGGCTGCTCGCGCGCTTGCAGTGATGGCGCCGGATGCCGGTCATTCGCTGCACATGACTTCGCACATTTTCACCGCGTTGGGGATGTGGGACGACGTCGTCAAAGCGAACATCAGTGCGGCACAGGTCTCCAATACCATGGCTATGGAACGGGGCAAGCCACCGCGTCACTGGGGACATTACAACTTCTGGCTACTGTATGGCCTGTTGCAGCAGGGACGCGTCGTGGACGCAAGAACACTGTTGTTTAACGCGTACGAAGAAACCAACGCGGCAGGTGTCGTTGCCGAGGATAAATTGCTACTCGACCCTGACAGCTCTCAAGTGGGTTCGCTTGTGCAGATGTGGGCGCGCTATATGATTGAGACGCGCGGGTCGGACGCCGAGGTTGCCCTGTGGCGCTTCAATATGGGCGATGCTTACGATCCTAATCTGAACTACCACTATGTAAACGGGCTGCTGTCGGCCGAACCTGATGTGATTGCTGCACACCTGTCGACGTTCCGTTCTCTGCAGGCGCAGCTGCATGAAGACGTACTGGCCTTGCCTCGTCAGGCGCCGTTTGATCTGTTGTATCTCGATTGACTTGCAGTGATTGAACACCAACTGGAGGCCACACTTGCGCGCGTCAGAGGTGATATCGGGAACGCGCTCAAACATGCTCGCGAAGCCAGTCACCTGGAGGGTGAGATGCCTTATTCTTTCGGTCCGCCATTCGTGGATTTTCCCTCGGCCCAGATGTTGGGTGAGCTGTCGCTGGATACCGGGGACAATGACGCAGCTGTCGCTGCGTTTGCCGAGCAATTGTTACGCTCGCGTCGCAAAGCCCAGGCCCTGCTTGGGCTTGCACGTGCCGGACGCGCTCGCGGCGATTCCGCAGCTGCAGACTACACGATGGCACACTATCAGGAGGTACGTGATCTGGCCGATAATAAATCGCGGCAATGAGAACAGGTCAGATGTCACTGCCGTCCCAAAAACTCAAAATCGGTGCCTGGATGAAACATCAAGTTGACTTGAATCGCCCGAAATCGCCCGCTGGGCGGGTTCCTACATTGGTAAATTGAATTGTAGGAGCCCGCCCAGCGGGCGATGTCCCAAATCCGTGAAAATACCGGATGATTGCGCCAACGCTTCATCCCACGGCCAGAAAGCCCGTTTTATGGGGCAGCAGTGGCCAGATGTCTACATTGTTTTAGGCACGTTTTTTTTGCTTGCCATTCAGCAATGGTCGCAAATAGGCGCCCGTAAACGATGCCTTGTTGCCGGCCACGTCCTCAGGCGTGCCCACGGCGATAATTTCTCCACCACCATCGCCACCTTCCGGTCCTAAATCGATAACCCAGTCTGCCGTCTTGATAACATCGAGGTTGT
>SMVA01078992.1_pt1 | contig 34202 bp, 40 predicted proteins | sample 2456451 | NCBI WGS metagenome assembly SMVA01 (sample SAMN11095933, study PRJNA526329) | marine sediment metagenome | biome: Marine sediment; feature: Surficial sediment; material: Deep marine sediment; isolation source: Hadal surficial sediment | place: Pacific Ocean | collected 2014-05 | depth... | reverse complement strand
TCTTCGACTCGACGTGACCGGGAAGCTTGCGGCCCAGCTCGACCGAGATGGTTTTGTTGAAGGCGAGGAAGACTGCCTTGTGCGCCTTCGGGATCAGGTGCGCAGCCTTGACGATGGTGAAGGTCTTGCCGCTGCCTGCGACTGCTTCAACGATCAGCGCGCCTGCGGTGTCGATGTGCGCGGTGACCCAGTCGATGACTGCCTGCTGGTATTTGGAAAGTGTAATCATGTTGGTGCTCCGGAGGTGTCGCGTTTTATGTAAGATGAGTCATCATACCACACTAGCGCTCCCGTGTCAAATGCCGTATATTATGTTAAATAGCCTTATTCGATCCTGAGGGCGTGAAATAAAAAAAGCCCCCGTCACCATCGCTGGATCAGGGGGCTACGGAGCGTGCGGTTACGCGGCTAGTGCGTAGTCGCTTGCGGATCCGATCAGGTCGTGCAGCTTCTGGCTGCGCTCGGTGTAGGTGCTGATCGGTGAACCCTTGAACGCTTCGGTCGCTGCGTTGAACAGCGTCCAGTTTGTGCGCTCGCCATCTTCGTTGAGGAACTCAACATGGCTGGGCTCGTAGTACTCGTCAACGACCTTCGCCACCTTGCTGCTGACGATGATGTCTTTGCGCAGCATCTGGATGATGCAATGGTTCGCAGTGGCATCCTTCAACTGGGCCTGCTTGTAGCGTGCCACCTGAACAGCGCGGTCTGCGACAGACTGCTCGAACTGTCCCATGAAGTTACCGACCAGCGTGCGCAGGTCAGCCATCACCATGGACGTCTGCTTGCGGCGCAGGACAACTGAACCGAAGAGGTCGAGGTTGGTGCAGATCGCGAGGGACTCGCCGCCGCACAACTGCCAGCTGAGTGACTTGTTGATTGAGCTGCGAACGCCGAAGCAGATCTTGCTCTCGTCAGTGCTGAAGTTGAGGACCTCGATCAGGCCGAACAGCTGCGTGTCGTTGCGAGCCAGAACGTACTGCTCTTCGCCGAAGCGGAAGCCCTGCTTCTCAGCGACATCCTGAATGAGATCGATGCCGGTAGAGAAAGGAACGGGCTTGTGCGAGCGAGTGTGCAGCGCGAGGGCTGCGTCGTCGAACCGAACCAGATCCTGGCGGCTGACGGTGTTGTCGTCTTTACTGAACATTAACATTTGCTTGCTCCTTGTCGTTGAGGAAATCTCAACTTGCACTCAGCTTACCACACTAGCGCTGCCGTGTCAAATAGGATATATTATGTCAAATAGCCCTTACTTCTCTTCTGAGCCGTCCACGTACTCGCAGATAAATCCGAGCAGCGGATCAGCACCCCATTCCCTCACCGGGACTGACTCCATATCTCTGAGCATTCGCCGGATGCCATCCTTGATGCACGAGGCGCGACTGTATTCCTCGGCAGTGATATCCCACATGTCTTGGTGTGAGATCATCGTCAGTTCCCAGTGAGCGATAGGGAACGTGTCACCTGCAAACTCTGGGTAGGGTGGTTTAGAATCGGTCTCGTGTGCCTGCGTGGGCGAGAGCACGAGCATGATGAGTAGGATTGCAATCTTCATTTGCCTTTCTCCTTTTGGAGTTCGATGCCATCTTGTGCGCCTAAGTAGTAGGCACGTCGTGCGACATCCTTGATGCGCTTGTCGATGTGTGGCATCACGCCTTTGCAGGCAGAGTCAACCATCTTGCGCAGGTTGTCGTGATGTCGTTTGTCGTGACCTGCCCACGCGCGTGCAACAGCTGCATCATGGTCAGGATGATTAGGATTGTCTTCGGGGAATTGCTGGCGATATTTGCTCATGCTCTTAGCTCCGTAAAGTACTCGCGAAATTCGTCGGTCGCTGACTCCAAATGAGTCGCATATCCCAGGACGTCTTTGATGTAAGTGTCGCCGATATCGTAGCCGCCGAACGTAGCCGGTGAGCGCACAGCCAAGAGCCAGCGAGCGTACTTGTTGCCCTTGTCGGTCTTCGCCATCGCGTACACCTTGAGAACTTTCCATGTCCATCCGTCCGCTTTGTTCACGAACGTGGCGTGTGGGCATCCGGGCTCTGCTGTTTTCTTCAATGACATTGTCTTGCTCCTTGCGTAAGTACTTTGTGAATCGGTGGGATCAACACTACCTGTTGTTCCTACCCCGGTTATCAATCCGCAGTGCCTACCCGGTTAGGGTCATGGGCTCCGCTTCTCTCGCGGGATCAACGGCAGGGGTCTTAGGAGCACTACCACTTCAGACCGAAAGCTCCCCCACCGATTCACAAAATACTCAACTCATCATATACACATCAACGCTACTGTGTCAAGCCCGTCTGCACTCGTGCCAGTCTTCAACGTACACCTTGTCGTCGATCTGGATGTGCACGCGCGCCAGTACCGTCTTGACCACTGTGCCGGTGATCCAGCCAGCACCACGTTTGATGCTGACCGGGTCACCTTTCCTGAACGGGTTGATGCTGCTCACAGCCATTCCCCGTCGAGCTTCATCTTCACGCACCCTGCGTTCGGCGTGCCGAAGTCATCGAGCGGTTCCATGCCCATGTAGTCACCGTAGAGCATGCCCTCGTAGTAGCAGTTGTCGTCATCATCGTAGAGACTGAAGCGTGCCGGGTTCGACGTCACTGCGTCGTCCGCGTCATGAGGTCCAATGGTGCCGACGCGACTATGCATGCTGTCTGGATCTTCAAGGTGATCCTTGCTGATGGTCCATCGGTATGCGGCACTCATGACGTCACCGTGTCTAAGACTTTGAAGTCAGCGTCGGTGATCAGTTGCGGACCTCCGTTCGCTGCCCAGTCTTTCGCCATCTCAGCGGCATCGACCAAGTGCTCGAAGCATTCACCTTGCGGTGTACCCATGTGGATGCGCAGGTACTGCAGGTGCATGTGCACCGTGCCTTGGTCGTACTCGCCACCCTCATCGAAGACGTAGAAGCTCATGCCAGTTCCTCCCCGTCGTGACTGCTGACGTTGTAGACGTTGTGCAGCTGGTACTCGACCGGGTCACCGTGCTTCATGTCGAGGCCGAACGGCTCATTGGCGAGTGTCGCCTTCACCTTGGTGCCGTCAACACTGACGACGTCAGTCCAGATGCGTTCGCCGCCACCGTTGAGTATGCAGATCTTCGCGTACACTCCGGGCTTGACGACTTCGCGCATGTGATCGATGTCAGAGACTTCGAACGTGTCGGGATGTTGCACTGCCATCCCTTGTGCACTTTCTAATTGCAGGGTCATGATGTTTGCTCCTTGTTGTATGCATCCAGTGCAGCCCACATCACATTGCGCAAGCTGCCGAAGTGCGTGTGCACTTTAGACATGGCTATTGCGTAGTGGTAGTGAGCGCTGGATGTGCCTGGGGTATTGCCTTCATGCAGCAGGAATTTTGCTGCCTTTCTTATGCGCGACTGGGCGACATTTATCTCGTCCATTGCTTTGTTGACTTCGGCCTTGGCCTCATCAATGCACTTAGGGTTGCGCGTTCTCATGTCAGTTGCTCCTGATAGATTTTGAGATTCAGCTCCAGCTGCTTGATGTTGAGACCGTTGATCTCGAACACCTCTTCGCAGTGGATCATTGCTGAGGCGAGTCGGGGAATGACGTACTGGTCGAGCGACCAGCCGTGGTCGTCAACTCCGACGATGATGGTTCCGTTATTGTCCAGCGTGCGGCCCAGCACCTTAAAATTATTTGGCAGGTACTGGGCAACACTCTTGGACTTCCCGGTTGCAGCGATTGCAATCCTCATGCTGCTAATCCGCGACGTGCGTTAACACGGATGGAGATGACTTCCTTCTCCGACGTGTGTGCACGAACCAGCTGACGGCTGGGCGTGAGCTTCGCAGCTACTGCCTTCCAATCAATGCTGATGCGCATGGACTCAACGACCATTACGCGGAAGGTCTCACCTTCAACTGACTTGATGCCAGCTGCGATGAAGTCGTTGCGGATCTCACGTTCGCGATCCTTGAGGTCTGCCATCTGAGCGCGGATGATTCCCAGCTCGTCGGCGAGTGCACCTGATGCGATTTCGTTCTTCATGTCTTGCTCCTTGTCTAGCTATTGTGAATTCCCATTCACTATACCACGGGAGCGTAGCCGTTGTCAAGTGGGGGTTATTATGTTAAATAGGATCAATAGGATACCGTCCCCGGTCGCAACAGGGGAAAACTTGAGATGGGTGGATCTACTTTTGTGCGAGCGGGAAGTACACAACCTGATTGTATTTTTCGGTTGACCCGATCAGCCCTGACTCATGCAGGTCGCTGAGAATTTGTTCGCGTCGTTTCTGTTCGATGCCTCTGCAGTTGCGAGTGATCACAGCGAGCGGAGTGAAGTGATGTTGGAGTGCGATGCGCTGGTTACTGGTGTTGCCCTTTTGATTAATGTACTTGTGCGGACTGTTGATGAGGCGTTCGATCTTAAAAGAATCCTTCTCACTGTAGCTATCACCGGACGCTGTCATGCGTACTTTCTCATCCCAGCAATCACAACTCCATGTCACGAGCTGCAGTGCCCACTTACATAGATCGATATCGATGACGGGATGGATTGAATTGATACCGACAGCTGCAAGCCCAGATATGATGAGTGCGTTTTGATTTGCGCGTGCCCATGTGAATTGTCCCTCCATGGTGCGACGTCGGCACATCTCTTCGAAATCTTGAAACGCAGTGAACGTTCGTGTGTCTGCAAATCTCACCTCAGTGAACTCACCATCACGCGGCTCGTGATCACGTAATAATTTTGCCTGCTTTGCAATTGATGACGGGAACACGTGACTGCGTCGTTGATTCGTACCGTGGTAGTCCGTGCCTGTGTCGAGCAGTATAAATCGATTTACGAAGCCGGTCTCTTGTGCAGTACTGGTCAGTGCTTCCATCAACATCTCAGGTTGCGCAGTCGCGAGCACAGTAAGAAAGGGATGATCGAGTGCAGGAATTGTTTGTCTACGTCCCGGTGATCCCGGCACCCATTTATTTGCTGCGCCATAGAGAGAGATGACGTGACTCAGTGTTGCAAAATCCGACGTGGTAGCTTTCTTCGCAGCTGCCATGTAACGCGCAGCTTCATCCCACAACCAGCAAGCCATTTTCTCTTCTGCCATGACGTCGAGCATCGCGTAGTACGATTGAAACTGTTGGAACACGACATCGTCGAGCCTCATCTTGTGCGCAAATTTACTGACTGCACGCAGTGCTGACTCCTTGCCTCCGCCGGTCGGTGCAGTGACCATCAAGTACGGTTGCAGCGGTGTGTCCCAACTTTGCACAAGGTAGTGATTGCAGGTTGCCATCGCAGTGCACATGATGCCTGCTGCTAATCCGAAGATCGGTTGATCGATGAAGTTTTCGCGATTGCCCCACTTAATAATTTCGCCGACAAGACCTGGCACTTCTAACAATGAATCATCAAATGTCAGCCGGGTAGCCTCCGGTTTAATCGATGGCGGAGCGATCACCAATTTGCCTTCCAGCTTGCCGCTGCCAGTCCACCTGCGTACAGCTGAGATGACCGGCATGCTCATCCATGCTTCGAGTGACGTGAATCCCTTCGTGCGATCACCGAGCTTGTGCTTCTCGACTGTATTGCGCACCGTGCCTGTCCGATCCTTGATCTCGTCTTCTTCATCCTGAATAACAGTGAGCACCGCGCTCATCACGCGCTGGATCTTCTCGTCGGGCCACTCCTGATGACACAGTGCTCCCGTGCAGGCGTGCACGTAATCGTGACGTGATCCCGCTGTAGGATAGAAGTGTACGAAGACAGCTGCGACTGCGATCTCATCGACAAATCGTTCGAGGTCCAGCTTGGTTAGCTTCGTGAACTCATCGTCGTTGTCTTCGTTAGTGAAGTAAACGCCACCCTCCGGATGCCGTGATGGCGGGATGACTGATTGTGCTCCTGTGGAGCGAATTTCGACGATAGTGCCCAGCTCGGAGACCTGCCACTTGCGCGTTTCAGCACCTTTGACACGGAAAACGTAGTGAGAGTATTCTTTATTCGTGCGCCCGTAGATGAACGTCTCGGGGAGGATGTGTTCAGCTACCCAGATAGCCTCTGCCATGTCCAGATCGACGTCGGTGGCACCCTCTGAAGCCTCGCCCCAGAGCGCACCAATGTTGTCACCACGCTTGAATGCCCCGTTACGGAGATCTTCCTCGACAAGCCTGAGATGCGGCCAATCGCGCGCTTTTGGGCGTTTTGACCTGCTCCGCAGCGGTACGGTGTATACTTTTTGCCTTAACCAGTGCTGGGCGGCTTGTGTCGCGTCTAGACCTGCTTTATGATCCACTTTCTCGCCTCTTCTTGTTGTCGATGTGAGATCCGGAGGAGGGGGAAGTCTCTATCGGGGCGTCCCTCTCTCTCCATTAAATTCTGAGTCTTTATCCCTGTTGGGCTGACCATCCTCGCAGAGCGAACAGGAGACTGCAAATGGTCTTGAGCGAACGGCTCCCATGGCGAGCCTAAACCCTGAGTGTACTGAGTGCGGATTACACGCGACCGCGAAGACGGTCTGCATGGCTGGTGATGGGCCGCGCAAAAACGTCAAGGTAATGGTGATCGGGGAAGCTCCCGGCGCGAACGAAGATAAACGTGGTGTGCCCTTTATAGGTGAGTCTGGACGCATTCTAAGGGGGGAATTACAACGCAACGACCTGGCCGAGCACACCTACATCACCAACCTCGTGAAGTGTAGGCCACCGAATAACAGAACTCCCACGGCAGCGGAGATCAAAGCTTGCCGTCACTACCTCGACGAAGAAATTGCGCAGCTAACTCCCGACTTTGTCGTTACCGCTGGAGTTCCTGCTACGAAGACGCTTTTCCGTGGCAAGGCGAAGATCAACCAATTCCACGGAGAAATCATAGAGAATCCCAAAGTCAGTTACATCGGAATGCCAATATTTCATCCGGCGTATACGCTTCGCGATCCGTCTAAGCTCCCCGGTCTGAAGGATGACATTGCGCGGCTTGCCCGCCTCATAAAGGGCGGCTTGCGCGATGATACAGTCACGTGGACGGTCGTCCGCAAGGGTAATCTTGCTACCTTTATAAGAGAGTTCGAGGAGGCATCCGAATTCGCATACGACTGCGAGACATCGGGGCTTTTCCCATTCCAGAAACAACGGTACATCACTGCAATCGCAATTGCTTTCCCCCACCGAACATGGGTGATTCCCGGATTTATGCACCCGGAGTACCAGCGATTTTCCCACAGCCCCTTCGCGCACGGTGATGCTTTTCGGAAACTGATGCAGCTGCTTTTTTTTCTTGCTCATCGCGATAAAAAACGCACGTATGCGCAGAATGGGAAGTTTGATAACAAGTGGATGCGGTGTATGTTCGGTGGGTCATTCCGCCTGACCTTTGACGTCATGCTCGCACACCACGTGATCGATGAAAACCTTCATCATGATCTGACCAGCCTGTGCCGCACCTACCTCGATGAGCCCGAGTATGACATCTCGCTGGCAGAGAAGCAGGGCAAGTCTGAGAAGCCCGTGCGCAACTACAAGTACTGTGGGCAGGACGCGACGTACACGTTTCGCCTCGCACACTTATTCATGGAAATGCTCCGAGAAGACCCCAGTCTGCACCGTCTCTTCTGGAAGATCACGATGCCGGGAGCCCGCGCCATGGAGGATGCCGAGATGGAAGGTCTCGTTATTGACCCCACTGCGCGCAAAGAGATCGGGCTGCAGCTGCTGTCAGAGATGATCACGGAACGCGAAGAGCTGAACGACATGACAGGTCATGAAGTGAACTGGAACAGCCCAGCGCAGATCGGAAAACTCCTATACAAAGATCTGGGATATCAGTGCAAAATTTTTACGAAGAAAGGCGCGAATAGCACATCTGAAGAAGCACTGCTCAGCATCGCAACCAAACCCGTGGTCAGGAAGCTTCTCAAATTTCGCGGTGCGGCAAAGATGTTCAACACGTACATCAAGGGCTGGCAGAAATACCGAGTCGGTGACAGGTACTTCTTCGATTACAAACTGCACGGCACTGTCACCGGACGTTACAGCTCACCGCTCCATCCTATCCCGCGCGATGGAAAGATCCGCAACCTCATTACTGCACCAAAAGGCTGGACCTTATGTGTGCTTGACCTCGCCACGGCAGAGATGCGCATTGCTGCACACCTGTCCAAAGACCCAGAGATGCGTCGATGTTTTACCCACGGCATCGACATTCACTGGCGCACGATGATCGAGAACCTGTCCATCAGTCAGGATAGTGAGTGGACCGACCTGGTGTGGCTAACAGCAGAATATCTCGAACCAACTCGCATGCGCTGTAGCAGACTCTCTTATAACGATTGTCTCCAGATCCTGATGGAGGCAGGCCCGCAGAAATGCATCAAAGTTGCACCACGTTGGTACGAAGGCAGGACGCGCGCGAAGGCTGTCAACTTCGGTTTTATTTTCGGCATGTACCCGAAGAAGTTCATCGAGCAGGCGACAAAAGATTACGGTTGGACTCCGACGATGACGGAAGCGAAGCAAGCACGGAAAGCATACTTTCGCCTGTACTCTCGGCTGGCTGACTGGCACACCCGAACAAAGCGACTTGCAAAATCAAACGGGCACGTACGATGCCTGACTGGTCGGCTACGCAGACTCCCCGGCATCCAGACCAAGGACAAGATGATTCAAATGGCAGCTGAGAGGCAGGCAGTCAACTCAGGAGTTCAGGCACTGATCGGCGACTACAAAGCAATGCTACTGATCGAGATCCACCAGACTTTCCCGCGCGATCATGTGCGCCTCGTCGGTGAACACCATGACGCAGTACTGACTATCGTCAGGGACGAAGTTATCCCTGAGTGCGTGCCGAAGATGTTGAAGATGGCAGAGCGACCGAAGTTGATGGACACATTTAAAATAAATCTCAGCGTCCCAATGGAAGGCGAGGCGGAGCTGGGTCCATGGGGAAAGGGAGTAAAATATGCCGCCTAAGGAACACATTAGTTTCAGCGAAGTGAATTCATATCGACGATGTCAAAAGGCATGGTGGTACAGATATTTTCTGAAGATCAAACGTAAGTTCAAAGGCGTACGTCTACTGCGTGGTGAGATCCTGCACGAGATGTTGAATGCGTACGTCGAAAACAAAATCAACGGCAGGAATTACGACGGTCCCGATCCGTGGGACGTGCTCGAAACGTACTCGGAAGAGTACGCTGCCTACTTCGAAGAAGAGCGCGACATGCACGGTGACATCATCGGCGACTGCGGCATGATCTTCGAAGGATATTTACGCAAATATCGCAAGGACCCCCTGACGTATGAGGCGACTGAGATCAAGATCGAAGTGGACCTGAGCAAGCTGGGTAGCGGTGCTCTCCCGCTCATGTTCATCGGCTTCATCGACAAGATTGCAAGGGACGTGCACGACCGACGCTGGCTGATAGATCACAAATTCATGAAGTCTATTCCGACGGCTGATGATCGGTTCCAAGAGCTGCAGCTGCTGTTATACGTGTGGGCGTACGGCATGATGGAGCCGAAGGAAAAGATCGACGGCATCTGCTGGGACTACGGCAAAGCGAAAGCACCGACAGAACCGGAAGTGCTGAAGAACGGTGAGCTGTCGAAGCGTAAAAACTTGGACTGCGATCCGTACACTTACCTCAAAACAATCCGGCGTGAGAATCTCGACGCCACCCAGTACGTGGACATGCTGGAGATGCTTGAAGGGAAAGAAGACACATTTTTCGAACGCGTGTTCCTGCCGAAGCCCAGTACCGACATGATCATTGAAGTGGTCAACGATTTCCTGCAGAGTGCGGCAGAAATTCAGGCCAAGAGGAATGGTGAACACTGTGCACGCAGCATGTCATCGTTCAATTGCAACACCTGTGAGTACCGAACAATCTGTGAAGCGGAGGTCCGTGGACTTGATTCGGATTTCATAATGAAGAGTGAATACGTCGAACGAGGGAGTCACCATGCCAGCTAGACCTATGCGCAGCAAACCGAAATTGAAGCTCACCCATCCGAAAAAGGTCACACCGAAAAAAGTCTTAGGACGCAAGGTGGTGAAAAAAGTCGCCAAGAAAACTACATCGATCCTCGACAAGATCAAACCGGTCACGGAACTCAAAACCAACCTGGTCATGATGGTGTACGGTCGCTCCGGCACAGGCAAAACTCATTTCGGTTCGACGTTCCCGAAGCCCATCCTGTTCATCGATACCAACGAGCGAGGCACCGAGACCATTGCGCTGGAAGAAGACATCGATGTCGTGCGCGTCACTGAGTGGGCAGAGATGGACGAGCTGTACTGGGCACTCCTCGACAAAACGCTGCCGACTGAGTACGCGTCCATCGTGATCGATCAGGTGAGCAATCTGCAGGACATCGGCATGGCTGAGGTGCTGCGTAAAGGTCGTAAGGGCAGAGACGAGACGTTCACGCAACGCAACTGGGGGCAACTCTCCGGAATGCTGAAGCAGTGGATCAGCGACTTCCGCGATCTGTCCGATGATTACAACCTGCTACTCATTGCGCATGAGCGTGTGAATGAAGGCGGCGACGATGAGGACGAAGCCATCGAGCCCAGCATCGGGGCACGCGTCATGCCCTCCGTTAGTGCCTTCCTCGACGGTGCAGTTGATTCGATTGGATCCACGTTCATCAAAGAACGCTGGGAGACTGAAGACAAAGAAGAAGTGCGGCATGTGGACTACTGTATGCGGATCGGTCCTCACGCATTCTACTCGACAAAGATCCGCAGACCAGTGTCCGCAGGTCCGATCCCTGAGCTGATCGTCAATCCGACGTTCAAAAAAATCAAGGATCTGGTCACCGGCAAACAAAAACCAAAACGTAAGAAAATTAGGAGATCCTGAGAATGGCAACACGAAAGGCACCAAGTAAAAGGCGTGGCAAGAAAAAAGCTACGCGTGGGAGACGGGGCAAGACCAACGTCATAACAGTTGACTTCACTGATGTAGAGGCCGGAGGTGGAATGCCCACACCGGACGGTTACTACGTCGCTGAAATCATGAGCGCTGAACTGGAAGCGAGCCAAGCTGGTAATGACATGGTCACCGTTCGTTGGAAGACACACATCGGCTCGACAGTGTTCGACCGGTTCGTGTTAGTACCACAGTCGTTGTGGGTTTTGCGCACTGCGCTCAACTGCATGGGATACGACACCCCTGATGGTCCCTTCGACTTTGATCCCGATGATTTGGTCGGGAACATGTGTGGTCTGGAGATCGTGAACGAGGAGTACGAAGAGAAAGATCAGCCTCGTGTAACCGGTTACCTGACCGAGGAAGTAGCACAGCAGTACGTCGAAGAGCAGGGTGGTGAAATCCCTGAGCAAGATGAGGGCGAAGAAGAGGAGGAAGAGCCAGAAGAGGAAGAAGAAGATGAAGGAGAAGAGGAAGAAGAAGAGGCTCCAGCTCCCGCTGCCAAAAAGAAAGGCAAAAAGAAAGCCTCAAAGAAAAAAGCAGGCAAGAAAAAAACCCGTAAATCGACTGCACTCCGTCCTGGCGCTCGCGTTACCTTCGAAGACGAAGACGGCGAAGAGTACCAAGGTGTGATCGAGGGAATCGAAGACGACATGGCAGTCGTAGTCGATGATGAAGAAGGGGAGTGGGAAATTCCCCTCGCTGAGCTGACGAAAGCTTAGTGATCCGTACGGAGCTTCGTCCGTATCAGAGGGAGGCTGTCGCTGCGGCATTATTGCACGATGGCTTCGCTCTCTTTCCGGAACAGCGCACGGGGAAGTGTCTGGTATCTCTGGCTATCGTTGACGAGCGAAAGCCGGAGGTACTGGTTATCGTGTGCCCAAAGAAAGCAGCGAAAACCTGGGACGAACAGATCGAGGAACATCTCGACAACGACTGGGACTGCGACATCTACCTTGTCACGTACCAAGAGCCGGTGAAAAATCTGCAGCTGCGCAAGCAGTGGTACAAATGGTCAAAGGACTGGGTGGATGATGGCGGCACGCTGATGGTCATTGCGGACGAAGCTCATTTTATTAAGAAGCCGGGAACTGCACAGTCCCGATTCACACGAACGCTGGGCAAGCGTGCACAGTGGCGACTCGCACTGACGGGTACGCCAGCCGACAAAGGTTACGAGCAGTACTGGGCTGTGTTTGATTTCATCTTGCACAAGCAGGTGTTTGGCACTTACGGATCGTTTAAGGAGCGCTATGTCATCTACGAAACTCATCAGCGTAAAGACGGTCGAGAGTACCCCGTGCTCGTTGGCTACCAACACGAAGAAGAAATCCTCGAAATCATCCATCGATACAGTTACCGAATTACATTCAACGAAGCGCGTGTCTCAATGGGAAAGTCCCCCGTACGCGTCCGCAGGAAGAAGGTGTACTTCGACCTCAATCGTAAGACGAGACACATCTACGAAGAGCTGAAGAAAGACATGGAAACCACCATCGACGAACTGACGATTGGCGTCCCCCTGCCGGTAAACCTGCCGCAAAAGCTGCAGCAAGTTTGCGGTGGTTTCCTTTTGCATCAGGAGCGCGTTCCCGGCCAGAAGAAGCGCACGCGCATCATCATACCTGTCGGCACTGAGAAGCTGGACACGCTCATGGAGCTGCTGTCGGGTTTCGGCCAGGAAAAGACAGTCATCTGCTGCCGCTTTACGCACGAGATCGATGCCATCGCTGAACAGTTCGATGCGTTCAACTGGACTTACAAGATCATCTCTGGGCAGCACGAGTGGGATCTGAATTTCAATGTTGACTACGTCATCCTGCAGGTGAAGAGCGGACTCGGTTTCGATTTGTCGGAAGCAAACACGTACGTGTTCTACAGCTGGGATCACAGTCACATCACATTCGAACAGGCGCGGTTCCGCATTCTGAGCATGGAACATACGGATTGGGTGAAGTACTTCTTCCTCATGGCGCGCGACACAATTGAGGATGAATACTATGAAGCGGTTGCACGCAAAAAAGATTTCGCGACGCTTGTCCTCGACCGGTACCGCAAAAAGAAAGTATCGAAGCGTCGAGGAACAGCTGGCAAAGGTGCGAGAAGAATTCGAAAAACCCGTGCGATGTTTGCCTAATGTAGAATCGGAGAAAAAGTAGTCCAATATTTTGCTGGGATTTTGGTTTTTATGAACGAGTCAAATTTATGGGAGTGGTTGCGAGATGTTGCGCTGCCTCTGGGGCAATACTCCCGAATCGAATCCCCAGATACTGCGCCGGGATTTCCTGACGTTCACTTCCAAGTCACCACGGGCAAGACTAATAACAGTGGCACCCTTGAACTCAAGGCGACCGACCGTAACATGCGCGTGCCCTTCCCGAACGAGGAGAAGGGACTGCACAAGACGCAGCTGCGATGGATCAAGAACAACGTCAAGGAAGGTGGCATCGTCTGGATCATTGCAGAAACACCGGGAGTCATTTACATTGTACACGGCAAGGATGCCGAGAAGTTCAACGGGGCAAGCCACGAAGACCTGATCGAAATGGCGTGGGAAACCATGAGCCGGGACGATCCTAAACAAGCTGCGCGCTTATTAGATGGCGCGCTCAGAGCGCCGAGTAACTATCGGCTTTTCGCAGAGTACTACTGAGGAGAATAAAAATGTTTGAAGATGAGAATCAAGCAGTTGAGGCAACAGCAGGTCGTGCACTCATGGACCACCGTCCACCGACTGTCAGTGAGAAGCTGCTCAACGAGAGGAAAGAACTGGAGCTGCGTCTCGAAGCAGTCAACCAACTGATCACGCAGCTCGATGCGAACCCGGAGACCAAGGACATCATCGACAAGCTCGCCCAGCTCGGGCACAGGATGTACTGATGGCACGCAGCTGCACATTTGCAAGTCCTCACAACGTGGCTACGTGCACCGAGTGCGGCAGTGACGTGACCATCTGCCAGTGCGTGGCACCAGACGACCAAGCTCATGAGCGACTGACCAGTCCGGACGGGCTGGTCTTCACCATGATCCGGGACGAGTTGGTTGCCGCGCGGAAGGCATTCCCTGAGAATACTCACAAACTTGCTGCTCTCATGGAGGAGGTGGGTGAGCTGGCTCAGGCTATGATGCATCACGACCGTAAACTAGGCACGAGCGCAATCGAAGTCCTGCGTGAAGCAATACAGGTAGCCTGCATGGCTGTCCGCATTGCCGTCGAAGGGGATGAGAATTTTTTGTACGATTTCCCCATCATCGAGGACGAGTTGCCGCGCGGTCCTATCGGAAGAGATTACGACTGATGGACACCAAAATTACCTACGACAGAGAGCGGGTTGCTAACATCGTCAATGCGATGTTAGAGGATCCGAACCCCATAGGGATCTACTCAACCACCAAGTGTTTCGATAAGCTAGAGGCACTGCTCGGTGGCGTTCGATCAGAAGCTATCGGGTGGACCTGGACTGAAGCACGTTTGCAGTACAGTAAAGGACTGGACCCACACCGCTCCGAGATCCCGAAGCTGCTGGAGAGAGCCCTCGCTGACCTAAATCCGGAGCGCGAATAATGTCCGAAGAGAAAGGAGAATACGTGGTCGAGCCCAAGCCCAGTGAAGTAGCTGCGGCTGTGAGCAAGGAAATTAAACCACCTCTACAGATTCAAGTAGGGATGGAGAACGGCAAGGTGATTGTCATATTCTCGCAGCAGCTCACAACTTTCAGCCTACCGTGGGATGAGGCCGAGAAGATGGCGGATGCTATATACCACCACGCTGGTCAGGCGAGGGACGCCCAGCAATCTGGGACGTAACCCCTGTACACGCAAGCGGATCTGTGTATATAATAGTGTCACCTTAGACTTCTGGAGATAGAAATGGCAACTGCGAGAGCCCACAGTGACAGCGTTGGCGCGCAAATGGCAATGATGCGCAAGCGTAGCAAGAAAACGTGTGTGAACCCGGAGTGTGGCAAGCGCTTTGAGGGTCTCACGATTACTAATTATTGCTCTGATGCATGTCGCTTCAGGGCAGCTTACCTACGTCGCACAGAATAGGAATAAAAAATGTACCTGAAACAACACCGCAAAGGCACTCTTGAATTAGATGGACGTAAGCTCAAGATGCACCTCGAAGTTAGCCTGACCAATCAAGGTGATCGAGAGGTGACCACCGAGTTCATCAGTGAGATCCGCAAGCAGCTGCGTGAATTCGATCCGGCCAAGAAGAAAAAGGTCGGCGCGAGACGTAAAAAACGCAAATGATTTTGGTTGACCTCGAAGGGGTCCTGAGCGATCACACTGACCGTTTGGATCTCCTTCTATCTCGAACGCAGGACAACAAACGAGACGTTACTGCGTGGAAAGATTATTACAAAGCGATCATGGAAGATCAGCCGCGCACACACATCATGGACATGGTGCATGACTGGCTCGACGCAGACATCCGACCGATCATCTACAGCACACGCTTCGTCAATAAGTACAAACATGAAGAGGCATGGCTACGCAAGTACGACTTGTTTGATCGTGTCGAATTGATCCAACGACTACCGCACCAAACTAAAATCAAAGGTCCCGACCTGGTCCTACAATGGGTGCGTCAGTACGAACCTGAGATCGTCATCGATGATAGAGTCGAGGTGCGCGACAAGCTGCGCGGACTCTACGCAGGCATGATGGTGTACGGTCCCAATGCTTTTCTCAAAACGGAGGGGGATTCCGATGGACATCCATTGCGCTAACAACTGGATTTTTCACCAGTGGGGACCGGACGGCAAATGCATTCGACGTTGCGGTGCTTCTCTTAACGACGACCGGGGAAGCCCCCACGCCTCGACATTGGACGACGACCTGTCCCCCGTTGAAGAGCGCGTGCTAGTCCTCCCTGTTGATCTTGCATTCCCACGCGGTTCGCACCTCCACCGACGTTAGCCGGAGGACGATTCTGCATTCGCATCTTCTGCAGCATGCCTCGCATGTTCGGAGCTACCTGAGGACCACCTGTTGGTCCTGCTCCGCCTCCAGGAATCGCACCACGAAATGCTTCAGCTTGATTGCGAACGTTGGTAAGCATTCCACCACCTCCACCTTGAGGCGGCATCCCTGTCGGGTATTGTCCGGGACTCCGACCACCACCCATCGGCGGCATTCCTCTAACAGGTCCACCGAGGGGAACCGGAGGCATCGCTCTCGGGTCACCACCTCTTAAAGATCCGCCGGGACCTGCGCTACCTAATGGGTTTGGTCCGTAGCCGGGTCCACCTAAGGTACCGACTCCACCCGGCGGCATGCTCGGTGGGACCATGCGTCTCGGTCCTTTACCCGGCGGCATCGAAGGCATACCACCGGGACCACCTATCTGTGCACGAGGCGGAGGTGCACCGCGCCAAGGCATGCCACCCCCACCACCACCGCGCATCGGAGGCATCGAACGCGGATCTATACGCGGAGGCATGCCACCCATGCGGGGTTTCATCCCGCCTCTCATGTTCGGAGGCACACCACCTCGTGGCGGACCACGGAAGCCACCTGCCTGCGCAAGTCCACCGAACTGGTAACCCGGCGCGTCAATGTAACCACCGTACGCTTCTTCCATGCCTTCGCCCTGCGACTCAAGGTACTCTTCGGTCTTGCCTTGTCGAGCACCTTCTCTGCCCAGCAATCGGTCAAGCCAACTAAGATCTTCGGGCTCAGGTGGGACGTCTACAACAGGAGGAGGGGGATCTACATGCTTCCTGCTCTCCCAGTAATTGTAGCGAGCCGAGCCTTCGGGATATGGATTCGCTCCCTCTGCATGACCGGGGCGAGCTAAAGCTTCTCCGCCTTCTTGGTAGTAATTCACTTGACCTCCTCCTGCGTAGCCACCCGGTGGCACCGCTAATGATGCTGCGACACGCTCTTTGTGCGCCCGCAATGCTGCTGAATATTCAGTGTCTCTTCCTGCACGTCGATCTGGTGGTGCAACGGTCGGCGGAATAATTGCTGGAGGTGTACCTTCTACACCCGGCGGACCTCCGCCACCTCCACCTCCTCCTCCACCGGGAGGTCGGCCTCCACCACCACCGCGACCTCCGCCTCCACCTCGACGTCCGCCACCTCGACCACCGCGTCGAGGACCTGGCCCGCGAAGCATGGGCTCTTCGCGTTCGTTCAGAGGTCCAGCTCCGGCACCAAGGAGAGTCGGCTGCGGTGGGTAGAATATCGTGTTCTTATTTACCTTTCCCTGACTCGCATCCGAAGCCCAGCCGCCTTGGTGAATGAGTTTTGAAAGCCTGAAGAAACCTTTGGTTCCTCCGCCCATTTTCTTAATGAGTTGATTCCGCGTAAGCGGTTCGTTACCCAAGTCGTATCGCTCACCCCAATTCAAATCTATCTCACCACCGTGTGCCCAGTTAAGAGTTTCATCAATGCCGGAATTGATTTCATTCATGGCAGCAAGACCACCTGTCCAGTATCGGTTCTCCGCAAAGCCACCAGCGTATTTCCGATCAGCGTTCACGAACTCACGAGCCACGGCAGGTGACGGACCTCCGCCTCCAGGTTTCTTCCAACCGTGTGCGACAGCTCTCATTAGTCTTGCTTGAGCAGGGGTCTTGGATGGCATCTTACTTCTCCGTTCCTTTTATTTGCAGTCCCAAAGTCGATGTATTTCTTATCAATTCGTTGTACTTCTTAAGGCTCCAGCTTTTGGAGCGACGTTCCATCTGGTCTTCCTGATCTCGGTATAGACTCTCCGTCTGAAACATACCCTCACGTCTCATGGGCACGTCGCCTTCCGCTTCTCGTGCATCCACTTCAGTCTGCAGAAGCGCGTTGCGATTATTTGCAATCGCTTCCTTAAGATGGTGTTCGACATCTGTGAAAGTATTAATCTGATCATCTTTGCTGAACCTTACTTTATTGTATGCGTACCAACGGTTGACAGCAGCACCCCATTCCCACGCATCATCAGACCTGAAAGCATCATGTATTAATCGATTCCTCTCACGTCCACCACCACTTCTAAGTTCGTCACGTCGATGACCGAACTCGTGCGCCCAGATCTGTGGGTTAGCATTCGCCGCACCAACTGCTGAAACTACATCCTGACCTGGTGGCTCAATATTTCTGGCCCTCAACTGCTCCGCAATGGGTCCATACGCCTCGATGTCCATGATTGATTTAGAATCAGGAGGACTGTACATCCCTTGCAAATTCCAGTTGCCGACGGCTAACATTCGTGCCTTATCTGCATCGACAAAGCCTGCCAGCTGCGGACCACCTTGTTGGATCACTTCCCGCTCAAATTCCATGTCCCACAACTGCGCTTGCAAAGCATACGCTGCATCTTCTTCCGCAGTAGAGTCAGGCCAAGGTGCTTTCTTAACCTCGCCGCCTTCCTCTAATCGACGCATACCTAAGCCCATTACTCTTCGACCTCCCCGGTGCGACCGTCGATGACGACGTTGTCCGGTTTCGGTTTGATCAATGCAAGAATACTCGAGACCACTTCCATCTTCGTCTCGTCACGAATACCGATAGGTCCACCGTCCGTACCGGTGTGCTCAGTCTGTTTACGATCAGCCCAGTGCTCACGTTGACGATTGGTCAGCCACAGTTTGATCGCTTGCACGTCAGGTTTGTAATGCTTAACGGTGTCGGCACGGATGATCTCTCCGTCCCACTGAAAAATCTTTTCTTCGTCATGCGTGTAGCCGACAGCAGTCTGGTACAACGCACCGAGAACGGCAGCGTCTGCATCGGTGTAGCCTGACTCAAGTGCTTTCTTGAATGCAGGGAACTGCGCCTTCCACAAGCCCAGTTGCCGTTTGCTGATGTCGAAGATCTCAGACAGCTGGTCTTCATCGATGCCGCGCATTGCAATCGCACGAACCTGGTCGAGATGATCAGGCAAGAACACGCGCGCACCTTCCGCAAGCAGGTGACCTGCACGGTTACGTGCGAATCTTTTAGATGATTGTCTGGTGCGTACTGCAGGCATTATTCTACGGGCTCCTCGTCATCACCGAAAATCATTTCACCTAGTCGCTGAGTGACTCCAACTTCATCCCCTTCAGCACCGGTTGCAGTTCGTAGCTGCTCCATGAAGCTGGGAGTTCCGTCACCGGGAGTTTCTATCTCAGCATATTCATCAGCGATGTACACGCTGTCCTGAGGATCGTCTTCCGTCCACTGCTGCAGCACCTGCCGACCACCAGCCATTAGTAAGGGGCTCAGCTCCATCATGATTGCATCTCGAAGACGGACATCCCCTCGTGCGTGATACAAACGCAGAAGCAAATTTCTAACTGGTGCGCTTTGATAAGCCTTAGCTGTGAACCCAAGGGCTCCGAGAGTCATGATGTTTACGGCATCAACAGTCATTTGTCCGATGCCACCTGCTGCTGCCATACCTATGCCTTTTCCAATCTCTTGAGCGGCTGCAGTAGCTTTTAAATACTCTTGTAAACCGATGAGTTCTTGCTGCGCCTGCTTACCCGGAAAGAATGTTTGGAATTGTTTCGCTATCGCTGGCTTCTCCATCCAAGCCAACACTTTTTTCGGATCAACTGCCATCTCTTTAGGCATGTAACGACGCCAACCACCGACACGTAAAGCATTTCTCATAATCAATTGCTGTGCTGATTGTCGTCCCGTAGGTGTCATAGCATCGTAAAGTGTTTTCAGCTCTCCGGCGTCTCCGCCCCTTAGTACTTTCCGAATGATCTGCTGGTCTATCTTCCCCGCATCGATCAAACTTTTAAGTGTCTTTTTCTCCGCCTCTGTCACTAAGCCTTTGGTTGTAGCCACTGCTTTAATCCACTGGGCTCCGGCGGCTCCACCTTCGTCTAAGGCGTGACGTTTCATATCCTTTTCCAGTAAATCCGCTGCTTTTGTAAGGACTGTTCGGGCCTGCGGCGGAGCATTGCCAGCCTCCATGCGCAGTCGTTGTAGCCAGTCATCGAGCGCACCAAAGTTGCGAGCAAAATCCTGGGCCTTGCCTCCTTGCCAGACAGAGTTACGAACCTTGTTCAGTAGATCTATGACCCCGGTGTTCGCCAGCTCCCCGTACTTCTGCTCGTTTTCGATGATGTCTCGAATACCCAAGCGGAAGTCACGCAGAATGATTGGCTTATCTGCTATCGTATCCAGTGCACTCTTTGCTGCAGTACGAGCAGCCGTCAAAGCTTTCCCGGCATTACGATTGAGGCTGTCTATAACAGCGTTACCGTAAGCAGTAATTGGATCCAGGTTGAAACGATCAGCAAGATGTCGCAGTACTTCTACACGTTCTAACGCCTCTCGCTTGCGTAACCCACCGGTACCGACAAGAGGTAAACGTTCCATCATCTTTAGCAAAATCTGCATGCGTGGCGTGTGGATTTCAGGGATCGCATCTTGCGTTAATACGAGAGCGGGGCGTGCCGTGTGCAAATATTCCTTAGCCTTTTTGGCAAAGTCGAGAACAGCTACTTTTGCCTCAGGAAGAATCCCCTTAAGTCCTCCAGCCCATGACTGAGGCAGGTAACTGCCAATGAATCTGCCGGTGCGTTGAATCGCTGCAACTCCACCTCGACCGATATCTACGATGGGACCTAACGCAGTACTCAGTGCGACGTCCATCTTATCGAACTGACCACCAGCCCATTCCTGTCCTTTTTGAATAATTGCTTCAGTGCCGCCCGCTGCTGCCATACCTGTCGCTATGCGACCTGCTATAGAAGGCATCGCAGCTGTTACTCGACCTGCAGGTGTGAAGATCGCAGCGATGCCGATTGCCTGCACCGCATCGGTAGCACTGAAGCCGGGACGATTGATGACTGCACGCTGTCCCGTCTCATTATTTGCCACGATGAGAGTGCCGTCAGGTGCTGTCTGGATTCCAAACTCAGGCCACTTACGCTCGCCCGTTTCCGGATCGACCTGCGTCAACATCTTTGCAATCTCTGCCGGATCAAACATGGTCAGGGCTGCTGCAGCGAGCATCGCTTTATCCCCCATGGAAAGATGTGCAGCAACACCCGAACCAACACGCTGCGTCATCTCACCGTGTTCGGCCAGATCGTTAAGCTCCATCTGCGCGCCCATCTTCTGCCACATACTCGCGTCAGGGTTATCGAGCGTTTCCTCCAACTGTTCGACACGGGGATTCATTATGACTTTGCCCGTGAGTAACTCCGGCAACTCTTTTGCTGCACGTGACTCACCTGGCTCCATCGGGAACGGAGACATCAAAGTTTCACGTTCAATCTCAAGACCACCCAGATCACCACTGCGGACCAGTTCAGTAGCTGCAGTGACAGGACTTGTTCCGGCCTCACCTAAAAAGCTTAGGTCGGTAGCACGTCCAAGCCCTTCCTGCACAGTGGCCTCTACCTGACCTACGGGCTCGCCAAGTTTTGTGATGTCAAATTCTTCGTCAGCCATCGGTTATTCCTCAGTCTTGCGACGCAGTGGTCCGCCCCAGTTGTGTGCTTCGAAGAAGTAGTCACCAACTTTCAACTTGTCGTAATCCGCCTTCGAGCTGATCGGAACCGCACCTCTGACCCACTCATTTTCCTCTGCTGCCGACCACAAGTCGCCGACCTCATCCATCTGTCCACGTTGCCACGCTTCACGAATACCTGCCCGAATCGCAACTGCATAGACCACCTCCATCTCCCTCAACATGCGGTAGTTCGCAGTCGAGTTCATGCCCATGCCGACAGAGATGCCTTTCATCTCTTGGATGTCACGATCAGATGTGTTGCCTTTCAGTTTTATTAATTTGTCCATGTAATCCTGAGCAACGCGCATCTGCAGTTCGGTCAGTTCAACCGTGTCGCCGAAGTTAATGCCCAAGAAGTTCGCCAACCGATTCTTAAGTACTTGAACACCGCTGGTCTCGATGATCGTCTCAGCGTTTTCGAAAATAGCATTGGCACGCCTGACGTTTCGCATCGGACCTCTATAGCTGTACGCTTCGTCGATCATCAGTTGACCGCGACCTTCCTGTGCTTGGGCAGCTTCTGCTGCAGTAATGAGAGCAGCTGCACGAGCAGGATCCATCTTCGATGCAGGCTCGAAGTAATTACCGTCCTTATCCTGTAAAGCTTCCATCTCCCACGCACCATCATCCTGTATTTTCATAACACCGAAGACCAGCTCCTGCTGAGCAGGAGGTTTGCCCCTGTCAGCTGGATTGACCATCGTTTGAATCGTTCCGTGAATACCTTTAGCTCGATTGCCGTGCCCAACCTGTGTGAGCAACTGATCGATAGCCTTAGCCTCGATTGCAATCTCTTGCGCCACGAGCAGGTCAAGTTTCTCGTCGGCGAATGCTTCACTTTCAGCAGCGCGTGCGTTTTCTTCTCGCAATAAGCCTGCAGTCTTGCCTAACGTTTCACCGAAGCCACCTGTGCGTGTTGGTGCGAGCATGCCCTGCGCAAACGCTAACCACCGCGCACTTTCATCCGACTTCTGCTGCCGTGTTCTACGTTCTGCAATCTTTTCCTGGCCCGAACGCAGACGCGCTAACGCCTGATCACGATTCTGAATGATCATCGATTGCAAACTCTGCCCCGCTCCGGGGTTAGTAGTCCGCGCAACAATTTGATCAACAGTGATCGCTGGATCGAAGCCGTCCTCATCATCAACGTCTCCGCCTACTTGATAAGCTTGCTCCACTTCTGCTCTCATAACGTCAGTCCTGTTTCCATTGCAGTTCTATATTCTCTTTCTCGGTACCTTCATTAGCCAACGTGTGACCACCTAGGACACCGATACTGTCGGTAGGATCGGGACGAAGTGAGCGCGCCCAGCGGCTCAATCCGCCCCACGCGCTTTTCCCAAGTTATACATTCCTTTCCACGCTGCTGTAGCGAGGCCTCCTATCCCGTACTCTTCGGGCATGATGTAGCCCCCGTCTGCGTAGCCGGTTATGTCCTCGTACTCTCCGTCGATGTAGCCACCTTCGGCACTCGTCATGCCTCGGTACACACCGTAAGCACCTGCAAGTTGCGACAGACCGGACGGCTGATAGATCGACGCTGGTCCCACATCGGTACGTTGTGTGTATCCCCCCGGAGATGGCAGACCTCGAATGACGTCGCTCATGAAGCCGACACGTTCGAACGGTAAGTTGCGTTGCTCCAGGAAATCTTGGTACGCAAGATCGAGGCTCGCCTGATCCATTCCGCGCTGCTGTTGTCCGATCTCTGCCATCGAGGCAGCATCGGTAATACCCATTCTCTGAGCAGCTTCGCCCATTCGGCCAAGACCTTCGGCTCCGGCGAACATGCTCTGCGCACCTGCTTCTTCGAGGGCACCGGTAATGCGAGCCAACTCGGCTTGCCGTTGCTGGTCTGCGCCAAAGATATCTGCACCCTGACCGTACGCTCCGGACAGTGCTTCGAGACGCTGTGCTTCGAGCCCCTCTTGAATATCTCGCATGCCTTGGACACCGATGTCTTCCATCGAGCCGGTGCCACCACGAGATCCGTACTGACCGGCACCTCCGAAGGTGCGCTGCAGTGACGGCAGGAAACTCTCTTCCAGTGTGCGCGTAGCGAGCTGCTCTTGTCGGTCGAGCACGCCACCGATGTACGGATTCATGTACGACTCGGCGACACCTTCATCAGTCCACTGGCGCGAGCCCGCTTCGAGGAAGGGATCCGCTGAACGTCTGATGTTGGCTGCACGCTGCAGGCCTCCACCGTACCCAGCAGCTCCCGCTTCGAGGTACGGCTGATAGGCACCGATGTTCGCCTCCGTCATACCGAACGCGGCCTGCTCGTCCTCAGTGAAGCCAGCAATCCTGGGTCCGCCATACGGGATGTAGGGCTCAGCTGCTGCTGCATTCGCTCGCGCGATCAGTCCCTGCGTGTAATCCGACATCCACTTCGGAATGTTTTCCACGGTTTGCCCGTAGGTTGTGACCGATTGTGGAGGTCTTCCCTCAAATAAGAAATCAGTAACGCTGGACATCTATACTCTCCCCGATTCGGTCATCGCTCTGCGCAGTTTAGCCATTCCGCCTTGCGCCATGTACTGGTGCGGTGCCTTCGCTTTGTGACTGAAGCCACCCTTCCGCAGATTCTTCGATTTGTGCTTGCGCAAGTTGCTACGCATCTCATCCAACCGCTTCGCTCCCGCGTCGCCGGATCCGTCACCCAAGAGTGCGACCGTTTCTGCGTCCATGACGTACTCACCATCGCTCAGACGAGCTGGAATGTCGTCGGACCTACCAGTGCCCGGTCCTTTAACATAACGCCCAGCAGCGCTCACAGTAGGGCTGGCGAGCTGTACGTCGGCGTTCTGAGCCCAGTAATCGAACTCGCCCCCGTGCTGGTAGCCACCCATGGCGTTCCCCGGCATGCCTTGCCCCAGCTGTGCCGGAGGTGGCATCCACGTGCCGGAAGCATCTCGGGTGTAGCCAGCTGCTTGCAAACGCCGACCTCCACCGCGAACCAACGAGGCCGGGATGGGCTGACCTGCCGCGATCATCTCAGCGATATTATCCTGCACGCCCAGTCCGCCTGTCGGACCTACCGTTGGCGTGCCGGTCTCACCAGCGAAGGGCTCCGGAGTCATGAACAAATGTTGCCCGCTTTGAGGTGCGCCTGCTTGTCCATACGTGTAGTACGCATTGGGATCGATGCCCTGGAACTGTCGATTCATCGTGTAAATCGGCAAGCTCTCTAGCATGTGCGCTGGCACCTCGGGCTGCACACCTTCTTCGTACGCGCCACCACCACCAAGGATTCCCGCTCCCATCAGAGCAGGCATCACATACTGCCCGAAATCACCGAGGCCTCCGCCTCCCGTTGCAGGTGTCGGTGGAGCTACTGCAGGTGGAGGTGCAGCCCCTCCCGGTACAGCAGCCGCGTTAGCTGCCATCTGCTCAGGAGTGATATCTCCAGGTTGGATGTAGGCACCCGTGGCGGGATCGTACATAGCCTCGCCGGATATGATGGCATCAGTCGGGCTAGTCCTCTCCGCCATGATGCCACCACCCGTTGGATCTTGGATGCCTAACATCTCTTGTCCTTTCGAGACGATACCTTCAGTCATCGGACGCATGTACTCGCCCAGTCCACCCATGACGGCACCTTCCATAAATTCGCCACCGGTTACGGCAGAAGCTGTGCCACCTGCCAGACTGGAGCCAACGATGGCTGCAGTACGTGCAGACATATTGGGAGCAAGCTTGCTGACTTGAGCCCCAGCCATCTTACCCAGGCCACCTGTGATCGCACCGGAAAGTGCGCCCTTCATGAAGTCGCCACCCCCTGCAGCGCTGAGCCCACCCTGCACGAGGGCATTACCTATGACACTAGCAGCAGCACCACTACCGGCTCCCAGCATGCCGCCGATAGCGGTGCCGAGACCGGGAACAAAAATGCTCAGTGCAATTGGAGCAACGATCTGGAAAATCTTAGAAGAGACAATCTTCTTCACCGTTTTCTTAATCTTCTTCCAGATCTTCGACAGGAAACCGTACTCGCCGATGCCCGTGTCGGGATTGATCTCCGCCGGTCCCCACATAGCCTCGATGACTTCGTACTCCTCGGGGCTGACGTGCAACATCATGGAGTCGTCGCCACGTCCTGCAGCTCGTGTCTTCTCTGCCGCTGCTCGGGCTGGGCCTCCCTTTGCATAGGCTCGCTCGACCGCACCACCGTATTTGTAGAGACGGATCTTCTTGGCGTCCGACTTGGAGGCACCCGCTTTTTTCATCAGCTCTTCAGCAGCCATGGTGTACAGCAGTTCCATCCCACCGGGCATGGATTCAACTCGCTGCACCTCATCGACCATGGTCTTGCTGCCACCAGCCTGACCGATCATTGCAGACAAGCCGCCCTGTGGACCTTGCACATCCATTGCGCCAACGATCTGCCGTTCTCTCATATTAGGTTTTGCTGCCATGGTTCTATCCCGTAAAATCTGCTGTCGCGAACATTCTTTCCGCCCAGTCTTTCCAATTATCGTATGCGTAAGGATCAGGCACGTCCTGCCCTAGCGCGTCTACTCCACCGTACACAGTTGCCGCCCACTCTTGCCACTTCAACGGGTCATCCAGACGTGGGAAATTAGGATCGCACCCCTTCGAATTGTCTGAGAAGAAGCCCAGTGCGCCCGTCATGAAATCAGCCCATGGGATCACCTCATTGTCAGCGAAGCCTCGTGGATCGATGATACTCATGATTCAACCCTGCCGTCTGCAGGCTCGATGTGTGCGTAGGTTTTGCCCAGCTCGTAGCTGCCACCCGCTACGTTCGATTCAAACTTGAAACTCATCAGCCGCTTAATCTCTTTAAACTTCACGGTCTCTTCGTCGGGCGTGGACGGTGTAGCAAAAATTGTTTCCGTCGCTCCGTCAACGACATCAGCTTTGGCATTGGCACGTCCTCGTACCTGCACAGTCATGTCGCCTTGCTGCACGAAGTCAGGCTCGATCCTGGCGACGCGCAGAGACTTGTCAGCCACCTGCTGGTCCAGCAACGCGAACTCATGAGTCTCGAAGAACGACCGCACCGCGCTGATTGACGATAAGCGAATTTTGTCGTTTGCAGTTTCGTGCTGCCAAAGAGTACGACCGTTCGAAGTCACTTCGTTGTCCACCATGAAGGGACGCTGGTACACGTTGGCAAAAACTGCTGCCGTGCGTCCCTGATCAACTTCATCACTGTCAGGTAACGGTGTGTCGAACCAGTACCCTTCGCGTGCGTTGAAGACCACAGCGTGAGTGCACTCAGTTGCACTGCCACGTGGGTAACACCACCACAGCTCACCGTAGCGAGGGATCTTGAAGCCGAAACACTTGTTGCGGTGAGTAAAGTTGATGTTGTCGAAGAAAAAGTTCTGGTTCATGTTGTTGGGCATCTCACGAACGACACCGTTGAAGAGGTACCAGCGATCAACACCAGGCCAATAGTAAATGCCGTCCATCTCGATCACGCCTTGCGAACTCATGATCGTAGTACCTCGGGCAACAATGTCGAAAACAAAATCAGGTGAACCACCTTGATTGAACGTCGCGCGAATGACGGAGTCGAGTCCCCACATGATGACAGCAGGACCTGCACCGGCACCTCGAAGCGGCATGCCCTTGACAATTTTCTGCGTACCTAAGTTGAACTCGACTGGACCAGCCGAGAGATTGTTGATCGCGGAGTATCGAATGAGTCCCCTGCTACCGAATGCAAACAAGTACAAACCACTGACACAAATCCCGCCGCTTACGTTGCCACCTCCACCTGTATTCCAACCCTGAGCACCGGCATTCAGGCCGACCGTTGTGAGTATCGTGCCTGCAGTCAACGTGTCGATGTAGATGTCGCCACCGATGGAGTTATCGATGTCTATTATGTTCGGTGCAGCGTGTGCAACAAGCACGTGATTGCCTGTGCCTTGCGTATCAGCGTAAATCTCGAACTGCCACAGGTTGTCAACGTTAGCAGCGAAGGCAGCAGGTGTACGATCATTGAAGATACTCAGCGTGCCGTTCGAGACCCGGTATTGACCAAGGGTATTTGGATGTCCCAAGTGCAGAAACTGAGTGTTGTCTTCCGAAAACGAAGCCATGCCACGAGTGATCTCGGGCACTGTGTCGGTGACCTGCTGATAGCCGCCAATCTTTTTCGGTTTGCCACGCTGGAACCTGCACCACAGCCCATCGACATAGTGCTCGCTGTCAAAGCGAGTACCGTCCCGTTTGATTCCGGGAGCTGAGGCTAAGCGTGCAGGTTGTTCAGCCATTGGTTACGGTCCTGGTCCGATCTTAGTAATTCTGACCCAAGATTCATCATCCACAATTGTATTTGCTACTGTTGCAGTGTTCTGAGCGAACTGGAGGTCCCATACGTCTCCAGTCCCTACATCCACCGTACCCGTGATACGAAGTGTGTGATTGGCAATTGCGTTCTGGACTGCTCCCAACACTGTGTGAACGTTGTTGTCTTGGAACGTGAAGATCCCTGTACTCGAAACACTCGTGATCTCAAAGTACTCGCTACTGAAAGTTCCGAGATTCTGACGGTTCAGTCGAATTTTAATATCTGGAGTCACATTCGCCTGACTACACTTCAGGAATATCTCGATGTGGTAGACATTGCCAGCGTCTAACTGGAAGCCGCTCAACTGTGTGATGTTGACGAAGACCGTAGAGTTATTGATCGTCTGCTGACCACCGTAATTGTTGAACCATTGAACGCAGCTGACCCGGAAATCGATGCCGCTGTCATCGGTAAACATCAACGTATTTGCTACCAGACTCTCAATCCAAATCTGACCAGATTGTGCTGAGCTGGCAGACGCTACTGCCTGCTCGAAGATGTACAACGAGCCTAACTGGATACGGAAGCCATCAAAGCTACCGCTCAAGTTGAGAGTTGATGGAGGTCCAGTCAGCGTGCCGAAGGTTGCGACGAGCGTATCTGCACCGTCACGCATTGAAAGAGTGATGCCCTCGCGAAGCTCGAAGCTACCAAGGACCCCTCCACCCTTTCGAACAGAGATGGTACCGGAGCTACCACCGATGCCTTCGTTGCGCATGAAGATTGGATTGGCGAACGCCAGATCTTCGAACGTGAGTCGCATACCATCTTCAAGCACCAGACCAGTATCGTTCTCGTCCATGCCACGAATGTTCAACTCAGCCATGCCATTGAGATCGAACGTTGTCACACTCCCGACGCGGATCTCAAAAATGCCGGTGCCTTCAATTTGGAAAGCAGTTCCCGTCCACCTAAAGTTTGAGTCGCCCTCTATCGCACTCGGACCAGTGAAGACAGCGATCTCATTGTCAGCTGGCGTGCCATCAATCGTGAGGCCAAGCGTACTCAGCAAAGCTTTCCTGTTGACGTTTGCATTATCGACATCTTCAAAGACGAAGAAGTCAGCAGCAAGATCAGGGACTGCTGTCGCAATACTTGCAAGATCGAAATCGAATGTTCGGTCGGGACCTGAGAGGTCACCACCTCCGAGCATGCCATCTCCAGCAATCAAGTCGATGGAGTCAGCTGCTGCACCTAAATTAGCAATTGCACCTGGTGCTGTCGTAGCACCCGTGCCACCCTCTGCGACCGTGATCGGGAACATGACGCTGACTTGAGATACTGCATCGATTACGTCTGTACTGTCGCAGTACACAATCGAAGTTGTATTTGGATTTAATACCGGAGGCACCGCTTGCGCAGCTGTTCCAATCGTAAGAACGAATGCACCGGTCGTCTGATTGTCACACCAGTACTGCTGCGTGGTGTTTGGCACGACTACCTTTCGATTGCCAGTGAGTGCGCCCGTGAAACGATATGAAATTCGATTGAGGTTAGCACCAGAAAGTACAAAGTCTCCCGATCCCGGAATGGGAAGTGAGACGAAGTCAAACGCAATCGTTGAACCGGTACTCAGCCCGATGGTGAACCAATTGATGCCATCAGTGAAGATGAACGCACTATCGTTTGGATCCAAATTGATACTCGAACTACCGTCGATAGTACCTGATGAAGGAACAACAGCGAGTGTTCCGGATCCAGAATTGCGCAGCATGAAGAACCAGTCGTTACCGACTGTTCCCGCACCGGGAAGATCAGCTTGTCCCGCACCAGCGACATAGATCAAACACTTCGCTCGATCACCTTCAACTACAGTAATAGGTGTTGCCGCTTCTTCATCGGAATCTATTTGTTGGTTAAGCAGTACGCCAATTGCCTTGATGCCTGCACCTGCCAGTGCAGAAGCAGATGCCACCGCAACATTCGCACCCAATTGGAAGGTCGTCCACGTGCCAGCTATCGTCAAGTTAGACGTGAGGACAAGTACCCACTGCTCACCAGGAGCTACGGATTGAATCGTACCTCCCGTGTTGTCACGCACAGTGAATGACTCTCCACCGACGTTGTTGATCGTCGTCTTGTTACCTTCTGACGTGTTCCTGGCGTCAGGCATATCAACATTGAGTGACGGAACCGTGGTCGTGACGTCCATGACATCTGCAACAACGTTGCCGCCTGTGATCTGCTGCTCAGTAGGCCACTGCAGTGTGATATCAACAGCCGTGGTGAGAGCGAGATAACTAATTCTCGATGGGAAAATTAATTCTCCGCCGAATACATCTGTATAACCCATCAGACCGACTCCCTCGTAACGTTTCTATCGATGATGCGTTTGATATCCTGCCCCTCAAGGATCGCAATATCTTTTTCGTAAATCTTCTCCCACGTCGGGATGCGCTCATCATTTTTCAAAAATGGAGTTGCCTGCAGAAGCGCACCATGAAGCAAGGAGTTCGGGGCAAAGTCCGTCGTCCAGTTCGTTTGATTAGTGGCGTCTAACAAAGCAGGCAACTCCCAATAATTGACCTCGAACGGATATGCGAAATCCGCAGACGGTGCGATCAACCAATTGAAGTAGTCATAGTCCGCGTAAAACTTTGGTTGAGCCGTCAGATCTTCATCGGGCCAATAGCGTCGTACATACTCGTACGACCTTGCGAACAAGGGGGTCCGCACTTGTGTGGCCCCCACACCGAAGTTAATCGATATCGTGTCGCGCCAGCGGTTAGGTTTTGGAACAACGGACTGTCCGACACCCAGTGTATCGGTCACATTTGCTACGAATCCCAATATCTTCAGTCGATTCGCCAGCTCCCTTTCAGCCAAGTTGATCAGGCTGGGGAGCTGGTCGAACACTGTAGGATCGACAGCCGTACCCCGCTCCAGATACGCACGGAGATCTGAGAGGAGCGAGTTAAATGTCATCGAGACAGCCATGAATTACTCCTAACTACAGGTGCCGTCGGTTAACGTTGTCGTCCCACTGCCAACTGCACGACAATCACCGTGGGTGTCAGCATCGGGAGACTCCCCGACTGGACACACCACCAACGTGTTGCTTGCGCCGCACTCAAAGAAATCCTTGTCTGCTGGCGGCGCGCAAGAGACAAGTAGAAAAGCCGCGATGATTATAAATATCATCTTCACTGCGGATTCTCCGGGTTTAGCTCAGGGTCTGGCTCTGGTTCCGGGGTTGGCTCAGGGTCAGGTTCGGGTTCTGGCTCCGGCTCTGATTCCGGTTCGGGTGTCGGATCAGGCTCGGGCTCAGGCTCGGGGGTAGGCTCCGGCTGATTTGCAGCCTCTTCAGCTTCTGCCTTACGACGTGCCGCTTGAATGACATCATGAGCTGCCGCACTCCTATCCTCCAGTGTTTGCCACTCCGCCGAGGACGGCGCTCTGTTCTCGTCGGCTATTGCTTTGACAGTCTCAGCGAACTCTTTCAGTTCGGTGTGAGCTTCGTCGCCACGCTCCAGAAGTTCGCCCAGGAAGTCGAGTAACTTCGACGCCTGCTGCACCTTAACCATGGAACCTCCGCCGAGAGCGGGGTTGCTGGTTATCACGGACAGACCGCGAAGTGCGATCAGTATTAGTTGGATCGGATTCATTGTTCAGCTCCTTGAATTGCTGCGAGTAAATTATTGATGAGCGGAACGAGTCGTGCGGTCCAGTTGTTGAGGTTGTTCATGGCGTTGATGTACCGTTGTTCACCAGTGCCAAATCTCTTGAACTCGTCCTGAATCGTTTCGAACTCCAGCACTGCCGCGATCAAATCATCGACGACTGCCTTTGCCCTTTCGTCCGCTTTGCCTATTGCGATTATCTGACTGTTGTTTAACTGACCGCTGGACACAAGCTTCGCAGCTTGCTCTTCAGCGATGACGAACGTGCCGTACGCGGCATACGCTTTCTGCTCGGTCGTTTCTGCCTGAGCGAGCGGGTTGGATGCAGCACATCCTTCCAGACCGATCAGTAAAAGAAGACAGTAGAACGCGAAGAGCTGCCGTTTCTGAACTAGATATTGCATCTCAAATACCTCCATCACCCGATCCCGTGACCTTGTTCACCAAGCGTCGGGTGGTGAGCGCTTGATAGTCTTTGAAGAACGCTACTGCCGCACCACCGAGGAGCGACACCCACGTCGCTGTCGATAACTGCGCGAACGTCAGATCTGGATTGTTGGTAAACAACGTTACGACGGTTGATGTAAATAGAATCAACGCTGCGATCAGTGCACCTACGAGTGTATTAACATTCATACCAAGTACTCCTCTATTTCCAAATGACCCCAGTCCATGAACGACTGGTCGGTTGTCAATCCATTCATGTTCCAGTCGCCGCCCCAGCGCAATTTAAAACCAAGCTCAACTGCGGCAGAGAGAAATACCCCTGCGACGACCGCAAATAAGTGGGTGTCTTCCCACGGAATTTTGACCACGTCAACGTAAGGCGCAAAGTCAAAAGCCTTGCTGTGAGGTTTATCCTCCAGCAGAAAATTGTGTTCCGAGAAAGGCCACTCTTTCTTACTCGCGCCTTTCCTAAAAAGCATGTTCTGAACATCTTCACCAGACCACCCACGCACGATAGAAATATCGACTGGCGACCTGCTGAGCCCCAGTTCCATCACCTCGATCAGCGGTGGTGCACATGTGTCGCGGTTCTCCCGTGATGTTTTTCCGTATGTGTACATCAGGTTGTGTTGTTCGCCTGCAGTGCATCCTTCGCTTCCACCAGAGCATCCAACTGAATGTCCAGGTCTGCCAGATACGCGGCATCCTCGGCTGTCCAGTCAGTGGCCTGACGTTCACGGAACTTCAACGCCGCGATATCTTTCCTCGTGGCGTTGATGTCCCGCTGCAAGAGAGCGACAAACGCAAGGCTAATCGGTGCAACTTCATTTGCGACGGTCTGCTTAATCGATTCCTGCATCTCTTCAGCCAGCGCGCTCACCAGAAGGGGCTGAGCGATAAACCAGAAGATAGGCACGAGCGTCGCATACGTCACGAGCTGATTCACACCTATGCGAATCCCGCGTTCCTTGATCTCTTGCTTGGTTGCCATTTCCTTACCTCTTAACCTTCAGCGCTTGCGTCGCTTCCGGTTTCGTTTGCGGCCTTTCCCTCTTCCCCGCTTTGCTCTTGGTCCCCTTGGGGTGGGGTTTCCACGGGAGCTATAGGGGGTTTCGCGTCACCTACTCCAATATTTTGCGGCTGTGGTGGTCCGAGTACCAATTCACCCGATGCCAGTGCCTGCAACATCCCTTCAAGAATATTCAAGGCACCAGACTTTGCGATGCTCATGGGCACCGGAAGGTCATCGATCTTCAACAACTTCACACCTGCTGCTGCAGCCATTTGAACCTGGACCGGACTTACTTCTTGCTTTGCCATTTTCCTTTCCTCTTTGTTGTAGTTATGTTTACGATACGTCAACAGTATTGGTGGCGAACCATGCTGCTCCTATCCTTTTGTGCAGTCTCATCTTGCCGAACTGAGCAATCACTAAACTACCCGTCGCGCCCGCACCATCTATGTGCGTGAGCGTGACTCCGACACCTTCTGCAACAGTGATCGCACCCGCACCGAGGTTAACGATGTCAACCCAGTAGCCGTCAGGAACGACAGCATCTGCTGCCGCTGGAGTTGTATAGGTCTCTGTACCGGCATCGTCAGAATATAAGATGTGACCAGCCGCGTCGCGCCAGACATTGTCCGTTGTGCCGAGAACAGTATTTTGGAGGATCCAGATCTGCTCTTGGAAACCGATGTGCAACATGTTGCCATCAGCATCATCCAGCACCGCACCAGAGATAGCGCCATCTACTTGGATCGCTATCGTCTCAAAGCGACGAGCGTTGTTGTGATAAAGCGCGACTCCTGCATTGGCAGTAAATTCTGCCATTATCTCAACGCCAGCAGTGCCACCACGAATACGAAGATCTCCAAGCGTTCCAAGATCTATTCGCATGTCGCCGCCAGACTCAGTAATCACGAGGGCACCGGCACTGCCAAACGTCAGGTCATTTATAATCCGAAGCTCTGGTTGGAACTGCCAGAAACCCGCTCCGGCACCTGAGCTGAGAATGTTAGTGCGATCAGCAAGCTGCTGAATGAACGTGCTATCAACATCGTTCGGTGACATGAAGCGAAGTTGCGCTCCATCACGTAATCGCATTATCGATGCAGCGGCAGCAAACGAGAGGTCGAATTCCGTTCCATTCCACTCCATCGTAACGTCAGTGCCAGTACCAAATTGAATCTCTTCGTTGTCGAGAAGAACCAGTGGAGGAGTGAATGATGGCGAAGCGTTCAGGACAAAGTCAGTTCCGAGATCGTTGGTGAACATCGGAGTGTTCGGCGCATCATTACGAACCCAGAACTCACCACGAGCAGAAACGTTTGCCTCTGCTGCCGCCTTCTCATCGATGAATACTGATCCCTCAGGGAGAAGGATTCCGGTATCAATAGTCGAAAAAATATTTGTTCCGGACGTGCCGTGCT
>SMVA01101086.1_pt1 | contig 34264 bp, 22 predicted proteins | sample 2456451 | NCBI WGS metagenome assembly SMVA01 (sample SAMN11095933, study PRJNA526329) | marine sediment metagenome | biome: Marine sediment; feature: Surficial sediment; material: Deep marine sediment; isolation source: Hadal surficial sediment | place: Pacific Ocean | collected 2014-05 | depth... | reverse complement strand
CAATATACTGATAAATAATAATCTTCAAAGATTCTAATCAACGGGAAAAAATTTGCCGGGATGGCGGAATTGGTAGACGCACGGGACTCAAAATCCCGCGATGGTGACATCATGGGGGTTCGATTCCCCCTCTCGGTACCAGAAAATACAAGGCTCCACAAAGATAAAGATCGTTTCTGTTTTCACGCTACTTCACAAATTTGGCACGCTCGCATAAGAAATTCCCAAAACCAACTTACCGAATCTTCGATATCTGCCCTTCTCAACCTGTGGATAACTACCCATTCTAGCCTTTACAGTGCCATGAATGTGCCACGAACATAATGGCACACTGCTAATCAGTGCAGAAAACTCTCGATTGCAGATTGCACCAGCCGAAACTAACTTACGCATCAGTCGAAACTGACTTACGCATCAGTCGAAACTGACTTACATAGAGAAGGAGAATTAAGGCGTTTGGTTTATCTAGTAAATGGCCATACATGCTTTAGCCAAGAAGACTATGAGGGAATCTTAACTCATGCATTAGACGATCCTTTGAGCGCTCTAATCTATTTTATAACTCTAGCGAGGCAGGCAGTACCCTATTACACAAAATACGCTAAGGAATATGATCCATTTCGACTATTGGCATTAATAAAGAGACACGGACAGGAAACACACTAATTAGGAGCAATCATGCAATTTTAATTAGGGTACTAAGCCAACATGGAACGTGTTTAAGAATTGGATAGACAGCAACTCACAGATTTCTTCTACGCCAAGTGTTTTCATTTATCCCTCGTAAGCAACCACTCTTCAAAAACCCTGTTACATAGAACTGCGGGTGACCTCTTAGCTCTTAGCAAAGCAATAGCCTCTACTGCTTTCATCCCACTCTCAATCAACGCCAGTGCAGCAACTAATCCAGATCTGTTTAATCCCGCCTGACAATGCACCAAAGTGACACCTCGATGTTTATACGCATTTACACATGCTGCCAGCGAGTATAACTGCTCTTCTTTTGGCATATCCGAAGAATCAAATAACTGGGCTTTCGTAACCACTTGGTGACTTTGTATATCGTAAGGCTCCCAAGGATACAGATTCACTATGTACTCAAACTCCTCTGGGGCCTCCCCGACAGGACAACCTCCACTCCATAAATTACCCTCAATATGCGAAAACAATGGAACCTTGAACGGAGTATCCCCATGTAGGGCAATCCCCTCAATATGGTGTGAGGTTAGATCAGCTAGTTTCATTTCTTTTATTCAACATTGTTGCATTGTTATCTGACAAAGATACTCCATTCAAGCAGCATTTATCTACTTTCTTAAATCAGATGGTCGGAATTAACAGACCGAAAAGAAGTACAGGCATTGCCACAAGATGACGTGAGTTGAAAAAGCGCTTAATCCGTTTTGGCGGTTTTTTTTCTTATCCGATTTGCGAATGTAGCAGCGTGTATACTAGCTGATAGAAAACATATTTAAAATATAATCTTGTACTCAATCTTTGGGTTTTTCCGCCATGAACTCTAAGCTTTCGAAATGGTTGCGTTGGTTAGAAGTTGTGAGAAGCGAGGTCCGAAACCTTGTCATGGCAAAATACACATTCCACGAAATCCAAGGAATGATAAAGGCTAACCCTCGTCTTAATCAGTACAGTAATTTGTTCATGACTATCTGTCACGTACTTATTTATCGCATGTTGTCATTGGCGTTAGACGTCAGGTCAAATGTGGTAAGCAGAGTATCTCAATAGCTCGTCTTTTCAAAGAAATGATTGCCGCACCTCAAGCATCCTCAAGAGATTATTACGTTAAACTGTACAAGTCATCGGTTATGGAAGGTTTGGCTGACGAAGATTTTAATAAATTCGCATCTCCAGATTCGGAGTATATCGATTCAGCCCTTGTAGCCGACGATCTTGCTTCTCTTCGAGAAGCATCTGGGCGACTCGAAGGCTTCGCTGACAAACATACTACACACTCAGATATACGCGGATTAATAAAGCTTTCAACATTCAACGACGTTGATTCCTGTATCGACTTACTCAACAGACTATATGTTAAGTATCATAGTTTTTTCCACGCTAAGAAAATAGACACATCGTTTATCGAACCGAAACATGATTGGAAGAATATTTTTAGCGTACCTTGGTTGCCATCTAGTGAATAGGGAATTCACCCTCCCAGTTAAGCTTTAAAGAAAGAGGGGCTTACCCCTAGAGGATCACAATGGAACGCAAGGGGTATGGATAAGTATGGAACTGACCCACTTCTTCTTAGACTGGATACCGCTCCTTTTTCCCAATTTTGGCGAAAAAAATTCCTAGAAGGAAATTAAGACATAGAAATACCTATAAAGGTGAACCATTAACTTAAGTTGGCCTACCCTCGCATCATGCGTCCTCTGCAGCCAGCAAACATATCGGAAAATAAGCAAGTAGCCGACCCAGCTTGAATTTGTTAGTCGCCATGTAGCGTTCTCCGGTGAAGACATTATTCCATTTGAGGCCAGCCAACTCGCTGGGTACTTCCAGTGCCGTATCACCCCACACCTCTGCCCCCATGGGAAGAATGTTTCGCTCGCCCAGCAGGCGCGTAGGCAAGCGTGGAACAAGTGCGATCATGGCACGATTTCCGAAGCGGCGTGCGAAGGCACAGGCATGAACAGCATGCTCGCCACGCACCATGAGTGGAAGATAGTCACCATCCCGAAAAACTTCAGGCCATCGCGCGCGTAGAGCAAGACTCTGCCAAATAGTATAGAGCTTAACGCGACCGTCTGCCATGTCCGCTACCAACGGCTGTAAGCGCTGTGGCCACTGTCCTGGCGGTACGCCCTCGACAAGCGATTTTACTTCCGCAAGCAGCTTGCGCCTATGGGCAAAATCTACCGGGCGACGATTGTCCGGATCAACCAAGTTGAACTGCCACAGTTCGCATCCCTGGTAGATATCTGGTACACCGGGTGAGACAAGCTTGATTAGGGTCTGAGCAAGACTGTTAAGAAGGCCTCGTAAGGCTATGGGCTGCACCAATGATGCGAAGTCAACTAAAAATAGATTATTCTTTCCGGGCGCCAGCAGAGCCTGGACAAAGGCACTCGAGGCATTCTCGTAATCGATGTTTACGTTGATCCAACTGCTGTGCTCCTTGCTTTCGCGCAGGGCCTTGATCACGTAGGCGACAATACGAATCCGGTAATCCGAAAGCGCCGCCTCGTCAGGCTGGGTTAACGGCCAAGTGCCCACCAGGGTCTGGTAGAGCAAGTACTCGTCGTTACGGGAGGGTGCCTCCATACCATCGATAACACGCTTGCGGCCACGGTTCATGCGACTCCAGCGCGTAAGAATCTGCTTCCACGCCGTCGGCATCTCAGAGAGTACATTGAGTCGAGCGCGAACATCTTCCGAGCGCTTGCTGTCGTGGGTGGATGTAGCCAGCAGGCTATGGGGCCAGCGGGATGCGCTGGCTCGTGTAGCTGCATGAAAGGCTGCCACGGAAATGCCGAAGCGACTCGGGTCCCCGCCAACATCATTGAGCGAGATCAGGCGGTGGTAGCGGTAGAGAGCCGTATCCTCCACCCCTTTAGCCATTACCGGCGGGGAAACCTGCTGGAACTTCATTGCAAAGTCATGTACCCGTTCACGGAAGAATACGTTACGACCGCGGGCAATATCGGTAGTCAATACCGCTTGGAGGAAATCGTAAATACCAGAGTCGGCGGCCGGACTACGCTTCTTGGCCGCCGCCACAGCCCAAGCAATATAGTGGCGATCGCCTGCAGACAGGTGTCCGTAGGCGACATAACTACGATATACTGGGAAGCAAGCCACCACCTCCATAAGGGCATCGCGCAACCCATTTAGGGTAAAGTCACAGGTATCTCGGCTTGCAGACGCGATGCGTGTCAAGCGGTTGGCAAGCACGTTTAGTTCGCACGCTAAGGACTTGTGCATGATAAGCTTCTTAGCCTCGTAAGCAAGCGTATTGAAGTCGACATCCGTATCGGTGAAATCATGGTAGATACGAGTCATTCGACGTTCAGCGGTGCTATCCACAAAAAGGTTATTTACCAAGTTGGCGAAACGGTAGCCGGTATCTCCATGGATCGGCCAATTGTCTGGTAAGCGCTCGTGGTCGGCGAGGATTTTCTCGATCACTAGATAGATCGGCAACCGCTCACCCGGCGCGAAGGGCTTGCCACTGATGGCCTGTTGCAAGCGGCGAAAGTATTGACCTGGGTCGTAAAGCCCATCTGGATGGTCGATGCGTAGCCCCTCGACCTTGCCCTGGGCCACGAGATCGAGAACGAAGCGGTGTGTGGCCTCGAACACTGCGGGATCCTCCATGCGCAAAGCCGCAAGATCATTGATGTCGAAAAAACGCCGATAGTTTATTTCATCAAGCGCGACTCGCCAGTAGGCGAGACGGTAGCCTTGAAGTTGAATCAGCTCGTGAAGCAGGTCGAAGCTGGACGCATCACCGGGGCGACCATTGAACTCTATTAAATTATCCGCAATGTGGCGAGCGATGTTGACGCAGGCCTCACTCAGGGCGATTAGATGGCGCTTATGTACATCCTTGTCGCGCTGGCGCTCGGCTACGCGTTCCGGAGACTTATCAGTACGCGCCGGCAGGCGCTCAAAGGCCGCGAGGAGGGTCTGTAGATCGACAAAGTCCTCGTGATTTTCCCCGAGGACGGCCGCCAGGCGCTCCATGTGGTGACCGACGATAAATGGATAGGTCGCAGGATCCACAGGTAATCGGTGTTCGTAGTAATACAGGCTAAATTCGCCGCGTGCTATGTCGTAGTCCAGATGTAACGTACCACTATTAAGCATCGCTCCGTAGTGATCACCCAACAAGGGCAAGAGCACCTTACCCTTCAGGTCAGGGTTAAGTGACTCCCAATCAATGTCGAAGTAAGAACCCCATACTGAGGCCGGACCATTCTCTAGCACGTCCAGCCACCATACGTTGTCTGCGCCCATGACGCCCATATGATTGGGAATCACGTCGAGGATCTGACCTAGGCCATGTGCCTTTAGCGTAGCTACAAAATCTTCATATTCCTGTTGCGTGCCAATTTCCGGGTTGAGGAAGCCATGTGCGACGATGTCATATCCGTGGCTGCTACCAGGCCGTGCCTTGAGATAGGATGAGACGTAGCAGTGACTCACTCCCAACTCAGCAAGATAGGGCGTTAGTGCCGCAGCCTGCGTGAATGTAAGCGCACAGTTGAACTGGAGCCGGTAGGTTGCACGCGGTATTACGGCTTGGCGGGATGGCAGTAGTTCTTTGTTTTTGGAAGCTACCGAGCTGCCGCGCTCACGGAGCAACACTTCTCCAACAGCAGTAAAACGACCATCATCCCGCCAGTTCTCGAGATCTAGTGGCAATCTCCGCCGCCAGTTGGGATGCTGGTCATCTTGGCTACCTGGAAGGTTGGTCTGCCCAACGACACCAAGAATGTCCTCGGGCTGCACCAACATGACCTGCGCCTTAGTCCTTGCCAGGAAAGCGTGGATTGCGATCACAAAGGGCGTCGTAATATCGGGTACGGAAGCCGGATCGATGCTTGCTCCTTCCGGTAACAATGCCTCGTGTTCCAAGGCTATAAGAAATCGCGCACGATCCTGAGCGCGCTCCACAACCATCTTGCCGTGCTGTTCCTCCGAGGGAAAAAGTCGCAGGGCAGCGCGGGCGTCGAGGTCACTGCCCTTCCAGAAACCGCACAAAGTTGGCAAATCGTGGGTGCTCACGGCCACCAGGGCTTGGTGTGGATAATCGATCGGCGATTTGAAGCCGCCTTCTTCCGTGCGCTCTAACAAAAATGGTCGATAGGAAAGCACGCCAGCCGCTGCGAGGCGGGTTCGGAAATTCTCTGGTACCGTACCTAGGTCCTCACCAATCACCAGACAGCGGTTCCTCTGGCTCTCAAGTGCGACAATGCCAAGCATGTCTTCCATGGGGTAAGAAACGTAAGTACCTTGCTTTGGGGTTAAACCTGCGGGTACCCAAAACACGCGAGCGAGCGCCATAACGTGGTCAATGCGTAGTGCGCCACAGTGGCGCATGTTTGCGCGCAGCACGTCGATGAAGGGCATATACGCCACCTCCCTCAGACGATGTGGTACAAATGGTGGAAGTCCCCAATCCTGCCCAAAGAGATTTACCTCGTCGGGCGGCGCCCCTGTATAGGCGCTAGAAGCAAGAACATCTTGCCAGACCCAGGATTCTGATCCGCCCGGACTCGCACCCACCGCTAAGTCTTGAAAAAGACCCACGCCCAGACCACGGCGCCAGGATTGCTGACCGACGAAGGCAAGCTGTTCGTCGGTCAACCATTGCAGCCAGATGAAGAACTCCACGGCAACTGCGTGTTCGGCTGCGAATTCCACCACCGCTTGCGACTTGGGTTGGTGATATTGCGCTGGCCAAACCGGCCAGCCCCAAACAGCGGGATCTTCGCGTCTGAAATGATCCTGCAAGGCTTCAAAGCGCGCATGACATTCAAGGGCCTCGCCACCTTCCTCACGGAAGAATCGAAACGCGCGCGCCCTATCGGTGTCATTCACAAGATGGTGATCACGAAAGTGACGGTAAAGCAACGACAATACCGAGCGCTTGGCTGCAGATACCTCTTTGTAGTTGACCTTTTCGCTTGCACGCAGCCGCCGTAACCGAGTCTGGAAACGATCAGAGGCAACAAGATGGCGTGCGGCTTCGCATTCTACAAATTCTGGCATAGCCTCCACATCGAGGTAAAGGATGTTCATAAAACAGTGGCTCGATGGGCTGTAGGGGCTGATCCGCTCAGGGTCGTCCGGAAATAAGGCATGTAGGGGATTAACTCCAACCACACCGCCGCCAGCATCAGCGGTTAGGTCTACCAGAGAGCGCAAATCACTGAAGTCGCCAATACCCCAATTACGCCGTGAACGTAGGCCATAGAGCTGTACAGTTGGTCCCCACACTCGGTTTTCTCCTTTAACAGCTTCTGGTTGGTAGCAATTTTCCGGAGCGATGATAAGGGTCATAGCCCCATGCAGCTCGGTTTCGCGTCCTTGCTGCTCGATTTCTAAGCGATAGTAGCCGGGTGTCGCGAGTAGCGGTATGCCTAGCTCAACACGTAGAAAATATATCCCGCCCAGACACTGTTCATCCAGCTTTGGTAGCTCGTTGGGTAAAAACTCTCCCATCATCGCCGTACCTTCCTCCGGTGTTAGAATCCAGCGATGTTGAAGCCCTGTAGACGCCATCGGCAGCGAGAGTGATACAGCAGGCATCTCTCCGATCCGTAACACCTTTACAGGTGGCAATAACCGGCGCCATTCTCGCTCCTCTATTTCACGCAGCGATTCTTCGAGGCCAACCTCCGTATTGAAGTGCATGGCCGTAAGCAACGCCCGCCGGACGCGGTCTGAGGTAGCGTGGTGCTTGCCCCAGATGTCCTGATACTCTGATGCGATGCCACAGCGAGCTGCAAGTTTCACTAGCGTTTCAGATTTACCTTGAGCAGTGGAACGGCTCATTGGCAGCTCTCGAGTAACAGATGCCAGGCCGCCGAATATTGCGGCATCCTTCCTGTAGCTAGCGTAGTAGCGTTTAGGTTAGACGTAGCAAAGATCAGGGTTCCGTCCAAGAGTTCTACCTTGATATCTTCCTCACCAAAATTGGCGACGAGTGATAACCAACGGTTGCTACCTAGGCGCCAGCGAACAGAGAGCGAGTGCTCAGACCAAAACACCAGTTGAGGCGACCCGTTGCCCATGCCAACAAGATGTGGAGTAATCCACTGCCGGCGCAACCATAGTAGTCGTTGATGCAGTTCCAGAGTTGAACGATGATGTGCGCGTTCGAGGACACTCCAGTCAAGTACGCAGGTAGTAAAGGTAGTAATGGCATTGGGATCAGAGATGAGCTCCCGCTCGGCCGCATCAGTGAAGGGTTCGAAATGTGAAAACTCGTGCCGCCGGCTTTCGGTCACGGAATGGGCGAGCTCCTTGCCAAAGTCGCAGAAAAATAGGAAAGGTTGCTCCGCGGCGAATTCCTCGCCCATGAACAGCATGGGCGGCTGCGGTGCGAGCAGCAGTATGGCCGTAACGACCTCCTGCGCGGCGGGGGAAACGATATGGCACAGACGCTCCCCCATGGCACGATTGCCCACCTGGTCGTGAGTTTGCAGGAAATTGACGAAGGCGGCAGGTGGCAGGTGCCCACTTGGTTCCCCGCGCGGTGCGCCGTTTCGGAAGGCAGAAGGTTCGCCCTGGAAGATGAAGCCCTCGGTAAGACAGCGGCCTAGAAGCTGCGCTGGATGGGCAGTGTAGTCATCATAGCAACCATCAATTTCGTTGCTAGTTAGCACATGCATGGCATGGTGGAAATCGTCGTTCCACTGGGCCGTGGCATGGCGTGGCTTGCCCGCATCGTCACGGCCCAGATATCGAGCTTCATTGCGATCGTTTTCCAGTATCAGATGCACATTGCGCTCGCATCCCGGACCATGCTTGATGGCATCGGCAAGTTCTTCGACGATATTCAGTGAACTGTCGTCGCGCATGTTGTGGATAGCATCCAAGCGCAGACCATCTAGGTGGTATTCTTCTAGCCAGTAGAGTGCGTTGTGGATGAAGAAATCGCGCACCGTGCGGCTACCTTCACCGTCGAAGTTGATAGCCGCACCCCAGGGAGTTACGTGAGTGGAGTTGAAGAAGACTGGCGCATAGGTATGTAGATAGTCGCCCTCTGGACCGAAGTGATTGTAAACCACGTCTAGCAACACCATTAGGCCTCGGTCGTGGGCAGCATCGATGAGACGCTTGAAATCATCTGGGCGACCGTAAACAGCATCGGGGGCGAAAAGTAACACGCCATCATAACCCCAGTTGCATCGACCAGGGAAATCGGCCACGGGCATGATCTCGAGAGCGGTCACTCCCAGATCAACTAGATAGTCAATCCGCTCCATGACGCCGCCGAAGTTTCCCGTCGACGTGAAGCTACCAACGTGTAGCTCATAGATCACTGCCTCCTCCCAGGGGCGGCCACGCCAATCGTCATCTGACCAGTCGAAGGTGTCTGGATCAATTACCTCGGAGGGTCCATGCACATCTTCAGGGCTAAAGCGCGAGGCAGGATCTGGGACGATCAATCCGTCAGGCAACTCAAAGTGATAACGGCTTCCATTGCATGCCGCCGGTACCTTAAGCTCAAACCAACCAGCACCCATGGCTGCCATGGGCATTCCCTGTGCCTTGTCGAGTTGCAGCTTGACCGCTGTGACAGCTGGTGCCCAGAATCGAAAATTAACACCACCACCCTCGAGGATTTCGGTGCCGAATGGCATGACGTGGCGGCGCTTCACGTATAGCTCCGCTGGACCAAGAGGGCAAGTGAGCGGCCTTCGATGGTATAGGTATCTCCACCCTGAAAATAGCCGTCTGCTTCAAGGCCACCGGCTAAATTAAAATCGAGGAGGCTTAGCCATTGGCTGCCTTCATATAACTCGGGCAGGTGGAAGAAAATAGCCTCATGGTGACCGTTGAAGAGCAAAAGTAAGTTATCGTCAAGGATTGGGTTGCCACGTTGGTCCCGCTCCTCCATCGCTTCACCGTCCAGATACATGCCCAGGCAGCGCGCAAAATCGTGAACCCATTCCTCGTCGTTCATTTCGGTACCGTCTGGCTTGAGCCATAAAATATCCTTGATACTCGAACCGCGAATCGCGCGGCCCTGTAAAAAGTTGTTACGGCGGAACACAGGGTGTGCGCGCCATAAACTAATGAGGTGTTGTACAAAAGCGAGAAACTCCCTATCAGTGCTGGAAGGGTCCCAGTTCACCCAACTAATTTCGTTGTCCTGACAGTAGGCATTGTTATTGCCTTTTTGGGTGCGCCCCATCTCGTCACCAGCCACGAGCATAGGCGCACCTTGAGAGAAGACAGTATTGTGGATACGCGCGCACTTGGCTAACAAGCCAGCACCAATGACACTGTCCTGGATGTCACCAGAGAGGATATGCAGCGAAGGTCCCTGATAATTACTAGAATTAATAAACCACTGCGGATTTAAGAGATTAAAGCTAGACTCACCACCCATCACATCGTGGTGAACGGCATAAAAAGTATTAATGTCGCCGGCGTCGCACCAGTAGGATTGCTCTTCGTATCTATAGATCCACGGAATACGGTTATCGGAAAAATTATAAACACAAACCCGGTGGCTGTAGATGAAGCGCAGCAGGAAATGACAGCCAAATTCATTCTCACCACGTTCCTTCGCTTCATGTAACGCCGTCAGCAGCACGCCCATGTCAAACAGGTAGTTACCCATGAAACCATAGGTCTGGTTCGAGTCGGAAGGTATTGATGGAAGATTCTCTGGTTTTTCCAGAAAACCTCGGATCCGGCCATCTCTGTCAGTATCAATGACGCCAAAGCTGGTAGCTTTACTCGGCGGCACTGGAATCGCCTCTACATGAGCCGAGCGCTGGCGATGACAATCAATCATCTACCGCACATCCATACTGTAGATATGATCGGTGCCAAAACCGCAACCATATCGAGCGCATGGCGATTTATTAGGTTGATGTTCTGAAACACAGCGTCAGGCATGCCCTGAAACCACCCTGTACCCTCGCGCATTTGCGGAGGAACAAGGGTGAATTGGCCTGTGAAACCGTTACCATGCCCCCGTCTTATCATATGCTCGATCAATGACTGGGATTTATACTGTATCCGCAGGTAGATGCTGTATATCTCCGAATTTACCAGGTTGCTGAGGACAAAATCAATGATGCGGTAGCGGCTACCGAAGGAAACCGACGGCTCGGATCGTTCTGCCGTGAGAGGCTTTAATCGGGAGCCCTGTCCGCCGGTTAGAACCATAACAAGTAATTTCATGAGTTATCTCCTGTGAGAACTTCTGTATCTCCTTGGTGATGGAACATTCTAAGCAAACTGAAGAGCGGGATGGCTAGCCAATCAGGCCGGTTGTCCATTTCGTAACGTAGCTCGTAGAGGGCCTTGTCGATGACGAAAAAATCGATCAGCCGCTCCGCCGCACCAGGGTCAATCGGCCATACCACACAGCCCTGAATCGCGTCTTGATAGCTTTTGAGAAAAGTCTCGGCAACCTTTTTCTCCCAGATATTCACCAAGGGGCCGAGATGATGGCGGTCTGCTGGGCGTACAGTGGTAGCACGATTAGCGGCCACAGACGAGACATAACTGAAAGAGCGCAGCATGCTAGCGACGTCACGAAGTGGCGAATGCTTTTGGCGCCGCACTTCTATGGGCCGGGCTGGTTCACCTTCGAAGTCCGTAATCACAAAATCGTTCTCCACTAACAGTACTTGGCCGAGGTGGTAATCTCCGTGATATCGCATCTTGGCGGCGGAAATGCCCACCAAAACTCGCGGGGAAATGCGTTCTAGCAGCGACGGCCGTAGTGAGAGTAGGCGATCGACCGCGGCTCGCAACACGAGGGGTAAGATGTCGCGGTGATCTTCCAGTTTATCTAGCGTAGCAACAGCCTCGGTATGCAGCTGGTCTGACCAAGCAGTAAGATTATCCGGCGTAATTGGTTCGGGTTCGAATGCGACATCACCAGTAGATTTGCAGAAAGCACGGTGAAGTTCAGCGGTTCGACGGCCGAGTACGCCCATCAGGGTTAGGAAGTAGCCGTGTGAGTCGCTTTGAAACTCTGCTGAATTGTGTATCGGCTCGGACAATTGCTCAGCCAGGTAGCGATCAAGATAATCTACGGCAAAGTTCCAGCCCGTACCCTGGTTTTCCACATAGGCCTGAAGCAGCACAAGCGTCAGTGTTTGGCCGTCGGAACGGTGGAATTCTATAGAACCAGCGACGGGCACAATATGCTGGAGGGATGACTGCTCGGTGAGAAAACGCCCCACTTCCACCTCTTGGCTGGTGCCGAACTGGAGACGACGATAGCCCTTAAGAAAGAGGCGGTTGCCAAAACAGATTACCGTGTTACTTTGTTCCAGCGAAGGGTGACTAACCGGCTCCTCGATGCCGTCGGCTAGTTTGCCGAACGCCGGGTAGGAGCGAAACTCGACCCGTCCCTTACCAAACGGGAAATCGATGTTTTGGCTAATACCCTGGACCAGCGCGCGGCAGAAACAGTCATCACCGATGGCGTCGAAAAGGACCCCAGTATGTTCCTTCTGCCGTATCCTTGCTAACGTCCAAGGCGCTAGTGCCTGGAGATTTTCCTCGCCATCTTCCTTCTCCCAACAGATGGCCAGGGGCAGTAGATAGAGCTGGGGTGATAGGTCAGCAAAATGCACCTCGATGATGGTAAGCAACCAGTTTCCTTGAGACGTGTTCCACTCTTCCTGCTCCAATAACTCTATACGAATAATACGATGGCCCTTGGCGGCGAACCAGCGCTTGGTAGTAAGATAGGGCGTCAGCACTTTGTGCTGGAATTGTTCCTGTGTGGTAGCGGCGATGGCGCCACGCACGGTGTTAGCGCTGGCCCGACCCTTGGAGAGTAGTGGATCCCAGCCCTCAGTGAGCACCAGCACAGGCAGCGCCGGCCGCGCCAAGCGATCTTCGTGCCAGTAGGGAACCTCAGCATCAGTAGCAAGACGAAAACCGTAGGTGCCATAACCCTTGAGAGTAAGTAGGTAAGGCAGGACACCGATTGGAGGAAAGGCGATGTGTCCAAGCAGTTCAACCGGCACCCGATCAATGAAGGAGGAAAGGTCGAGTTCCACCGGCTGGGAAGTACGCGAGAGATTCACCACACATAGCAGTGTCTCGTTCTTCCACTCGAGCACATAGGCAAGAATCTTGCGGTTACCAGGTTCCAGGAATTTAATGCTGCCTCGGCCAAAGGCCTTATAGTTCTTGCGTACGGCGATGATGCGCTTAATCCAGTGCAACAGAGACGAGGGATTGCGCGCCTGCGCCTCAACATTGATAGCCTCATAGCCGTAAATAGGATCCATATTGGGAGGCAGATAAAGTCGTTGCGGATCGACCTTGGAAAATCCAGCGTTGCGATCCGGGCTCCACTGCATAGGAGTACGCACGCTGTCCCGGTCACCGAGATAGATGTTATCGCCCATGCCGATCTCATCGCCGTAATAAATAATGGGGGAACCTGGAAGAGTCATTAGAAGAAAATTCACCAGCTCGATCTTGTCGCGATTATTTTCCATGAGTGGTGCTAGACGCCGTCTAATACCGTCGTTGACGCGCATGCGCGGTTCGGCAGCGTACATCTCATACATGTAGTCACGCTCAGTCTTGGTAACCATTTCCAGGGTTAATTCGTCGTGATTGCGCAGAAAGATGGCCCACTGGCAATTATCGGGAATGTCCGGCGTCTGCTGCAAAATCTCGACAATGGGATGACGTTCCTCCTGAGCCACAGCCATGAAGATGCGAGGCATGAGTGGAAAGTGGAAGGCCATGTGACATTCGTCGCCGTCGCCGAAGTACTTGTACGCATCCTCGGGCCACTGGTTGGCCTCGGCAAGTAAAATTCGATTCTGGTACCTGGCGTCGATGGCCTGACGTATCTGCTTGATGACCGCATGGGTTTCTTCCAGGTTTTCGTTGTTAGTACCTTCTCGCACGCACAGGTAGGGAATTGCGTCTAGGCGCAGGCCGTCGACGCCGAGATCAAGCCAGAAACGCATAACGCGGATAACTGCCTTCACCACCTTTGGGTTGTTGTGGTTGAGGTCAGGCTGGTGGGAGAAAAAACGGTGCCAGTAGTAAGCGCCGGCCACATCGTCCCAGGTCCAGTTGGATTTTTCCGAGTCGGTAAAGATAATGCGCGTCTCGGAAAACTTCTTGTCGGTATCCGACCAAACGTAGAAATCACGTTTGTTTGAACCAGGTGGTGCGCGGCGTGCGGCCTGGAACCAAGGATGCTGGTCGGAGGTGTGATTAATGACCAACTCGATAATGATCTTTATTCCACGCTTGTGGGCCTCTCGGATGAAATTACGAATGTCTGAACGGGTCCCGTACTCCGGTTGCACGTTGCGATAATCGGAGATGTCATATCCTTCGTCCTTGAACGGCGATGGGTAAAACGGCAGCAGCCACAGGGTGTTGACACCGAGGTCCTGAAGGTAGTCTAGCTTCTCTGTCAATCCTTTGAAGTCACCTATGCCATCGTCATTGCTGTCGAAAAACGCTTTGACGTGTACTTCATAGATGATGGCATCCTTGTACCAGAACGGATCGTCCTCCCAGTCAAGGTCGACCGGGGGAAAGAAGGCACTGTGGTTCTTATTGTTAGCCTTGTGCATTACGCTCTCCACGTAGGGTGGGAGTAATCAAAGTTGCGTTCGCTTCGCTTGTGGTGCGCAAACTGAGGATTTGCATCGGCGACGCCCGCGGATAAAGGCGAACGAAATTACGCCTTCCCTGCCACTCAAATTTAGCACCAGAAAGCAGGTCATGCACCTCGTAGGGTAAATCGGGTGGTACACCAAGTTCAGCTAGAGGTAGTTCAATCCAGCCGGCTTGAACGTTATGTGGTTCAAGATTAGCTACCATGACCAAAACGTTGCCACCCGCCAATTTACTGTAGCAGAGCATGAGAGGGTTGTCGACCATGTGAAAGCGTAGGCTCCAGTCTGACTGCAAGGCAGGATTGTCGTGACGGATGTGGTTAAGGCGGGCAATATAGTCGCGCAGACTGTCAGGACAGTCGAGATCCCATTGCCGCAACTGATACTTCTCAGAATTTCGGGGTTCCTCGCTACCTGGCTCGCACGCTTCGTGTTCCATCAGCTCAAATGCTGGACCGTAGATACCATAGCTGGCACCCAAAGTCGCCGCCAGAGCCACCCGTAAAAGGAAAGCAGGTCGACCTCCATATTGCAAGAACTCGGGCAGGATGTCCGGGGTAATGGGCCATAGGTTAGGCCGAAAATACTCTCGGGAATCGTGGTGAGTAAGCTCGGTAATGTAGTCCGTCAACTCCTGCTTGGTATTGCGCCACGTAAAATAGGTATAAGATTGAGTGAAACCCAGTTTCGCCAGATGGTGCATGATCTTTGGCCGGGTGAAGGCCTCAGCAAGAAAAATAACTTCTGGATGCTCTGCTTTGACACCTCCAATCAACCACTCCCAGAAGGAAAAGGGCTTGGTGTGCGGATTATCCACTCGAAAGATGTGCACCCCCTCCCCGATCCAATGGTCCACTACGCTTCTCAGTTCGTACCACAGTTCTTCCCAGCGTTCACTCTCAAAATTGAAAGAATAGATATCCTGATACTTCTTAGGGGGATTTTCCGCGTATTGGATGCTTCCGTCCGGACGATGGTGAAACCACTCTGGGTGTTGCGCCACATAAGGATGATCCGGCGAACACTGGAAAGCAAGATCTAAGGCGACTTCGATGCCAAGCTCTCGAGCCCGCACTACCAACCGGCGGAAATCCTCAGCGCTGCCTAGTTCGGGGTGGATATCACGGTGTCCACCCTCGATGGCACCAATGGCCCATGGACTGCCGGGATCGTCTGGGCTAGTTGAAAGGCTGTTGTTGGGGCCCTTACGGAAGGTTTGGCCGATAGGGTGAATAGGCGGTAGATAAAGCACGTCGAAGCCCATAGAGACGATGTCCGGCAACCTCCCGATCAGCTGAGTGAAAGTACCGTGTGCGTTGTCTCCGGCAAGACAGGAACGAGGGAAAAGCTCATACCAGGTGGAAAAACGTGACCGCTCAATGTCCACCACCACCTCCAGTACGCGGCAGTATTCGGTAATGAAGAATCTCTCCCCATTTGTGGCCATGAGGGTAGTTAAATCTTCGCTTTGGGCTATTGCCTGCCCTGCCTCTATCGTGGTAGTAGAGTGAAGTTTGGAGGCCCAGTCCTTGAGTTCACGACTATCATCACCTCCAGCACGTTCCGCAGCAGCACCTATCAGCGCGGCGCCAACCTGCAGAACGACAATGATATCGTCGTCCTCCTGACGCTGAGCAAGGTCATGGCACCAGGTCAGGAAGTGATCCACGCTGGCAACGACGGTGTATTCGTGCCGGCCTACAGCATCAACAGAAAAACGGGATTGCCAGCGGTCTTTTCTCGCGGGAGTCATCAACACCTCTACCCAGGACTGGGTTCCAGCCGGCCGATGCAGCAACAAGCAGAGCAACTGATCGTGGCCGTCGACAAAGATGTCCGCCTCAACGATCACATCCTCACCCACGGTACGCTTGATCGGGAAGCGACCACCGTCGACTTCGGGGCTAACCCGATCGATTACCGCGCGGGTACGACCGGCTTGGGAGAGAGCGCGATTCTTTATGATGTTCCTCCACTTCTGGTTGCTGGCTTTAGGACCAGTGCCGCCAGCGGCGGAAGAGTCAACGACAGGGAACATGAATAGCCTTGGCTGACAAGAAGTGTTGCCTCGAATCGGCCAAAGTTGCTCATACCACTACCACCGTAATAATTTGCGTCGCTGTTGAGGATTTCCTCCCATTGACCGCCACGTGGTACTCCGACGATGTTGTTGTGACGCGGTATCGGGGTAAAGTTGCACACCACTAAGACGACATCGCCCAGGTAGCCGCCATAGCGCAGAAACCCTATGACGCTTTTCTTCCTGGCGTAGGAACTCACCCAAGCAAAACCGTCTGAGGTAAAATCCCTATCATGAAGTGCCGCTTGTTCGCGATAAACGTGATTGAGATCGGCCACCCAACGCTGAACACATTCGTGCAGCAGATACTGAAGCACCTGCCATTCTAAGCTTTCCTCATGCTGCCACTCGCACTTCTGCCAGAATTCTCCACCCATGAACAGCAACTTCTTGCCGGGGTGAGTCCACATCAGGCCATAGAGCAAGCGTAGGTTAGCGAACTGCTGCCACTCGTCTCCCGGCATCTTGCTAAGGAGAGTGCCCTTACCGTACACTACCTCGTCGTGGGATAAGGGTAGGACAAAGTTCTCGGTAAGGGCGTTACAAAGTCCGAAGGTGAGATGGTAGTAGCGATACTCGCGAAATAGCGGCTCCTGCTGGAAGTACTTCAGCGTATCGTGCATCCAGCCCATGTTCCACTTCATGCCAAAACCCAGGCCACCCATGCAGGTGGGACGAAACACCATGGGCCAGGCGGTGGATTCCTCGGCGATAGTCTGGATGTCCGGATAATCGCGATATACGGCTTCGTTGAGGCTGCGCAGGAAACTTATGGCTTCAAGGTTCTCGCGCCCGCCGTGGACGTTAGGTATCCACTCGCCCTCCTTTCTCCCATAATCGAGGTAGAGCATGGAGGCAACGGCATCGATGCGTAAGCCGTCCACATGGAACTTGTCGAACCAGAAAAAGGCACTGGAAATGAGGAAAGCGCGCACTTTGTGACGCCCGAAATTGAATATGGAACTTTTCCAGTCCGGGTGAAATCCTTGGTGCGAATCAACGTGCTCGTAGAGGCAGGTGCCGTCGAAGCAGAACAGGCCATGTCCGTCATCGGGAAAATGTGCAGGCGCCCAGTCGAATATGACGCCGATGCTGGCCTGGTGCAGGGTGTCGATCAGGAACATGAGATCCTGGGGGGGCCATAGCGAGCCGTCGGGGCAAAATAACCCGTGGTCTGGTAGCCCCAGGAACCGTAAAAGGGGTGCTCCGTCAACGGAAGCAACTCCACGTGGGTAAAGCCCATCTCCTTCACATAGGACGCGAGTCGAGGCACCACCTCTCGGTAGCTGAGGAAACGGTTACCCTCCTCAGGAACACGTCGCCAGGAACCCTGATGCACCTCATAGGTGGATATGGGGGCATTAAGGGCATTGACCGTAAAGCGTCCAGCCATCCAATCCCCGTCGCTCCAAGCGTAGTCTAACTTCCAGAGGCGCGAAGCGCTGCACGGCGGCTCCTCGGCATAGCGGGCGAAAAGGTCGGCTTTCTCGGCTACCTCACCGCCGGGACCGGTAATATGAAACTTGTAGCAGTCACCTATAGCTGGCCCTGAGATGAATCCTTCCCAAAGGCCCGAGTCGTCGTCTCGGCGATGCAGAACATGATGCTCCACCTGCAAGCCGTTGAAGTCGCCGATTACCGACACGCGCGCGGCATTGGGCGCCCAAACACAAAACTGGAAACCGGCTTGGCCAGACTTTTCTGTCGCATGGCCGCCAAAATGCTCGTAGAGGCGGTCATGGGCGCCCTCGCGGAAGAGGTAGATATCGTGCTTGCTAAAGAGGGTATGCGAAAGTACGGTAGTCGTAAGGTTTATCGCGTACCTCCCGGCTGCGTACCACCATCCCGAAACGGCTGCGCACCTGCTTCCTGAGATAGGTTAAAGGGCGGGCTTGAGCCATCCTTGGATTGGCCGGCATAGATCGTAAGATGGGGAAAAGGAATCTCAATACCAGCAGCGTCGAAGGCGTATTTGAGACGACGATAATATTCTCTGCGTACTCCCCACTGCTGTATGGGCGCCACCTTGAAGCGACAGCGCAGAATTATCGCCGAGTTGGCCCATTCATTTACACCGACGATTTCCATTTCCTCCAGGATCTTGGGGGCAAAAACCGGATCGGCACGCAACTCGGCACCCACCTCGCTCATCACCCTAAGTGCCTGATCAATATCCTCGCGATAAGCCACGCCCACATCCACCACCGCATGAGCGTGGCCGCGGGTCATGTTAGTGACTGTAGTAATGCAACCATTGGGCACGAAGTGGACGTGGCCATCGTAGTCGCGCATCTGCACGTAGCGCAAAGTGACCTCTTCTACTATGCCGGCATGGCCGCCGACCGCGACTACGTCGCCCTCGCGAAGCTGGTTCTCCAGCAGCAGGAAGAAACCGGTGAAATAATCCTTGACGAGGCTCTGGGCGCCAAAGCCAATAGCTAGGCCCATCACGCCGGCGGCGCCGAGTATGGGTGCGATGGAAATACCTAGTTCGCCCAGTATCACGATGCCGGTGACCAGAGAAATGAGAACCGAGGCAATGTAGCCGAACACCCGGCTGAGGGTGGCGACGCGCTTCGCCTTCTCAGCATCCTTGGAACTTTGTGCGACGCGGAAGCGAAAGGTGCTGATCAGTTTGCGGGAGAAAGCTAAGGCAACCCACCCTAGTATGGCGATGAAGACAATGCGCAGACCCGATACCATTGCTGGCGAAAACTGGTAGCCAAATAAAACTAGGTCATTTAGTGAAATTTGTCCCATTACTGTTCCCCCTGTTCACTGTATAGTATAAGAAAATTCTTGATTGTTATGTTTGTGTTAAAGATTATGGCCAAAAATGATCATTCAAGCAAGCTAAGGGGCAGACAGCAGTAGGAGGAGGAAAGAGAAATCTCGTTTTCACCAACTTAGCCTAATGAACAACCCAGATAGGCACAGCAAGCAAACAACTGTACGAGAAAATATAAATTCTGGACCGTTAATTCTTGCTATTCAAGAAACCCAAGCGTATACTTGATTACTTGTTACATAATCAAGTTGCACGATGAACAACACTATAAAAACCCATGGTGGCAGGCGCCCAGGAGCCGGGCGTAAACCTGGCAATAGTGCGACTCAACCCACTACAGTCATACGTGTTCCGGTAAACACAGCCGAAACCATCAAGGACTTTGTTTCTGCCCTAAAAAAGAAGCGCACGTTACAGGGACGGGCTGGTGTTGTTGATCTGATCCAATTCGCACAAGCTAAGCAACGTGTCATTCTTCCACTCTATACGTCGAAGGTGTCTGCCGGTTTCCCGTCCCCAGCTGATGACCACGTCGAACAGCGGCTCAATCCAAGCGACTATCTCGTGAAAAACGATACTGCAACCTTCTTCGTACGCGCCAAAGGTGACTCAATGATAGAGGTCGGTATCTTTGATAATGACGTGCTGGTTATTGATCGTTCTAGAACTCCGCAGACTGGTGACATCGTCCTTGCGGTGCTGGACGGCGAATTTACCGTGAAAACTCTGGGTCGGTCTAGAAAAAGCGTGAAGCTTATCCCGGCTAACCGGAACTACCCTGTCATTGAAATCAAGAAAGGCCAGTCACTTGAAATCTGGGGTGTTGTCACTGGCTCCATGCGCAAATTCAAATGAGTCACTCCATCACTCTCGTTGACTGCAACAACTTTTACGTTAGTTGCGAGCGAGTATTTAACCCAAAGTTAGAAGGTAAACCAGTGGTAGTACTTTCCAATAATGACGGCTGTGCGATTGCCAGAAGCGATGAGGTGAAGGCACTCGGTGTGAAAATGGGGCAACCTTGGTTTCAGTTTAAAGACTTAGCAAGAAAACATGGCATCATCGCTTACTCTTCCAATTATGCGCTTTACGCCGATATGTCCAATCGAGTAATGAACATTCTCTCCGAGTTCAGTCCTAATCAAGAGGTGTATTCCATTGATGAATGCTTCCTCGACCTCACAGGGTCCTGTAGATACAACCTGACTGACCATGTGCAGAGAATTCGCAAGCGCATCCGGCAACAGACGGGATTACCTGTATGCGTAGGAATTGGAACATCCAAGACACTAGCGAAACTCGCGAACCATATCGCCAAGAAAAACTCACAGTTCCAAGGCGTGTGTGACCTCAACGCGATGACAACACAGGAACAAAATAAATGGCTACACAAGATTAAAATTGGAAAAGTATGGGGCATCGGTAAGCAGCTTGCACCAAAGTTGCGGCAGATCGGAATTTATAACGCACTCGATCTGAAACATGCTAATCCAGAAACGCTGAATTTGCGGTTTTCGGTGTTGTTGAAGAAAACTATCCACGAGCTTAATGATGTAATCTGTATTAAATTGGAAGAAATAGTCTCTCCCAAGAAACAAATAATTTGCTCCCGCTCCTTCGGTGTGCCGGTGACTGACCTCGAAAGTCTGGAGCAATCCGTTGTCCTCTATGTTAGCCGTGCTGCCGAGAAACTACGCCAACAGAATTCCTATGCGGGGTCAATCCACGTCTACATCCGCACTAGCCCGTTCAACAAGAAAGAACCTTACTACGCCAACAGCATGACTATCCCATTACCGGAACAAACAGACGATACCTTGGTACTTATTCGGGCCGCATCATGGGGACTACGTAAGATTTACCATGACGGATGCAAATACCAAAAGGCAGGGGTTATGCTATCCAAACTCGTGTCGGATGAAGAACGACAACCTGACCTGTTTAGTAAAGAAAAGGTGCGGAGCAAGTCAAACAATCTGATGATGGTACTAGATCAGGTCAATGCACTGATGGGAAGAAAAACGCTGGCAATCGCCGCCGAGGGCATCATACAACCATGGAAGATGAAACAGGGCAACAGAAGTCCGAGATATACGACTAGCTGGGATGATTTGATAGCGGTTAATCACAATTTAATATAAGGGAATGCTGAGCTAAAATTAAATCTCTATAGATACGCAGTGATTTGATTCTCTTTCTACAAGAACCATCATGGGTTTTAGTCAGCAAGTTGGAGTTTCCCTGATTAAGACGGATCTAGTTCATGTCGACCATTATCCATGTAATGATTAATCCAGAAATATTCTGTTGGTCTATGCGGTATAGTAGAGGCCACGTATTTAGTTTATGCAACATACGTGTTAAAATATTGTCGTAGTGGAAATTTAAGATTTAACAAAACAATAATAGGGAGAGTGACATAGAGGCCATACTTGCTAACCCCAGAGGATTCTGTGCGGGCGTGGTACGCGCCGTAGAAATCGTCGAGCATGCACTGGTACTTTATGGAGCGCCAATCTATGTACTGCACCAGATCGTACACAATCAGCAGGTAATCCACGATTTGGAGGAACGTGGGGTCATTTTTACCGAGGACATGAAAAGTATCCCACCTGGCACGGTAACCGTGCTAAGTGCCCATGGCGTATCCGACGCCGTTATGGAAGCTGCCCGTACCCAAGATCTAGAAATTATCGACGCAACTTGCCCGCTAGTTACCAAGGTACATATACAAGCTCAACGTTATAGCAAAGAGGGGTACGAGGTGGTGATCATCGGCCATCGGGGCCATGTTGAGGTAGAAGGAACCTATGGACGAGTGCGTGGAACGGTACATGTGGTTGGCTCTGTAGAAGATGTCCAAGCCTTGGTGGTTTATAATCCGAACCGGGTAGCCTACGTCACCCAGACTACCCTCAGTCTGGATGATACACGCTCCATAGTGCAGGCCCTGAAAAATCGCTTTCCGGACGTACATGGCCCTGAGTTATCAGACATCTGCTATGCGACACAAAATCGTCAGAACGCCGTGCGAAACCTTGCCACAAAAGTTGATGTAATCCTGGTGGTGGGTGCGCGAAATAGTTCCAACTCATCGCGTTTACAAGAAGTAGGTAAAATGAGTGGTGTGGATGCCTATCTAATTCAGGATGCGGATGAAATTTCACCGAATTGGTTTGTTAATGGCTCACGAATCGGCATAACTGCTGGTGCTTCTACTCCTGAGGTATTGGTGCAAGGTGTTCTCGATCGTTTGCGGAAGCTTGGAGTAAACAGTATCCACGAGATGGAAGGAGTGACTGAAGATATCACGTTCAAGCTCCCGACAACACTATTACGGCACCAGGAATCGCTATAAGTGTAATTCACAAAAAAAAGAAGATAGAGGGTAGCTATTTTGTTTAAGTATGACTATCATTCGGCCTATTAAAAAACAATTGGGGGAGACTTGTTCATGGGCGTTCCGTTACGTCAGCAAATAGCTGTAGGCAGCTATTTAATTAAACAAAAATTGAAAAGGGTTAAGAAATACCCGTTAGTTCTAATGTTGGAACCCCTTTTTCGTTGTAATTTAGCCTGTGGGGGCTGTGGCAAGATAGATTATTCTGATGAAATTCTGGACAAACGTCTTTCATTTGAAGAATGTATGCAAGCTGTCGATGAGTGTGGCGCCCCAATGGTATCAATTCCGGGCGGAGAACCACTAATACACAAAGAAATGCCACAAATAGTTGAAGGTATTGTCGCCCGTAAAAAGTACGTCTATCTGTGTACGAATGCGCTTTTGTTAAAAAAGAAAATCGGCGATTATAAACCATCTCCGTATTTAACCATTTCTGTCCATCTGGATGGGATGAAAAAAAGACATGACACCTCTGTTTGTCAGGACGGCGTTTTTGATCGGGCAGTTGAAGCTATAAAAATAGCAGTAAGAAAAGGCTTTAGAGTCACCGTGAACTGCACTCTCTTCCAAGGCGAAACCCCAGAAGACGTTGCAGAATTTCTGGACTATTCCATGACGTTGGGCATAGAAGGTGCAACCATTGCACCTGGATTCAGTTATGAGCACGCGCCCCAGCAGAATGTCTTCATTAAAGGCCAAGACACCAAAAATTTGTTTCGGGGTATCTTTAAACTTGGTAAAAAACGTAACTGGAAATTAAATCATTCCACGCTTTATCTTGATTTTCTGGCGGGTAATCAGAGCTATGATTGCACCCCATGGGGCAACCCGACACGTAACGTGTTTGGCTGGCAGAAACCCTGTTATTTGTTGTCAGACGAGGGCTATGCATCCAGTTTCCAAGAACTTCTGGACGATACACCTTGGGAGAAATATGGAAATACTAATAATCCTAAATGCGCGCAATGTATGGCCCACTGTGGTTATGAAGCAACTGCGGTTGAAGATATGTTGCAACATCCTCTGAAAGGGTTGCTGATATCTATCCGAGGCCCAAAGACTTCGGGGGAAATGGTAGCTGAACCTGTACCTAAATGGATAACCAAGGAGTTGGAAGAACGAAATAAACTTTCTGGGATTCCTATTTCGGTTATGCGATAGTGTTTGTCACCTAATAAGCATTAAACTGAGCTTTCACTTGCCTACCATGATAGTATAAATTTGTTCAATTACTTGATTGTTGTAACTCCGACTAAAATTACCACAACAAACAAAACCCTCAGTTATCTACCTAAGTTATCTACTCGACGTGATCAAGATTTCTACGCGAGACTCACGCTTAGATGCTCCATCGTGGCGATGTTTAAGTACGGATCGAATCTAGTTAATTCTAACCCGGCGCATTGATTAGCTATAATAGGTGTGCATTCTGCCCTTGCTAGCAACATTCTTTACCTTAATCTTGTAGTCAATCCGTGTAAGTGAATAGCACGCACCGTCTCCCATCCACTGCTTGTCAGCCTTACTTTATACTTAGATATAATACCAAATTCTACACAACGCTATCGCTTCGAAGTACACCTGTTAAAAAGACTGCCGACATGAGAATTTTGCTCAAAATTAAATCAATATTTCATTTTCTAACAATGGCAGCGATACTATTGATACTATTATATATACCAGCATCTTGGGCCCAGAAACCGGATACTACTAGCCCGGTGCAGATTATAAACAGTCTACACGAGACTCTGCTCAAGGGAATGCGAGGGGGAGACAAATTAGGATTTCAAGGTCGCTTTAAATTACTAGCCCCCGTAATTGATCGCACCTACGACCTCGATTTCATTGCACATATTATTCTAGGAAAGTTTTGGACTAAACTAGACCGCGAGCAACAACATATCTTTTTCGAGACTTTTCGTAAGCTCAGTATTAGCACCTACGTGGGATGGTTCAAAAACTATGAGGGCGAGCGTTTTGAATTTATAGAACAAAAAACTATGCCTCGAAATCAGTTACTAGTGCGCAGTCGATTGATCAAGGCCAATGGCGACACTGTGAGTTTTGACTACATTCTGCGTCAGGGAAAAGGGGGTTGGCGCATCATCAACATTTTGGCTGATGGAGTCAGCGACATTGCACTAAAACGTGTCGAATACCGTTCCATTCTTAGTCAGAAGGGCTTCCCAGTCTTCATCGATATGCTCAAGAAAAAGATTGTTATGGCCGAGAAAAACTAAGAATTAACTGTTTCAACTTACTTCCTGAAGGATAACCCACGATAGTGGAAGCCTCGCAAGGACATATCTATCGCGCTTTTGCACGTTGGACTACTGCCTCTTATCTCTACGCTCCATGGATTCTTCTTGCGGCGTTACTAACTGCTGTGACATGTACCGTGTATATTTCACGTAATCTGGGCATGAATACTGATACCACGGATATGCTCTCTGAACACCTGCCGTTTCGTGTCAATACAAAGCACTACAATAAAACGTTCCCCCAGGAAATGGATAGCTTGTTACTGGTACTAGATGCACCTACACCCGAGCAAGCTTATGCCACCGCTGAACTTCTTTCTGCTCGCTTGAAAGAAGACCCCATAAATTTTCAAGACGTTTACGCTCCAAACGTGGACGCTTTTTTCGTGCGCAACAGTTTACTTTACGAGAGCATTCCTGAATTGGAAAGAATTTCTGATCACTTGGCAAGCGCACAGCCGCTGATCGCTCATATTGCTCGAGATCCAACGTTGCATACCTTTGCTTCTGTGCTCACTGGTGCAGTAGAGGAATTGCATAAGGGGCGCAGCTTGGAGCTAGGGCCTTTACTAAATAGCTTGAGTGAGACTCTGAATGCTCGGCTTGCAGGAATACCGAGAATTCTTTCATGGCAAACTCTATTTCGTGGTGAGCCACAGAAAACTAGGTACCAAGAATTTATTATGGTGAAACCAAGGCAGGATTTCACCCAGTTATACCCAGCAGAACGATCCATTTCGGCACTACATGTTTTAGCAACGGATATCAGCTTAACGAATGATGGTCCGGTACGAATGCGCATTACCGGTGAAGTGGCTTTAGCTGATGAGGAGCTCAAAAGCTCTCTACGCGGCATGGAGTATGCCGGAACAATCACGTTTGTGATGATAATGATAGTGCTCTTTCTTGCAATGCGTACTATTAGGCTGGTGCTCGTCGTGTTGCTGTGCCTAACGCTAGGTCTGATTCTTACCGCAGCTTTCGCCACCGCTGTCATCGGTCACCTGAACCTTATCTCCATCGCTTTTGCGGTGTTATACATAGGTCTTGGCGCAGATTTCGCCATCCATTTTCTGCTGCGACATCGCGAGATACTAGAAAGAGGCCTACCAGCAAAAGGAGCTATGTACGAAGCTGGCGGCACGACCGGAGGTGCACTAATGGCGTGTGCTATCACGAACGCAATTGGTTTCTATGCTTTCATACCTACCGATTACAGTGGAGTGGCGGAGTTGGGAGTCATCTCTGGTACCGGAATGCTGATAAGTCTGTTGGTTACCCTTACTATAGGTCCCGCCTTGCTACGTTACATACCAAAACGACTTGAAACAAAATCTGGCACAAAGGTTTCTCTAAGCAGAGTACTTGAAATATTATTTAAGTGGCATAAATTGACGTATGTAACTATTTTTGTAGGATTACTTGCTGCTGTGGCACTGTTACCCCAGCTAAGATTTGACTATAACTTATTGAATATGCAAGACCCAAATGGAAAAGCTGTAAAGACTTTTAGGGAACTACTCGAGGAAGTTGAAAACTCACCCTGGCATGCAAATTTGCTGGTTAACAATCGTGAGGAGACAGATCGCTTGGTGCAAAGTCTGACCGAACTTTCAGAGGTGAAAAAAGTAGTAACAATCTTTGATTTTGTACCAGTAGAACAGGAGAAAAAACTCTCACTCATTGCGGAGATGGCGCTCATAACAGGACCGATTATGCTATCAACGCCTTCGTCAGTGAAAAATGAACAGGTATCGATAAAACAAAGAAAAGCGTTGGACAAGTTAAGTATCACGTTGGATCGATTCATTGCTGAAAGACCTGAGCATCCTGTCTCGATATCCGCCCGCACTCTGAGAAACTCGCTTGCCACACTGTTCGATCATCTCAACATACAGAACATTAAAGATAGAAACAAGCTGTTGCATTCAGTAGAAGAGGATTTACTCGTTACTTTACCTACATCTCTGCGACGCCTGCAGATTGCTATCAATGCTTCCACTCCGTTTAGCGAGCAGGGCCTTCCAACTTCGTTGAGTAGCCGCTGGCACAGTCAATCAGGGGAATACAGGATCGCAGTCTACCCAACAGAGGATATTAACGACAACGAGGCATTACGACGTTTCGTACGAGCAGTGCAACAAGTAGCACCTCAGGCTACAGGGGCTCCGATGGTGAGTCTGGAAGCGGGCGAAGCCGTAGTACAAGCCTTCATACAAGCTTTCACACTAGCGTTAGTAGGGATTGTAATATCGCTCCTAGTATTATTGCGCAGCGTGAAGTACACACTACTGGTGATGATTCCACTATTGTTGTCTAGTATCTTTACTGGTATTTTCACCGTCTTGCTGAATCTACCGTTTAACTTTGCAAATATTATTGCCTTGCCGCTGTTACTTGGTATTGGAATTGACAGTGGCCTGCACATGGTTCATCGAAGTCGCAATGATAAGCTCGCGAGTGAAACTCTGATGCGCACTAGTACAGTGCGAGCTGTCTTTTACAGCGCTCTGACTTCATTGGTCGCCTTTTCTAGCCTAATGTTCTCCTCACACCAGGGCACTGCTAGCATGGGGATACTACTCACCGTGGGGCTGATTTTTACTCTTATCTGTACCCTTGTTATATTGCCAGTACTGTTACGAATTTCAACACAGGAACTAAAGCTTTGAGCCACAGTTACTCTCTCGTTACTGGCAGCGGCGGGTTCATCGGCTCGCATCTGGTAAAACAATTACTGGAGCAAGGTGAAACAGTCAGAGTATTGGAACTGCCGGATGTCCAGCTTTCGTCTAAGGTAGAGATGGTGCGTGGCTCAATCTGTGATGTAAGTACGGAGCAAAAGCAGTCCTAAGCAGAGGAAAATCATGTACCAATTTTGATTCTTTGTCTGTACATTACAACTCAAAACGAATTACCATATTGCAAATAGAAAATAGGAGTGACTGAATCCCGATCATGAAACCTAACTATCTAGCTGCCTTTTTGTTGCTACTTTTTGCTGTACAGTCTGCGGGCTGTGCCACCGTGCCTCAAGAGGGCCAAAGTGACACGCCCTCGAATAAGGATGCAGAGTCCATAAACCATCAAGCGGTTACACCATCGGATGAGGATGCCAGTTCAATTGACCCCTATGAAAACGTCAATCGTCCATTATACAATTTCACTAAGTCTGTTGATCGCAATGTTTTGGAACCGGTTGCCGACTCCTATATAAAACATGTTCCCCTCCCTGTTCAGCACTCTGTCGGAAATTTTTATGACAACCTTGCATACCCGAACGTGATTCTGAACGGTTTTCTGCAGGGTAAGATGCTTCAAGGGACTAAAGACACTCTGCGCTTCGTTCTAAATTCTACAATTGGCCTGGCTGGACTCTTTGATGTGGCAACACCCATGGGTTTGCAAAAACACGATGAAGATTTTGGACAAACACTTGGAGTTTGGGGTGTTGACAACAAATCTTATATGTATCTCCCTATTCTTGGACCTAGCAGTAATCGTGACGTGTGGGGCCTACCTGTCACCATAGCCTCAAACGTGCTATTTTATGCAGCGTTTGTGATCGGCGCCCCAATAACTGTTCCCTTGGGTATTTTGGCAGTAATTGATAAACGTGCGCGGCATGCAGAAGACCTGCGCGTTGTTGACCAAGCAGCGCTAGACCCTTATTTGTTCGTGCGTGAAGCTTATTGGCAGCAGCGCAAGCATCTTGTTTTTGATGGTAATCCACCACCTGAAATCTACGACAACATCTTTGAAAATGATCTATCAGGTATCTCTGAAATCAATCTCTACACTGAGCCTTGTTTAGGAACACCTTTACAACATACATCTATTACGCAGCAAAGTTGGCATCCACCTTTTATACCAGAAGAAAATGATAACAAGCAAGAAAAATTCAGTAGCCATAGCGAAAAAGATTGTTCACACTTCGTTCACGAGGCCAAGAAACGTGACCAAAATATTCTTAGCCAAACCGGTGACTCTCATCTTGAATCTGAGTAACTCTGAAGGTGAACTACCGCCTGAATCTACTCAACCCAGCTCATTAGACGAAAATAAATGAAGGGCCTCGATACCCTTACCGGTGTAGTTCGGGAAGATACAAACTTTTCCCATACAAACGAGATTTCCTCTGTCCACCAACGATCGTCTAATCGAGACATAGCAAGGCTGGAAGATGCGTTGACAGCAGCGCGTACAGCTTTACTATCTTTGCAAAAAGAAGATGGCCACTGGTGTTTTCCCTTGGAGGCAGACTGTACAATTCCAGCCGAATACGTGCTGATGATGCACTTTATGGACGATGTAGATGTAGATCTTGAAACAAAGCTAGCTCGGTTTATTCGTAAGAAGCAGGATCCAAAACATGGTGGTTGGCCGTTGTATTATGGTGGTCATTTTGATCTGAGTTGCACCGCCAAAGCCTACTATGCATTAAAGCTAGTTGGCGATTCTCCAGATGCTCCTCATATGGTTGTTGCTCGCACAGCTATCTTGGAACACGGTGGTGCTGCACGAGCTAACGTGTTCACTCGAATACTGTTCGCAATGTACGGTCAACTCCCTTGGCGTGGTGTACCATTTATGCCGGTAGAAATTATATTGTTACCGAAGTGGTTTCCATTCCATCTGAGCAAGATTGCTTATTGGTCACGTACTGTGACGGTTCCGTTGACAATCTTGTGTAGCCTAAGAGCACATGCTATCAATCCACGTAAAATTAGCATTCGTGAGTTGTTTACCGTTGACCCTGAGGAAGAACGTAATTATTTCCTACTACGTACTCCTCTTAATCGTTTATTCTTATTCATCGAGCGTACTGCTTTAATATTCGAACCACTCATTCCAAAATCTCTACGCCGCGTTGCGCTACACCGTGCGGAGTGCTGGATAGTAGAGCGACTTAACGGAGAATGTGGTCTGGGTGCAATTTTTCCCGCTATGGTAAATGCCAATGAGGCGCTTGCACTGCTAGGATACCCTTACGAACATCCTTACCGGAAACAATGTCGCCAAGCACTTTTGGGATTGTTGGTGGATGAAGGCGAGCAAGTTTGGTGTCAACCGTGCACATCACCTGTGTGGGACACTGTCCTTGCAATCCTATCCTTACAGGAAGACATCGGTGCAGATCAAAAGCCGATCCGGGATGCTCTTGACTGGCTAGTACCCCTCCAGATACATGACGCACCTGCTGACTGGCAAGAAGAAAATCCAAGGCTAGCTGGAGGTGGTTGGGCTTTTCAGTACACCAACCCACACTACCCCGATTTAGACGATACAGCAGCAATTGGCTGGGCAATGCACCAAGCAGATCCTCAAGCTTATCGTGAAAGCTTAGCATGTGCGGCAAGTTGGCTTAGCGGCATGCAATCCAGAAACGGTGGTTATGCAGCTTTCGACGTGAACAATACTTATTATTACCTCAACGAAATTCCATTTGCTGATCACGGCGCGATGCTTGATCCGCCCACAAGTGACGTCACTGCTCGTTGTACAGGATTTCTAGCCCTATACGGAAAACCTGAGCAACAAAATTCCATGAAACAAGGATTAGCTTATTTGTTCAATGAGCAGGAACCCAGTGGTGCTTGGTTTGGTCGCTGGGGAAGCAATTATATTTATGGTACCTGGTCAGTGCTAGAAGCTTTCCGATTGGCAAAAGTGGATACCAATCATGCATCTATCAATCGTGCTGTACAGTGGTTAAAGTCCGTTCAACGCGAGGATGGAGGGTGGGGAGAAAACAACGATACTTATTTTGAACCACAACTAGCTGGGCAATTTGAGACAAGTACCTCGTTTCAAACCGCTTGGGCTTTGCTTGGTCTGATGGCAGCGGGAGAAACACAGAGTCAAGAAGTACGCAAGGGAATCGAGTTCCTTCTATACAGTCAGGACAACGATGGCCTGTGGGATGATCCATGGTTCACGGCACCAGGGTTCCCGCGGGTTTTCTACTTAAAATATCATGGATACTCAAAGTATTTCCCGCTGTGGGCTCTAGCAAGATACCAAGCGTTTACCCAAAGGGATCTTGTTTGAATTTGGTGGGCATTGTCGCAGCCATGCGAGTTGAAGCCCGCTGTATTACTACGCGCCACTTGCCCCTCGGTAACATGGTAAATCTGGGAAAAAATACAGCGATATGGCTCTGTGGAATGGGCGAAGAAGCTGCTCGAAGGGCAGCAATAGGATTGCAAGCAGGAGGAGCAACCACTCTAATTAGCTTCGGAATTGCGGGAGCACTAGACCCAATCCTACGTCCAGGAGACTTGGTGCTACCTGAGTCGATTTATGCAGGGCGTTCACTACCTGTATCCTTAGGCTGGAGAGCTCGAATACAACAATGCTTACCCTCTCACCTACGTGTTATCGGTGGTATATTAGCCGCAAGTCACCAGGTGCTCACTTCGGTGGTTGAAAAACGTGAGCTGGCAAAATCGACCGGGGCTTGCGCGGTAGATCTAGAAAGTGGTGCAGTGGCTGAGGTAGCTGCAAATTCTGGTGTACCATTCCTTGCGATACGTGCGATTGCAGACACTGTGGAATTCTCACCACCTTCAGCCTTGCTCGATGCGGTACACCCCGACGGCGGTGCCAAACTAGCTCGAATACTATCTTTACTGCTACAGCGGTCCGTGACCTTGAGTACATTGCTGCGCCTTGCGGCAGAGTTACGTTCTGCACGCTCCACCCTGTCGACAGTGGTGTTGTATGCAGGTATGGAGCTAGGGATCCAACTCCATCAAGATACAACCGTGCATTAGACTAGCAATAGGTGGTAAGTATGGAACTTGTAAAATTAAGAGAGCTGAATGCCGACATCACTACCACTGAAGCCGAATTTGATTATCGCATCCGAGGCGATCAAATCAAGTTTGGCCGAGACGAATCCCCCGCACTAATCTACCCATACATATCGGAGTAATTCAGCAGTTGTAAGAATAGAGCTCCGCTTGAAAAATTTTAATCGCCTTTTTGGTTCCTGTACTTGCGCCGATCCGTTCAGTCGATCAGCGCCAGTTCAAACAAGTCGCGGTTCTGCACTAATTGATTAGGTAGTTTCTCACCAATTTTCTCGAACCATTCTTTGTGCAGGATCAACTCTTGCTTCCAAGCGTCCGCATCTACTTGATTCAGTTTATCAAACTCAGCCTCGTTAATTTCTGCTCCAGACCAGTCGATATCCTCAAAGCGCGGCATCCAACCCAAAGCGGTTTTGTGAGCTGGAACGCGATTCTTTACGCGATCTACGATCCACTTCAATACACGCATGTTGTCACTAAAGCCGGGCCACATGAACTCGCCCTTCTCGTTCAGGCGGAACCAGTTAACACAGAAAATTTTCGGAACCTGTTTAATCACTTTACCCATCTTCAGCCAGTGATTGAAATAGTCGCCCATGTGGTAGCCACAAAATGGCAACATGGCGAAAGGATCGCGTCGTACTACGCCCTGCTCGCCGAAAGCAGCGGCGGTAGTCTCGGAACCCAGTGTAGAAGCCATGTAGACACCAAGGTTCCAGTCGAATGCCTCATAAACTAACGGCACCGTGGTGGCACGACGACCACCGAAGATAAAAGCAGAAATAGGTACACCTTCCGGACTTTCCCAAGCGGCATCAATAGACGGGCACTGGCTGGCTGGAGCTGTGAAGCGCGAATTAGGATGGGCTGCCTTACGACCTGCCTTACCGTCTTCGGGAGTCCAGTCCTTGCCTTGCCAATCGATTAGATGTGCTGGAGGCTCCTTAGTCAGGCCTTCCCACCAGACGTCGCCGTCATCAGTCAGAGCAACGTTGGTAAAAATGACATTTTCCTTCAAGGTTGCTAGGGCGTTAGGGTTAGTTTTTTCGGAAGTGCCCGGGGCAACACCAAAGAAACCTGCTTCTGGATTGATGGCATAGAGCCGGCCATCTTTTCCAGGTTTGATCCAAGCTATGTCATCACCCACTGTGGTAACCTTCCAGTTGTCAAAAGACTTTGGTGGGATCAGCATAGCAAGATTAGTTTTACCACAGGCAGAAGGAAAAGCTGCAGCCACGTAACTCTTGTCTCCAGCAGGCGACTCGAGTCCAAGGATCAACATATGTTCAGCTAGCCAACCCTCATCACGCGCCATAGTAGAAGCGATACGCAGTGCGAAACACTTTTTGCCGAGTAGCGCGTTGCCACCGTATCCGGAGCCGTAGGACCAAATCTCGCGTGTTTCCGGGAAGTGTACGATGTATTTGACGGTTGCGTTGCAGGGCCACTTAACATCTTGATCACCCGGCTTCAGGGGAGCACCAATACTGTGCAGACAGGGCACGAATTCGCCATTTGTGCGAAGCACGTCGTACACCGCTTTGCCCATACGTGTCATGATGCGCATGTTGACTACCACGTAAGGCGAATCAGTAATTTCTACGCCAATTTGTGCTATAGGTGAGCCGAGCGGCCCCATACTGAATGGAACCACATACAAAGTACGGCCGTGCATTGATCCATTAAACAGGCCTGTAAGTGTCTCACGCATCTTCTTTGGGTCTTCCCAGTTGTTAGTAGGACCAGCGTCATCAATTTGTGTAGAGCAAATGTAAGTACGATCCTCTACTCTTGCCACGTCGGACGGATCAGAGCAGGCCAGGAAAGAATTAGGACGCTTGGCCGAGTTAAGTTTGACGAAAGTACCAGCATCGACCATTTTGGAGCACAGCTGGTCGTACTCTTCCTGTGAACCATCACACCAGACAACATGGTCGGGTTCTGTCAGGGTGGCAATTTCGGCAACCCATTCCTTCAACTTCGAATGTTTTATGTAATCTGGTGCTGCGATGTTGATGCTCATTAATTAAGTCTCCATGCCATGGTTATTATAATTACCTACCTTTTGTTTCTGTTCAGCCGCTCCATTTTCGCTGTGTAACGGCTGTTTCCACGGATGCCATCAGACTCTTCCTTTCTTATGTTCAGACTACAAGCTAAAGTACCTTCTTTATCGCCTTTTTTTCTCAAGAGCAAACGCCGTATCTCAAGAGCAAACGCCGTATACTAACACGGATATAAATCTTCTTGCCATTGAACCACAAATGCTCTTCTATACTAAAACACGGAGCAAAACAGCATAAAAATAAAATGAAGGAATTTTGAAAAGTTACACCTTTATGCTAAGGGGCTAACTTTGACAATTATCAAATATGAATATGAGAAAAACAGATGAGATTTAGAAAACGTAACCCAAGCTACTGTATTTGATGGGGTGGCTGATGGGTCTCGAACCCACGACAACCGGAATCACAATCCGTGAAATAGAAAAAACCAGAATAATACAAAACAAGCTAGAGTAATGCAATCAATTAATTAGCTGTTCCTGTCTACTCTCACCTTTTCCTGTTTTTTGCCTGTCAGT
>SMVA01243855.1_pt1 | contig 34320 bp, 25 predicted proteins | sample 2456451 | NCBI WGS metagenome assembly SMVA01 (sample SAMN11095933, study PRJNA526329) | marine sediment metagenome | biome: Marine sediment; feature: Surficial sediment; material: Deep marine sediment; isolation source: Hadal surficial sediment | place: Pacific Ocean | collected 2014-05 | depth... | reverse complement strand
CAGACGCCGATCGCTTATGCCTTGAACCAGGCCGGACGCGACTTCGGCACGCTAGAGAGCGATCGCATAATCGTTCTGGTCAGCGACGGTATCGAAAGCTGCGGGGGTGATCCGGTGCAGGCGGCCTACGCGCTTCGCGAGCAGGGAATCACCGTGCACCTGATTGGGTTCGGGCTCGGCAATGCAGCCGACGAAGACACGGCGAGCCTGCGGGCCGTTGCCAGTGCCGCGGGCGGAAGCTATGTCACGGCGAGTAGCGCCGAAGAACTGCAAGCCGCGCTGGCACAGACGGTCGCCACATCATTTAGCGTGTACCAGGGCGATTCCGAGGTTGCGAGCGGATCGCTCGGATCCGCCGGTGTGATGCTGCTTCCGGAAGGTGACTATCGTGTACAGCTCCACAGTTCACCGCCGGTGGAGACATACGTCAGCCTGGCCCCGAGGGACCAGGTGACGCTGATACTGGAGAAGCGCGGCGACGAGATCACGCCGCTCGAACAGCGCGGGCACATTCCGCATACGACCTGCGATGACATGACGCAGTACATCAACATGCTGGGTGCAGTGTCCAAGTAATTGCGGAGCCGGAAACGGTTCGGAATATGACGCCTCTTATGGAGTCGTGAGACTCAAGGTTTCAGCACATTGGATCGAATCGACCGGCAGGTGTAACTTAAGCCCCGATGCTGAAGTTGCTGCTCATCGTGGCTGGTTCCTATTTGCTGCTGGTCGGATTCGTATATCTGACCCAGTCCAGCCTGCTTTATTTGCCGGGCATGCCGGGACGGCAGCTTGATGCGACGCCAAAGAGCATCGGTCTGGATTACGAGGACGTCTCGCTCGATACCAGCGACGGTGTCCGGATTCACGGCTGGTATGTACCGGGGGATTTGGCGCGTACGCTGCTGTATTTCCACGGCAATGCCGGGAACGTCTCTCACCGCGTGCACTCGATCCGGCAATTTCACGAGTTGGGCCTCTCGGTGTTCATCATCGATTATCGTGGCTACGGCCAGAGCGAGGGCAGTCCTTCCGAGGACGGCCTGTACCGGGACGCGGAAGCCGCCTGGCAATACCTCATTGAAGTTCACGGACTCCCTGCTGAAGACATCGTCGTTTTCGGCCGTTCACTCGGCGCATCGGTGGCAGCCTGGCTCGCCGCAGAGCAAAGTCCGGGCACGCTCATCCTCGACTCGGCGTTTACGTCTGTGCCCGATATCGGCCAGGAAGTTTATCCGTGGTTACCTGTTCATCTTTTGTCGCGATTCCAGCACGCGACCATAGAGCATGTGACAAAAGCAACCTGCCCGGTGCTCGTCGTGCACAGTCGGGACGATGAGATCATCCCGTTTCATCACGGCGAAGCGCTATTCAGCGCCGCGAGCGAGCCCAAAACCTTTCTCGAGCTTCGCGGCGGGCACAACGACGCGCACTTTACCTCGGAGACAGCTTATATCGATGGGCTGAGGCGTTTTCTACGATCGACCGAGTAACAGCGGCACCGTGAATACGGTTCGGAGAAATTTCGCATAGCATCGTGCTGCGGCAGACACGGCTGGCGTTCACGAATTCATTCAACGAGCCAGGATCGCCGCCAAAGGCCGGCCTGCGTGCTGTAACCAATATCACGCCGCACCACTCGGTGCTGACTATCGAGAGTTAATGGGGTCGAACCGAATTAACCGACAGCAATTTATTTGGTTCGACCACTTTTCTTAGAATGGCTGTGATGACTGCGGTTTCCGACATTGTCGGTCCTCCCCGTGGCTGGGCTAACAGACCAATGTGGCGCATGGGGCGAAGAATAGAAGAAGGTACCAGGTGAAATGCCCAGATCTTTGCACACTGACCTCATCGGTGCACTGCTGCACACGACTTGCCATTTGCGGGTGTCGGTTTCATTATCCGGACTAACCACTCAGGAGTATGCGCATGGCGGAGAAGGACCCGCAATGGTCGGACGATACACTGCTCGTACATGACGAGCGCCACTCCAAAGGTGCTGTTGCCCCACCGATTTACCAGACTTCGCTTTTTACCTTTGCATCCTACCAGGCGATGCTTGATCGATTTAGCGGTGCATCCGTACAACCAATATATTCGCGAGTCGACAATCCCACAGTATCTGTGTTGCTGGAAAAGATGTGCCTGATAGAAGGTGGTGAGCGCGCACTCGCTTTCTCGAGCGGCATTGCCGCGATCAGCAACGCGATTCTCGGCCAGGTACAATCGGGTGACCGCATCGTCTGCGTGAAACACGTCTATCCGGATACCTATCGATTGCTGAAGTCTATTTGTGCACGCTTTGGCGTAAGCACAGACTTCGTCGACGGTACGGATCTGGCGGCAATCGAAAAGTCACTCCCCGGCGCAAGGCTCTTGTACCTCGAGAGTCCGACGACATGGGTTATGGAAGAGCAGGATCTCAGGTCGATTGCGACCATGGCGAAAGCCGAAGCTGTTACGACCATCGTCGACAACAGTTGGGCCACGCCGATTTTTCAGAAGCCGCTGCAGGTAGGCATCGACCTGGTCGTGCACTCCGCATCAAAATATATATCTGGTCACAGCGATACGGTCGCCGGGCTACTCGTGGGCAAGCAGTCGATTATCGACAAGCTGGCAGCGGAGACGACACCGTATCTTGGTGCGAAGCTCTCAGCACAGGAAGCGGCGCTGCTGTTGCGCGGTTTACGTACATTGCCACTCCGCATGCAGCGCCACCAGGAAAGCGCATTGGCCATTGCGAAAAGGCTTGCCGAGCATCGTTCTGTAACCCGCATCAATCATCCCGGCCTGAACACGCGCGATTACTCATTACTGCAAGGGTACGGCGGCCTCTTCAGCTTCGAAGTCGATGATGCGGTCGATATTCCGGCATTCTGTGACTCACTATCCGTGTTCCGCCTCGGCGTGAGCTGGGGCGGGTATGAAAGCCTGGCGATGCCTGCAGCAGCGTCCATCATCCAGGCAGGCGAGCACAATGCCGCCATCGACTTTGGTGTATCCCCGCGGTTAATACGGCTTTACATCGGCCTCGAGGATCCGCAAGTGCTCTGGAGCGATCTTGGCGCAGCACTCACCAATGTGTAAGTCGATTTCCCTTTTTGAAGCGGCGCTGCCGCTGCTCACAATGCTGGTGTGCCTGGTAGGCGGCGGATTCTTCTTTCCCATGGGAACAGAGTTACTGGTATTCGTCATGTTTATCGCTGCTGCCGTCGCCGGCCTCATCGCGATGCGTTACGGACATGGCTGGGCAGATATTCAACGATCGACTGGTGAAAAGTTCGCAGCCGTCCTTCCTGTCATCCTCATCCTGCTATCGATTGGCATGCTGATCGGTACCTGGATGTTCAGCGGCACGATTCCAATGCTGGTGTACTACGGCGTCAAGCTGGTCAACCCGCAATTCATGATCGTAACGGCATTCCTGGTCACCGCAGCCATGTCGCTGACCGGCTCGTCCTGGGCCTCGGCCGGCACCATCGGTGTAGCATTGATGGGTGTTGCCGCTGCAATCGATGCGCCGTTGGCTGCCACAGCAGGAGCGGTGGTTTCCGGCGCATACTTCGGCGACAAACTGTCGCCGCTGTCGGACTCAACCAATATTTGCGCGATCGGTGCCAACGCAAATTTGTACGACCATATTCGTAACATGGTGTACACCGCTGGCCCGTCCTTTGCGGTTGCACTAACGGTTTACCTGGTTGCCGGGCTATTGACCGATGGCAATACGAGCGTTGCCACCATTCATGATCACCCGTTACTCGCCGAGTTAGAGGTGGCATACAACGTTACCTGGCTGGTATTTCTGCCGGCCGTCATCGTGCTCTGGGGAACGTTAAATCGAAAGCCCGCTGCACTGGTTATGATCGTATCGTCACTCGTTGCAATGCTCGTCGGAATCGGCGCTCACGGGTTCAGTGTTCACAACTCGATACTCGCTGCCATTTCCGGCTTTAATGTGGGCATGATCGATTCGCTGGCGGCCACGGGCAACGCCCCCGGCGAAATGCTGAGTTCACTGCTGAACCGCGGTGGTGTCAATTCGATGTCAAGCACGCTGATCATCATTATTGCGGCATTCCTTATCGCCGCAGGCATGGACGTATCCGGCGCATTGGATAAGATTCTGCAGTCAATGCTCGAACGGGTGCGAACCGTGTTCGGCCTCGTAGCAGCAACATTGGCGTCGGGAGCGATAATGGTTGCATTGACCAGCCATGGCGGCGTAACCGCACTCATTGTCGGCGGTTTGTTTCAGAACGGTTATCGCGAGCGCGGGCTGGCCCCCGAAAACCTGTCCCGATCACTGGAAGACTCCGTCACTATCCTGGAACCCCTGATGCCATGGACAGTATCTGCAATTTTCATGGCAACCACGCTTGGCGTGCCGACCCTGCAATACCTGCCGTGGGCCGTTTTCTGCATGACCGGCTGGATTTTTTCTCTGCTGCTCGCCGCCTTTTTTCCACGAACAGGGTTCGGCCTGAAATTACTTGAAGGTGAGACAACAAGGCGACAGGCACCGCGAAAAGGGGTCGAACCCACTGCGGTCCCACTTAATTCATAATTGGCGTGGTAACTCAAAAGTCGCGGCTGGAAGCCCCTCCCACGATTCCGCTAAACATCGCGTGGGAGGGGCTTCCAGCCGCGATTGAGGATGCCGCTGCGGGAATGAGCGCCGATAGAGGTTGCCAAAATCAAGTTGCTGACAAGGGAAAGATACTTGGACCACAGTCTATGCAGTCCTTTCACCGTCCCGCAACCAGAATAAGTGGGACAGCAGTGGGTTCGACCCCTTTTTTAAATGCTTGAATTGCAAAGATATGTTGGTGGAATTCTTTCATCAGTATGGGGAAGATAGCGTTGATCATCGCCAACTATTGATGGCATCTTGTCAGGGTTGCTGAATATGGACAGACCGCAAGCTCAAGAACTGCTCCGCACATCGGTTGGCGATGCAAATGCGGACTTTCGTGATGGTCAATGGGAGGCGATCGATGCGATTGTGAATCACCGGCAGAAACTGCTTGTGGTGCAGCGGACGGGTTGGGGAAAGAGTTCTGTCTATTTCATATCGACACGCATATTGAGAAATCAAGGCGCTGGTCCAACCTTGATCGTGTCGCCATTGTTAGCACTGATGCGCAACCAGATTGCGGCGGCGGAGGCACTGGGGATACGTGCGACGAGGATAGACTCAACGAATCGTGAAGAATGGCCACAGCTCAATGAGCAGGTGTTAGCGGATGAGTACGACGCTTTGCTGGTTTCGCCAGAGCGTCTTTCAAATGAGGAGTTTGTCGAAAATCTCCTGCTACCAATCGCGAATCGAATCGGGCTTCTCGTGGTTGATGAGGCGCATTGCATATCAGATTGGGGGCACGATTTTCGCCCGGACTATCGGCGTATTGTAAGCATTCTCCAACAAATGCCGCCGAACATGCCGGTGCTCGGTACAACTGCGACCGCGAACGATCGCGTTATCAACGATATAGTTGAGCAGTTGGGGGACATTAAGGTGCTGCGTGGGTCGCTGGCTCGGGAAAGTTTAAGCCTGCAAACGCTCGTGTTGGATGACCAGGCATCAAGGTTGGCCTGGCTCGCCCAGAATGTGCCGAATATCGATGGCACTGGAATTATTTATGTGCTGACAAAGCGCGACGCGCAGCAGGTAACAGATTGGTTACGGCTAAACGGTGTCGATGCGCACGCCTACTTTAGTGGCGTCGTGAGTGATGACTTTGAGGATTCGAACGCCTATCGAGAGCATCTGGAACAAATGCTACTTGCCAATGAAATTAAGGTTCTGGTTGCGACGATAGCGCTTGGTATGGGGTATGACAAACCTGACCTGACATTTGTTATTCATTATCAGGCGCCCGGATCGATTGTTGGCTATTACCAGCAGGTGGGTCGTGCCGGTCGTGGTATCGATAGGGCCACAGCGGTTCTCTTGGCAGGCGGTGAAGATCAAAACATACACGAATATTTTCGCCGAACTGCTTTTCCGTCTGAAGCGGACGTCCGCGAAATACTGGCAGCGCTGGAGGATTCGGATGGTCTATCTGTGCGTGCGCTGGAGGGCCGCCTAAACCTCAGTAATGGCCAAATCAACAAGGCTCTCAAGTACATGAGTGTCGAAAACCCAGCCCCGGTAGTAAAGCAAGGGCCGCGTTGGGTACGTACGCCGGTTAGGTACCAGTTGGACCACGAAAAAATTCACAGGCTCACCGGTCAACGTGAGACCGAGTGGCAGGAGATTCAAAATTATGTAGCCACCGACGAATGCCTGATGCAATTTCTCAGGCTTGCGCTTGACGATCCGGAAGCGGCCATATGTGGTCGCTGCGCAAATTGTTTGGCTGCGCCCATATTTCCCGTTGATATTGATCACGAGATTGGTGTTCGAGCGGCGACTTTTGTCCGGCATGCCGAAATGCCACTTGAGACGAAAAAGCAGGTTGCCCCTGGAGCGTTCGAAGTTTATGAATTTAGAGGTAACCTGCCGCAAAATCTCCGGCCGCTGCAGGGACGAGTGCTATCTCGCTGGGGGGATGCGGGCTGGGGACGGGTCGTCGCTACGGGAAAGCATGCGAATCGATTTTCAGATGACCTGGTCGCAGCAAGTGTGGAATTGATAAGAGACCGATGGAGCCCAACACCAATGCCAGAGTGGGTGACGTGTGTACCTTCGAGAGTTCACCCTGAATTGGTTCCGGATTTCACGCAGCGGCTGGCTGACGCGCTTGGTCTTCCCTTTAGGCCCGTCGTTGAAAAGATTCGAGATAATGAGCCCCAGAAGCGCCAGCAAAACAGGTTCCGCCGGTGCCGGAATCTGGATGGCGCTTTCGCCGTTGTCGGTGAATTGCCCGATTCCGCGGTATTATTGGTCGATGATGTGTTTGATTCAGGATGGACGATGACCGTTGTTACGGCACTATTACGTGAGGCAGGTAGCGGGCCGGTTTTGCCTTTCGCACTCGCAGACTCCAGTACAGGTGGTTAAATGAATTTGCCACCGCAGACGCAGGCGATCTTGCTGCTTACAGCGCACTTCTCGAAGTCGATGCCGGATGGCGTTAAGCCGCTAACGCCAACAGAGTGGGGCAGATTTGCGCTCTGGCTCAAGGAGGCAGGAAAGCGGCCGGAGTTTCTCCTTTCGGAGGATCTTGCCCAGACTCTCTCTGGTTGGTCCGATAAGCGAATTACGCTCGACCGGGTTGGCAGGCTACTTGATCGTGGTTCGGCGCTCGCTATTGCGGCGGAAAAGTGGTTTCGCAGTGGCCTTTGGGTACTCGCCCGCTTCGATGCTGATTATCCGGTACTGCTCAAGAAACGGCTCAAAGAAGTATCGCCGCCGATTCTGTTTGGTTGCGGCAATTCAAGATTGCTTAGTCAAGGTGGAATTGCAGTCGTAGGGTCCCGTAATGCGTCAGAAGAAGATCTTGCCTATGCCAGGCAGCTCGGCGTATCAGCGGCAGATTCCGGCGCTTCAATAATCTCAGGGGGCGCCAGAGGAGTCGACGAGGCTGCCATGCTTGGAGCGCTGGATGCAGAGGGAACAGTAGTCGGCGTCCTGGCAGATGGTCTTCTGAAAGCGTGTACGTCCCAAAAATATCGTAGGCACCTTGCTAATAACAGTCTTGTGCTCGTGTCAGCGAGTCACCCGGATGCGAGATTCGCAGTGGGCAATGCGATGGGTCGCAATAAGTATGTTTATTGCTTGTCCAGCGCCGCAATTGTTGTTCATTCCGGGGTGAAGGGTGGCACGATCACTGGCGCATTAGAAAACATTAAGCGTGGTTGGGTACCAATTTGGGTAAAGCCAACAGAAGATGCTACGGCTGGGAACTCGGAAATTGTTCGACAGGGAGGTCAATGGATGGCGGCGGATAGAAATGACGTCGACATGTCCCGAATTTTTGAAATGAAAGCTCAGCCAATACCGTTGCCAGACGATACTGATATTTTTCCAGCGCTGCGACCAGAGACGTCTACTTATGCGGTTAGCGTGGATAGTGAGTCACGACGCGAGTCGGTTGACGACGTTAGCAATGACTACGCGATCACACGAATAGCCAACGAATCCGATGCAAACGGCGTTTTGGAGGATTTGGAGTTTTACGAGCTATTTCTGATCAAGTTGCAAAAACTTTTCGGCAATGGTGAATTCACACGAACTGAAATGGATACTGCGTTTCAAATCAAAAAAGGACAACTTAGTGAGTGGCTGAACCGTGCGGTTGATGATTCTTGCGTGATCAGGGAGACAGGCCCGATTCGTTATCGCTGGCAAGGAAGCGACCCTCAGATTACGATGTTTAAAGAATGAATTAGAGGGACAGTGACCCTAATTAGTCTCGATCGTTGGTGTTTTTAATCGCGGTCACTGTCCCCTTAATTCACTCCGGATAAGTAAATTAAGTGAACACCGGCACCGAGATCTTTGCGGTGGTGTTATTCCCATTTCGTGCATTGACGGGTAGCGACAGCGGGTCGAAATATCATTAAATCAGACAATGGATCGCATCGATGCTGGCCTCATGGAGGCAGCCGGGTTTTACGTCCTGGTAGTAAAAAGGGGTCGAACCGATTAATCGAAATTCGGTTCGATCCCATTTCCGTTTATAGTCGCCACCTTTTCCGATACCTTTTCCTCAGGAAGTCGCTTTTCCGAAATCCAGCCGAACAATAAAGAGTGAGCTGGCGTACTATGTCCCCAATAAGGTCTGCGACTTCGATCTCACACTGGGGCAAATGTCATGGGTAGAGAACAAAAGAGCAATAAAGAAAAAAAGAAACAGCCGGGTATGACGCCAAAAGAGAAGAAAGCCGCGAAGAGAGCCAAGAAAAATGAAAGAGGCCGCATAGGCGAGTAGGCTGCGTCGCTATGCAGCGATACGAAAAAATGTGTCGGGCTTATTTTTCGATAGAAACAAATAGACCTGACAACTTTTCAGTCTTTGCAACCTGCTCAGTGCACCTGCAAATTGCCTCGTGCCACATTTTTCTCGACGGACTGCGCGCCGTTCCAGTTGGTCGAGAATAGCAGCGTTCGGTCATCCCAGACGGTGTAGCTGATTGTATCGTTCTCACCGGGTTCCCCGTTGCCGGTCATCCAAAAAAAGGGGTCGAACCGAATAAATTGCTGTCGGTTAATTCGGTTCGACCCCTTTTGTTTTCTCGAGACATTATTTAATTAGTCATTGCGAGGTAACTATGAGCACTGCACTGCGCGACATTTTGGTTGAGCTACTTGACTTTGCATACGAGTGGAAAACGCCTTCGGTCTCATATGAAGCTACACAAAAGAAAATTGAAGGTCGCAGTAACAGGGGCAAATCTTTGCTTGCTTTCCGCAACAGCGATCGACCCTCCCGCGACTATTCGCGCCGCAGTCTGAGCGGAACCGGATTTCGCATCACTGGCATCGTCGTCCTTCTGGCGGTGTTGGCTTCACCGGGACCGGCCGTGGGGCAAGCGGTATCCAGCCTGGCCTCCCTGCCGCTCGACGACATGCAGTTTCGGCTCATCGGGCCATTTCGCGGCGGACGATCGGTCGCGGTGGTCGGTCATCCCACTGACCGTCTGACGTTCTATTTCGGGTCGGTGGGCGGGGGCGTCTGGAAGACATTAGACGCTGGGCACAGCTGGATCAACGTGTCCGACGGATACTTCAAGACCGGGTCCGTTGGTGCACTCGCGGTCGCGCCGTCCAGGCCCGAAACCGTATACGCCGGTATGGGCGAACACGCGATCCGGGGAAACACATCACATGGCGATGGCGTCTATCGCTCAGATGACGGGGGGGCGACGTGGCGTCACCTGGGGTTAGCGGACACTCGCCAGATCTCCAACGTAATCGTTCATCCCACCGATCCGGAATTGGTCTATGTCGCAGCACTCGGACACGCCTGGGGACCTAATGCGGAGCGTGGCATCTTCCGGTCGCGAGACGGCGGCACAACCTGGGAGAAGGTGCTCTACCTGAACGAGGATGTCGGTGCTGGCGATCTCGAGATGGACCCCTCCGATCCAAACGTACTCTACGCCGGGATGTGGCAGGCGCGGCGGTTCGCCTGGGGACTCCGTGGCGCCGGCCCCGGTACCGGGCTTTACAAGTCGACCGACGGAGGAGACACCTGGGTGGAGCTTACGAACAACCCGGGATTGCCGACGGGGGAGAATCGAGGCCGAATCGGCGTGACGGTGTCGGGGGCAAACCCGAACCGTGTATGGATGATCATCGAAGCTGAGGATGATCAGACGGGTGTGTTCAGGTCCGATGACGCCGGGGCGACCTGGGAACTGGTGAGCCAACGGGCAGAACTTTTGCAGCGGCCCTGGTATTACCACAGGATCCATGCCCATCCGACTGACCAGGACCGGGTGTACGTGCAGAACACCCGGCTATGGCACTCCTCTGACGGGGGGCGCAATTACGAAATAATCCCGATTCCCCATGGGGACAGCCACGATCTCTGGATCGATCCGGAAGATCCGGAGCGGATGATCGAAGCCAACGACGGGGGTGGCAACACCACCTTCAACGGGGGCAAATCCTGGTCGTCCATCTACAACCAGCCGACGGCCCAGTTTTACCACGTGACCGTGGACACCCGCTTTCCATACCGGGTCTACGGAAATCAGCAGGACAACTCCACGCTCTCGATCCCGAGTCGCTCGGACACCGGCGAGATCGATGAAACCGCGCTGTATACGATCGGGGGAGGCGAGGATGGCTACACTGCTGTCCATCCTGAAGACCCGGACATCATCTATTCTGGCGATCATCACTGGCTCACGCGCTACGACCACCGTACGAAGCAGGTGAAGTACATTTCGCCATGGAATGAGATCTGGTGGGGTTGGGGAGCGAAGGATCACAAATACCGGTTCCAATGGGTGTTCCCGGTTGTTATCTCTCCCCACGACCCGGAGGCGCTCTACGTTACCTCGCAGGTCGTGCACCGTTCCCGGGATCGTGGCGATTCGTGGGAGGTCATCAGCCCGGACCTGACTCGGGCAGACCCCTCGACGTTGGAGACGACCCCCGGGATCGACGATGACCCCGACACCGGCCCGTACTGGGGTCCCATCAAGAGGGATAACACCGGCATCGAGTGGTATGCCACCATCTTCGCCTTTGCGGAATCGCCCATTCAGGAAGGTCTATTTTGGGCAGGCTCCGACGACGGCATGGTGCATATATCCCGTGATGGCGGGACAACGTGGCAGGATGTGACGCCCGGGGAATTCCCCGACTTCACCCTGGTCAGCATCATCGAACCCTCGAGTCACGAACCCGGAACGGCTTACCTTGCCGCAAATCGTTACAAGCTCGACGACCTTACCCCATACCTCTTCAAAACGACGGACTACGGGGCCAACTGGACGCTGATCACCGATGGAATAAACGCGGACGACTTTACCCGGGTCATCCGTGAGGACCCGACGCGGCCGGGCCTGCTTTATGCGGGAACGGAAACCGGGCTGTACGTTTCATTCGATGACGGTGGATCGTGGCGCCGGTGGGAGGCGAATTTCCCAGTCGTGCCGGTCCGCGACATGGTGGTAAAAGACGATGATCTTGTCATTGCCACGCACGGCCGGTCCTTCTGGATCTTCGACGACCTGGCCGTGCTCCGCCAGGCCGATGCGGGGATTTTCGCGACCTCAGCTCATCTGTTCCAGCCCGAAGACCCGATCCGCTTCCGGGAAGGGGTGGTCGGCACTCCTCTCAGGGGCCAGAGCCCGCCTGGCGCGACGGGGGAAAATCCGCCGGCCGGCGCTGTCATCTGGTACCACCTTAAGGATCCCGGTCAAACGGTGACCCTGACCTTCCGGGACGAAAGCGGGAGCGAGGTTGCGACGTTCAGCAGTCAGGAAGATCCCGACCGAGTGGGCACGCCGCGGAACCCGTCACCGGACCCGATCGCGGCCGATGCAGGGCTGAATCGCTTCGTGTGGGACCTTCGTTACCCTGGCCCACTCCAGATTCCGGGTGCGATCTACCGGCGTTACGATCCCATTGGGCCGATCGCGGCGCCCGGCCGGTATGAAATCGAGCTGCGGACCGGGGGATTCAGCGCGAGTCAATCGTTCGAGGTTCTCCCGGACCCGAGGCTCGACACGACTCAGGAGGAATTCGACGAACTGAACCGTTTTCTCCTTGCCATACGTGACGATATCACCAGCACCCACGAAACCGTTTTTCGCATCCGCGAACTACGGGGTCGGCTCGAGGTCCAGATCGACAGCGGTCTTTCTGGCGAAGACACTCGGCGCGACGGTCAACGCATCGTGCGCGAGCTACTCATCATCGAAGAGCAGCTGATCCAGTTCCGCGCCAAGGCCACGCAGGACCTCATCAACTACCCGGTGCGCTTGAACGACAAGCTCTCGACGCTGTTCACGTTGGTGGAGAAGTCCGATTCGCCTCCTGCAGCTCAGGATTATGAGCTCTTCGACGATCTGAAGAAGCGGATTCAAGACGTAGTCGATGAACTCGACGCCCTCGTGGAGACCACGGACTGGACACGACTTGGAATGGAAGTGAATTGAAGGTTGGGGGGGCAGTGACCGTAATTCCGGGTAGTTAGGGTCACTGTCCCCATAATTCGTGATCGCTATGCCCTTTGAGGAATCTTGCACTGGCGGCTCAGGATCGCTGCAAGGAGAGATCCATTGGGATGCGAACGAATAACGGGGTCGAACCGAATAAATTGCTGCAGATTAATTCGGTTCGACCCCGTTTTTCTTTTTATATTCTTTTTATTTGAGCAACGAGTCATTCCAGTGCGTACCGAGACACTTATAGTGGGCGGCGGCTTATGTGGCCTGCACACGGCTAGCGAGCTAACAAAACGCGGTGCTGATTTCATGCTGGTTGAGGCGCGCGATCGACTCGGCGGGCGCATTTTGACGCGGACGTTTGGCGGGTCCGGCGACGAGCATGAACAACCCGGATTTGATCTTGGGCCCGCCTGGTTTTGGCCAGGCCAGGCATTGATGGAAAGTCTCATTGACGAGCTCGGCCTATCCAGTCAGATCTTCACGCAATACGCGTCAGGCGAGGGGATCTACGAGGACGAACAATCGGTGCGCCGAGGGTTTCCGAGTATCTCGATGGCGGGGTCGTACCGCATGAAGGGCGGCATGCAACAAATTATAGCGGCGATCGAATCACGCGTCGCCGCAGAACGCCTGCTTTGCAGCACGCCGGTGACGAAACTCACCCGAAGCGACGAAAGCATCTGCACAACGGTGCTGATGGCGGGAACGATGACCGAAATTCACAGCGACCGGGTGGTGTTTGCCATGCCGCCGAGGCTTGTTGAGCAAACCATTGAGTTGGATCCGCCGCTGACCAGCGCGCGGGCATCAGCGCTGCGCGCCAATGCAACGTGGATGGCAGGGCACGCCAAGCTGCTCGCAGTTTATGCAGATGCGTTTTGGCGCGCGAGAGGGTTGTCAGGAGATGCGATCAGTCATCGAGGGCCGCTCGGCGAGATACACGATGCCTCGCCCGATGAAGGAGGCCCGTATGCATTGTTCGGATTTTTTGGCGTGCCGGCGAGTTACCGAGCGGCACACGAGGAGGAATTGCGGGCCGCAGCTATCGAGCAATTGGCCCGACTGTTCGGATCGGAGGCGCGATCACCGCTGGAGGTAACGATCAAGGACTGGGCAAGAGATCCGCGAACCGCAACACCACTCGACCAGGACCTCTCGAATGACCATGCGTTCGGCACGATGACTGATATGGCCGAGCCGGAATGGGACGGCAACATTATCTGGTCCGGGAGCGAAACGGCGGACGGCCATGATGTCCATTTTGGCGGCTACCTTGAAGGCGCCGTTGCCTCCAGTGTACGAACGGTTGATTTGCTCGAACCCAAGCTGTGATCAGCAACAGTGGAGTTTCAGAAGCGGCACTGTTGAGTGTATTACTGCGTAAAATAGGCCCCTTTTCGACAAGACATGCTGATCATTGCACCAATGCTTAATCACACAACCATGAGACAGGATTTTGTGGGACACGTTTTCAGAAATGAATTGCCGCAACGGCTCAATCGGCCGCCAACCTAAGAAGGTAAGCGGAAATCAATTCCTTTTGCAGCTTGGGCGACAAGATCTCGGGATGCAGAAGACCCAGTTGACCGATGCCGGCTGAGTATGCCCAGACCGCTGTCGCCTCGAATCCGACATCAAGATCCGCACGAATCTCGCCCGCATTCTGGGCGTCTTCGAGCAATCGCTTGATTCGCTCCAGCCAGCCGTCAATCAATTCCGCGTTCATGTCTGCGAAAGCTGTCTGCAAGGCGGCCCGGTAGAGAAAAGTCAGCCACACCAACCAGGAATCCCTGGAAGATTCGTTGATGATGGCATCGTCACACAAGAGATGTTCCAGTGCTTTCAGACCTGAGTATTGGCTGCTGTAGTCGTTTACCCGCTGCGTCTGCAGCGACATCAGATAACGAACGGCATGCATCAGCAATTCGTCCTTGGATGCGAAATAATGAAAAAGCGAGCCGTATGACAAGCCCGCCTCGAGGGCGACGGCCCGCATGGTGACACCCTCTAAACCGTGCCGCGCAATGAGATTCATCGTCGCTTGTGCGAATTTCACGCGCTGGGCATCATGATCGACGATTTTCGGCACGCCTTTTTTCCTTATCTTCGGGACTTGACCCACGTCAATTGAACAAATTAGAATGTTATTATATCGATCGGTTGATATAAATAAAACCAGAACATGGCAATTGTGAAAGAAAATGAAAGAAATTAATCAAAAACAAGAACATACAAACTCATATTACGCCGCCTCGGTCAATGAAATCACCGATTACCCACGGCTCGAGGGTAGCAAGTCGGCGGACGTCTGCGTGGTTGGCGCCGGATTTACCGGTGTTGCCACAGCGCTGACGCTGGCCGAGCGGGGCTATTCGGTGGCGCTCATCGAGGCTAACCGCATCGGCTGGGGCGCATCCGGTAGAAATGGCGGCCAATTGATCAATGGCATTAGCGGGCTGGGCAAGATTCGCAAGAAACACGGCGACGGAATCGCTGACATGGTGTGGGATCTCAAGTGGCGCGGCAACGACATCATCTACGACCGCGTGGAGAAGTACGGCATCAATTGTGATCTCAAAAGTGGTTTTGTGGAAACTGCGCTGAAGCCGCGGCAACTCGCCTATATAGAAGAGTATATCGAGGAGCGGGACAAGCATAACTTCCCCTACAAATATGCAGCATGGGACCGGGAACAAACCCGTTCGAATCTGGGCACCGATGCCTTTCTCGGCGCATTCATTTGCTACCGTGATGGCCACCTCCATCCGCTGAATCTTTGTATCGGTGAGGCACGAGCCGCGCACGATCTCGGCGTGCAGATTTTTGAACAGTCTCCTGTCACCGACATCGAGCACGGCGATCGTCCGATTGTGAAGACCGCGTCGGGCCAGGTGCAGGCCAATGCCGTCGTTCTGGCTGGCAATGCCTACAGCCAGTTCGAACCAAAGTACCTGTCCAACCTGGTCTTTCCTGCCGGCAGTTACATTATCGGCACGGAGCCCTTGTCCGAAGATGTCATCAATGAGATCAATCCGCTGGATGTCGCAGTGTGTGACATGGATGAGGTGGTGGACTATTACCGGATTTCCGCGGACAAACGCCTGCTCTATGGCGGCGCCTGCAATTATTCCGGCCGTGAGCCTGCCAGCATCAAAGCGTATATTGAACCTCGCATGCTCAAAATTTACCCGCAGTTAAAGGGCACGCGCATCGATTACGAATGGGGCGGGACGATCGGCATCGTGCTGAACCGGGTTCCCGCATTGGGCCGTATCCACAAGAATGTTTACTATTGCCAGGGCTACTCCGGACACGGCGTAAGTGCCACGCATGTGATGGGTGAAATCATGTCGGATGCGGTCGCCGGAACGATGGAGCGGTTCGACCTGTTCGCCGACATAAAGCATTTTCGCATCCCGGGATCTCAGTGGATGGGCAACCAGATGATTGCTCTGGGCATGCTCTACTACCGCATGAAAGATATGCTGTAACCGTCCGGTGTCAACGATAGTGATGACGTCAGGGTCATCGCTGCGTTCGGCCAACTTGCTCGCGCTCCGCAAGTGGTTGGAGGGGGAATGGTGCCGGTCACCACTTATTGGCGTATTTCCACGAGCACCATTTATCCTCGCTCACCGATGCCAATTCGCGGAATTAGTCAATTAAGTGGAGGCCGGCACTCGATATCATAAAGGTGTCAGGTTTATTAATTCGGGTCAAATATAAACCTGACACCATTGATTCCATTTTTGTTGGAATCGATCGTCGTCGGGCGTGTCGTTCGCTACGATCGGGACGGTCTGGAGCCGGTGATTGCTGTTCAGGCTCTTTTCGCAAACGCACGCTTTTTCTTACGGCGGTCGCGGTAGGAAATCGGTTTCCGGTTTTTTAACCAGTGCACGAAGTCATCCGAAGACATCGGTTTGCTCAAGAAGAAACCCTGTGCCTGTTCGCAGTCCAAATCGCTCAATTGTCTCAATGTATGCTCGTCTTCTATGCCTTCCGCAACCACGCTCAATTTCATGTTGTGTGCAAGCTCGATCGTCGTGCGAACGATGGCCTTGTTCTGGTCGTCGCTCATCATTGTCATGATGAAAGACTTGTCGATTTTCAACTCGTGCAGCGGCATATTCTTTATTTGCGCAAGCGATGAGTGACCTGTGCCGAAGTCATCCATTGATATTCTTACGCCTATGTCACGGAGGCACTCAAGCACGGATATCGCATGGTGAATATCATCCATTACCATGTTTTCCGTGACCTCGAGGGTCAGTCGATTTGGCGAGATGTCATGTTCATTGAGCAACTGCAGGATGTAGTACGGAAGGTACTCGTCGTGCAAATCACGTGCTGACAAATTGACGGAGACACCTAGCGTATGACCTGCCTCCTGCCATTTGCGACATTGTTTGAGTGCATTGTCCAGCACAAATCTCGTCAGGTGCACGATCATTCCGGACTGTTCGGCCGCGGGTATAAATTCTTCCGGGCTTAACGGACCGAGGTCAGGATGCTCCCAGCGCACAAGCGCCTCCGCTCCGCTAACAATGCCATCCGGCAGCGAGACTTTTGGCTGGAAATGCAGGTAAATATCATCGTTTTGTAAGGCGGGCCGCAGACTATTGAAAATCTGCAGTTGACGCAGGTAGTGGTCCTCGCGACCCTTTTGATAAATGGTAATACGTACTTTGTTTAACCCGGCCTCCCTTCTGGCAATTGATGCATAACGAATGAGGTCGGCTGCGTTGTTGCCGTGTTCCGGGAAACAGGAGACACCGATCTCAGTCTGCAAGGCGATATTGACTCGATTTAGAGTAACGCCGCTGCCAAGAATGCCCTCGATCCGATCTGCGCAGGCTAGTGCGTCGTCCGTGTCGCTGTCAGGAAGGACGAGTATGAATTCAGCGGTTTGCACGTGGCCGAGAATTTCTCCTGGGCCAAGGTTAACACTCAGGTGATTCGCAGCGAGTGCGATGATCTGGTCGCTCGCAGCATGTCCCAGCGTCGATGCGATTTCACTCATACGTAAGAGCTTGATAGATAGTACAGCGATTTTCGAGCCATCGTCCTTTACTTCTCCGATGGTGTCGCCAAGGCCGCGTAGTAAGCTTGAACGGTTGGGCAGATCGGATACCGGGTCATGGAGCGCTTGATGGGAAATGTGATTCTCGCGATCCGAAATCGCCGTTCGCATCGCATTAAAGCTGGCAGCAAGTTCACCGAATTCATCATTCGTGCTCACATTAACCTGCATGCCGTACTGACCCGAACTGATTCTTTTTGCGGCGACCGTAAGAAGCCGCAGCGGATTGACGATATAGCCTGAAAACAGGACCGTTGCGGTGATAACGAGAATCATAAGAATGATGGTCAGGAACAATAGTTTTCGTCCGGCCTCGCTGTAGGGAGCCATCGCCTCCTGCAGGGAGCGCTGCAGCACAATGAGCACATCACTGTCGGCAGGACCGAAAAGCGTGCGTAGTGTCAGGTTCGCACGGCCTGCCTCGTCGACCATGTAGATTGAATCCAGCGGGGCAGCAACTCTCGCGAGAGTTGCTGCAGTCTTAACCATTGCTTCCGTATCACCGGTGGTCGCAATGACTTGATCGCGAACTTTTGATTTTGATACGAATGACACATCAAGTCCCGTCAGGCCGTGCAAGCGCTCCGCGAGCTCTTTATCAATACGAAACCCGAGTACTGCCCAGGCGATGGTCACCGGTGCGCGAATCGGCACGGTGAAGGTGTGATAAACGCGGTCCTCCAGGTTTATGGTCGACTGTACGATTGACTGATCGCGAGAATTCCTGATAAGGCGCTGGACGTCAGATAGATCGCCGACTGGTGTACTACTGGAACTCGCGATGCCCAGACCATCGAGGTCGTGCAACAGCGCAAAGTCTGCGCCAACACGTCGCCTGTGATTGCCGAGGGCCGATCGGATCGTATCCGAGTCTTCGGTAGCGACCGCTTCTTTCAGGCCGAAATCAGCGGCCAGGACGTCGACGCTTACCTGGAGTTGTTCGGCGCGAATCTCCAGAAAATCGCTGACAACTGTGCCACCGACTAGCACTGATTCAGTCGCACGTTGCTGGATACTCTCTTGCAAAGACCGCATTACAGCGAAGTAGGTCACAATCTGCGCAGCTGCCAGCGGCAGAATCGTCAGCAGCAGCAGTTTGCCGCGAAAGGTGGTACGAAATTTCATTCAATGCTCGCCAGTTGACTGCAGACCTGTGCAGGATCACTCAGTGCGCGCCTGGCGACGCTCCTGCCAATGGTCTGAATCCGTGAATAGCTTTCAATTATCAATCGCTTAGAGATATTACTAGGGTTTTGTCAAATAGAATGTGCGGTGGGTCACGCCGGGCTTTCATAGCCGACCGTACACTAGCAGCTGGCGGTAATACGCTTGAGATGCGAATGGCAAATTCACGACATTCAGGACTGCAAATTGACTGTCAATATAGTCGAATGGCAACCCGAATAATCGGGCTGTTGTTATCGCTGTCGATTGCGACTTTGGCGTTCGGCCATGACGTCGACGTAGTCGTTGTCGACAAGGGCGGGCACCCTGTCGCTGACGTTGCGGTGTATGCGTTGCGGCTGAATGGAAAAAATGAGTCGCCTGCTCCGACTGCTGTCGCCACCATGGACCAGGTCGACAGGCAGTTCGTGCCGCATCTGCTCATTGTACAAACGGGCACGCCTGTGGAGTTTCCGAACAGCGATACGGTCGCGCATCATGTTTACTCCTTCTCACATCCGAACAAATTCATGTTACCGATGTACAAAGGGAAGCAATACCCACCCGTGATATTTCAACACAGTGGCGTAGTGTCGCTCGGCTGTAATATCCATGATCACATGCTTGGATATATTCTGGTGGTGGACAGCGCCGACTTCACAATGACTGACGAGAACGGACATGCAATTTTGTCGCTGAATAATCCGGCAGAGTATGCAGTAAAAATCTGGAGCCCACGCATTCGCGACAAAGAAAAGTTCTTAACCAGGTCGTTGGCATCGACCACCAGACAAGACGCTGAAGTGGTTTTTTCCCTGGCGAAAAGACTCAATCCGACACATGACCAGCAAGCGGGCGGAGCATCATGGTCAGATTACTGATACTTAGTGTTGCGATGCCACTCGCCTTTGCCGCTCGCATGGCTGCCGCGACGGATGCTCCGAACCGGTACCAACTGAACGCCGGCGTTGACCTCAGTTACGTTGCCACATCAGGTTACGACTCCTGGACACAGGGCTTTGTCGGCAAATTGCTTTACGACGGCAATACGGACGGCGTAAAAATCAGCCAGGCATTCATCGACGCGAGTTTTCAGCTCACGGACACATTGAAAGCACACGCGGTAATTGATGCCTATGACGATGACCTCGGTGCGATTGCCGGCTTCACACAAGCGTATGTTGAATGGCGGCCCGTGCCGCGGTCGAAAAACCGATATCGGCTAAAAGTTGGTGCTTTTTATCCCCACCTGTCACTCGAGAATGTCAGCCCGGGATGGGACAGTCCGTACACCATAAATTATTCGGCGATTAATACCTGGGTTGCAGAGGAGCTTCGCACGGTAGGGGCTGAATTATCCGTTTCGCGCCGACCGGAGATGTTTGGTGGCACCCAGACTTTCAGTCTGCAAGGGGCAGTTTTCGTCGGCAACGATCCGACCGGATCGCTGTTGGCATGGAAAGGTTGGTCGGCACACAATCGCCAAACCCGCTTCGGTGACAAACTGCCGCTGCCGCCCCTGCCGGTACTTGAGCCTGGAGAATTGCTGGACGAGCAGAATCCGTACGTGCAGCCTTTTCGCGAGATCGATGGGCGGGCGGGATATTACGTTGGCGGTGAATGGCAGCTCAATCAGCAGCTGCTGATTCGCGCAATGCACTATGATAATCGTGCTGATCCCACGGCTTTTGAAGACGGACAGTACGCCTGGAATACGAAGTTTAACCACGTCGCCGCCCAGATCGCCTTGCCGGGTGAATGGAGTCTTTTGTTTCAGTGGATGACAGGTTCGACAGTGATGGGACAAGTTGTGGACGGCGCTCATATTGTTGATACTGAATTTGACAGCAAGTACCTGATGTTGACGCGAACGTTTGACCGCCATCGCGTGTCATTGCGCAATGATAAATTCGAAATGACGCAGAACGATGACACGGAAGACGACAACAATCCCGAAAACGGTTATGTCTGGACGCTCGCCTATTTTTACGATTGGTCGGACAAGTTGTCGTTTGGCGCCGAGTCCATGGTCATCAAGACTCATCGTTGCGGCTGGGAGTATTATGATATTGACGAGACCCGCCGGGAAAAGCAGCTACAGCTGAGCGTCAGGCTGCGTTTCGGGCGTTGATGACGCTGCCTGTGGCGCGACGCTCAAGAATGGCGCCATGTCACGGCTGTCCCATACGCCCCTGAGCAGAACAAAATCAATACCGCCACGATTGCTCCGGGCTAACCTTGAAATAAGAAATAAGGTGTCAGGTTTTTTTTCGACTGAAACAAATAAACCTGACACCTTTTCCTTTGTCTTGACCAACCTTTGCACGCAACAACAAGTAATTGGATTGTCGCTGTTTTTGATGGTGAACCAATGTGCTAGTCTCGCGTGCAACGAGGATATTGGTAGTCAATAAATGCATAATGACAACACTTCACGCCGCAATTTTCTGCGTGGCGGCGTAGCGCTGGCAGGTGGATCGTGGCTGCGTTATACAGGGAGAGAAAGGTGCCGGTGTTCACTTATTTCACTTATTCAGAGAAATAGCCCTCGGGTGCGGCGTCGTTTTCGGTTTCATTCCGAATAAGTGAAATAAGTGAAATATGCGAACACCGGCACCGGAATCCTGGAGCAGGTTTCAGAGATGGCAGCAACCTACATGAGAGAAGAAGACATGACGCTGGCAGTGATCGGCGACCGCAGCCAGGTCTCGGAACAGGTCGCGCCGTTTCTCGAACCCGCGAAAGAGTAACTCATGGCGTATTACGTTCCGGAATCCGACGGCAGCACTTTTGTTACCTATAGTAAGAGCGAGGAATAACAGCCATGGATCAAAAGCAAATCGATGACCAGGTGTTTGAGTTGTACGATGAGTACTGCCACGGAAAAATTGATCGGCGCCAGTTTTTCAAACGTGCCTCACAACTGACCGTCAGCGGCATATCGGCCGTGGCTATGGCCGAGGCCTTGATGCCCAACTACGCTGACGCCCAGGAAGTGCTGTTCACTGACGAACGCATCAAGGCCAACTGGATCGACTATCCCTCCCCGGGTGGCACCTCCGGTGAAATGCGCGGTTACCTTGTGAAGCCAGACGGCGAAGGACCTTTTCCGTCTGTGCTTGTGATGCATGAAAATCGGGGTCTAAATCCATACGTTAAAGACGTTGCGCGTCGCTTTGCCGTCGCTGGATTTCTCGCGCTCGCGCCCGACGGTTTATCGCCGATCGGCGGCTACCCCGGCAATGATGACGAAGGGCGCACGATGCAGCGTACGCTCGACCAGGCAAATCTGCGGCAGGACATGGTCAATAGTGCGCGGTATGTCAGGTCGCACGCGTTATCGAATGGAAAGCTTGGCGCAACCGGGTTTTGCTGGGGAGGCGGCACGACAAATTTCCTGGCGACCGAAATGGGCGAGGAACTGAATGCTGCTGCACCGTTCTATGGAAGCGCGGCCGTCACCGACCAGGTTGCCGCGATAAAGGCAGCGATACAAGTCCACTATGCCGAGGACGACGAGCGCGTCAACGCGATGCGACCGGAGTACGAAGCCGCCTTGAAAGCAAACGGCGTAACCTACGAAATGCACACTTATCCCGGTACGCGCCACGGGTTTCACAACTATTCAACAGCGCGTTACAACCCAGGAGCGGCTCAGCTGGCGTGGGAACGCATGGTCGCCTTTTTCAGGGTACATCTTAGCTAAGCGTCTGCACAGGAAACCGGGGTCGAACCGAATTAACTTAAACGCGGTTCGACCCACTGCTGTCCCATAGAAACCAGTTTCTTGGCCTTGGGCTTAAATGTTGGTGCAATGTTCTGGTGTTTTTGCGGACTTGGGACATCGCCCGCTGTCACGATGGAAATTCCGACTCGACGAATTGATCGACGCCTCTTTCCGTACGGGCTCCAGTGGCCATCCCGGCCTGCTTCAAAACAGAACACCACCGGTGCGTCTGCCGGCAACTTCAGCTTGTCCTTTGCCAGCGCCACTTCTTCCAGGCACCCTTGCCGATCCCGCGCATCGATCGACTGGCGTCTGATCTTCGTGCCGTTACCAAATCCCAACTTCCATTTGCTGTTCGATAGCTCCATAGCCATGTACAGCGTCGTAATTACTTCGTATGCTTTAACCTGGGCTGCTTGCATTGTCCTGTCCTCTTGTCTCTGTTTGCCAAAACTTATTGTAGAGGATGGGCAAGCAGCCCTCATAGGATCTACAATTCTACTTAGCAACTGTAGGAGCCCGCCGTACGATAGATGCACTTCCTGAATTGCGGAGAAATTCGATCTATTGGCACGGGCGATTGTGGGCTATCCAAGTCAACTTGATACAGCATGCCGACACCGATTTTGAGTTTATGGGACAGCAATGGGTACGACCCCATTTCTTGATCCAGGCGCCTGAATACGCATCGCGGGTCGAACCGATTATGCGAAATTTGGTTCGACCCTACGTTGCCCTGTTGTAAGAAAATGTCGGCGATTCATCGCGATCTCTCAATGCTGGCGAAATTGTGTTTCGTCCCCCGTTCCCATGGCTTAATCAGGGGCTTTCTCTTCTGCTGGTGTTCCGCTTCAACTTAGATAATATTGCAGTGCTAATAGAGTGGCGTGAACGATCGGGTGAGAGGTTGCAATAAACGTAAGAGAAAACATTATTATTCGTCGAGATACCCATGATTTTTCAATGGTTATTCCTGCGAAATTTATGCTCATCGATCATCAGTCGCTTGCCGTCCAAAATTGAACACAACGCCGCAACGGAGATTTGAATGGGGGACCGCATTGTGAAAAAGAATTCAGCCGCTCTTGGTGCTGCCATCCTGGCCTTGATTTTCGGCGGATGCGGTGGTGGTGGTGGCGGAGGCGGTCCGGCTGCGCCGCCAGGTCCGCCTGCAACAGGGACGATTAATACAGGAAGTGTACTGGCCATTTCCGGGCGTGCTGTTGACGCCGCGTTTCAGTCCGGTGGATTCGGCAACATTACGAATTTTGTTGGTTTGACGACAGTGGCCACTGGCGACCCGGTGACTCTCGGCAAGGGCATCGTTGCAATAGCTGGCGTTTGGAACGTGAATTCAAAAATACCGGTTGGTCCCGAGACCACGCCGTGTGCTGTCTCAGGGTCAGTTACTGTTTCCGGCGATATCGCGAGTCCGTTGACGGTCACGGAGGGCGACTTCCTTGATTACCTGTGGGAGAACTGCGATGACGGGTTAGGCCAGGTGATCAACGGCCTTATCGGCATGACATTTACAGAATTTGAAGGAAACCTGCTGGCCGGACGGATACTTCTGCGTGTTTCCCTGGCCGTGCAGAATTTTCAGGTCATCGAACCAACCGAATCCCATACGACCACCGGCGACCTGGCACTGACCATCGATTCGCGATCTCAACCTTTGACCGTCGTCACAACGATGGGCTCGACGTTGATGGTCGACAATGGCCGCAGCACGGAAACGCTCACTGATTTCTCCAGCACTGTTACTGAGGATACCAGTGTATTTCCGGCCAATTTCACGACTGAAGCGACGGGGAGCGTGTCCAGTACACAGTTCGCTGGTGTTGTCAGCTACGACACGCCAGTCGCATTCCAGGCTATGGGTGATGGTTTTCCCTATGTGGGTGAAATGCTCGTGTTCGGCACCGGTAACGCATCCATTCGGATTACAGCGATCGACGAGGTCAGTGTAATGATTGAGGCGGACTACAACGGTGATGGTGCGTCTGATGCAACGATCGAAACGACATGGGCAGCGTTGGTCGACGGCTAGAGTAGGGTGCCGGGCACCGGCTTTTCGGTTGAGTTTTCTTATGGCATACAACGAAAAGAACGTGGCGAGCGTCTTCGAGTGCATCGCCAAAGGCGATGAGGGTCCGGATACTCGCACGGACCTGGAGCTGTATCTGCTGGATGAGTTGGTCGCCAATGGCACAGATGCGGTCGCAAAGATTTTGCTCAAAATACCCACCATGGGCTTTGCATTAGTCGAATCCGACGCGTCGTCCTCGAACTCAAGGTACCAGTCGAGCGATGAGTATGGGCCCATCGCGGTCGATGTATATGAGTTAGACGATCTGACGTCCATCAACATATCCCGAGCGCAGGATGACGTAGGCGGGGCGAAGCAGCACCCCTGGCACGAGTGGTTCTATAGCGTGTGGATGAGCGTTCAAATGTTGTCCGATAAGAGCGAGATCGAAAGGCTGGGCGATACTGAAAGGACTACTTTCTACATCGCGCTGCTCGAAGCTCAGGTGATGAATGGAGGGCTCGGGCAGTACCTGACAAATACGGACGGGCAGTTCATCGACGAAACAATTGATTGCCTGAAAGCGGTCGGTGCACTGGGAACAGCCGAACTGGTGGAGAGTGCAAAACGTCTCAGGGAGAAAGGCCAAACCTACGACGAGATCTGGGAAACGAAGTCAGAGCAACTCGAGAGACTGGATGAAAGGTTCCTGGCGATCGCAGACGACCTCGGGAAGCTCGTGGCCGATAAGTATTGTGAACAGCTGTAAATAGAGAACGGATCTGATTTATTTTTCGACTGAATCAAATAAACCTGACGCCTTTTCACCGTTAGCCTAGAGCACAAACGGTATCAACCACCAGGTTCGTTTTTTGTACGATGCCCATTCAGGGTAGCGCGACATACTGGCCTCTTTTATTGTCATATTGACGGCGAAGAGCCCGAGCCCGAGCCAGACCCACGCAAGCACCACAACGGGCAGCCAGTGCCAGACCATCATCGCGAAGCTGCCGTAGATCATGATCTCACCAAGGTAGTTGGGATGGCGCACGGAATTAGGGGTCAGAGTAAAATTCCGCCGGATCAGCGGAATTTTACTCTGACCCTCCTTGTCTGGTAATCGCAGGTGTGGCGGTGTCGCCAGCGAAAATCCATCAGGCACAGGACGAACATATTGGTGGGTGTGCTGGTATAGCACCTGAAGAATACGTCAATCAAGTGGTGCCCGGCACCGGACATCCAGCGTGTGGAACTCTTCCGGACCATTAATAAAAGGGGTCGAATCGACTATGCTGACTGCCGATCGAGCCTGTTAATCAGAGAGCGGAGAGAAGTTTGATGCCGAAACAACAGATTGTCCGGTCTTTCGTCCACATCGTCGGAACTGTCATGATGGCCAACGGAATATGGATGGTCTTTCGAGCGATTGAGTGGTTTTTCAATGTTCCTGCAGACATGCCGGCGACAGGTGAGCCGAACGGTCATTTAATTCGTGATGTTGGGTTCGCTTACATCGTTTTTGGATTCGCACTCAACTGGTGCGCGGTGCAGTTGGACCGTCGTCGACCTGTGTTTTTGATGGTCACATTTTTTATGGTCGCACACGCGCTTGGGCACATGGCCGAAATCATGATTGGTCTATTACCGCCTTCACATTGGTGGATCGACTTCCCGCTGGTCCTGTTGCCCGGGTTGAGTCTTGGCTTGCTGGCTATTCCTGGCGTTTGGGCGGCAACCGTTCAGCAGGAATAAGGGGCTCGAATTGATTGTCCAGAATGTGGTTCGACCCAGTGCTGTCCCATAAACTCGAAATCGATATCAACATGAAGAATTGAGTTGCCTTTAATGCTCGAAATCGCCCGCTGGGCGGGCTCCTACAGGTGCTAGTAAGAATTGTAGGAGCCCGCCCAGCGGGCGATGTCTCAATTCAGCGAAATTAGCCTGAATATTGCGCCAATGCTTCATCCCTCGACCAGTAAAATGGTCTTTACGGGACAGCAGTGACCTGGCACTTTTTTGAAGAAATAAGGCGGGTACCTGTTTTTGCCCTTTCTTGCGCTAGACTATTGAATACGTCTGTTTACCTCCAACGAGCCGCAACGCGGACCAAGCTACGATGGAACCGGAAATTCTCGTCCTCAGTCTCGCTGTATTCGGCGCATCTGCGCTGCAATCGGCGACGGGCATCGGATTTGGCGTTATCGCCGGGCCGGTGCTCCTGGTGGTATTGAACGATAGTACGGCCATACAGATCAGCATTGTACTCAACCTCCTGATCGCCGTTTTCCTTGCGCCATCGCTGCGGCAAAGTGCTGATCGGCGCTTACTGGGAAGCCTGCTGATCGGGCTGGCCATCGGCTCGCCAGTGGGTCTTCTAATCTATCTCAGCATGGACATTGTACTCCTGAAAGGGTTTGCGGGCCTTGTTGTCTTTTTCACATTTATGGCGATGCTGCGTAACAGCAGCCGCGCGTCGTCGAGTTCATCGGGCGCGGCGACCGGCAAAATTGAGCAGATAACCGTTGGTGTTGTTGCGGGAACAATGGGCGGAAGTCTCGCGATGCCGGGTCCCGTTCCGGCCGCCTGGATGTTAGCCAGGGGGTTCGACAAGGAGACAATACGCGCCACAATTCTGGTCATGTTCGTATTCGCCTATGTGATCGCATTGGCGCTCCAAATCGCCTTGGCCGGAATCAGTGCGAACACCATGAAACTCTGCGCTGTTTTGGCACCATCGACAGTTGCCGGAATAATAGTCGGTCATTTTCTCAGCTCCCGTATTTCAGAACAGACATTTCGCTGGACGCTGGTGATTACGCTTGCGTCCACTGTAGTTATTTTGCTTTCCACTATCGGCTAGAACGCGAATGAGCAAGTCAGAAAACCTGGACTTTCCAAGCGAACTGGGATGTATCGATTCGATCCCGCGCAAACAACTATTTTCAGGTAGAACCTCGCTCGAGTTCATGCCCATGCTGACGAAACACTGTGGTGGTGCCCGCTTATTCGTAAAGAGAGATGACTGCACGGGTCTGGCCTTCGGTGGCAACAAGGCCAGGCAACTCGAATTTTATATGGGCGCGGCACATGCGGAGCATGCTGACACAATCCTGATAACCGGTGCGGTGCAATCAAACTTCGTCCGCATGGCCGCTGCAGCTGCGCGCAAGCTGGGGATGGATTGTCATATTCAACTGGAGGAACGAGTAACAACCGATGAGCCTCGGTACCGGGATTCCGGAAGCGTGTTCATAGACAAGCTGCTTGGCGCCACCTTGCACTCCTACCCGCACGGTGAAGATGAAGCAGGCGCGGATCGCCAGCTCGGGATTATCGCTGCGGAGTTGCAGGCGGCGGGTCACAGGCCATACATAATTCCTCTGGCCGCCGGGCATCCGCCACTTGGCTCGCTTGGCTACGTCGTGGCAGCCAGGGAGTTATTGAATCAAATAAACGAAAGCGGACTATTGGTCGACGAGATATTCGTTGGCTCGGGATCGGGTGCGACGCATGCTGGATTGTTGTTCGGACTTCGGGCCCTCGATTCGACAATTAAGGTAACCGGTGTTTGCGTGCGCCGCGACGCTGCACTTCAACAGGCGAGAGTTAGCGAGACGTGTGATCTGCTTGCCAAACTATTGAAAGTGGAGTCGCGCGTGACGGTTGCCGACATCAACCTGGTCGATGACTTCGTAGCACCAGGATATGGCATTCCGGGCGATGCCACTTTGCGTGCCATTGTGCTCGGAGCGCAAACAGAGGCATTAATGCTGGATCCGGTCTACACCGGCAAAGTCATGGCTGCGGTCGTAAAATTCGCCAAATCAGCGGACGCGAGCTCGACATTCGTGTTCATTCACACGGGCGGGTCACCGGCACTGTTCGCGTATCAGGCGTCTATCGAAAAAGCCCTCGCTGGCACTGCGGGTCCGGACTGAAGATTCCCCAAAGAGATTGCCTGGTACGGTCGGCTGGTATACTTTCCCTGGAATCGCAGGAGGACACGGCTATTGCAGTAAATGCTCATTTTTCAGTTGGCGACCTGATAAACCACAAATTGTTTGATTATCGTGGCGTCATTGTCGACGTGGATCCGCACTTGATGCTTTCGGACGAATGGTACGAAGCCGTCGCCCGCTCACGACCGCCGAAGGACCAACCCTGGTACCGGGTTCTGGTGCACGATTCAATGCTTGAAACCTACGTGGCCGAGTGCAACCTGGAAGCAGACGCAAGCAACGAACGAATTCGTCATCCATTGGTCGATACGTTTTTCTCCGATTTCAGCAATGGACACTATTTGACGGCAGGCAGGATGAACTAATTAAGCCGACAAAAATAGGGTGTCAGGTCACTGCTGTCCCATAAACGTAAAATCAATGCCGCCATAAAGTATCATGTTGACTTGAATAGCCCGCAATCGCCCGCTGGGCGGGCTCCCACAGTCGCTCTTTAGTATTAAGCCCGCCCAGCGGGCGATGTCCCAAGTCGGCGAAAAATACCAGAACATTGCGCTAGCGCTTCAACCCACGGCCAGCAAACTCGTTTTATGGGACACCAATGGTGTCCGGTACCTGGTATCCAGCGCATCGCGAGTGTGACCGTATAGTTGAAAAACTTCATCAGGGAATACTGAACTCAACGGCCGCGAGCTCAGCTTCAATAACCCAGCAGGGCGCGATGAACTCGTACCGGGTACCTGGCTTCGGTTGCTCCTTGAGTCTCGCCTTTTTTTGTTCGAGTATAGCTTTTCAGCCGACGTCAACCCAATCGGGAGAATACTATGTGTGATGAACTGACTGCCAAAGATGCCGAAGAATATTTGCGGTTAAAAGGCATGAGTCGCCGGGAATTTGGCAAGGCCGGGGCTGGTGTGGCGCTGGCTATGATGCTGCCGACAGTCGCGAACGCGCTGGACGTCGTTGAGCAGGATGTCATGGTGGAAACTCCGGATGGCATGGCGGATTGCTATTTCGTGCACCCGTCCAGCGGGCGACACGCGGCGGTGATCGTCTGGCCTGATATTGTCAGCATACGCCCGGCGTTTCGCGCCATGGGCAAGCGGCTCGCGGAGTCGGGTTATTCGGTTCTCGTTGTCAATCCGTACTATCGAACGGTTAAGGGCCAGGTCATTCCGGACGGGAAAGGGTTTCGTGATCCCGGGATTCGTGATTTGCTGATGCCGCATGCGCGGTCATTGTCACCGGAAACCTGTGTTACCGATGGTCGTGCGTATGTCGAGTATCTCGATCGGCAACCGTCAGTCGATACCAGCCGCAAAATTGGCACAACAGGTTACTGCATGACCGGTTCTTACACGCTGCGGCTGGCTGCCGCTATGCCTGATCGTATCGGCGCCGGCGGGTCGTTCCATGGCGGCGGCCTGGCGACTGACGCGCAAGACAGCCCGCATTTACTGGTATCGAAAATGAAAGCAGGATTCCTTATTGCGATCGCTGCGAACGACGACGCGCGCGATCCCGAGTCGAAAGTGCTTTTGCGCGAAGCCTTTGCTGCTAATGGCGTCGCAGCAGAGATCGAAGTTTATGAGAATACGCAGCACGGCTGGTGTCCACCGGACTCAGCGGTTTATGACGAAGCGCAGGCAGAGCGGGCCTGGAGCCGATTACTGGCATTGTTCGAGCGCGAGTTGGCGTAAAACGAATTGCGCCTGGATAAGGGGACAGTGACCGTAACTGTCCGGCGAATTGAGTGACCTTCATCCTTGGTAGATAGGGCCACTGTCCGCCCAATTCCGATGAAGATCGCCCGCTTCCCGGTACCTGGTTTCATGTAATTGTTGAGAATAATTAGCCAGGGAACAAAAAACAATGAACAAGATTTCGATTATCGCCTGGGACGAGCTTGAAGACCGGACACCTGAATACGCTTTGGTTGCGGATGTCGATCTTGTGATGGTGCGATTTGATGACGCCGTCAGCGTCCTTTATGGCCGATGTGCACATCGTGGTGCCCTGATGTCTGATGGACACGTGGATGGCGACAACCTGATTTGCGGCCTGCACGGTTGGGACTACCGCCTCGATTCTGGAGTCAGCGAATACAACAACAGCGAAACGCTGCACAAGTTCAGTGCCTGGGTTCAGGATGGTCAGGTTGTCGTTGATGAAGACGAGATCAGGGCCTGGGCGGAGGACCATCCGCAGCCATACGCCCGCAACACCTACCAGGGGCTGTATCAGGATCCAACCGGTACCGCCGATGAGCCGCACGTCAAATTCATCCGCAAACTAGCGGATGAAGGGCTTAGCAAAGTCGGCCATCACGGGCCGGCCGCCGCCATGGGTGTGCCGCGGGACAAAGTGCCCAGGTGGGACGATCTGCAATTTGTCGTGGGCCAGCTGTACAAGTTGCCATTGCTTGACGAAGAGCCAGTCGGCACGGATATCGTCGTCGGTCCAAACGCGAAAAAGCCACTGCGGCTCGATATTCCGCTGTTTGTTTCAGACATGAGTTTCGGTGCACTGTCCGAAGAGGCCAAGGTTGCACTCGCAAAGGGCGCGGAGCTCGCCGGGACCGGTATTTGCTCGGGTGAGGGTGGCATGTTGCCAGAGGAACAAGCTGCCAATTCCCGGTATTTCTATGAGCTGGCATCGGCGCGTTTCGGATTCTCCTGGGACAAAGTGCACAAAACACAGGCGTTTCATTTCAACGGTGGCCAGGGTGCCAAGACCGGAACCGGCGGTCATCTGCCGGGCAACAAGGTGCAGGGCAAGATCGCCGAAGTCAGGCAACTGCCTGAAGGCAAAGCGGCTATTTCTCCCGCGCGCTTCCCCGAGTGGACGAGCTTGAGCCAGTTCCGTGATTTTGCGTCCGAGGTGCGCGACAAAACCGGCGGCATACCCCGTAGGTTTCAAATTGTCTGCACAACATATCGAAAAAGATATCGATGCTGCGCTCGAGATCGGCGTCGACTACATCATTCTGGATGGTCGTGGTGGTGGCACAGGAGCAGCACCGCTAATTTTCAGGGACAACATTTCGGTGCCCACTATTCCGGCGTTGGCACGGGCGCGACGTCACCTGGATAGTAGTGATGCATCGGACGTGACACTGATTATCACCGGCGGTCTGTGACACCCGGCCGATTTCGCAAAAGCGATGGCACTGGGCGCGGATGGCGTTGCGGTGTCAAATGCCGCGATTCAGGCGATCGGTTGCTTGGCAATGCGCGCGTGCCATACGAACAACTGCCCAGTCGGAATCGCTACGCAGAAACCCCATTTGCGAGCACGGCTGCCCGTCGACATTGCCGCCGAGCGGCTCGCCCGATTCTTTGCAGCATCAGTCGAACTGATGACGGTGCTCGCACGAGCTGCCGGGCATCGGCATGTGAGCGACTTCACGGCAAATGACCTGACGACCTTCAAGACGGATATGGCGCAACTGACCGGCGTCGCTTATGGCGGAGTGGGTATGATCCAATGAATGCGACTTCCACAAAATGCGTGAGATTTGGCAACCGGGGATAGTTTTTGTGATTTGCCGAATAGAGGGCTGGTAGAAAAGGGAGAACTCCCGGCTCTGCCCGGGAGGCAGGCAAAGTCAATCGCCCTCGGCGTAGTAAATTCGCCCGCTGGGCGGGCTCCTACAATTCTAATTAGCATCTGTAGGAGCCCGCCCAGCGGGCGATATATGTTAAGGATGGAACTTCTGGCAGCAGCATTTGCGGGCATTTATTCAGTATCAGGACGATGAAGATCAATGCGTCAATCGGCTGAATCTGATGGCAATCTGGTTCCCTTCGGGAGATGCAAGGGAACGCGAAGCCGTCCCGCTAAGCCGCTTTGAGCGGCTCCCAAAAAACATACTCCGGCTTTGCCGGGGGATACTTACTGTCCTTGCAACAAGGGGCGGATCTAATTGTTTCTGAAACTCCGTCAGGAAGCGTCCGCGAGCGCCGGAATCGTCTTCTTCAACATCAGGTACATATAAAGATAGACAAGCATCGCGGCGATGGAAGCCATCGCGCACAATATGAACACGCCGTCAAAGCCGAAGCCATAAGCCAGTACCGTTGCCGCCATGTTTGGGCCGAGAAAATTACCCAAACCCTGTGCGGCAGGAATCATCGCAGGGAATCTGCCGGAATGATCGACGTTCGCAATCGTTGCTGCCTGGTAAATATCGACAAAAATCCAGCAGAAGTTAAAGAAGAACATGCTGAACGCCACGCTAGCATTCGTGATGCCGAAAACGAGCATCAGGACGATGCCGGCCTGGAATACCAGGGTGACAAGCAACGGTCGTGACAGCCCGTAGCGGTTACTAAGTAGCACGGCAAACAGGCAGCCAATCACTGAGAACACGGATGAAACCCACAGCATGCTGGCGACCCATTCGGGTGAAGCGGCGGTGTCTACGGTGGACAATTCAATGTAAGTCCAGTACGCGCCGATGTTGATATACGTAAAGACGATCGCTGTCAGTACCATCCATGGCACGTAAGCCGGCACGTGTTTGTGTTCGGTGTGATGTTGACCGCCGGACTCCTCAACATCGATATCGACATCCAGCTGCTTGTCGACCGGATGCCTGGGTAGCCACGATATGAATAAGAGGCCGACGACGTAGGTGGCGATAAGCACTACATAGACGCCTTCAATAGAGAGGAGTGGTAGCAGCTTGAGTGTGGCGCCCTGCGAACCGGCGAAGGCGAACAACTCGAGACTAAAAGCGAACGCGGGTCTGGAATGACCGGCAATGGTTGCTACTGCGACACCCGTATAAATCCCGCTGCCGATGCCTGCCGCCAAACGGAGCCAAAGCGTGGCTTCATAGCTTTGGTAAAAAATACAAAGCACGTTCGCAGCAATCGCAAGCAATGCTGCACCTGTCACCAGGTAACGACGATCAACTTTGGCTACGTATAATGCCGCGATCACGGCACCGATCGCAAGCCCGCCAAGATCAGCACCGGCCACCCGACCAACTTCGACCGCGGAGAATCCCAGGTTGTTAACCCACGAAGAGCTGATTACGGGGAGACCGACCATGACCGTATAGCCGGTCAGGGCCATGTAGATGCCGATCGTCAGAGATCGCCAGTCGTCGAATTCAGTGCGGTGATGCAGCAGTTTTCTGCCGTCGTCAGTCATCCTGATTTGCCCCTGTATTTCTTAGTTACGTTTTAATGTGAGGTAGGCCTTGCACGAATAAGGTGTCAGGTCACTGCTGTCCCGTAAATTCAAACACGGTGCGCGGTTGGAGCATCACGTTGAATTGAATAGTCCGCAATGTCGCCCGTGCCGATAGGCAGATAATCATGAAAATCCAGAACGTGCATCTATCGTACGGCGGGCTCCTACAGGTGCTTATTAGAAATGTAGGAGCCCGCCCAGCGGGCGATGTTCCGAATGCTTCAGCCCATGGCCAGGAAACTCGTTTTTTTGCGACAGCACTGGTGTCAGGTTTATTTGCACTGATAATGCCCAGATTAGAATAAGGTGTCAGGTTTTTTTTCGAATGAAACAAATAAACCCGGCACGTTTTCCCGTTTCAGACTGGTGCCCGGAGCCGATTGACAAATGAATGGGGCATCTGCCATGTTTCGATAAGCACACTATGGGCACAGTCTTGTGCTGGCGGCGAAACCAACTATGCTTGCACGAAGGCTGCGTTGTGGAGCATGTTGATGGACTCGCGTGATCGGCGCCTGGGCATGGACCAGGGAATTTCCAGGAGGGACTTCCTGAGCGGTGTGGGTGTCGCGAT
>SMVA01021197.1_pt1 | contig 34349 bp, 33 predicted proteins | sample 2456451 | NCBI WGS metagenome assembly SMVA01 (sample SAMN11095933, study PRJNA526329) | marine sediment metagenome | biome: Marine sediment; feature: Surficial sediment; material: Deep marine sediment; isolation source: Hadal surficial sediment | place: Pacific Ocean | collected 2014-05 | depth... | reverse complement strand
CTGGGCTCCCTCGGTCAATTGCATCCAGTTGCCCTCAACCGGGTCTGCGCTGACTATGATCTCGAAGTTACCGTCGGCATCGGCCACAAACTCTGTATCGTTGACTGCTGTGCCAATGCCACGGGTACCGTTGCCCTGCTCCAACTCGATAGTGAAACCGGTGTAGGTGGCACCCGCCAGGGTACCGAAGATGCGGTAGCGATGCTGGTCATCGATCGCCGCTGAGAAATAACGAGCATCCGGGTTGTCACCCAGCATCTTTTTGTGATTGCCGATAAACGAGGTGAAAAACGGCCGCGCAGGATCGGCTTCAAACCACACCTGCAACGCATGAATGAGGGTATGCAGTAATAGTCGCCTGGCTTCACCAAAATCCTGCGGCGTGCGCAGGCGCCACTCGGGTTTGGCAAAGTCCGCATCCAGTTGTGCCAGTGTCTGCTGTAATTCGCGCAACGCCTGCGCCGATTCGCTGTTACCACTGACTGATTCGTCACTGGCTTGTACATAGGGTGCCAGTAGCCCCGCCGCGCTGGCCGCCAGGCTGCCACCCACTACACCTTTCAAAAGTTCTCGTCGCTGCATCGTCTATCTCCGCATGTATTCTGGTAGATCCCATTGTCTGCCGAGTCCGCTATGCTCGCCAAGTAATCGGAGTATACTTTTGCAAACTCCCTGGAGTGTTTCCCCCAATGAAGAAGGTTTTTTTGAGCATAGTCGGTGGCATCGCTGTTTTGGCGGTGGTGGGCTATGTGTTCCGCGGACCGCTGTTCGAAATTCTCAAGGAAGAAGTCACCAAAGACATGTTTGTCTCTGCTGATACCGATGACTTCAGTCCCGGCCTCGCGGTCGGCACTACTTTTCCCCGGCTCAATGCCCTTTACCAGGGAGAAATTATCAGTGACATGGGGGAGTTCATAGCTGACAGAGGCATGATTTTTGTTGCCAACCGGTCTGCTGATTGGTGACCCTATTGCATGAAGCAGTTCGTGCAACTGCAAGAGAATTTGGCCAGCTTTGAAGCAGCCGGTATCGCCGTGGTCGCCATGACCTACGATACGCCCGAGTTGCAGCAGGTGTTTATTGATTCACAGAACATCACCTACCCATTCCTGTCTGATATCGACGCCACTAGCGTACAGGCGCTGGATATCCTCAACACCAAGTACCAACCGGGCGACAACGCCTACGGCATTCCCTACCCAGGTATTTATGTCATTAATTCCGACATGGAAATCGTTGGGAAAATTTTCGTAGACGGCTACAGCCACCGGGTGGAAGCGGCGGGAGTATTGGCCTACGCCAATAGTGTGCTGGAGTGAGAGTGGGCGATTGAAATCGCCCCTACCATTCAATCAAGATCTGTCAACATTGCATCGGTAAGTTTGTTGATGGACCAGTCGTCTGGCTTTTGGCTGGGTGGATAGTCCTTGAAAGTAGCCAGAAATTTCTGCGTAGATGCTGAACCCAGGTAAAACTGGGGAATCTTATCCAGCATCCAGTCCCAATAGACGTTGGAGTTGTGATCGGCACGTTCGAAGGGGTCGCGTCGCAGGTTAAATATTTTGGGGATGCGTAAGATCACAAAAGGCTCTGCCCATAGAGCCATTGTCTTGGCACGGTTTTCCGCGTACACAATTTTCCAATCACCAACTCTCACGCCTACCGGCATTCCCGCATCATTTATGTAATGGAATTCATTGCGAGGACCCTTTTTTTGCGCTCCAGTAAAATAGGGCAAAAAGTTGTAGCCATCGAGGTGCAGTTTGGCCTTTTTGTTACCGATTCGAGTGCCTTTGAGCATCCGCGCCTTGAGGTCATCATCTCCAGCAGCAGCAGCCAGGGTCGGCATCCAGTCCAGGTGGGACATGATCTCATTAGACACCACACCGGCGGGTATTTTGCCGGGCCAGCGCACCATCATGGGCACCCGGTATGCACCTTCCCAGTTGGAATTTTTCTCACTGCGAAATGGTGTGACACCGGCATCAGGCCAGGTATTAAAGTGCACGCCGTTATCGGTGGAATACATCACAATGGTATTGTCAGCAATTCCCAGCGTATCGAGTTGATCGAGCATCTCACCCACCAACTCATCGTGGGCGACCATCACGTCATTGTAAAAACCCTGGCCTGACTTGCCTTTGTGCTTCTCTGCCCGGTGGGTACGAAAATGCATGCCCGTGGTATTAACCCATACAAAGAATGGCTTATCAGCCTTCACCTGTTTGTCGACAAATTTTTGTGCGGCGGCAATAAACTCCTCATCGGCAGTCTCCATGCGCTTGCGGGTCAGCGGCCCGGTGTCTTCTATACGCCCATCTGCATAGGAATGAATTACGCCTCTGGGACCAAACCTGGCCTGAAACCAGGGCATTTGTGGGTAATCTTCATCTTCTGGCTCTTCTTCTGCATTGAGGTGATAAAGGTTGCCAAGGAATTCATCAAAACCATGATTGGTGGGCAGAAATTCATCCTTGTCTCCCAGGTGGTTCTTGCCAAATTGCCCGGTTGCATAACCCTTCGCCTTCAGCACTTCAGCAATGGTGATATCGCGATCGCGCAAACCCAAATCAGCGCCTGGAATCCCCACTTTGGAAAGGCCAGTACGCAGCGGTGACTGACCAGTGATGAAACTGGATCGGCCCGCTGTACAGCTCTGGTCACCGTAATAATCGGTGAAGCGCATGCCCTCGTTGGCGATGCGATCAATATTGGGCGTGTGATAACCCATAATGCCATCGCTGTAGGCACTGATATTGGTGATGCCTATATCGTCGCCCCAGAAAATGAGGATATTGGGCTGGTCCGCGGCAGTCGCCCACGAGGTAGGCAGCACCAGTGATAAGGCCAGGAAAATCAGCTGAAAAGGTTTCATTAATACGCTCCTTGTTGGTCGTGCATTGAGTATCGACCATATGCAAACAGATGCAAGCCAGCCACGTAACTTAACGGCATCTCACCTGCCTGTAATGGTTTCGTATTCGAAATAATCAGAACTTTACGTAACTTTGGCACAAAAAATGCCTTTATTTGTTAAGTGTCACGCAAATGGCGCCGAAAGCCATTGATTTAGTCACGAAAATGCCTAGAATGCCCGCCTCGCGCTACAAGCTGGTGCACGCCGTGGCAGAAAATGGTGCAAAAAATGATCAATCTGGATAAAAGGGAGCAGCAAATGGATACCGACAACTCAATACGCAACCGTGCAGGCCGTGCTATCAGCGATCTGGTTATGGCGGAGCTGTTTTTAGTACAGGCCACCATCGAAAGTGCATCGGCGCTGGGCGAAGGCATTAGCGGTCTGCGTGATCACCTGTACTGGGATGACGCTGAAAACCAACCCAAAGAAGAATTGTCCTCTTTTCTCAAGCGCACCCGTGAGCAGGTAGTAGAGCCTTACTCCACTCGCTTCAAGTACCTGCGCGAGATGCGCGAGCAGGACGCGGGCTGATATTCACCGGGCGTCCTACGCGACGCCCTACTGCCCTTCCTTCTTATGGGCATCAAAAGCAGCCAACTGCTCGGCAGTAGCCTCTGTCTGGTACTTTTCTTTCCACTCCTGGTAGGGCATGCCATAAACCATCTCCCTGGCATCTTCCAGCGCCACGTCCACACCAGCCTCGGTGGCTGCCTCCACATACCACTTCGACAGACAGTTACGGCAGAATCCTGCCAGGGTCATTAATTCAATATTCTGTACATCCTTGCGGCTATCCAGGTGTTTTATCAAACGCCGCAGCACCGCTGCCTCTATCTCCGGGTGGTCCAAGGCTTCTGACATAAGTTTTATCTCCTGACTCTATCTTGATGCGCGTCAATTCATTGCGGCGCGCTGAGGTGCAGACTGTACCACGAGTTACACAGCAAATTTCTGGAGCAATCCCATGGCACTCAACAAGATCATGGTCATCATTGATCCCACCTGCGATGAACAGGCCGCCTTTGAAAGAGCGCTGGAATCAGCGCACATGACGGGGGCTCGGCTGCACATATATGCCTGTCTTGATCAACAGGTTTCGATAAGCGATGTACAGGCGGAGGCTCAACGTATCCAGACTGTACTGGATGGCTTGGCCGACCGCGCCCAAACCGATGGCATAGAGGCCGTCACGGAATTGGAAATTGCCGCTGACTGGCGCAAACAGGCGGTGGGCGCCGCAGCCCGCTGCAGTGCCAGTATGATATTCAAGACCTATGTAGAGCACTCTGATCTGCAACGGGAAATCCGCACTACCTATGACTGGACCCTGCTGCGGTTAGCACCCTGCCCGGTGCTGTTAATAAAAAATATGCGCGACTGGTCACACCGTAAGGTACTGGCAGCAATCAACAGCCAATCACCGGACGAAGCCCATATCAAGCTGAACAATCAGATCATCAGCTTCTCCCAGCAGTTTAGTGACGCCTACGGATCAGATGCCCACCTGGTAACCGCCTACCAGGATCGCAACCATATACCCGATGCAGCAGAACTGGCGGCCACCTGTGGGGTTGGTGTGGAATACATCCACATCGTCGAAGGCAAACCCGCCGATGTGATTCGGGATACTGCCGATCGCATTGAGGCGGACCTGATTATTATTGGTACGGTGGGTCGCTCTGGCATCAAGGGCACGATTGTCGGCAACACGTCTGAGCGCCTGCTGGACCACACGCGCTCAGACCTGCTGGTGCTCAATTGATGGCTTAAGTAACCACGCGGCCCCGCGACGTCTCAAAATACCGTTCGTTCTTGTAGTTATGCTTGATCGTAAAGCCGCCCTCATGGTGCAGTCGGTGATGCTTCGAGCACAGCAGTAACGTATTTTTGAGATTGGTCTCGCCGCCATCGGCCCAATGTATAATATGGTGCGCATCCAGCCATTTATCGTGGCTGCAACCGGGATAACAGCAGTGTTTGTCTCTAGCGTGCAGGGCTCGGCGCAATGCGGGTTGGACGATGCGGTGTTTTCTTCCCACGTTTAGGGGATTACCGGATTCATCCTCGGTGACAGGGACGATTGCTCCATCGCAGCACAGTCTGCGCACGGTTTCGATGGGTAGATCACTCTTTGTCCCAAACGCGTCGCGCGACGCGTTTGGTCTGAGTGCTTTTTCATCTACGTGCACCATAATCTGGTATTGATCAGCGCTGCTTGTTGTCTTGGAATTCTCGCCCGTCAGATAAGCCTTGGATATTTCCACCAAAGCATCTGCCTGCCGTGCATGAAAAGTATCCTCTTCCGAATCAACCACCGCTTGCTCAATCGCCTTCATCACCAGCTCACCGGTTTCCATTGGTAGCTCAATGGAAATCGTCATCCGCCCATTCTGGTCAATCGACCGGCTCAGGTAACGTTCCTTATGCAATCGATTTGCATCAATGGTCGATGCCGCTCTATCTCCATTACGCAATTGCCGACAACGCGCCTGCACCTGATCAGTCGTTGCCCGAATCGCAAAGGCCAGCTCTTCCGCCTCGTTGTGCGCAGTAACCACCCGCGTTAGCGAACGTGCCTTGGTGTAGGAAAGGTCTCCCGCTTCAAAGGCTGCCGATACCTGCGGCAGATCAAACAATGCACGAGCCACCCGCACCTTCTCTCGCCCGGTGGATATATCAATACCGCATTTCATATTGAGCCACTCACCACAGTTATTAAAAAGGTAAGCCTTCCACCCTTGCCGCAGGTCGAATTCACGCAGGTCCACCAGGAACGCGTATTCCCTGGCACTGATGTCGGTGGATTGATGAATAAGGTCAGCTTCAAGCTGATCAATAGAACGTTTAGAGAGGGAAAATACGGGTTGCATGGCGAACTCCTTTTCATTAAATAAGCTGTACATCCATACAGTTATTCTAGAAGTTCAGGCCGGTAAAGGGAAAGACTTTGTGGCTATATCAACAGGTTTAGTTATCTCGTAAGATGCTGATAATTATAGATATATAGCACAATTGGCCGAATAAATTCGACCCTACAGGGCACTCTTTCGTAGGGCCGAATTTATTCGGCCAAATGAGGGATAATGCGTAGGGCCGTGGCGGCCCCGCCGAATTCATTCGGCCAAACGGATTAACGTGCAAAACCACTACGCCTTGGCCAACAAGCGATCCAGCTGGTTGGCGAACTGCTGCTTGTCCTGGGGCCCCAGCGGCGGTGGGCCGCCAGACTGCATACCGCTGCTACGCATGGTGTCCATAAAGTCGCGCATATTGAGGCGCGGCTTGATGTTGTCGGTGGTAAAACGCTCACCGCGCGAACTGAGCACATGCGCGCCCTTCTCAATCACCTCAGCCGCCAATGGAATATCGCTGGTGATGACCAGGTCACCCGGCTGGGCCAGCTTCACTATTTCATCGTCTGCCACGTCAAAGCCGGAGCTTACCTGCAACATGCGAATATTGGGATTGGGTGGTACGCGCATGGCGTGGTTAGCCACCAGGGTCAGCTGTATTCCCGTACGCTGAGCCGCCCGGAACAATATCTCCTTGATCGCCCCCGGGCAAGCGTCTGCATCTACCCAAATATCCATCGGTATAGTATGTCATACACACCCGTCTGGCTCGGCCAAAATTGGTGTTTCCTGCCCGTCAAACTGACCGGTTTTGTTATTATCTTGCGCCCCACCGGGAGTTATTCTTTGGTGGTCTCTAACTCGATATTGGAAAACCACATGTCCAGCATTCACTACAAGGATAGCGAGGCCCTGCAAGCCCTGGTCACAGACGACTTTGGCGACTGGAGCAATAGCATCGTTGTCGACCAGGCCATGATCAATGAGTTCGCCGAATTGACCGGCGATCACCAGTGGATTCACGTGGATGTGGAGCGCTGCGCCAAAGAGAGCCCGTTTGGTACCACGATCGCGCATGGCTTCCTGGTGCTGTCGCTGCAGCCCAAAATGGCTGCCGGCGCCGATGGCATTGGCAATATTGGTGGCTACGCCAATATTCTGAATTATGGTTCAGACAAACTGCGCTTTACCGGCGCGGTACCGGTGGATTCTGAAATTCACCAGCGCAGCCGCATCAAGTCGGTGACGGTGCAGGACCACAAAACCACTCTCAGCATGGAAACCCATATTCACGTGGTGGGTCAGGATGAACGCCCCGCCGTTGTCTACGAAATGATGATCGTATTTTTGTAAGGAGAAACACATGTCAGAAGCAGTAATTGTCGATGTAGTGCGCACACCCAACGGTCGCGGCAAGCCGATTATCGGCGATCTGAGCGGTATCAATACTGTCGCCCTGTTGGCCGAGACCTACAAGGCACTGGTTGAGCGCAACGGTTTGAGCTACGGCGATATCGAGCAGGTCTACGCCGGCTGCGTAACCCAGGCCGGCGAGCAATCCAACAACCTCGCCAAAAACGCCTGGCTGCACCTGGGTACGGAATACACTGCCGGTTGCTCCACCGTGGACACCCAGTGTGGTTCCGCCCAGACCTGTAGCCATATCATGTCTGCGTTGATAGAAGCGGGCCAGGTCAATATCGGCATTGCCGCCGGTGCCGAGGTTATGAGCCGCGTTGGCCTGGGTGCCAGCGCTATTAACGGCCCTGGGTATTTCATTACCGAAAATTGGCCCTGGGACCAGGCCATGAGCCAGTTCGAGGCAGCTGATCGCATCGCCAAAAAGCGCGGCATCACCAAGGAAGACTGCGACCAGCTGGCCGTGATGTCACACACGCGCGCGATCGACGCCTGGGACAAGGGCCTGTTTCCACAGGTTATAGATATCGAAGCACCCATTCTCGGTGAAGACGGTAAGCCCACCGGCGCAACAAAAACCGTTTCTCGCGACCAGGGCATGCGTGAAACCACTATGGAAAGTCTGGCCGGCCTGAGAATTCTTGCTGAAGATGGCGTTCACACCGCCGGTACCTCTTCACAGGTATCAGACGGCGCCGCCGCCATATTGTGGATGAGCGCTGAAGAAGCCAAGGCGCGCGGCCTCAAACCCCGCGCGCGCATTATCCAGGGCGTGGTAGCTGGCGCAGACCCGTATTACCTGCTGGATGGTCCGGTAGATGCCACCGAGTTGCTGTTCAAGAAAACCGGCATGAATATGAGTGACATCGACCTGGTCGAGATCAACGAAGCCTTTGCCTCCGTGGTACTGTCATGGCAGCGTCATTTCGATGCCGATATGAGCAAGGTCAACACCCGCGGTGGCGCCATCGCCCTGGGCCACCCGGTCGGTTCAACCGGCGCACGCCTGATTGGCGAAGCACTGATCGGTCTGGAACAACAAGACAAAAACATTGCCCTGATTACCATGTGCTGCGGTGCGGCCAATGGTACCGGCACCATTATTGAAAGACTGTAAGGAGCATATTGTGGGAGATCTTTCCGGAAAAGTAGCCATCATCACCGGCGCGGGTCGCGGCCTGGGTCGAGAAGAAGCACTGCAACTGGCCAGCCAGGGCGCCAGCGTAGTCATCAGTGATATCGACCTGCCAGACGCGAAAGCAGCAGCCGAAGAAACTGTTGAAGATATCAAGGCGGCAGGTGGTGAAGCGACATTGGTACTGGGTGATTGTGCAGACACCAACGATGCCAACAAGCTGTTCAAAACTGCGCTGGATACCTACGGCGATGTAAACATCATGGTCAACAACGCCGGTTTTTGCCGTGACCAGACCATTTTCAACATGGATGATGAACAGTTTGATTCCGTGGTCAGGGTTCACCTGCGCGGCCACTTCGTCAATATGCGCAACGCGACAGGCTATTGGCGCGGCAAGGCCAAGCAGGATGGCGAAGTCTACGGCCGGTTGATCAGTACATCCTCTGAAGCGTCTATTTTTGGCAGCGCCGGCCAGCCCAATTACGCAGCCGCCAAGGCCGGCATTACCGCCATGACCATGGGCGCCGCCCAGTTGCTGAGCAAGTATGGCGTCACCTGTAATGTGATCATGCCGCGGGCTCGCACCGACATGACCAACATGGGAATAACTGCAGAATTATTCGCTGCACCGGAAGACGGCTTTGACGCCTTCAATCCGGCCAATGTGGCACCACTGGTCGGTTACCTGGCCTCCCCTGAAGCCGGCCACATCTCCGGTGAAGTGATGGTGGTGTGGGGTTCGCAGGTCGACATTATCCAACGTCCAAGCTTCGGCCCGAAGATCACCAACCCCAACGGCGGCAAATGGGATGTAGAAGGTTTGCACGCTGGTCTGTCAGAGCATTACAACGACGATTATGTTTCAGTATGGGGCGGCTATTCGGTACCGCCTCAGTAGCTTGATCAACCCGCATAGACAATGCCTCGCCGGTTCCGCCGACGGGGCATTTTTCTTTTCAGCTCTGCTTTTTGACGAGATCTTCGATTAGATAGGCCGCCCCTATTAAGGGGATAAGTCGCAACAGGGTTTGTTCAAACTCGGCTTTACTCGCCCGAACTATCTTCTTGGCTTTGCGCTCTTTCCAGGCCAGCGTCTGCACCAGATTGGCGGCAATGACCGAGGGCTGATCGAGTTTACTGATACGCACTTCGGTAGCACCACCTCGAATGCTGGTGCTGATAGGACAACAAATCAGCAGCCCGGTTTTTACATTGTATTCTCTGCTGCTGAGCACGAGTGCCGGCCGATACTTACCAATTTCCTTGCCCTTGCGCGGTTCGAAGTCTAGCCAAACTACGTCTCTGCGCTCGGGAGCATAGGATTGCGTAGGCATTTAGACATTCCACTCATTGTCATCAGGTACTGCGATTTCCTGTGCATGGGCATTTATTGGATTGATCTCTGCCAACAGGGATTCTTCACTGTAAGGCAGCACTTTCCCCGCATCCTTGGCGACGACCGGCTTTACCAGGATTCCTTCCTCTGAGACCTCCACCACAACCTTTCCTCCTTCCGTGAAGCCAGGCAGTTCAGCCATAACTCCACTAATGCGCAAAGCCAGGCTATTACCCCATTTTTTTATTTCCGCCTCAACTTTCACAAGCACTCCTGAACCTAATGATACCCAGGCAAGTATATACACTGTAGATACATTAGCAAATGTGAAAGTTTTGCGGATACCAGCAAGAATAGCTGCAAATGCGTGGAACGAACGACCTATTTTCAATCAATTCAGATCAAATCGCTCGCGCAAATAGCGAGCGATACCATCCTCGTCATGGTGGCCAATCACCTCAGTGGCAGCCGCTTTGACAAGCTCTTTGGCATTGTCTGGTGCGTAACACTCATCGGCGGCGGCGAACATACTGAGATCGTTATCGCTGTCGCCAAAGCACAGCACTTTGGTGGCGCCCAATTGCTCGCGTAACACCTGCACAGCGCCACCCTTGCTGGCATCGCTGTTGTGAATATCCATCCATTTCAGACTCTTGTCTTCCAGCGCCGCCCCCACGTAGGCCACCAGGTGTGGCTCTGTCTCTATTAGCAACGCTACGCTCTCTATAGCGCTGGGAATTCCCATCGAGCTGATATTGGTGATCTCCGCATCGGCGGGCAGTTGCGCCACCGGCAGCACATCGACACCCATGCGCTTTGAGAACTCTGCCGCCAACTTCTCCTCTACTTCATTTTGCAACGACGAATGGTAAATAGCGTGACGATTGCCGGGTTCCAGGGTAAACAGGAACGGGGTGATATTTTGCGCCAGGATAGCTTCCAGAATGTGCTCAATTTCGCCCAGGGTCAGGAAATTCTGGTGGCTGTATTGCCGCTCACCCGGATGCCAGATCATGACGCCGTTTTTGAAGATCTGCGGCAAATGGAAATTGTTACCTGCTAATATTTCTGCCGCGCCGTGCAAGGTGCGACCGGTGGCCACTGTATAGGCAATACCCTGCTCTGCCAGCGCCACCAGGGTATCGTGGGTATAGGCAGATATTTTAGAATCGCGATTCAGCAAGGTACCATCGAGATCAAAAACAATCAGTTCCATTTAGCGAAAGTCCGTTTCCAACTCAGCCACCAAATACAGAAACGCCGCGTAGGCGGCAATATTCTGTTGCAACTCTACCGGATCAATCTTGTCGAGGGTGTCGTTCGGAGTGTGGTGCAAATCAAAATAGTCCCAGCCATTTTGCTTGAGGGTCACCACCGGCATACCAGCCCTGGCGAGAAACATCAGGTCAGGGCCGCCGTGGGCCTTGTTGCCACCAGGACCAATGCCGAGCGGGGCAAGCACAGCCTGGATCTCTTTACCCAGCGAGAGCTTATGCTCCGCGAAGCGGGTATCGAACTGCCAAATCTTGCCAGCTCCAAAATCAGACTCCGCGCCGACAATATGATTTTCCAACTCACCGGCGTGCTGTTCAGCATAGGCCTTGCCGCCCACCAGCCCCACTTCTTCAGAGCCAAACAGCACCACTCGAATAGTGCGCCGCGGCGCGCGCGGCAGGTGATCCATAATGAGCTTGGTGGCAGCCACGACGATGCCAACCCCGGCGCCATCGTCGACCGCGCCCGTGCCCAGGTCCCAGGAATCCAGGTGTGCGCCCACCAGTACTATTTCTTCGGGTGCTTCGCTGCCAACAATCTCAGCCACTACATTGCCAGATTGAGATGGCGGCAGGTTCTGCGGTGTTAACACCAGTTTTACGATCACCGGCTGCCCACGCTTTAGCACCCGTTGTAACTGATCCGCATCCGGTGCCGATAAGGCAGCGGCGGGGACGCTGGGTTCGACCTCGTGAATGGCGCGATGCATTTGCCCGGTATGGGGGAAGCGATGACTACTGGTTCCCACCGAGCGAATCAGCGCCGCTTTGGCACCGAGACGATAGGCCTGGTAGGCCGTTTCACGCCGTTTGGCACCAGCCACACCGTAGCCGGAGCCATCCTGGGTGCGCGTCATTACCTCATCGACAAATACTATTTTGCCTGTTAGCGAGCCATCCGCTGCCGCCTTTACCGCGGCCAGTGAGGGAAAAGAAACTATTTCACCCTCAACACCATCAGGGCCAGTACTGATACTTCCCCCCAGGGCGGTGACGGTCAATGGCTGTGGAAAAGGTGCGGTGATTTCGGCTCGTTCCACACCTCGAACCCACAGTGGCACATCGAAAGGTTCAACATGCACATTCTGGTAGCCCAGCGATTTGAGTTTTTTCACGGCCCAATCACGAGCGCGGGCTTCCGCATCCGTGCCAGCCAGGCGCGGTCCCACCTCGGTGGTTAAAGACTCCACCAGCTGATAACCAAGCTGGCTTTCGCCCGCCAATGCTATGAGTTCCACAGCGGTGGCTTTCATCTGGGGGGTTAATACCGGGGTTGCCGATTCAGCACTTGCTACCGATGCAAATAGCAGCGCCGCGGCGATCAGAAAAGCTCGCATGAAATACTCCTTCGGGAAAGAGAGGATACTAGCACTCAATGATGCTGACCGGCACCTCGAGAACGTTTACCGCCAGGCCGCCGCGGGCGGTTTCCTTGTATTTGTCATGCATATCCCGGCCGGTCTCCTTCATGGTCTTGATGACCTGGTCCAGGGACACGTAGTGGGTGCCATCGCCACGCAGGGCCATGCGGGCAGCACTGATGGCCTTGATCGCCCCCATGGCGTTGCGCTCTATACAGGGTACCTGCACCAGGCCACCCACGGGATCACAGGTAAGTCCCAGGTTGTGTTCCATGGCTATTTCGGCGGCATTTTCTACTTGGTGGGGCGTTCCGCCCAGGGCATCAGCCAGAGCCCCGGCCGCCATCGAGCAAGCCGATCCGACTTCGCCCTGGCAGCCCACTTCGGCACCGCTAATCGATGCATTAATTTTGTAGAGAATTCCAATGGCGCCGGCAGTTAACAGGAAACGCGATACATCCTCTTCGCTGGCACCCGCGCAAAACTTCAGGTAATAGCGCAGTACCGCCGGTATTATTCCCGCCGCACCATTGGTGGGTGCAGTCACCACCCGTCCACCAGCGGCATTTTCTTCATTGACGGCCAGCGCATAGAGGGTGACCCAATCCAGGGTATTGAGGGATTCATCCCCCAGCGTTCCTGTTTGACTCTTGAGCTGTCTGTACAATTGCGCGGCCCGCCGCTTCACCTTGAGCCCGCCGGGCAATACACCCTCCTGGCGGCAACCCTTCTCAATAGTGGCTTTCATCACCTGCCAGAATTCCAGCAGGCCCGCCTTGATATCCGCTTCGCTGCGCCAGGCCTTTTCGTTTTCCAGCATTAGCGCGCTAATCGACAAGCCCGACACGTCACACTGGGACAACAGCTCGTTACCGGAACTGAAGGGCCAGCTGAGAATGGCCGGGTCCTCCACCAGCACGTCTCCCTCGGCCATGGTTTCATCAACAATGAAGCCACCCCCTACCGAGTAAAAAACCTTGCTGTAAATGTCAACATTGGCGCCATCAAAGGCTGCAAAGCGCATACCGTTGGAATGATAGGGCAGGGCCTCGTCACGATGCATAACAAGATCGTCGCGATAGCTAAATGCAATCTGGTGATTGCCCAGCAGGGTGAGCTGGCCAGTGTCTCGCACGGTGCTGATCCGGCCGGCGATGGAATCGACATCGACCCCCTCGGGTGTTTCCCCGGCCAGGCCCAAAATTATCGCCTTGGGAGAACCGTGTCCCGCCCCGGTGGCGCCCAGCGAACCGTATAAATCAACTTGCACACGCGCACAATCAGCTAGCAGTGCTGCCTCATCCAGGCCACGGACAAACTGCAAGGCCGCCTTCATGGGTCCTACTGTGTGAGAACTGGATGGCCCAATTCCGATCTTGAATAAGTCGAATACGCTGATCGACACTGGCTGTTTACTCCCTGAGCTCTGCTGGGGAGGAAAAGTCTACACCTGCACCACTCCAAGAGACAGCCTATAATAGGGTGGACTTCTGCGGGAGTCGGTATCTCCTTAATCAACAGGCAACTGACATGGCGGCTCAACGAGATCACCTGCGCGCCGTAAGTGACGATGACCATCGCAACCCGGGTACGCAGCTCAAGCTGGACTGGCTAGACAACATCCGCGTCAATTTGAGCGCAGTGGAGCGACGCATAAACGCTCTGGGCGGCCGACGCTCGGTGAAGAAAGACTGGCAAACTGCGTGGTTACTAAAGGCCATTGGCCTGATCGACCTGACCACACTGGCCGGCGACGACACCGCGGCGCGCGTCAAGCGACTCTGCGAGAAAGCCAAGCACCCAGTGCGAAAAGACATACTGGCAAAGCTGGGCGCGGCAGACCTCAACATCACCACCGGTGCGGTCTGCGTTTATCACGACATGCTGCCCTACGCCGCAGCCGCATTGGCGGGCACCGGCATTGAACTGGCCGCTGTATCAACAGGCTTTCCTGCCGGCCTGGCCCCCCTGGATACGCGCATTGCTGAGATCAGAGCTTCCGTAGCGGCCGGCGCGACGGAAATTGATATCGTGATATCGCGCCGACACGTGCTGCAGGGCAATTGGCTGGCGCTGTACGATGAAGTGAAAAGTTTTCGCGAGGCCTGCGGGTCCGCCCATATGAAATCCATACTCGCCACCGGCGAGTTGGGTACGCTGCGAAACGTGGCGCGGGCCTCCATGGTCTGCATGATGGCTGGCTCAGATTTTATCAAAACGTCGACCGGCAAAGAGCCGGTTAACGCAACACTGCCAGTGTCACTGGTCATGGTGAGGATGATACGTGAGTATCAGCGGCACACCGGACAGAAAATTGGCTTCAAACCAGCCGGCGGCATCAGCACCGCCAAGGATGCACTGCTCTACATGGTTTTGATGAAAGAAGAACTGGGTAGAGAGTGGCTGGAACCGCAACTGTTTCGATTTGGCGCCTCCAGCCTGCTGGGTGATATCGAGCGGCAGTTAGAACATCGAGCCACCGGCCGCTATTCGGCCAGTTTTCGCAACCCGCTGGTATAGGACCGAGCAATGACAGTTAAAGATTTAATGGCTTCCATGGACTACGGACCCGCCCCGGAAAGCGACACCGAAGCGCGCGAATGGCTGGCCACTCACGCTGGCAAACTGGGCCACTTCATCAATGGTGAGTTTGTGGCCAGTGACGGAGAAACCTTCTCCAGTCACAATCCGGCTACCGGCGAAATCCTGGCGCAGCTACCACAGGCCGACGCGGGCACCGTTGACCGCGCTGTGCAGGCGGCCAGCGCCGCTCAACCGGGCTGGGCAAAACTGAGTGGACATCGCCGCGCCAAGTACCTGTATGCGCTGGCGCGCCTGCTGCAAAAACACGCCCGCCTGTTCGCCGTTCTGGAAACTCTCGACAATGGCAAACCCATCCGTGAGAGCCGCGATATCGACATACCGCTGGCCATCCGACATTTTTATCATCACGCTGGCTGGGCACAGTTAGCCGAGCAGGAATTGGGCGATTACCAGCCGTTGGGAGTTATCGGGCAAATCATTCCCTGGAATTTTCCCCTGCTGATGCTGGCCTGGAAAATTGCCCCGGCCCTGGCTGCTGGCAATACCGTGGTTTTAAAACCCGCTGAATACACCAGCCTTACCGCGTTGCTGTTCGCCCAGCTGTGCCAGCAGGCCAAACTACCGCCCGGCACGGTCAATATCATTACCGGCGATGGTCGTAGCGGGGCTGCCCTGGTAGAGCACCCCGATGTAAACAAGATAGCGTTCACCGGCTCCACCGATGTGGGCAGACGTATACGCGAAGCCACCGCCGGCAGCGGCAAAAAGCTCACCCTGGAGCTGGGCGGAAAATCACCCTTTATTGTGTTCGATGATGCCGACCTGGACGGGGCCGTGGAAGGCCTGGTAGATGCCATCTGGTTTAACCAGGGCGAAGTATGCTGTGCGGGCTCACGCCTGCTGGTACAGGAGAATATTGCCGATGAATTTCTCGGTAAAGTGCGACGCCGTATGGAGCAGCTGCGGGTAGGTAACCCGCTGGACAAGGCGATTGATATTGGCGCTATTGCCGACCCCGTACAATTGCAGCAAATAAAGGACAAGGTAGCCCAGGGCGTGGCGGAAGGCGCCGAGCTATTCCAGCCTGACTGCCTGGTGGGTGACACCGACCAGGGTTGTTTCTACCCCCCCACCCTGCTGCTCAATGTAGAAAGCTCTTTCACGGTGGCACAGGAAGAAATATTTGGGCCGGTACTGGTGAGCATGAGCTTTCGCACCCCCGCTGAAGCCGTTGCCATTGCCAACAACACCCGCTATGGATTAGCCGCCAGCGTGTGGACCGAGAATATCAACCTGTCGCTGGATCTTGCCCCCAAACTCAAGGCCGGTGTGGTGTGGATCAACTGCACCAACCAGTTTGATGCCGCCACCAGCTTCGGTGGCGTGCGCGAATCCGGCTTCGGCCGCGAGGGTGGCCGCAACGGCATGCTGGAATATATGCAACCGCGTTATGAAACCAAACTGGGTAGCATGACTGTCACCAAGGCGGGTGTTGCACCGGCGCAGGACGACGACAGTATCGATCGCACCCCCAAATTTTATATTGGCGGCAAGCAATGTCGACCCGATTCCGGTTACAGCCGCACTATCACCGATGCCAATGGTGAACCTATCGGCGCGGTCGGGAAAGGCAATCGCAAGGATATTCGCAATGCCGTGGAAGCAGCAGCCAAGGCCGAGGCCTGGTCGCGCTCTGCCTCCCACAGCCGCGCGCAGATACTCTATTACATTGCCGAGAACCTGGACGCGCGACGCCGTGAATTTGTCAGCCGCCTGCAACAACAGACCGGTCAGACCAAGGGCCAGGCCCGCAAGGAAGTTGAGCTATCGATTAGTCGATTATTTAGCTATGCCGCCTGGGCAGACAAGTTCGATGGTGCCACCCATACCATTCCCATGCGCGGTATCGCCATGTCGGTGCACGAACCCCACGGCGTCATGGGAATAGTATGCCCCGACGAATTTCCGCTGCTGGGTTTGATCTCGTTGACAGCCCCGGCCATCGCCATGGGTAATCGCGTGGTGGTCATACCCAGCGAAACCTGTCCGCTCTCGGCCACAGATTTTTACCAGGTACTGGACACCTCCGACCTGCCCGGCGGAGTGGTCAATATAGTCTGTGGTGACCGGGATGAGTTGGCCGGGGTACTGGCCGATCATTACAACGTTGACGCGCTTTGGTATCACGGCAGCGTCGAGGGCTCAGCCGCCGTAGAAAGGGCCTCGGCCGCAAACCTGAAATACACATGGACCAGCTGTGGCAAACGCTACGACTTGCTACGCCGGGAACAGGGTGAAGGTCGTGACTATCTGCGTCGCGCCACCCAGGTCAAAACCATCTGGGCGCCCTATGGAGAATAAGAGTCAAGTAGCAGACGGCTAGCTACGCTACTTACTCCATGGTAACCATGACCTTGGCGGCGCGCTGGGGATCGCGCGCGATATCAAGGGCTTCCATAAAATCTTCCAGCGCAAAGCGATGACTGATCAGTGGCGTCACATCTACCTTGCCACTTATCAACATCTCAATCACCGCAGGAAACTCTGTCGGGTAGGCCAGCGAACCGGTGAGATGAAGCTCCTTGATTAGCAAGACCAGCGGGTCCAGCTGAATCGGCGCCTTGTGCACGCCCAATATCACCACGCTGGCACCACCACAACTGAGCTCAATAGCTTGCTCTAACACCGCACCTACACCGGTTGCCTCTATATAGACATCCGTAGCGGGTAGCGGCATGCCCATTACTTCAGCCTCTCCGTGGGCCTGCTTCAAAACTTCCGCCAGGTCCTGCTCCAGTACGTTACAAATTGTTTTGGCTCCCAGTTGCTGAGCCAATTGCAGGCGGCTGGGCGATTGATCGGCGACAACGATATTATCGATACCAAAATACTGGAGCACCACTACCGCACACAAACCGATGGGGCCTGCACCCAGTACCAAAACAGATTGACCCGCCTGTATTCGCGACTGATTTATCCCGTGCATAGCCACTGCCAACGGCTCTACCAACGCTCCCTGCTCAAAGCTCAGGCCATCTGGCAACGGCAGTGCCGCATCCGGACACAGAGCCACGTCTTTTACCAACAGCAGTGGCGCAAAGGCTCCTTCGCTGCCGCCATTACCAATGGAATGATTGTTGGCCATCGGGTTAACAGTAACCCGCTGACCAGGCTGTAGATGTTTAACATTTTCTCCCACGCTTTCAACCGTGCCAGAAAGTTCGTGCCCCAACGGCATGGGTACGTCGGGGGCGGTAATGCCACCCATGGCGATGTAGCCCAGGTCACTGCCGCAAATACCACAGGCAGCCACCCGCAGCAACATGTCATCTGGCCCGGCAACGGGGCACTCCACAGTGTCGATACGCACATCGTCGACCCCGTGAATTTGCACCACTGGCATTGTGCTCATGCGGCTTCTCCCTGCGTCTGCAACAATTTTATTTGATGACTCAACCAGGCGCTGAGCCAGAAGTTTACGCTATCTTGCAGCAGGCCCTGATGTGCTTCAATCATAGCGCTTACCGCGTCCAACTGGTGCGGCTGCTGTGATAACACAATATCCAGCAGGTGAATCGCCTGTTCGGGTTGCTTGTCAGCCAGCTTGCGGCGGGCGCACTCGATAACGGCCTCGACACCTGCCAGTTCCAGTAAATCGGCGTGTATCGCGGTCTGCGGAACACTGTACAACTCGGTCGTAGACTGGTGCTGAAACCAGCCAGCGTAATTCTCCCAAATGGCGCGCACACTCCATGACACCTTGCCGTAGCCCTGCCCCACCTCAAACTCTGGCGGCAACTGAATTTCCTGCATCAGGGTATGTACATCCTTGCCCTCGTTCATGCCCTGTACGGTTGCATCGTGCACGTGCATGATGGCGCCGTGCAGTGCTGTCAGCTCAGCTTCGATCACATCGGCACCCATGACCGGAGCGTGATGGCCATAGCAAATCATCTCGGCACCCAGCTCTTTCACTACCTCGACCGCAGCGGCAACTGTTAATGCGTCGCGGTAACGATCGCCGCGAATTGTAACCAGGTTGGGAAAATGGCCGAAAGGACAGCCAAACAAATTACCGGTGAAGCAAATCTTGTGCTGGGGCAGCCAGACAATCAGCGAGTCGTTGGTTTCGGCACCGGCAACACCGATAAGCTCCACTTCGAGGCCACCCAGCGTAAACGCATAGCGCTCTTTAAACAGCACATCCGGCACGGGTACATCCTGCTGCGGATAATCAGTGTACCCCTGCTCTGTGTAGTAGCTGAACAGGTCTGTGAACTTGTCGGCGAATGCGAAGGCCGAGCGATTACCACGAAATGGAGCCAGCCGGGTGTCGTAGTCCTGATGCTGGGGATTATCGGCCTGGGCTATTACCTGCAACCCCGGGTTCTGCTCTCGAAAATAGGCCACACCGCCAACGTGGTCTACATGACCCTGGGTGAGAATAAGGTGTTTTACGGTTGCAGCGGAAAACTGATCAAAATTGTGCTTGATTACCGGCGCTTCCATACCCATGCCGGCGTTGATCTGGATATTGCCTTCACTGGTCTGCAGCAAATAGCAGTTGGAGAAGCCTTCGCTCAGCACCACAAAGTCGTTAATGCGCTCACCGCCAAAGCGGGTTGCATTGGGCTGCACCGGCCGGCTCTTATAGATGGGCTCTCTCATCGTGTTCTCTTTACTCATTGCTTGCGCGGATCCAATAGCGGGTAGCGCTGGTAATAGAAGTCAAAGCGGTCGTACAGAGACTCGGGCTTTACGCCGAAATCCCCTTCCAGGTCGTACAGTATCTGTCCGTGCTTGCCACGGGGGTTGGCATCCAGGTAGGCCTGCAGCTGAGCTTGCGCCTCTGCGGTCATATCGATGCCGGCGGTTTCGTAGACCCGCCGCACCATGGCCATATCGTCGGCCATAAATTCTGGAAACAATACATCAATGGTTTGGCTGGCGGGTAGTTTGTCCAGGTCACGCAAACAACTGCGCAACAACCGTTCGACACGATCAATCCAGTAGTCCGCCAGTTCAGGCAGGCGCATCACCGGGTTACGCATGCGTGAACCGTAGGCGAGCATGGTGACGGCCGAGGTAATCACCGCCACCGGATCGCGGTGGGTAATGGCCACCGTCGCATCGGGAAACACGCTGTGCAACGGCAGCAATTGTTCCAGGTGTTGCGGCGATTTAAGTATCCACTGGTCAGGACCGGCCTGGTGGCGCAGCACTTTGAGCATGCGCTTGAGAAATTGGTAATGCGGGGTTTGGTCGTGTGCCAGGTAGTAATCGCGCCAGCGCGGCACGTTGGCGATCCACTCGAGGGTATAGGAAGAGAAATCGAGATCCTGTAGCTCAATCTCCTCGTGAATATGCTGCGGCGTCATGGCGTGCATGTTTTTCAGCAGCGGCAGCAGCGCGTCCTGCATGGCCCAGGCCTGGGCCGTGCGCTGAAAACGCGGATCGTTCTCATCGCGGCTGCCATTTTCTCCCGGGCTGGGCACCGGTTGCCGGCTCTCGAAATACGGCATGGAGCGAAAACGCTGGTCGGCAGCAATCAAATTCACCAAATGCGTGGTGCCGCTGCGCGGCAGGCCGACGATAATCAGCGGTTTTTCAATCTCAATGTCATCGACTTCCGGGTGTTGCTTGAGATAATCCATTACCCGCAGCCGGCTGGCGGCATTCAATACTTTCTCATTGAACACCGTGAATTTGCCCAGCTGGTTGGTCCAGGGATCTTCATCGGCGCTTTGTAACTGCACCGCCAGCCGCTCTTTGAAATCATCAGCCCCGAAGTCACTGAATCCGGTTTGTTGTACGGCCGCCTTGAGTACGGCATCAACCGAAAGTTCTACCTGCAGAGTCTTGCCATAGTCCAACGCCCCCTGCTGCATCTCCGTGAGCACGGGCTCAGCCAGGTCATCTATGCGTATATCTGTATTTTCCAGCTTAACCACACTTAATACTGCTGTATTAATCAGCATATACCATAGCCGAAAACCGAGAATAATACTATCGTATTAAATAATTTCTCCGTAAACTGACCCACTGTGAACTTGTCATGGATCAAAGTGCATCATATAGCGGCGTGTAAGCTGCGGTAATTGAATACCCGGCGCAGTAATTGGATAGCAGGGTATACGTGTTTTTTTTAGACTTTTGACTGATCATATTTATACAGGGGTGTATCACGATGAAATTTTCTAAAACTATTCTGTCCCAGGCGATTATGGCAGCCGTGGCGGTTGGCGGCGCTGTACTGCCACTACAGGCAAGCGCCCAGAACACGCGCGCAACAGGCCAGCTGGAAGAAGTACTGGTTACCGCACGCAAGAAAGAGGAGAGCCTGCAGGAAGCGCCCATATCTATCAGTGTATTTTCCGGAGCGGCACTCGAAGACCGCGGCGTCACCCGGCTTAACGAAATCCAGAACTTCACGCCCAATCTCGTGTTCCAGAACAACCCGAGCTTTGGTGGCGCCAGTTCCGCTGCGGCGGTATACATTCGCGGCATTGGTCAAAAGGAATTCCTGCCCACTGTCGACCCCGGCGTCGGCCTGTACGTGGATGGCATCTATATCGCACGCTCTGTCGGTGCGATTCTCGACCTGATAGAAATCGAGCGCGTCGAAATACTGCGTGGCCCCCAGGGCACCTTATTTGGTCGTAACACCATCGGTGGGGCAATCCATATTACTACCGTAAAGCCGGACGAGAACCTGTCCGCCAAGATAGAGGTCACGGCGGGTACAGATGATCGCTATGACGGCAAGGCAAGTATCAACTTGCCACTAACCGATGGCCTGTACAGCCGCATCTCGATCGCATCCCTCAATCGGGACGGCTACGTAAAACGTGAATTTGACGGCAAGGAATTGGGCGATGATGACACACTGACAGCGCGCCTGGCCTTGTTGTGGGAGGCCTCGGATTCGGTGGACGTCAATTTCGCCATAGACTACACCCGGGACAGGGAAAACGGCCCCGGGGTCAGCCTGATTGGTATTAACTATGCCGGACCTGTTGATCCCGACACACCACCCATGGTGACCATTCACAACGTTGGCGCCAACCTCGCCGCCGGTGGCCCACCCGCACCCTGCATAATTCCGCCCATTACCGGAACCATCAATCTCGCGGTTCCGGGCTGTTATGACGACCGCTACCTGGTTGGCGACGACAAGAACCTGGGCACGGCACCCTCGTTTTCAGATACGGATTTGTGGTCTACCTCGCTAACTATAGATTGGCAAATCAACGAGCACCTCGCCCTGCGTTCGCTAACTGGCTATCGGGATCTCGATAGCGATTTTGGCCGCGATGGTGACGCATCACCGTTCCGGATATCCGAGTTTATCGACGCCCTGGACCAGGACCAGTTCTCCCAGGAATTCCACTTACTGGGAGACTCCTTTGACTCAAAATTGAACTGGATTTTGGGGCTCTACTACTTCGAGGAAGATGGCAACAACAAAAACACCCTGGATTTCACCGTGTCTAACTTCGTCAGTGGCGGCAAGTTCGACAATGAAAGTTACGCGGCCTTTGCCCAGGGTAGCTATGACCTTGCCGATGACTGGACCCTGACCCTCGGTGTTCGCTACACCGATGAAACCAAAAAGTTCACACCCGATCAGTACATTATCGAAAACTACTTCGCCGGCAGCGGCCATCCGCAATTGGACGCCCCGTTTATGCAGGCCGGTAGCCGCATTCTGCCGAATATTGAAAAGAAGGTGGATGCGGATGAGACCACACCCATGGCCAACCTTCGTTGGCAGGCCGCCGACAACCTGATGACCTATATCACCTACGCCGAGGGTTTCAAGAGTGGCGGCTTCAGCCAGCGGGTATTTCCGCCCCAGGTGGCCGGCGCCACAGCTCCGCCCGACGCCACGGATCTGGACCTGATTCCCTCCTTCGACCCGGAGTCGGTAAACTCCTATGAGTGGGGCTTTAAATACGACAACGCTGACTCTTCCCTGCGCATCAACGGAGCGGTGTTTTATACCGAGTACGACGACTTCCAGATCCAGGTATTCACCAGCGTAGCGCCGGTAACCAAGAACGCCGCGGAGGTTGAAATTACCGGCGGCGAGCTTGAAGTAACCTGGATTCCAGTCGACAGCTGGTTAGTAGAAGCCAGCGTGGGTTATATCGATGCAGAATACTCGAAAATCGACTCAGCCGAGACCCTGATTGACGACAGCAAGGATCTGGAGCGGGTACCGAAAACCACGTACAGTGCTTCTCTCTCCAAGGATTTCGGGTTGGGAGACAATGGCAACTTGCGGGCACGTGTAGATTGGTCCTGGCGCGATAAGCAATACATGGACACCTTCAATACGCCACAAATTGCCCAGGACGATTACCATCTGGTCAATACCAATATCGCCTGGTGGTCACCCGATAACAGCTATTCTGTAGTGCTGGGAGTCAACAATCTGACCGACGAGGATTACCTGATATCCGGCATCGTCGGTGACGCCTTCCAATCCTATGAAGGGGTTTTCGCACGGGGCCGCGAATATTACCTGACCTTGCGCTATCAATTTGGAGACCAATAGCAAGACCTGATAGGCTATCCAGTTCAATATTCTTGATTCTGGACAGTTCTATGCAACAAGTTAAGTTCACGCTCGAAGAAAAGCAGATCCCCACCCATTGGTATAACCTGCTGGCGGATCTGCCGGAGCCCATGGCACCGCCGTTAAATCCACAGACCAGGGAGCCCGTCGGCCCCGAGGACCTGGCGGCGATTTTCCCCATGGAGTTGATTGCGCAGGAGATGAGCACCGAGCGGAACATTGAAATTCCCGAGGAAGTTCAGCAATACTACCGGCAGTGGCGACCCACAACCCTGTTCAGGGCGCACCGGCTGGAACAGGCACTGGATACCCCCGCCCACATTTACTACAAGTACGAGGGCAGTAGCCCGGTCGGTTCCCACAAGCTCAATACCGCCATTGCACAGGCCTATTACAACCGCGAGGCGGGCATCAAGCATATCGCCACCGAAACGGGTGCCGGACAGTGGGGTACTGCACTGTCCCTGGCGGGCGCGGCCATGGGCATCGATGTCCAGGTCTTCATGGTTAAGGTAAGTTACAACCAGAAACCCTACCGACGCGCCATGATCGAGACCTACGGGGGCCATGTTATCGCCAGCCCCAGTGATCAAACACAGTCCGGCCGCGATATTCTCGCCCAGCACCCGGATTCGCCCGGCAGCCTGGGAATCGCTATTTCCGAGGCCGTAGAAGTGGCCCGGGAACGCGACGACACCAATTATGCACTGGGCAGCGTGCTCAACCACGTTATGTTGCACCAGACCGTGATCGGCCGGGAAGCCCTGCTACAGATGGAAATGGCCGGTGAGTACCCCGATGTCGTGATCGGCTGTTCCGGCGGTGGCAGTAACTTTGCCGGGCTGAGTTTTCCCTTTATCGGTGAAAACCTGCGCGATGGCAAAAACACACGGATTATTGCCGTCGAGCCCACGTCTTGCCCGAGCCTGACCAAGGGCGTGTTCGCCTATGACTTCGGCGATGTCGCGGGCCTCACGCCGATGATGAAAATGCATACCCTGGGCCACGGTTTTATCCCGGAAGCGATTCACGCCGGTGGTCTGCGTTATCACGGCATGTCCCCGATCGTCAGTCACCTGTATGACCTGGGTCAGATTGAAGCGGTAGCCTATGCCCAGAATACCTGTTTTGAGGCGGGCATTATCTTCGCCCGGTCCGAGGGTATTGTGCCTGCGCCGGAGTCTAACCACGCCATTCGTGCAGCAATCAATGAGGCCCTGCGCTGCAAGGCGGAAGGCAAGCAGGAAGCCATCCTCTTCAACTTGTCCGGTCATGGCCACCTGGATATGCAGGCCTACATGGATTTCAATGCCGGCTTGCTGGAGGACCATGAATACGAGGTGGCCGAGGTAGAGAAGGCACTGCACGAATTGCCCGCGGTATAGGCGCCAGCGGAAGGAGAGCTGCAATGGCACGAGTAAAAATTATCGACCCAAAGACGGTAACTGATCCGGCAACGCTGGAGATGTTTGACTGGGTTATTGAGGCAGAGGGCGCAGTGCCCAATCATTTCCTGGTGGAGGTGAACTTCCCCGAGTATTTCAATCAAAAAATGAAATCCACGCAAGTACTTTGGGAAAACGGCGAACTGACCATGGATGAAGTTCAACATGTGGGCGTCATTGTTTCCAAGGCCAATAATTGCCAGTACTGCACCGCCGCTTTTTGCACTATCCTCAATTTCACATTGGGTAAAGATGAAGACTACGTGACACAACTGCTAGAGCAGGGCGTCGAGGTAGTCGATGACCATCGCATGCGCACCATTCTCAGTTTTGCCCTGCGGGCCAATGACGATCCCGGGGGGATTACCGATGCAGAGGTCGATGGTCTGCGCGAAGTGGGCTTGACTGATAAAGGGATTGTGCAGCTGGTGCACGTGGTCAGTGACTTTGCCTCTTATAATCGTATTAACCAGGTGTTGAAGACCGACTATGATTACCGCGACCTGTGGCGTCAGAAAGGTTTTGGCTGGGTACAAAAACAAGGCGAGGCAGCCGGTGACAACAGCCGCGGACTGCCCAAAAAAGGCTAGCTGGAAAGGAAACACATGAACAGAGATGACAACTGGCTGATCCACGATCACCGCAAGCATGACGAGGCGCTGGAAGAATGCATGAGCGCCGCCGATGCCTCAGACTGGAAGACGGCCGTTGCGCTGTTCAATAGCTTTGTGGAGGACCTGCAGCTGCATATGCGAATGGAGGACGAAGTTCTCTACCCTCTGCTCAGACAGGAATCAGATGACGCCCACGAAAGCCTGGCGCTGCTCGGTTACGAGCACGATGACATTGCTCGACTTTTGCGAGACCTGGCGCTAGTCATCAAACGGCGGGACTTTGATCACTTTGAGGAGTCCCTGACGCCCCTGCACAAGGCCATGGTTGAGCACAACGATCACGAGGAGATCGTGTTTATGTCGCTGGGAACCGAATCAATCCTGCTGCGCAGGGAGGAAATTATTGCGCGGCTGGAGGCGATGAGCCCCCAGCCCGCGCATCGGGACTGGAGTTTCTAACCGTCGATACTTTGGTAGTAATCACTGAGAATCTTGGCCACTTCCGGACGTGAGAACTCAGGCGGTGGGGCAATGCCCTTACCCAACATTTCTCTCACCGCCGTACCGCTGAGCAGCACGAAATCGTCCTTGTTGTGATCCGGTGCATCTTTCATCATCACCACTTTATCCAGCTTCTTGCTGTAGGCAGTGTGATCCGCGTTGTAGATCTCCAGTTCCAGCGAACCAGCGGGAACTTCTTCCGCAAAGATGGTCTGCGCATCGAAGCCGCCGTAGTAATCCCCTACCCCGGCGTGGTCTCTACCAACAATCAGGTGAGTACAGCCACAGTTCTGGCGGAACAGCGCGTGTAACACAGCCTCGCGAGGTCCCGCGTACAGCATATCGAAGCCGTAGCCGGTAACCATGACCGTATTGGGCGGGAAGTATACTTCTACCATCTTGCGAATAGAGGCGTCGCGAACTTCAGCGGGAATATCACCCGGCTTCAGTTTGCCCAGCAGCATGTGGATGAGGATGCCGTCAGTACCCAGGTCTTGCATGGCCATACGGCACAGTTCTTCGTGGGCACGGTGCATGGGGTTACGGGTCTGAAAGGCAACAACTTTCTCCCAACCGTGCTCGGTAATCTCGTTGCGAATTTCCACCGCGGTGCGGAAAGTATCCGGAAAGTCCGTCTGGAAATAAGAGAAGTTCAGCACCTGTATAGGGCCGGACAGCAGGGTGTTGCCCAAACCGGTAAAGGTGGCAACTCCGGGGTGATTTTCGTCCAGCGTGCGGAAAATATTTTCCGCCATGTCCTTGATCTGCTGCTCGGACACCTCTTCAACCGCTTCCACATCCATGATGGCCAATACCGGGTTGCCCTCAACATTGGGATCGCGCAGGGCAATACGGCTACCTGCCGCAACGCCGGTTTCCTTGGTCATATTGAGTATCGGTACCGGGAAGAACAGGCCGCTGGCGGTGTGCATGTTATCGGCAACGCTGAGCGCATCGGCCAGGCTCATATAACCGGTGAGCGGATTAAAATAACCACCACCCATCATGACCGCATTGGCGGCAGCAGCGGAGTTAAGCAGCATGGAAGGCAGACTTTCTGCCTCGGCTACCAAGGCGTGACGTTTTTCGCTGTCATAAACAAACAGCGGATTAAGTTGGTCGGAACCGTGAGGTTTAATCATGAGAATCTCTCGCTTACTGGTTAGTGATGCCGCGCTCGCGCAGGACATTCAAAATGACTTCAATTTCCTCAGCCAGGCTTTGCTGGTCTGAGTGCAGGTGAATCTCCGGGCTGATCGGCTCCTCGTAGGGATCGTCAATACCGGTGAAGTTCTTGATCTCGCCCGCGCGTGCCTTCTTGTACAACCCCTTGGGGTCGCGTTCCTCGGCGGCCTCCAGGGAACAATCGACATATATTTCGATAAAGTCCATACCCGCTTCTTGGTGCAGGGCGCGCACCTGGTCGCGGTCAGCACGGTAGGGGCTGATAAAACTGCTGAGGGCAATCACACCACTATCGACAAACAATTTGGAAATCTCGCCGATACGGCGGATGTTCTCAGTGCGATCCTCGGCGCTAAAACCCAGGTTCTTGTTGATGCCCATGCGCACGTTGTCACCATCGAGACGATAGGACAGCACACCCATCTCGTGCAAAGTGCCTTCCAGCTCTACCGCGATGGTGCTCTTGCCGCTGCCAGAAAGCCCGGTAAACCACAACGTGGCGCCCTTATGGCCTATCAATTTGCCGCGATGCTCACGGGTGATATCGCCTTCGTGCCAGTGTACGTTGCTTGCTTTTTGCTCAGCCATGTCGCCTCTCCGTTGTTTAAAAGTGCGCCGAGACTACGCCCATTCCAGCTAGTTGTAAAACAGCTTATTATGGACAGTACTAGTGGTTTTATAGGTAGACGGGTATCGTGAAATTCACCCTCAGACATTTGCAGATTTTTCTCGCAGTATCCCGCTTCGACAACATATCCAGGGCCGCAGAAAGCCTGCACATGAGCCAGTCCGCCGCCAGTGCCGCCCTGCTCGGCCTGGAAAAAACCTACGATGTGCAATTGTTTGATCGAATCGGCAACAAGCTTGCACTCAATGCCATCGGCCGCACGGTACGCAAGGAGGCGGAAAACCTGCTGGCCCATAGCCAGCGCTTTGAGCAGGCACTCAAGGATCACCGCGAGGTGGGCCACCTCAAGATCGGCGCCAGTTTCACCATCGGCAATCACCTGGCCACGCGCTACCTGGCCACGTACCTGGCCGATTACCCCGATGCAGACGTGCAACTGGATATCGCCAACACACCGGAGGTGGTGGCCAAGGTGCTCAATTACGAGGTCGACCTGGGCATGATAGAGGGCGAGGTTCAACACCGCGAACTGGACCTGATACCCTGGAAAGAAGATGAGCTGATAGTGTTTTGCGCCGCCAACCATCCCCTGGCGCAAAAAAAACTGCTCAGCACCCGCGACATCAAGGAGGCCACCTGGATTGTGCGCGAGCCCGACTCGGGCGCCCGTCATACCTTCGACCGCGCCCTGGCCGGATTATTGCCCGAGATGAATATCCACATGGAATTCAAACACAACGAGGCTATCAAGAATGCGGTTGAAGCAGGTCTTGGCATCGGCTGTTTGTCGCAGATTGTGCTGGAGAGAAATTTTGCCAATGGCGACCTGGTACCATTGCGCCTTCCCAAACGCGACATGAGCCGCACCTTTTACTTCGCCCTGTCCAAGGGGCGCTTCCGCAAGGAGGCAGCCGAGTCCTGGATGCAGACCTGCAGGGCAATGAGTTAAAGGATAAACCGTTCCCGGTAGCGGGCGAACTGTCGCCGTAGCCCTGGCTCGGTATAACCGAATTGTCCCAGCGTGTACTCGTGAGACGGGCGCAACTCCCGGCGATTAAAATCCTGCCACTGCACCATTTCTGCTTTTGCCTGTTCGGTAAAGTCCATACCAATAAAATCGTAGACCTTGTGGATTTCAAGCAGCGGCTGATTCACCGTGTCTTCAAACCAGAGGTCCAGGAAGCGCTGCTCTCCTACCTGCTGACGAACATCCATGGTGTGGTTCATGCCCCGGGCAAACTTGCGGGCCCACTGTTGCCCTACTTCCACCGGATCTGCACAATTAGAGTAAATACTCCATAGCTCTGAAATCATGCTGGCCAGTGATGGAATGGTGTCCAGTGGGTCGCGGTGTAATTGCACGACCTTCGCATCCGGGAAGATCTCAAAAACCAGATCCATGTAGTGCAGGTGGTGTGGCGCCTTGATGGTCCAGCGCTGCGCCGACTGACCGGTGCGCTTTTTCTGCCACTGTAAAAACTGCAGCAGCAACTTCAGATACTCATAGCCGGGCCGATGATCCTGCTCCTCGATCCAGCTGTCGAAAGTTGGCAGATGGGCGAAGGACTGCATAGTAAAACTGTAAAAGCTCTGTTCCAACAACATGATGTCTTCGTCTGGCCCCATCGCATCCATGGGATGCACGCTGAGCAAATCCGGATTAGCATCCAGCATCGCCTTCATTTCAGCCTTGCCATCGACAATGCGCTGATCCAGCCCGGCTGGATCCCAGTCCAGGGCAGGACAGGGAAATCGCGTCTCAAACCAAAGTGGTGCAAACATCCGGTGATCGGCTGCGATGGTGCGATGCAACATAGTAGTACCGGTGCGCGGCAAGCCAACAATAACCAGCGGCTCAATGATCTGTTCATCCCTAATCTCGGGGTAGCGCTTGAGGTACTCCTGCACCCGCAGGCGCGTTGCCAGCACATCGACTACCCGCTGTCGCAGCACCACCGCGCCAACTGCGTTAAGCTGCGCCTCGTGCTGCAGCGAATACAGCAACTGCGCCAGGGGTTCCCTGTGACTATCATCGCCAAAGTCGCTGAGGCCATCCAGGTTGCGGGCTTCGTCGATCAAACTGTGCGGCTGCCAATCTGTCATCTACAAATCTTCTGTCTTCACAAGTCGAGTATGTATGGGTGGAAAACTCTCCGCTTCCACATAGCGAAACAGCATGGCGCCCAGCACATGGCCTGCTGTATTCAACCAATTGGGATAGGCCTCGCCCGGGTCACTACTGCAAACTACTATCTGTACACTGCCATCGGCGGCGTAAACCGCGTCCTGCTTGTTAATGTGTATGCGGTGATACCGGTAATCCAGTGACTCCATCCAGTAGTTGGAAAGCTGGAAGTTCCATGTGCGACAGTCCGGCGGCGTCAGCTCTACCAGCAGCGCCTCTCCTTCACGCAATTTCCAATAACTGTTGTGATAGTAAATAGATGGGTCACCGCCAGCTCGCAGGCACATGGCCTGGTCGTTGGCCGGCAGTTCGTTGATATGCGTGCTGAACAGCTCCATCCAGTCGACAAACAGGCCCGCCGTGCCGCTGATAAATACCGGCACACTGGCCAGTTGCCGGGCGAATTCCTCGGCATCCAGCACACTGTTGCCGACGGGACTGAGGCATTCAATACTCAGGCTTGCGGGGGCTTCCACGCGGCGATTGTGGAAGGTTTGCCGTACCAGCAAGTTGTCACTGTGCAGTGTCATCGGCAACCAGTTGCCCGCTTGTGGCGTCGCCGATACCAGTAGTTCAAAGCTGCCATCGGCGTTGATATCCAGGTCATCCAGTTCCACATGACCCGTCGGCTCCATGCTGCCACTGCCCCCGTAGGAACCCGCCTTGGACTCAATACTGAGATAGGGGATCGTACCGCGCTGTCCGCAAATACGGTAATCATAACTGCCGGATACCGCGCAGTTCATATAGTAGTTGTCGGGATTGTCATTGCCGATTTTGGCCGTTTCGTGGGACAGTGAATAGAACTGCGGAAAACGCGCATCATTGAACTCAATATTTTTCTCAAGACTCAAACGCAGCAGCCGGGTTAAATACCTGAAGCCCTCAGCTCGAGTAAAGGCATCGCCGGGTGTCTCAGGCCGCAAAACCTGTTCACCAGCCAGCTTTAGCGCCTCGCAAAACGCATCCCACTGCTCAGCGCGCACGGCGGCCGCCTATCAAACCCGTGGACAGCGCCACCCCCAATAAAATCAGCGAACAACCCACCATCATCGTGCCGCTAATCACCTCCCCCAGGAACAGGGCGCCAAACATCATCGCCGCCAGCGGCACCAGGAAGGTAACCGTGATGGCTCGCGATGGGCCCAATCGCGCCATCAGACGGAAGAAAAATATATAGGCGACTCCTGTGCACGCCACCCCCAGCACCAAAACGGCCAGCCAGGATTTTGTAGAAGGCATTGTCTCTGGCCAAAACCAGATACCCAGCGGTAGTAACAAAATACTGGAGCCCAACTGACTGCCGGTGGCCAGTACCAGTGAACCGATACCCGTGAAATTGGCCTTTATGTAATTGGCAGCAATACCGTACAGGAGGGAGGCACACATGCCGGCGACAATGGCAATTGAGGCGGCCCCGCCGTCAAAGGAGAATTTATCTGATACCAGCAACACAACACCGCCAAATCCTATGCCCAGCCCAATAACAGCCAGTCGATTCAAGCGTTCTCCCAGCCAGACAAAGGCCACTATGGCTGTAAACAAAGGGGCCACCGCGTTAATGACGGCCGTGTAACCCGCACTCAGCGACAGTGTGGCATAGGCAAACAAGCAAAAAGGCAGGGCGGAGTTAATGACTCCAAAAAACAATAGCTGTGGCCCGTGTTCAAGCAGGCTGGCACCCTGCCCCGCCCACAACAGAAACGGCAGCAACACCCCGGTAGCGACACATACCCGCACGGCAACCAGTGCGACCGGCCCAAACTCCGGCGCAGCAATGCGCATAAACAGGAAAGAACCGCCCCACAACATACCCAGAAACAGCAATTCAAAAATGTCTATGGGCTTCACTGGGTATAGACGTATATTATCTGGATAATAATGGAAATAATAATCAGCGGCATGATCCAGCGCGACAGTTTTTGCATCTTATCCGGTTCCATTGGCTTGGCAAATTTGCCACCCAACACCACCATTAGCGCCACACCACCAAAGATAAACAGCAAAATTAGAATCAGGGTATTCATCAATCTTCTCTCTGTGCCTGGGTCTTGCCCCCAGCCTGCCGGCCGAATAACATATCACGCTACTAGCATGAAACGAACTCTATGATCCTGAAAAAAGCATTCGGAGCCCCATTTTTGGCGCCGACATTCGATGACTCCGACTGGTCTACGTGAACAGTGCCCGAATCCTGGTCGGGCCTGGGTTTCCCCGCAACGGGGCAGCGTGCCTGGTATCGGCTAAGCGTTAAATTCGACCCACTGCGCCACGGCGATCTCGAGCAACTGGGTGTGCGGATCGGCGCGGTAAGAAACGCCTACGAAATATAGGTGGGCGGCGCCTGTAGCGGAGACTTTTTGCCTGGCAACTACACGCAGCTGTTTCGTGCCCTGGATGAGTGGTTTGCCTGGGCCGACATGGCGCTTTACCAGGGTAAAGAGCAAGGTCGCAATCGAGTCATGGGATAAGCCCCGTATTGCTACCAGCAGGCGCCGTTGCCAACCGCACCGCTGACTGAGCGGGTACCATCGGATTTGAGAGTGTAGTTGCCGCAGCCATCGGCAGACTGATTGTGCACGGCGGTGGCCACCGCATCGTAGCTGGTGGCACTGGTGTTGGCGAGGGTCAGCTGGTACACCCGTGAACTGTCTGTGGCGGCAACCTGCGCAGTGGTTTTGTCAAAGTAGTAGGGGTCGGGCAAACCCAGGCCTGCCAGCGCCGTGGCATAGCTCTTGTTATTGATAAAGAACTGTTCCTGGCGCATAGCCACGTCCATAAGCGCACCCTTGGCTGCGACGCGCCCGGACTTGCGAAGGCTGCCCTGGTAGGTAGGCAGGGCCACCGCCGCAAGTATCCCGAGAATTACCAGTACGATAAGAATTTCAACCAGGGTCATACCCAGCATGGACCGCGTTGTTTTCATTGTTCTTTCCTGGTTGCTCTCACTATGGCCTAGAGCCTGTCTACACCGACTTCTCGCCAGTAAATGCGCCACCGCGAACGGCCGCCCGTGTCAATAATCTGGTTGCCATCGATTCCCGTTCCCGGCAACAGAATATGGTCACCCAGCGGCTTTGCACCGGGCGGAATACCCGGCCCGACGGTGGCAAAGCGGTCGCCCTTATCGGTTGCCTCAATTACACTATTCAACTGGTAGGCTGCAGAACCATCGTGCAGTCTTACCGCATAGAGTCGACCGTCACCTTCACTGGGAGCACAATTGGTTGAGCTGCTGGTCCCCTCCGGCAGGTAGCTGGTAAAAAATATGATGCCATCGGCGGTCAGCGGCGTTGACAGGCCCTTTTCACCGTTGTTCTCAAGTTCCAACTTCCAGCCCTTGGACAGATCGGCGGTAAGGCAAGCAGATTCAGAGCCGGATATACAGGTGCTGGTGATATCAATGAGGTCGTTGAGCAGGCTGGCATCGGTCTCGTCAATTAACAGGGAGGTCACTGTCGCAGAATTAGTGGCGCGGTCCTTTACCAGGTACAGGTAGTTGTTGACGTCGGTCTCCAGGGGGGCGGCGCGATTGCCAGAGGAGATAATTACGCCGTGGTATTCACCCAGGGAATCGCGGGTCTTAACCACATCCGGCGCATGAAAAAAGCGCCGGTCGTTGGCGGCATTATCCGCCCCGAAATCCGCCAGTTTGGTCATCTTCCAATTGGCGGTGCGGTGACCCGCAGCGCTACCTTCGGGCAGGTTAATGCGCCACACCGAGCCGCCCGTATCACCCACGTAGGCGCGGTCGGTAACCCCGTTGCCATCACTGTCCAGCAGAGTAACCGCCGAGGGTATAGCATCGACCAGGCTGGCAACTTCGTACACGGTCTCAGAGGGAAAGCCGGTACCCTGTACCGCTTTCCAGATCAATGCGCCGGTGTCGGCATTGACGATGTAGACCGCGTTGCCCTCCGTACTGTCATTCCAGTTAAGGTCTTTGCCAATGCGACTGGCGCCGCTCCAGCCACCGTGGTAACCGCCAGCAAAAATAAGTACCGGAACCGGGCTGCCGTTGTACTTCACGGTGGTGACCCGTGGTGTAGAAAAGCTCATGCCAAGTTCTGCAAAATCGCCGCTTTTGCCAATTTTCCACTTCATGGTGGGGGCGGCGGCCGGGTTGCTGGCATCAAAGGCATAATAATTTTTACCGCCGCGGCGCATGCCGGTGTATATCCATACCTTGTCACCGCTTTCGATATTGCCATCGCCATCGGCGTCGTAGGTGAGGGCGACCGCTTCACCATCGACCCCGTAGGGGTGACCATCGATCAGGCTGGGATTGTTATCAATCAGTGTCTGCTGCTTGCCCAGTACTTCCAGTGGCATGAAGGCATACTTTTCCTGACCGGATTCACTGCCG
>SMVA01355614.1_pt1 | contig 34364 bp, 35 predicted proteins | sample 2456451 | NCBI WGS metagenome assembly SMVA01 (sample SAMN11095933, study PRJNA526329) | marine sediment metagenome | biome: Marine sediment; feature: Surficial sediment; material: Deep marine sediment; isolation source: Hadal surficial sediment | place: Pacific Ocean | collected 2014-05 | depth... | reverse complement strand
CGCCAGATGGGCATCCAATTCCTCTGGCGTCGTGTCAGTGACCGTGAAGTCACCCGTGGAAATATCGACCCAGGCCAGGGCAAACAGACCCTCAGCGCGGGCCAGGGCGGCCAGATAATTATGGCTACGGGCATCCAACAGGGTCTCTTCCGTCAGCGTGCCTGCCGTGACCAGGCGGACGACATCGCGTTTGACAACCGACTTGGGCCCACGCTTTTTGGCCTCGGCAGGGTCTTCCAGCTGCTCACACACGGCAACGCGATGACCTTTGCGGATAAGGCGCGCCAGATAATTGTCAGCAGCGTGGACGGGGACACCGCACATGGGAATATCTTCGCCCAGATGCTTGCCGCGCTTTGTCAGCGCAATATCCAGGGCTTTGGACGCCATGACGGCGTCGTCAAAGAACAGCTCATAAAAGTCGCCCATGCGATAGAACAACAGGCTGCCTGGATTATTAGCCTTGATGCCAAGATATTGCTGCATCATCGGCGTAACAGTGGCTTTACCCGCCTTTTCAGCGGCAGATTTTGTCAAAACCGGCGCATTCTTTGGGCTTGCGTTCTCTGGTGATCCTGCTAAAGACATAAAATAACGTTTTCGGCCAATACTGGTTAACAATAAAACCAAGAGAAGGAACAATGCGTAAGATTATTACTCAACATAATAATCTTCTGTCTCGATCGGCATCAAAAATCTCCGTTGAACTCGACGGCGGTGACATCAGTGCTGGCCGCGGCTCTTTTCCTGGTTTAAACGAGCCCCTCATTTCAGGACTTGTGATTAGCCAAAGTAGCGCCCGCGTCTGATTAGGACAACGGTCAACTTGGACCAAACGAACGAAAACCATCCCCAACCCATCCAGCCAGAACAAAGCTTGACCTATCATGCCAGACCAAAAATTTACCGACCGCGAAGCCCTGCTCTATCACACCCAAGGGGGCCGTCCCGGCAAAATCGAAATTGTCCCAACCAAGCCCATGGCGACACAGCGCGATTTGTCGCTGGCGTACTCGCCCGGTGTGGCCGCGCCCGTGCGCGCCATCGCCGAGGATCCTGACGCCGCCTATGACTATACGGCCCGCGGCAATCTGGTGGCGGTGATATCGGACGGCACGGCAATTCTTGGCCTGGGTGACCTGGGTGCCTTGGCCTCCAAGCCAGTGATGGAAGGCAAGGCGGTGCTGTTCAAGCGCTTTGCCGATGTCGATGCAATTGATCTTGAGTTGGACACCAACAGCATTGACGAGTTTTGCAACGCTGTCCGGGTGATGGAACCCAGCTTTGGCGGCATCAACCTTGAAGATATCAAGGCACCCGAATGCTTCATCATCGAACAGCGCCTGCGCGATGAAATGAACATCCCCGTTTTTCACGATGACCAACATGGCACCGCCATCATCACGGCGGCGGGCCTGATCAACGCGATGCACCTGACTGGCCGCGATATCAAAGATTGCAAGATTGTCGTCAACGGTGCTGGCGCCTCGGCCATCGCCTGCCTGGAATTGGTCAAAGCCTTGGGTATCTCTAGCGCCAACGCCATTATCTGCGACTCTAAAGGCGTGATTTATCAGGGCCGCGAGGAAGGCATGAACCAGTGGAAGGCCGCCCACGCGGCTGATACCGACGCCCGCACCCTGGCAGAAGCCATGGTTGGCGCCGATGTGGCCCTGGGCTTGTCGGTTGCCGGCGCATTTACCCCTGAAATGATCGAATCCATGGCGGACAGCCCCATCATTTTTGCCATGGCCAACCCGGATCCCGAAATTTCGCCCGAGGCCGTCCACGCGGTTCGTAGTGACGCCATTGTCGCCACTGGCCGGTCGGACTATCCAAACCAGGTGAACAATGTGCTGGGCTTCCCCTACATCTTCCGCGGCGCCCTTGATGTGCGGGCGACCACCATCAACGAAGACATGAAGATCGCCGCAGCCCGGTCCCTCGCTGCACTGGCCCGCGAAGACGTCCCCGATGAAGTCGCCAGCGCCTATGCCGGGGAGCGCCCAACCTATGGCCGTGACTATATCATTCCGGCACCTTTTGACCCGCGCCTGATCAGCCATATACCCCCTGCTATCGCCCAGGCTGCCATGGATTCCGGCGTGGCGCGTCGTCCTATCATTGACATGGATGCCTATAAGGACGAGCTAAGCGCGCGGTTGAACCCAGCAGCTGGTTCACTGCAACTGATTTTTAATTCGGTCAAAGCCAACCCAAAACGCGTGGTTTTTGCAGAAGGCGAGGAAGAAAAAGTCATCCGCGCCGCGCTTTCATTCCGCAATGCAGGCTATGGCACTCCCGTGTTGATCGCCCGCGAAGAAGAAGTCTTCAAAGTCCTGCGCAACATGGGTCTGGACGAAAAGACGGTCGATCTGGAAATCCATAACGCCCGGACCAGCGACTATAATGAAGTCTATTCTGACTATGTCTATGAACGGCAACAGCGGAATGGCCTGTTGTATCGCGATTGCACCCGTATGGTGAATAATGGCCGTAACGTCTTTGGTGCCTGCATGGTCGCCCATGGCCATGCCGATGCCATGGTCACCGGCATTACCCGCAACTATTTTGATGCCTTTGACGACATCCGCCGTGTCATCGACCCGCAACCACAAAAAACCGTATTTGGTATGTCGATGGTCGTCACCCGCGAACGCACGGTGTTCATCGCCGACACCCAGGTCAACGAATTACCCAATCCAAGCCAGCTTGCAGACATCGCAATGGGTGCGGCGGCGGCGGTGCGGCGGTTAGGGCAAGAGCCCCGGGTGGCGATGTTGTCCTATTCCAATTTTGGACACCCGCCAGGAGAACGCAGCGCGCGAATTCGCGAGGCTGTAGAAATCCTCGATAGCCGTGAGACCGACTTTGAATATGATGGCGAAATGGCCGCCGACGTGGCCCTGAATCCAGAGCTACAGTCGATTTATCCGTTCTCGCGCTTGTCTGGCCCGGCCAACATTCTGGTCATGCCCGCGCTGCATTCTGCCAATATCAGCGCCAAGCTGTTGCAGGAACTAGGGGGCGGGTCCGTTGTGGGACCGCTGTTGATTGGCCTCGACAAATCGGTACAGATCGTCCCCATCGGGTCAACTGCATCAGAAGTCGTCAACATGGCCGCCCTGGCTGCCTATGAGTCGGACATTCTGTAAGGAATTTTTGCTTTTTAGCTAAAGTATTTATCTGGAATGCGGTCGGTGGGCGCAATGATGAAGACATCGGTGGTGCCGAATTCTTCATCCACCACAGCGCCGTCGCCGATATAGCATCCAACCCGCAAATAGCCTTTGATCAGTGGCGGCAACACGCGTATCGCCGCGCGATCACTAATCTCATCTGCGGGCATCATATTCATGGCGACGTGCCTGGACGGGATGGCTTTGACCTGCATATCGTCGGGCGCCTGGAAGTTGTGATGAAGATAGGACAAAGCCAAGGCGTGCTCTTGTGGGTCTGTCCCTTCAAGACTGGCACATCCAAACATGCAGGACACATTGTGTTCGCGCACATAGACCGCCAAGCCGCGCCATAAATACTGAATAGTCGCATTCGATCGGTAATCGGCGCGCACACAGGATCGACCAACTTCGATATATTGACCCTGGTCCCGAATGGTTGCCTCGTCGCGCCCCGCCAACAGCGCGCTGAGATCATATTCTGCTGCTGAATAGAAGCCGTTGTTTTGGTTGGCAACTTCTTCGCGCAATATGCGATAGGTGCCGACCACAGCTTCTTCTGCAGGCAGCGCGCCGTCGATCACCAATAGATGGTCGCAAATGGCGTCATATTCATCGATATCGAGACCCAATTCCGCCAGTTCTGGCGTTGTCTGGGCACCCATTTCCTCGAAAAACACTTGATAGCGGAGCCGCTGGGCGGCCTCGATTTCAGAGTCGTCCTTGGCCAGTCGAACTTCCAACCGGGCCTTTTTCTTGGCTTCTACAGAAATGGGATTACCTCTTTATATTACGCGCGGCCAACAGGGCTGCGGCATAGTACCACAGGTACTTGCGACACCGCATGCCAAAACCAGGCAAGCTTGTCAATCATCTTGGGCAGGGGTCGGGCTTTCGTCGACGCTATATCGCTGCCCCAGATACCACAGCAATGCCAGCCCCGGCAGAGCGGCAATCACCGTAAGCAAGAAGAACACCTCCCACGATACAGCTTCGGCCAAATAGCCCGACGGCGCGGCAAAAACCGTGCGCCCAATATTGGCCAGGGAACTCAGCAGCGCATACTGGGTCGCCGTGTAAGAAATATTACACAGGCTGGACATATAGGCGATGAAGGCTGCACCACCCATGCCGCCAGCCAGGTTTTCGATGCCGACTGTCAGGCCCAGAACCCACAAATCGTGGCCTGCCATGGCCAACAGCACAAACATGAAGTTCGATACCAGTTGAAAAACGCCGCAAATCCACAGGCTGGCAACAATACCCCGGGAATAGACCAAGGTACCACCGATGATGGCGCCAACGATGGTCGCAGCAATGCCAACCGCTTTGCCGACAAAGCCTATCTCGGTCTTGGAGAACCCAATTTCCATATAAAAAGGACCGGTCATCATCGAAGCCAGCGTGTCCCCAAATTTGTAAAACAAAACAAAAGCCAGAATCGCAAGCCAGCCAGGCTTGCGGAAAAATTCGACAAATGGCCCCGTCACCATGGTGTAGAGACGCTGTAAATTGGCCGACATAGCCCCTGACTTATCATCCGTAGTCGGGACTGTGGCCGCAGGCGCGCGCGATCGCGGTTCCGGGCTAAACAATACTGTCACAACGCCAACAAGCATCAGCAACGACATGGTGAAATAGGTGGTCGGCCACCCAACTTGATCGGCCAAAATCAACGAACCAGCGCCTGATGCCAACATCGCCAGCCGATAGCCGATCTGATATGCCCCCGCACCGGCCCCCTGTTGGTCGTCGGTCAAAATTTCCACTCGATAGGCATCGATGACAATGTCCTGCGAGGCCGAAAAGAAGGCAATAGCCAAGGCCGCCACCGCCGCATAGGTCAAATGCCCAGGCACGGGATCCGACAATCCGGCCAGTGCAATCGCCCCAATCAGGGCAAATTGCGTCGCCAGCATCCAGCCCCGTCGGCGTCCAAATATCCTGCAAAGGATAGGAAACCGCAGCCCGTCCATAAAAGGGGCCCAGATATATTTAAACGCATAGGGAATCGTCAGCAGCGTGAACAGACCGATCTCGCCTTTGGACGTGCCAGACTCGATCAGCCAATAGCTAAGCGTCCCAAAAGACAGCGCCAGAGGGACGCCGGCCGAAAACCCCATAAACAAAAACAGGAAGACATTGCGTTCAAAATAGACCGCGCCGGGTCCAAAAAATGCTGCCCAGCGCGGCGGGATGACCGTATCGAGGGCCGGGTTGCTCACCGGATCTGCATGCGTCGGTAGGACAATGCCTCGGCAATATGGGTGCGATTAATATCTGTGCGACCATCCAGGTCGGCAATGGTACGGGCAACCCGCAATACACGGTGATAACCGCGCGCACTCAGGCGCATGCGGTCCGTCGCGTCCTCTAGCAGCGTCTGGGCATCACCAACCGGCACAGCAATCGTCGCTAAAAGCTGGCCGTCTGCACGCGCGTTGATTCGCACTGCGGAGCCCAGTTCGGCAAATCTGTCTAGCTGGATCTGACGGGCACGCGCCACTCGGGCCACGACCACGGCTGTTGGTTCAGAATCATTGACCTGGCTTAGCTCTGACGCGCTCACTGGTGGGACCTCTACATGCAGATCGATCCGGTCATAAAGGGGGCCGGAAATTTTGGATTGATAATCAATGGCGCATTTTGGGGCCCGGGTGCAAGCCAGTTCGTGGTCACCCAGATAGCCACAACGGCAGGGATTCATGGCCGCGATCAACTGCACATCTGCGGGGTAGGTCACATGGGCATTGGCCCGGGCAATGACAGCCTCGCCACTTTCGAGCGGCTGACGCAACGAATCGAGAGCCTGGCGAGAAAATTCGGGCCGCTCGTCCAAAAACAACACGCCATTATGCGCCAGCGATACTTCGCCTGGCTTGGCCTTATGGCCCCCGCCGACAAGTGCGGGCATCGAGGCCGAATGATGCGGTGCCCTAAAGGGACGCGCCTGGATCAAGCGCCCGTCCCGCAAGGTACCTGCAACCGAGGCAATCATCGACACCTCGAGGGCCTCTTGCGCCTCCATCGGTGGCAACAGACCGGGCAATCGCGCGGCCAGCAAGCTTTTACCCGCACCCGGTGGGCCCACCAGCAACAGATTGTGGCCACCAGCCGCCGTAATCTCGAGCGCTCTTTTGGCGCTTTCCTGGCCCTTGATATCGCGCATGTCGACCAGGCTTGCCGGCTCTACGGCAATTTCGGGTTTGGGCGGTGACAATACCTGGGTGCCTTTGATGTGGTTGACGAGGGCGATCAGATGATCGGGTGCCAGCACTTCGCCACCACCGGCCCAGGCCGCCTCACCACCGCAGGCCGCCGGGCATATCAGATCCAGGCCCTCTGCATGGGCTGCGATCGCGGCGGGCAACACGCCATTGACGGCCATGATAGACCCATCGAGGCCCAACTCGCCCAAGACACAAAATTGCTGCATTTCGTCCGCTGGCAACACACCCATGGCGGACAGCATCCCCAGCGCAATGGGCAGGTCAAAGTGGCTGCCTTCCTTGGGCATGTCTGCGGGCGCCAGATTAACTGTGATGCGCCGGGCCGGCAGCGCCAGGCCAATCGCACTGAGGGCCCCGCGCACGCGTTCTTTTGATTCGGCCACCGCCTTGTCTGGCAGGCCAACGATGGTGAAGGCGGGCAATCCGGACATCACCTGAACCTGGACATCAACGGGTCGGGCCTCAACCCCAAAGAAGGAAACGGTGCGAATATGGGCGACCATGGCAATCTATTCCTATAGCGACCATCGATTGATGGTGGCGAAAATATGTTCTCTATCTGTATGAGATAAGACGTATTTAGGCAATTGCCCAATAAGCGGGGTTAAAAGAACCGCGCCAGTCGCAGTTGGATGAAGTCATCTCGCCGGAAAACATAGGCTGGGTCACCTATGGGTACTGAAAGGAAGAACCGGCCATCGAGCGTAATGCGCCATCGATCACCGATACGACGGCTGGCCTCGATGAAGAATGTCTTGGCACTTGTGTCCAGGTCAAAGATCATGCCAGCCAGAATTCTGGTTGTCGCAACATCATTGCCTTCCCACCGAATCCCAAAAAACAAGTCGCTTTCAGTAAAAGATGGTCCGCTCTGTCCGCGGCTGTCCCATAGATATTCCGATATAATGCCGATGTCGCCGTAGGTCCCAAAGGCCTGGTAGAACGTATATTCGAACCCTGCGGCAAAAGACTGATAGGTCAGGTCGTTCGTAGGATTGACGTTTATGCCTTCAAACTTGAACAACCAGGCACCGACCGTGGCCTGCATTTCCAGGCCCACTTGTTTGATGGTGTCGTAAAAAGGCCGAACCACCGGCTGCCCGGTATCGTCTAATCCAAGCACAAGTTCTGGCGTACGACTGAAACCGCTGAAATAGGACGCTGCAACGTCAAAAACACTGAACGAATGTTGATACCGTACAGCCCAGTCCGGGTGCCAATTATTGGTTCCGGACGCAAAAATAGGATTATCCGTATCAACCGGTAGGGGCGCCGTGGGCCGACCATCGACACCGGCGAAGGTGCGCTCTCTAAAGTAGGGCATGATGTAGGCCGTCAGCGTGCCATATTGGCTCCAATAAGACGCCGAAACCAGTGGTTGCCCCAATTTGTCTTCGCCGTCGATGTCTTCGACCGCGTCATCCTGGTTGATAATATCGACCAGATGGGCTGCCTCTGTAACCCCCCAGAACACCTTGTCGATCCCGACATGGAATTCCCAATTACCAAATGCACCAATCCAACTGGCCTGGCGAATGTCAAAATGAGTGCGCTTGCCATCATTGCTGTCCCACCGGAAATAGGGATTAAATGTGAATGTGTGTTTGCGACGGTCCAATAACATGATCAGGATCGGGTCGAATGAGACCGACACATTGGGATCATGCCGGCCATCCTGGTCGATGCCATTGGTAAAAAAGCGACCCTCAAGCTCGATATTACCCTCAAGCTGAAAATCAGCCTCGGCGCTTGCGCTTGACAGCGTGCCCAGCACACCAAAAGTCGCGACCAACAATGCCGTGCAAAGCCTTCTCATCGCCGTGGCGACGCCTCCCTTTCAGCCCCTGATCGTTCTAGCGTGCGCGCTTCAGGCTGTTCTGGGTGAAGTCCGCATCTGTCAGGCCAACATTGAAGGTGAAGTCGTCCCACGTCAGGTCTGTTGCCTTACCCGTCAGCTGGTTTTCCATACGCAATTTGTGGGCGCGCCAGTAATGGTCCAGATACTGGCGGAAGTCGCTGGCGACCATGACCTTCAGCAAGTCGCAGCGGCGATTGTAAAACTCGGTCCGGCGGCCACGGTGCATGTCGTCAGACCAACCAATCTGTTTCACGTAGCCAGAATTCTCATAAAGCGGATAGCGTTCCACCACATGGCAGGTCAGGCTTTCGTCATCGGGGCATGGTTCGTCGCGAAGGTAGCGATAGGAATATTTACCAAATTCCTGGCCTGAGAAATCTTCAAATGCGAATTCACTTCCCATAAAAGGGCCGGATTTGTTTTTGGATGAGATGCGCTTTACGCGCTTGATCGCCGGCATGTACATCCACTGATCATCGGCCTCCAGTATTTTGGCATAGGTCAGCATGGCCATGCCCGCGACATCGCGCGGCCGATCAAAGATGATCATGGATTTGTCACCAACATCCAAGCCTACCATTTCGAGCGTGTGCTGGCGCAAGTCGCGCTCGGCGCTTTCGCCGTGGCGGTTATAGAGGACCATATGCATTTCTGATTCTACGTCACCAAATCCCTGGTCATATTCCTCGGTCGCCAGGGCGATCGCCGTCCCTCGGGAAACAGCATCCGCCAGTGTCGCTACGTCGAGAGTTTCTTTGCATCTGTTGGCCACTTCTGTGGCGATACGCACCCCTTCTTCGACGGGCACGCCAGCCGCATTCGCGCTATTTAGTCCGGCTATCAGGCCGAACGTTGCAACAAGGGTGAAGGTCCAAAATCTTGCCAATTTCATGTTACTACTCACCTTTTTTTCTTATCAAACACCAATAACAGTGCCGGTAAAAATAGAAAATCAAATACAAGTGCCACAGCTATAATCATCGCCGTCAATAATCCCATTAAGGAGTTAATGAGGAAATCAGACAGGGTCAAGGCCATGAAGCCGGTTATCAGGACCGCTGCTGTGACCCAAAGGGCACTGCCAACATTGGCCATAGCGTATCGAATACCCTCTTCAGCACCCAGGTCCTTCTCTCGTCGGGCGCGCAAATACTTGCTGAGGAAATGCACTGTGAAGTCGACGATCAGGCCCAGAGCCGTCGCCGTGACAAAAGCCGCATAGAGGCCAATTTCACCATAAAGCATCGACCAAAATCCGAACACCACGATGGGGGGCAGAAAATTCGGCAACAGGCTGATCAACCCTATGCGAAAGCTCTTGAGCGCCAGCATCAAGACGATCGAGATCAAAATAAACGCAATGCCAGTTCCCTTGATCATGTCCAATACGTTGCGCTCTGTCAGGAAGGAAAACATGATGGGCACGCCACTGCCCTTGGACACCATGGCCGCCGGCTTGTTGTCGATCAGCCATTGTTCACCATCGGCAGAGAATTTGCGCATATAGGAACTGGCAACATCACCCAAGGTAACCGATACCCGGGTTGAAGACTTGTCGACATTGATCTGATTATTCAAATCCTGGCCTTCTGGCAGAGACATCTCATACATCAACAGATATTGCGCCGCCAGGTCGCGCTGTTCAGGCAATCTGTAGAAACTGGGATCGTCGCCATTCATGCTTTTGTTCAGCTTTTTCATGACGAAGTTGAAGTCGTTCACGTGCTGGACGCCGCCGCCCGTAGGCCCATAGGTGGGGTAGGCCATGATCCAGTCTTCAAAATCTTGCAGATTCTGCAGATAGCTGGGCTCTGCAATGCCGCCGCTTTCACCAGAGCCCAGAGAAAACTCGACTATGTAAATGCCGGTCAGGTTTTCGGTAGCAAAGTCTGAGGCGTTGCGGAAGTCCATATTGGTCGAGAAAAACTCGACAAATTTATCGTTCACAATGATCTGTGGCAAAAAGGCGATCGAAACCGCCAACAAGCCAATGGTCCCGACGATGATTTTTCGGCTATGGCCGATAACAAATTCAACGATACGGGTCAGAACAGCTTCGTCTTTGTGCGCTGTGTCGTGTGCCTTGACCGGCAGAAAGTCTATCAGGATTGGCAAAAGGACGACCGAATAGAAATAGGCTGCTATCGTCCCAATGGCCGAAATTGTGCCCAAATGCTGAATGGGCGGCGCGTCGGCAAAATTCAGGCTAAGGAACCCGATGGCCGTCGTCAGGCTGGTGAGGAACACCGGCTGCATGTTCAACCGCATGCTTTCCGCCATGGCATCCCTTTTTGACATGCCCAGGCGCATTTGCTTGAACAGGGTGATCAACAGATGGATCGAATCCGCCACTGCCACCGTCAGGATAATAACAAAACAATTTGAGGTCGGCGCGCTGATAAACAGCCCCATCCAGCCCGCCCCGCCATAACCGACGGCGGCCGACAGCAACACCACAATGAGGGTGGCCAGCGCTGCCCAGGCCGATCGCAGAAACCATAAGATGGTGACAACCAGCAGCAACAGCATCAAAGGGAACAGGGTCGTAAAATCGTTGAACGCGACTTCTGAAAACGAGTTATTGAGCATGATCGTGCCGGTCAACTCAATACGAAGATCTGGGTACTTCTCGCGTGCCCTGGCCTGAATTTCCCGCGCCGAGACCGCTATTTCATTGGCGATCGTGCCCGTGGTATCGGGTAGTTGGAAGGTGACCGCAACCGCCGTTGTGCGCTCATCCAAAGCAATTGCTTTACCCGCCAGGAAGGGTTCGTTCAGGGCGACGTCGCGCAAATAGGCAATGTCCTCATCGCTCATTTCCTGCGGATATTGAGCAATGGCCTCGACTGTCAGATCGTCTCCCTCGGCCCGAGTGTGCTGATAGGTTGAAAGTGAATCCACCCGCAGAGCAAGGGGCATATACCAGGATTCCTCGGACAGCCATGCAACGGCAACCAGCACATCGCGGTTGAATACCGTGCCCTCATGGGGCTGGATGACAAACAGGATGTTATCGGCTTTGGTATATTTCCGCTCCAAGGCGTCATGCGCCTGTAGTTGAGGATTGTCATCCCCAAAAAAGATGCGGTAGTCTCCCTTGAAGGTCAGGTAGGTGGCGCCATACAGCGCCAGCGCCGTTACTGCAATGACCCCCAACAAAACAAGCCAACGAAACCGAAAAAGGCTATGAACATAATTACTTACCCAATTACTCATCTGTTCCCTCGTTTTGCTGGTTTATTTTGCAATGGACCTTTTTAGCGCCATACCTGTTTAGCGTCGGGCCTCGATAGCATCCCAGATTTGGCCAGACAGGTTGACGCCGTCATAACGGTCTATCTCCTGAATGCCGGTGGGTGACGTCACGTTAATCTCTGTCAGATAGTCACCAATGACATCAATGCCGACGAATATCAGCCCGCGTTCCGACAACATGGGGCCAATGACCTCGCATATTTCATGATCGCGGGTCGTCATGCCTGACTTTTCAGCGACGCCACCAACATGCATGTTGGACCGCGTTTCACCCTCGGCGGGTATCCGATTAATCACGCCCGCCGCTTTGCCATCGACCAGGATGATGCGTTTATCGCCCTGACGAACCTCGGGCAGATAGCGCTGGACAATGATCGGCTCGCGGTAAAATTGCTCGAACATCTCGAACAGTGCATTCAAATTCTCATCGCCTTGTCGAACACGGAACACACCAGCGCCACCATTGCCGTAAAGCGGCTTCATGATGATGTCTTTGTATTCGGCCCGAAACGCGACGATGTCGTCTTTGTTGGCGGTGATCAGCGTTTCTGGCATCAGGTCGGGAAATTCGGTGACCAATATCTTTTCGGGCGCATTGCGCACCTGGGCCGGGTCGTTCACCACCAGGGTTTTCGGGTGGATGCGCTCCAGCAAATGGGTCGTGGTGATATAGCCCATATCAAAAGGCGGGTCCTGGCGCAGCAGCACCACATCCATGGTCGACAGGTCAATCTGGCGTTCCTCGCCCAGGGTCACATGATTGCCCAGTTCACGCCGGACAGTCATATCCTGGCCACGGGCGACCACCACATTATCGCGCAGGGAAAGGTTCCTGGGTAAATAGAAGAACAGTGAATGCCCGCGCGACTGCGCTTCCAGCGCCAGCGCAAAAGTACTGTCGCCATCTATATCAACTGTTTGGATTGGGTCCATTTGGATCGCAACGGACAATGTCACTTGGTCTTTCTCCTCCGGGTCTGGACCCCTGCGCACGGGGTCAGACGTTAGTCCAACCCCAAGCAGCCTGAATATGCGCGGGCCAGCGCCAGGGGGCAACGGCCATTACATCAAAGCGTGCGTGCAAATTCGCACACTCTGGATGCATGGCCAGATATGCACCTACTGCTTTTTCAATGCGTTGACGCTGTTTTAGGGACACCGCCTCAAATGCGGCATCTTCTGTATCACGGGTTTTCACCTCGACAAAGGCCAGAACCTTGCCCCGACGCGCAATGATGTCGACCTCGCCCACCGGTACGCGCCAGTTGCGGTCCAAAATCCGATATCCCTGCAACCGCAGTATCAGCGCACACAGGGCCTCGGCCCTGAGACCGCGCTTTCGCGCCAGTTGCCGGGATCGGGTATTCGTCATTTAGGATCAGTAGAATTGGCGGGATCAGCAGATTTGGTCAATTTGAGGGCCCGGGCATAAATATCCCGCTTGGGTTGACCCGTCAGGGCCGCCACGGCCGATGATGCTGCTTTGACACCCACATCATCCAAAATAGCCCTCAAGGCCGCATCAACAGACGCGTTGGACACCTCTTCGACAGGGGGTGGACCTAGCAAAACCACTACTTCCCCTTTGGGTGGCCCGGCCCTTTGGTAATGGTCGCAAACCTCTTGAATATCGCCACGCACAAATTCTTCAAATCGTTTGGTCAGTTCGCGGGCCACGACGACCTCGCGGCCGGGCAGGTTTGCCGCCATGTCTTTGATGGATGCCGGCAAGCGCCGAGCCGATTCGTAAATAACCAGTGTCGCGTCCTCGCCAATCAGGGCTCGCAAGGCTTTTTGCCTGGCCACCTGCTTTTCCGGCAGAAAGCCGACAAACAGAAAGCGATCGGTCGGCACCCCAGCCGCCGACAAGGCAGCCAGGGTGGCCGAAGCGCCCGGTACCGGAATAATTCGATGGCCAGCGGCTGCGGCTTCACGCACCAATTTGTACCCGGGGTCCGAAATCAGGGGCGTCCCCGCATCACTGACCAGCGCGACTTTCTCGCCGGCGTCCAACGCGCCAAGCAATCGGGGACGCACGGCAGCGGCATTGTGTTCGTGATGGGCAACCATTGGTGTGTTGATGCCATAGCGCGTCAACAGACGGCTGGTAATGCGGGTATCTTCACAGGCGATCAGGTCGACCCCGTTCAGCACATCAAGCGCCCGCAGAGTCACATCGCGCAAATTGCCAATGGGCGTCGCGACGACAAACAGGCCGTTCGCCAGATTGACTTGTGGATCAGGAACTTCCATGTTTTAAGCGTCTCCAAATTAACCCGATGGCATGCCCGCCATCCTATGTGCTGAGCCAGTTTACGAATGTTCGCAGACCACGCCCGACCGGTCCACTTCTGCCTGTTTTTTTTGATGGCAGCAACGATGCTGTTGGCCTCGTGCGCAGGTGGCTTTGGTAGCCGGCAGGCCAGCGTCCCAACCCCAGCCCCTGCACCAAAACCCATCTTGGTCAGACCGTCGGCACTGGTCCCTCTGGTCCCACCCCCGTTCGAGACAAAATCTGTCGGCGCGGGTGAAGCCCGTGTTGCCTTGTTGATCCCCCTGAGCGGCCGCTTTGCAGAGTTGGGAAGATCATTGCTGAACGCCGCCCAGATTGGGCTGTTTGATACCCATGTCGACCGACTGACACTTTTGCCAATCGATACAAAAGGCACGCCCGAGGGGGCAGCGGCGGCCATGGAACAAGCCATTACCAGTGGTGCGCATCTGGTGCTGGGGCCGGTCTTCTCGGCATCCATTCAGGCCATCAAGGCGCGTGCGCAAACCAATGGCATCCCGATCATCGGGTTTTCCACAGATCGGTCGGTGGCCGGGCAGGGCGTCTACATTATGGGCTTTACCCCCGAACAACAGATCGACGATGTCGTCGGCCATGCGATTTCGATGGGCAAAACCCGCTTTGCGGCATTCTTGCCCCAGACAACAGCGGGCAATCGCATGTTGGATGCCTACCGGGCGGCCATCACCAAAAGAAGGGCAGAACTTGTTCAGGTAGAGTTTTATGCCGAAGGCGATGACTCGCCTATCGATTCCGTCAAACGCCTGGCAAATTATGACAAGCGCCGAACCGCCCTGCTTGAAGAGGTCAAGTTTTTGCGCAGCTTTGGCGCTGATGACGATCTGGCCCGGGAAATGCGGGGGCGCCTCAACAAAACAGAGGTACTTGGCAACCTATCCTATGACGCGGTCTTGATGATTGCTGGTGGTCGTATGATCCGCAGTATCGCACCCTTGCTGCCCTATTATGAAATCGACCCCAAAATCGTGCAATTTTTGGGCACCGGTGTATGGGATGACCCCGGCCTGCACCTGGAACCCGCCCTGTATGGGGCGTTGTTTGCAGGACCCGTGCCCCAGGCAGCGGCCAGTTTTTCTGAACGATACAACACGATTTATGGCAACACTCCGCCACGCATTGCCAGCCTGGCCTATGACGCCACGGCACTGGCCGCAACCCTGTTGCGCCTGGATGTCTATCAACCATTTGGGCCCGATGCCCTGACCAATCCGCGCGGTTTTTCCGGCATTGATGGTGTCTTTAAATTTGGCGATGATGGGACGGCACAACGAAGACTGGCCATTATCGAGATCAGGCCAGAAGGCATGCGGGTCGTCGGCGGTGATATCCCACCGCCCCTGGCTACGCCATTGTCGCCAAACCCCGAGGACGACATTGGTATAGATTTGGAGTTCGTCCCAGACGACCGATACGACTTTGGAATTGAAGAGGAAATCGACGAATACGACTTCCTGGAATTTGAAGATGAACCGCTGATCGATGCGCTGCCCGGCGACAATTCTATGCCAGCAGTGCCGCCGTCAGAGAGTTCAACACCACAGTTCCCGTTGGACTAGCTTGAATCCTATCTGCGGATAGGACCAGCATTCCTTCTGATACCAACGCCTCGCAGGCGTCTAAATCGATCACATTCTGCCAGGGTTGCCCGGCAATTTTGGTCAATCGGGCCAGGTCGACGCCTTCCGTCAGGCGCAGGCCCATCATCAACATTTCCTCGGCGCAGACTTGGTGGTCCAGGACCGTATCTTCGACCGATCCATGACCATTACGCGTCACAGCGTCGATCCATGATTCCGGCTTGTGACGCTGGGCTGTGGCTATTTTTTGGCCGTCACGCGTGATGCGCCCGTGGGCGCCGGGACCAACACCTACATAGTCGCCATAGCGCCAATAAACCAGATTATGGCGACATTCTTCACCCGGCCGCGCGTGGTTGGAAATCTCGTATGCGGGCAGGCCGGCCGCCCGTGTCAGATCTTGTGTGGCCATATACATATCGGCGCCCAGATCATCTGACGGCATGGTCAGTCGGCCCTGGCGAAACGCCGTATGAAACGCTGTGCCTTCTTCGATGGTCAGCTGGTAAACCGACAGATGCCCGGCTGTCAGGTCGATGGCGCGGTTCAGCTCTTTGGTCCATTGATCAATTGTCTGGTCAGGACGACCATAGATCAGGTCGAACGAAATTCGCGGAAAATGCTGCCGCGCGACCTCAAATGCCGCAAGCGCCTCACTTGCCGAGTGCTCGCGCCCCAAAAACTGTAACGCCCTATCATCCAGGGATTGCACGCCCATGGACAACCGGTTCACCCCGGCAAAGGCAAACCCGGCAAATTTTTTGGCCTCGACGCTGGTGGGGTTTGCCTCCAACGTGATCTCGGTATCAGAACCAACTGACCAGTGCTTGCCAACGGCGTCAATCACCGCGCCAACGCTGGCTGGTGACATCAGGGAAGGCGTGCCGCCGCCAAAAAAGATGCTGTCGACAGATCGCGAACCTGTTTGGGCGGCAAAGTAGGACAATTCAGCCAGCAGCGCGTCGCGCCAGCCGCTTTCGTCGATTTGTTCGCGCACATGGGAGTTGAAGTCGCAATAGGGGCACTTCGCCAGACAAAAAGGCCAGTGCACATAAATGCCAAAGCCGCCCCCATCCAAGGAGCCGGCCTGGCTTTTTACATTAGAAACAGGCATCGACCAATTGCCTGAAAGCGTCCGCCCGGTGGCTAATGGCATGTTTTGCGTCCGGGTCCATTTGTCCAAAGGTCAACGTGGCGCCTGCAGGCAAAAAGATCGGATCATAGCCAAACCCCTGATCGCCCTGCCCAGGCCATACCAACGTGCCGTCGACCCGCCCTTCGAAAATTTCTTCATGGCCATCCGGCCAGGCCAGGCAGAGGGCACACACGAAATAGGCTCGGCGATCATTATTGCCCGTCGCCTGCACAGCCTCTTCGACCTTTTGCATGGCCAGGTTAAAGTCACGGTCTGGGCCGCCCCATCGGGCCGAATAGATGCCGGGGTCTCCGTTCAGGGCAACGACTGCCAGGCCAGAATCATCGGCCAGCGCGGGCAGCCCTGACGCCTGGGCCGAGGCACGGGCCTTTAACGAGGCGTTGGCGACGAAGGTTGTGCCGGTTTCCTCGGGCTCTTCGATATCCAAATCGCCCGCTGAGACGACATCTGTGTCAAAGGGTCGCAGCAGATCGCCAATTTCCCGAACCTTACCCGCGTTGTGGCTGGCGATAACAAGTTTGGGTTCGGTAAATTGACGGGCCATGGCTAGGCGCTATGGATGGCCTGGCGCTGCAGATCAGCCAGTTCGCCAATCCCTTTTTGCGCCAGGACCAATAGTTGATTGAACGAATCTTGTGAAAACAGCGATTGTTCTGCAGTTGCCTGGATTTCGCAGATCTGGCCATTGCCCGTCAGCACAAAATTGGCGTCTGCATCGGCGTTGCTGTCTTCGGCATAATCGAGGTCCAGCACAGGCGTGCCCTTATAAATACCGCACGAAATCGCGGCGACCTGGTCCACCAGGGGGATCTCGTCGATCAGACCATCGGCCTGCATTTTTTTGAAACACAGATGCAGCGCCACATAGGCACCGGTAATCGACGCTGTCCGCGTACCACCATCAGCCTGGATCACATCACAATCGAGCGTGATCTGGCGTTCGCCCATTTTTCCCAGATCGGTCACTGCGCGCAGGCTACGGCCGATAAGGCGCTGAATTTCCTGAGTACGGCCAGATTGTTTGCCACGAGCGGCCTCGCGGCTTGACCGGCTGTGGGTCGCGCGCGGCAGCATGCCGTATTCCGCCGTGACCCAACCTTTGCCGCTGTTGCGCAGAAATGGCGGCACCCGGTCTTCAAGGCTGGCATTGCACAATACATGCGTGTCGCCAAACTTGATCATGCAGGAACCCTCGGCATGTTTGGTGTAGCCGGTTTCGAGTGTTACATTGCGCATCATGTCGACGGCGCGTCCGGAAGGTCGCATCTGTTGCCCTTTCTGGTCAGACCCTTGATCTGACGTTTTCATATCCTATTTGGGGCCTTCTATCCTGACAGCCCCAACCCGTCCAGACCTAGATTGACGGCTTTTACCCAACACCCTAGTTTTAGGCGACAAAGGACGCCCCAGATGATCGAAGAGTTTGACCAACGCACCCGCGAAGTGTTTCGCCATATCGTCGAGAATTATCTCGAGACGGGCGAACCTGTGGGGTCGCGCACTTTGTCGAAAACGCTCGATCTGAACATCTCGCCGGCCAGCATTCGCAACGTCATGGCCGATCTGGAAGACACGGGCCTATTGTATTCGCCCCATACGTCGGCCGGGCGGCTGCCCACTGACATTGGCCTGCGCATGTTTGTCGATGGCTTGCTGGAGCTGGGCAATTTGACCGAGACTGAACGGCAGGAAATCAAAAGCCAGTGCGTGGCCAATGGCAACAATTTCGAGAATGTGCTGGAACAGGCCGGGACCATGCTGTCGGGGTTGTCTCATGGGGCCGGTGTTGTGCTGGCGCCCAAGACCAATTCTAAATTACGGCATGTAGAATTTGTTGGCCTGTCCCCAGGCCGGGCTTTGTTGGTGCTGGTGACCGAAGACGGTCATGTCGAAAACCGAATTGTTGCCGTGCCACTTGATATGATGCCGTCGACATTGGTACGGGCCAGTAATTATCTGAACACCCGCCTGATGGGCCGCACGCTGGAAGAAGCCCAGGCCGATATCAGCCGTGAACTGGCCCTGCACGAGGCCGAACTGGACCAGTTAACCACCAAAGTGGTCGAAGACGGCCTGGCCCAGTGGTCCAACGAGCAAGAGGGTGACCAATTGTTGATTGTCCGGGGTCAAAGCAACCTTTTGGACAATCTGGAAGCCGCAGAAGACCTCGAGCGCATACAAAATTTGATAAAGGACCTTGAAAACAAGCGCGACTTCGTCCATTTGCTCGACCTGGCACACGATGCCGAGGGTGTTCGCATCTTCATCGGGTCGGAAAACAAGCTGTTTTCCATGTCCGGATCATCTTTGATTCTGGCACCCTATATGAATGCAAAACAATCGGTCATCGGTGTCGTTGGTGTGATCGGGCCAACCCGCATGAACTATGCGCGGGTAGTACCAATGGTTGATTACACCGCCAAGGTAATAGGACGATTGCTAGGATAACGGCACATTATGAGTGACAACGAAAACAAAAAACCAGAAGACGAGGCCACCCCAGAGGATAAGGCCACTCCAAAGGATAAGGCCACCCCAGAGGATAAAGCTGGGGCCGAAGACGCCACGGTCAATGCTGAGCAGGCCTCTGAAGAGGCCACCCCAGAGGATAAAGCTGGGGCCGAAGACGCCACGGTCAATGCTGAGCCGGCCTCTGAAGAGGGCGCCCCAGATGCGGGTGCGGACGCGGAGGATACAGACGCCGAGCCCACTATCGAAGAAATGCTGATCAAAGCCTATGAAGAGCTGGCCGATCTGAAGGACAAACTTTTACGCGCCATGGCCGAGACCGAAAATATTCGCCGCCGGTCTATCCGCGATAAAGAAGACGCCGCTAAATATGGCATCACCACTTTTGCCCGCGACATGGTGCCGGTTGCCGATAATCTGGGTCGCGCCGTCGATACCCTGCCAGAAAACGCCCGCGAGGACGAAAACTTCAAAAGCTTCATCGAGGGCGTCGAGCTGACAGGCAAAGACCTGGCCATCGCGTTTGAAAAGCACGGCATCAAAGAAATTCGACCTGATGGCGGCAAGTTCGACCACAATTTGCACCAGGCCATGTTTGAGGTCGAAGATGCTGATAAAGCTCCGGGAACCGTGCTGCAGGTCATGCAAATTGGCTACACGATTGGTGATCGCCTGTTACGGCCTGCAATGGTTGGTGTGTCAAAAGCCCCGGCCAAACCAGCTGAGCCAGAGCCAGATGAAAACGAGGACAAAGACGAAGCCTAGTCAGGTAAACGGTCGTCGGGCGCCAGCTCAAACCCGGCAAAGTCAAACCCCGGGGCAACTATACAGCCCGCCAACGTCCATTCTCCCAATGTTTCGGCACTTTGCCACGCATGGGGTGGGACAATAATCTGCGGCTGTTCGCCCGCGGCCAGGCCTAAGCCCAAAACATGATCACTCTGTGGTCCGCCTGCAGAAATTGACAGCCGCAACGGCGCACCGTCATGGAAGTGCCAGATTTCGGTCGCGTCGACGCGATGCCAGGCCGACCGTTGTCCCGCCTGCAGCAAATAGTAGAGGCTGGTGACAGGCGACCGTTCATCCACGAGGCCTTCGGCTCGATAGATCTCACGATAGAAGCCGCCTTCAGGGTGAGGCTGCAGCTCTAGACGGTCGATAATGTCTTGGGGGTTAGTGACCATGATGGCCCCTGTTATCTGGGGCATTCATATTTTCAGAGACAATAGCCTGTACGTCCATAGGGCTGGCATTTTCAAACGTCAGGGTCACCAGCACTTGCATCCCAGGCTTTAGCAATTGTGGCAGGCCAAACACCATGATGTGCTTCCCCCCTGGCTGGAACTGCTCAATACCACCCGCGGCGACCACCAGATCGTCCAGCTGCACCATCCGCACGATGCCGTCGGTGTGCACACTATCGTGCATTTCCGCCCTCTCGGCCCCATTTACACTGACTTGCAGCAGCCGGACATCCTTATTGGTCGCATTTTCGATGGTCAGATAGACGCCGCTCGGCTGACCCGGCACCAATGTCTGGCGGGCCCAGACCTGGCTGATCTGCACTGTGTTGGCTTTTTTCACCAGGAAAGAATCGGTTGAATCAGCTTTTTCTGGTGTTTCAGCGCCACAAGAAGCCAGAAAAGCCGCCAGAAAAGCAAACAGCAAAATTACTGAAATATTCCTAACCCACCGGTGAATTCCCATGAAACGCCTCTAATTTCGCCCAAAATGCGGTTTTTTGGTCAGATTCTTCGTATCAGCGAAAATAAATCAGCGCTATTGACGTTTTTTTGACCTCTGCCGGTTGAACGGCCCTGCCTGCTTCACTATATAAGCCGGGCTGAAATGACAATGGTTCCGTCGAAAAAGCTGGGGTACCGTCAAAAAGGCGGGATCCTTTGCTTAGGTGGGAGCCCTCTCCCAAAGAGACGCCAGGGCATGATGTGACTGGTACAAAGGGCTTGCCAAACAGAAGAGGTAAAAATGGGTAAAGTTATTGGTATTGATCTGGGAACAACAAATTCCTGCGTGGCTGTCATGGACGGCAGTGACCCAAAGATCATCGAAAATTCTGAAGGCGGTCGCACAACCCCTTCCATGGTCGCTTTCGCCGATGGTAATGAGCGCCTCGTAGGCCAGGCGGCAAAGCGCCAGGCTGTCACCAATCCCGAAAACACCCTGTTTGCCATCAAGCGGCTGATCGGCCGGTCTTTTGATGACCCTGCCACCCGCAAAGATATGGACATGGTGCCTTATGCCATTATCGAGGCTGACAATGGCGACGCCTGGGTCACCGCCCGCGGCGAAAAATATTCCCCCAGCCAGGTCAGTGCCTTCATCCTGCAAAAGCTGAAAGAAGACGCTGAGAAATATTTGGGTGAAGAGATCACTCAGGCTGTTGTCACCGTTCCTGCATACTTCAACGACGCGCAGCGCCAGGCCACGAAAGATGCCGGTAAAATTGCCGGCCTTGAAGTGTTGCGCATCATCAACGAACCAACAGCGGCCGCTTTGGCCTATGGCCTTGACAAAAAGTCGGGCCAGACGATCGCCGTTTATGACCTTGGTGGCGGCACATTCGACGTGTCCATCCTTGAAATTGGCGACGGTGTGTTTGAAGTAAAATCGACCAATGGCGATACGTTCCTTGGCGGTGAAGACTTTGACATGCTCCTGTTGGAATATCTTTCTGAAGAATTCAAAAAAGAAAACGGCATCGACCTGCGCGGTGACAAAATGGCCCTGCAGCGCCTGAAGGAAGCCGCTGAAAAGGCCAAGATTGAACTGTCCAGCGCAACACAGACCGAAATAAACCTACCCTTCATCACTGCTGATGCATCAGGCCCCAAGCATCTGACCATGAAGCTGACCCGCGCCAAGCTGGAAGCCCTGGTTGCAGACCTGATCGACAAGACCATCGCGCCCTGCAAGGCGGCCCTCAAGGATGCCGGCCTCACAGCTGGTGAAATTGATGAAGTGGTCCTGGTTGGCGGCATGACCCGCATGCCCCGGATCCAGGAAGTTGTTGAACAGTTCTTTGGTCGCGAGCCTCACCAGGGCGTGAACCCTGATGAAGTGGTGGCCATGGGTGCGGCCATTCAGGCCGGTGTGTTGCAGGGCGACGTCAAAGACGTGCTGCTGCTCGACGTCACGCCTCTGTCGCTGGGTATTGAAACCCTGGGCGGTGTGTTCACGCGCCTGATTGAACGCAACACCACCATCCCCACCAAGAAAAGCCAGGTTTTTTCAACGGCTGAGGACAATCAGTCTGCTGTGACCATCCGCGTCCATCAGGGTGAACGCGAAATGGCTGCTGACAACAAGCTGCTGGGGCAGTTTGATCTGATCGGTATCCCCACCGCCCCGCGCGGCCTGCCACAGATCGAAGTCGCCTTTGATATCGACGCCAACGGCATCGTCCATGTGACGGCCAAGGATAAAGGCACCGGCAAAGAACAGCAGATCCGCATTCAGGCATCTGGTGGTCTTACCGATGACGATATTGAGCGCATGGTCAAGGAAGCCGAAGAAAACGCCACCGAAGACAAGGCCAAGCGTGAAGCTGTCGACACCCGCAACCAGGCAGACTCGATCATCCATTCGACCGAGAAAAGCCTGTCAGAACACGGCGACAAAATCGAAGACAATGAAAAGCAGGCGATTGAAACAGCCGTTACAGAGCTGAAGACGGCGCTGGAAGGCGATGACATTGACGACATCAATACCAAGACCGAAGCGTTGGGCCAAGCGTCCATGAAGCTGGGTGAAGCCATTTATTCGGCTGAACAAGCAGCACAAGCCGAAGCGGGACCAACAGCTGAAGATATGGCTGCCGAAGAAGCCGGTGCAGGTGCAGGTGCAGGCGCTGATGACGTTGTCGACGCCGATTTTGAAGAAGTCGACGACGACAAGAAAGACGCGACCTCCTAAGCATGGTAACAGGGCACCTTGATGGTGCCCTGCTATGCAAAATGGAGCCAGACGCGCCAGCCGGACGGGATTGATGGCCAAAACTGACTTTTATGAACTCCTCGGGGTATCCAAGGACGCACCTGGCCCCGACATCAAGAAGGCGTATCGCAAGCTGGCGATGCAGTATCATCCCGACCGCAATCCGGACGATGCGGCGGCTGAGGTAAAGTTCAAAGAAATCAACGAAGCCTATGACGCCCTGAAGGACGACCAAAAACGGGCGGCCTATGACCGCTTTGGCCATGCGGCCTTTGACGGTTCCATGGGCCAGGGTGGTCCCGGCGCAGCCGGTGGCGGCTTTGACTTTGGTGGATCCTTCGGCGACATCTTCGAAGATCTATTTGGCGATCGTCGCGGTGGCGGCCGCGGTCGTGGTGGCGCCGGTGGGCCCCAAAGGGGCTCTGACCTGCGATATAATTACGACGTATCGCTGGAAGACGCCTTCTCGGGCAAAAAAGCCGAGATCAAAATTAATACAGCCGTGAAATGCGCCCCCTGTGGCGGGTCTGGTGCGACCCCTGGCAGCTCGCCCACCACCTGTGTGACCTGTCAGGGCATGGGCAAAGTCCGCCAACAGCAGGGCTTCTTTACCGTCGAACGGGCCTGCCCCGCCTGTCATGGCGCTGGCCAAACCATCTCTGACCCTTGCACCACCTGTCACGGAGCAGGCCGCGTGCAAAAAGACAAAACCTTGTCCGTTTCCATCCCCGCTGGCGTTGAAGAAGGCACCCGCATCCGCCTGTCCGGCGAAGGCGAAGACGGCGAGCGCGGTGGACCGGCAGGTGATCTATATATGTTTATATCTGTCCGCGATCATGAACTGTTCGAACGCGACGGTAACGACGTCTATTGCAATGTACCCTTGGCCATGGCGACCGCTGCCCTTGGCGGGCCTATCGAAGTCCTGACTGTTGAGGGCACCAAAGCACGTATCACGATCCCCGCAGGCACCCAGTCCGGCCGTCACTTCCGCTTGCGGGGCAAGGGCATGCCCCGCCTGCAGCGATCAGGCCGCGGTGATATGTTTGTGTTGATTTCGGTCGAAACACCGGTCGACCTGACCAAGGAACAGAAAAAACTGTTGCAACAATTTGTCGATGCTGACAAGGGCAGCAGCCCCAAGGCAGACAATTTCAGCGATCGCATCAACGAACGTTGGAACGAAACCACAGACTAAGGCCAGGACCCTTGGTAAAGCGTCTCTATGGAGTCGCTCCAGCCCCAAGCCTGTGTTAGATTTCAGTTGTTTAGAAGACAATGGAGCAAGTGGTGACAGACCTATCGATTGGCATTGTTGGCTGCGGTGGCCGGATGGGCCGGACGTTGTTGCGTCAGGTCACGCAGACTGACGGCTGTACCCTGGCTGGTGGCACAGAGATCGATGGCCATCACGCGATCGGTATCGATCTGGGCCTACTTGCCGGGTTGGAAGAGCCCTTGAACCTGGTCGCTTCGGCGGATCGCCAATCTTTGTTTGAGACCAGTGACGTCATCATCGACTTCACGGTCCCCGACACAACTGCCTTGCTGGCAGCCCTGGCGGCCGAGACCAAAACCGCACACATTGTTGGCACGACAGGCCTTGATGAAGACCAAATGAGAGTGGTCACGGACGCAGCCCGCCGAACAGTGGTTGTGCAGGCCCCCAATTTCAGCATCGGTGTCAATTTGTTGGCGGCCCTAACCCGCCAAGTCGCCCAGGTCCTGGACCCACAATTTGATATCGAAATCCTCGAGATCCACCACCGCCACAAAGTCGACGCACCATCCGGGACCGCCCTGGCCCTGGGCCATGCCGCTGCAGAAGGCCGTGGTGTTTCCCTGGATAACGTTGCTGATCGGGCTCGCGATGGCGTCACCGGTGCCCGCAAGGTCGGTAATATTGGTTTTGCCAGTCTGCGCGGCGGGAATGTCGTCGGCGACCACACCGTCATCTTTGCCGCCGATGATGAACGCATTGAGCTGACCCACAGGGCCGGTGACCGCACCATCTTTGCCCGTGGTGCCGTCCATGCCGCCTTGTGGACCCAAGGCAAAGCCCCCGGCTATTACACCATGACCGATGTGCTGGGCTTTTAGCCGCATTCATCGATGAAAAAAGCTGATATCCATGACATGTTTTCTCGACTGCGTGACGGTGACCCCGAACCGGTCGGCGAGCTGAACTACAAGAACCCTTATACGCTGTTGGTGGCAGTTGCGCTTTCGGCCCAGGCCACCGATGTCGGGGTCAACAAGGCCACCGGGCCGTTGTTTGCGGTTGCCGATACGCCAGAAAAGATGGTCGCGCTGGGTGAAGATACGATCCGTGATTATGTAAAGACCATCGGCCTGTTCAACACCAAGGCCAAGAATGTTTATCGGCTGAGCCAAATTCTGATCGATGAATATGGCAGCGAAGTGCCCGAAGACGCCGACGAGCTGTTCAAACTACCTGGTGTTGGCCAGAAAACAGCCGCTGTAGTGATGAATATTGCCTTTGGGCATCCCAGAATTGCAGTGGACACCCATATATTCCGGCTATCGAACCGCACCGGGCTTTCCCATGCCAAAACCGCCGACGCGATGATGAAGCGGCTCGAAAAAATTGTCCCTGAAGAGTTTCTGCAACACGCCCATCACTGGCTGATTTTGCACGGACGCTATATCTGCAAAGCCCGCAAGCCAGAGTGCCACAAATGCATGATCTATGATTTGTGCAACTTCAAAAAGAAGACCGCAGAGGACCCAGAGATTTGGTCAGGCCGTTAGAATTTCCAATAAATGGCTGTTTGGGTCGGCAAAATAGAGGCCCCGCCCGCCGTTTCTATGATTGATTTCCATATTGTCCGGCGTGAAGGGTTCTGAGCCATAGGCCAGGTCTTCTTCTTTGATGCGGCTAAAGATTTCGTCGAATTCTGCCTCGGACACTTTGAAGGCATAATGGTGGGGGGCGAACATTTTCGCATTGTCGAAATCAAACGTCAGGCTGTCATTGATCTCGACGGCGACAAAGTGCCCGGTTGAGCCAACATAGTTTAACCCCAATATGCGCGCATAGAACTTCGCATTGGCGTCCTTGTCGCGCGGAACCCCGTCCGGGCTGGCTTCTTCGTGGCAGGGGACAATTGTGTGGTTCAGCTTTATGGGCATCGACCCCTCCTTCCTAGAGGAGCCGTTAGTATAACGCCTCTAACGGCGAGAGTCTGGGCCAGAATCAGAAGCCGGACCGGGCATTAGCCCCCGTGACACCAGGCAGATCGGGACATTGTCTGGATTCATGACCGCTTCAACATCCCCTCGCATCGACGCCTCGGCGTATTTTACAACCGCCTCGCCACCGATAGTCGGCGCATAGAGATAGAGCTGTAGAACACACAGATCATCGGCATATTGCCAGGTATAGGCAGGGTGTTCCGGCCAGATCAGGCTGGGATCTCCCAATGTCGCCTTCAATTCAGTCGCTGTCTTACCCATGAGGGAAAGGTCGGCTTCCTGGGCCAAAGATGGTGTCGTGAAGATCAGCAATATAGCCAGGATTATAGGTCGCATCAGGTCTGTGCCCCCGGTTTAAATCCTTTGAACAAATGGACCATCAGGCCCGTGGCCAACAAAGGTGTTGTGAGGTTGAGGATCGGGATGCTGAACAGGAAAGCAATCAGGCACCCCCCGACAAATAGCCGCCCACCATGCTTGCGACGCAACGCCTTGTGCTGGTCGGCATCGCCATGGCGCAGCGCGATCATCTCGAAATATTCTTTATTCAACAAATATCCATTGATCAGATAGTAAAGCCCGAAGCTGAGAAGGGGGAAGAACAGGAAAGCAATATAGAAAGGCAGGGCAATCAAGTTAAACAACAACATCCGGCCGGCAAGTTTACCGGCAGAGGACATGCTTTGGGCAATACCAACGGGCACGCCCGGCGGATCATTGGGATAGTGCCGCTGTTCCACCGCGTCGGCAATCTGGTCAAGAAACAGGCCCATCACCAAACTCGCCAGCGCCGGAAACAAGAACAATATGGCGAACGCCACGCCAAAGGACGACAATTGTTCGATAATCCAGTTGATCCAGCCGATTTCAGTCTTGGGGACAAGGCCCGCAAGCTCTACGCCCGCCCAGATGCATAGGCCCAGCAAAATCAGGCTGATGATCATCGCGCGCACCAGGATTCGCCAAAAACTGGCTTCTGAAAATTGGTTCAGTGTCTTGAAGATCGCTGAAAACATAAATCTATTGAACCTGTTTGTCCGATGGGGCGCAATGGAAACCTGATAACAAAAAGCCTCTTTCATATAGGGAGAATATGATCGGTATCAATGTGCTGTGTCGGTGGATAATCCACCTATATGCTGTATGGTGCGGAAAATTAAGGAGCCCCTATGTCCCTGCTCGACGTTGTCGGTATCGGTAATGCCATCGTTGATGTGCTAAGCCACACAGAAGACCAGTTTCTGGAAGATCATGGCCTGGTTAAGGGGTCCATGCAGCTGATCGATACGGACCAGGCCAATGCCTTATATGCCGGGATGACCGCCTCGACTGAAATTTCGGGCGGATCGGCGGCCAACACTATTGCCGGGGTTGCGGCCCTGGGGGGTAAGGCGGCCTATATTGGCAAAGTGGCCGACGACACCCTGGGGGATATATTCGCCGAGGACCTGCGCGCCACCAATGTGGTCTATCGTACAGAACGCCTGACCGATGGCCTGCCGACCGCCCGCAGCATGATTTTGGTAACCCCTGACGCGCAACGCACCATGAACACCTATCTGGGCGCGTCCAACCTGTTATCGCCTGCTGATATCGATGAAGATTTGATCTCGCGCGCGCATTTTACCTATTTGGAGGGCTATCTTTGGGACCCCGAGGACGCCAAGGAAGCCTTTCGTCATGCCATGCGCATGGCCCATCAACACAATCGCAAGGTCGCGCTGACGCTTTCTGATGCTTTTTGCGTTGATCGTTTCCGTGAAGAGTTCAAAGAGTTGGTCAAGACGGTTGATCTGGTGTTCGCCAATGAAGACGAGATTTGTTCGCTTTATGAAGTCAAAGGGTTCGACGACGCCCTGCAGGCCGTCCGCGCTGCGGGCACCATGGCCGCCCTGACCCGGTCAGAAAAAGGATCATTGTTGATGGATGGTGACGAAATTCACCTGATTGATGCGGTCCCCGACGTCCATGTGGTCGACACGACGGGGGCCGGTGACCTTTATGCCGCTGGCGTGCTTACCGGTCTGACCCAGGGGCGTAGCCTGGGCGAATGCGGCCATATGGGGTCGATTGCGGCGGCCGAAATCATCAGCCACATGGGCGCGCGACCTGTCACGGATTTGAAGGCGTTGGTAGAAAAGGAGCTCTGAAAAGGGCCCCGTTCGTCTCGAGTGATCGCAAAGCGATTGTATCGAGAGACCTGACAAGGGCACGTGTCTCGATACAATTTGTCGCTGGCGCGCCAAATCACTCGATACGAACGGATGAATTTATATGAACCTGGTCGTCCATCGCCCCTAATCCATATTGGGCATCTTAATCTTGCCTTCCCAGCCCCGCATCAACAGCGGGCCAACATGCTTGCCGCCAAAGATGTGGACGTGCAGATGGGGGACTTCCTGGTGCGAGTGCGGTCCGTGATTGACCAACAGGCGATAGCCGGGGTCTGGCAGGTCTAGAATTTCTGCTGTTTTGCCGACAGCACGGAAAAACCCGGCAATTTCTGCGTCACTGGCCTTGGCCGTGAAATCCACCATGGAAATGTACTTGCCCTTTGGGATCACCAACACATGGACAGGAGCCTGCGGGTTGATGTCGTGGAAGGCCAGGGCATGGTCGTCTTCATAGACCGTCTTGTTGGGGATTTCGCCGCGCAGAATCATGGCAAAGATATTGCTATCGTCATAGGTCTTGAAATCAGGCATTGGCATCGAAATATTCCCTACTTGCTGCGGCTGTTCTTTTCATCAATGCCAGAAATGCCCTCGCGGCGCGCCAATTCGTCCCGCACGTCATCAAGCGTCAGGTCAAGCTCGGCCAGCAGGATCATCAGGTGAAAGATCAGATCAGCTGATTCCGCAATAACTTCTTTGTTATCGCCGCCGACCGCAGCAATGACAGTCTCAATGGCTTCTTCCCCGACCTTTTCGGCTATTTTGTGCCGGCCTTTTTGGTAAAGACTGGCCACATAGCTTTTTGATGGGTCGGCATTCTTGCGGCTTTGGATGACCTGAAAGACCTGGTCTAATATGTCGTCGTTCTGGCTCATGATGATGTCCTCTGGGACGCTAGCTTAAACGCTTAGTCACGAACTGCAACGCCTGCGGCCCGCATATAATCTTTGGTCTCGGAAATCGAGTGGGTGCCAAAGTGAAAGATCGATGCTGCCAACACAGCGGTGGCACCACCATCACGAATACCCTCGACCATGTGATCAAGGGTGCCAACACCACCCGAGGCAATGACGGGAATGCGCACGGCGTCAGAGATTGTCCGCGTCAATTCAATGTCAAAGCCGTCCCCCGTGCCATCGCGGTCCATCGATGTCAGCAATATTTCGCCTGCGCCCATCTCTTCCATCCGTATCGCGTGTTCGACCGCATCAACGCCTGTTGGCGTGCGTCCGCCATGGGTAAAAACCTCCCAGGTGCCTGCACCTGTGGCCTTGGCATCAATGGCCACCACGATGCATTGCGAACCAAATTTTAGGGATGCTTGGCGAATAAATTCTGGATTGTTGATCGCTGTTGTCATGACCGAGACTTTGTCGGCCCCCGCCAACAACAATTTGCGCACGTCATCGATGGTCCGCACACCGCCACCAACGGTGAGGGGCATAAAGCATTCTTCTGCCGTTCGGCGCACCACATCAAAGATGATGTCGCGATCTTCGTGGCTGGCGGTGATATCGAGAAAGCACAGCTCATCCGCACCGGCTTTGTCGTAAATTTTGGCCTGTTCCACCGGGTCACCCGCATCGCGCAGGTCAACAAAGTTGACGCCTTTGACCACACGGCCATCTTTGACATCCAGACAGGGAATAATGCGTGCTTTTAGCATCAGCGCAGCACCTTCAGGGCTTCTGTCGGGTCCAGTCGTCCGTCGTAAATCGCCCGGCCAGAAATCACGCCTTCAAAAATAACATCCTGGGCTTTCAGGGCTTTCAGGTCTTCAATAGAGGCCACGCCACCCGAGGCAATCACCGGGATCGACGTCGCTTTGGCCAGTGTTGCGGTCGAGTCAACATTGACGCCTTTCATGGCGCCGTCGCGTTCAATATCGGTATAGATGATGGCCGCCACACCCGCGTCTGCAAACTCGCGCGCCAGATCGATGGCCGTCAGCGACGACACCTCGGCCCACCCTTCGACCGCCACCAGGCCATCGCGCGCATCAATGCCGACCGCCACCTGACCGGGAAAGGCCTTGCAGGCGTCGCGTACAATCTGGGGGTCGTTAACAGCGATTGTGCCCAGGATCACCCGCTTGATGCCCTTGTTCAGCCACATCTCGATGGTCGCAAGGTCGCGGATCCCGCCACCCAATTGCGTCGGCAGGTCGGTGGCCGCTAAAATCGCCTCGACGGCGGCACCATTCACTGGCTTGCCGGCAAAAGCGCCGTCGAGATCGACCAGATGCAACCATTCAAACCCATTTGCTTCGAATTGTGCGGCCTGATTGGCCGGGCTGTCATTAAAGACCGTCGCTTTGTCCATATCGCCCTGATACAGGCGCACACATTGGCCGTCCTTCAGATCGATCGCCGGAAACAGGATCATGTCATCTCTCCGGGCTGCCAGCGCAGGAAGTTATCGATCAGCTGTAGGCCGACCTTCTGGCTTTTCTCAGGGTGAAATTGCGTGCCCACCATATTATCCCGGCCCACAGCCGCAACAATATTGCCTGCATAATCCACGGACGCCAGCACATGGCTGTCGTCTTCAGGATAGAACGCAAAAGAGTGCACAAAATAGGTGTGCTCGCCGTGGTTCAGCCCGGCAAAGACCGGGTGCGTCGCGCCCACCTCGCTGATCTGCAGATCATTCCACCCCATGTGGGGGATCTTAAGGCTGTCGTCAGCAGGTTCAATCATCTGGACGGACCCGGGGATCCAGCCAAAGCCCTCAAATTCGCCATGTTCCAGCCCCCGTGTCGCCATCAGCTGCATGCCCACGCAAATGCCCAGGAAGGGTTTGCATTTGGTGATCACTTCTTCTTCCAACGCTTCGCGCATGCCCTCGATGGCCGTTATCCCGGCCATGCAGTCGCCGAAGGCACCGACGCCGGGCAACACAATGCGATCGGCGGCGCGCACGACGGCCGGGTCGCTGGTTACAACGATTTGGGTACCCTTACCGGCCTCGTCAGCCATGCGTTCAAACGCCTTGGCCGCCGAGCGTAAATTGCCCGAATTATAGTCAATGATGGCGACAGTCTCGCCACCCGCCTTATTGTTCACTGATCAAATCCTTGTCGTCGTCCGGCGACGGGGCAGAGGTCACGCTGTCTTCCGCCACTGGGACCGCTGGGACCGCTGGGACCGCTGGGTCGGGCCGCAGCAGATATTCCAACGCGGCTTCTTCTGCATTGCCGCCCGAGGCAACGCCGACTTCGCGATAGCCCCTGCGCGCCAGGTCCACGCGCCGCAAATCCTGGGCAAAGCAAGCCACCGCCAGGCTGATAACAATCCGCAGGGCGTTGCCCAAGATATCGCCCAAATCGCCACCAGCGACGACAACCATCACCACGAAAATTGCTACCGCCAGCAATATCGCGTCCCGCCACATGCGGTGATACAGAAACCACGCGACCGAAAAGATCAATGCCGGAACACTGAACCCTTCACGCACAAATTTGGCATGCGGGTCCCGTTCCCCGGCTGGGGTGTCGCCATGTTCATGGATTGTATAAATGTGCATGACAGTTCTGCCTGCGTCTTAGTTGTTGAGAGCTGGAAGGCTTGGTGGCTAAAGCGTACCGCCGAGCGTCCCCTTCGTCGAGGGCACGGCCCCTTCTTTTCGTGGATCAATTTCAACGGCTTGGCGCAGGCTGCGCGCCAGACCCTTGTAGGATGCCTCGATAATATGATGGTTGTTGGCCCCATACAGACATTCCACATGCAAGGTCGCGCCCAATGACTGGGCCAGGGCGTAGAACCATTCCTTGAACAGCTCTGAATCCATTTCGCCCATGCGCTTTTGCGTCATGTCGACCTTCCAGACCAGATAGGGCCGGTTCGACAGGTCGATGGCAACGCGGGTGCATGTTTCATCCATGGGTGTAACAGCGGCGCCATAGCGGGTGATGCCTTCGCGGCCACCAAGGGCCTGCGACAAGGCCTCGCCCAGGGCAATGGCACTGTCTTCCACCGTGTGGTGCTGGTCGATATGCAAATCGCCCTGCACCGACATGTTGATGTCGATCAGGGAATGACGGGACAGCTGCTCAACCATGTGATCGAGAAAGCCAATCCCGGTTGAAATATCATAGGACCCGGTGCCATCGAGGTTCACCTCGACCACAATCTGGGTCTCATTTGTCTTACGCTCAATTTTCGCCGTACGCATGGCCGGCTCCTGTGCATATCTAACCAATGCGCGCTCTATAGCAAGAAGGGGCTATGCGGGGAAGGAGTTAGTGAGTCCAATGAAATCCCATGCCGCCCTGTTTGTCCTCCCGTGCCCTGACCACCAGGTCAGGTTATGACCCGGGATCCAGTGGGATTTAATGACCCTGCTTTCAGCCGGACCACCTCTTTTTCTGGATACCGGGTCTGATCGGGCTGCGCCCGGCCCGGCATGACGGAGGATCGGAATGAATTTCATTTTTTAACCCCCGCTACGTCACCCATTGCATCTGGGCCGATTCATGCCTAATTAGGGGCCTATGAGTGAAAATATGACATGGCATGCCACCACCATTATATCGGTGCGCAAAAATGGAACGGTTGTCGTCGCTGGCGACGGGCAGGTTTCGATGGGCGACACGATCGTCAAAGGCAACGCCCGCAAAGTCCGAACGCTTGGCAAGGGCAATTCGATCATTGCCGGTTTTGCCGGGGCAACCGCAGACGCGTTTACCTTGTTCGAGCGCCTGGAGGAGAAACTGGAGCGCCATGGGCAGAACCTGACCCGTGCGTGTGTCGAGTTGGCCAAGGATTGGCGCACCGACCGGTACCTGCGCAAACTTGAAGCTTTGATGATTGTGGCGGATGCAGAAGTATCCCTGCTGGTCACCGGCACCGGTGATGTGCTGGACACGCCTGATGGCATCATCGCCATTGGGTCCGGCGGCAATTATGCCCTGGCCGCGGCCCGGGCGCTGATTAACACGGATATGGATGCCGAGGCCGTTGCGCGCAAAGCGATGGCCATCGCTGCCGACATCTGTGTCTACACCAATGAAAATGTTGTTATCGAAAAACTGGACGTCTAGCGTCCAGTCCCACAAATGAGGTTCAATTCTGTTGTTCAAGGTCGTTCAAATACACGGAAACAGTCCGCCGGAGGGGCTTCCCCCTTCAAGGGCTGTTGACACAGTAGTTGACCGTCCTTGAACAACCCTACGGGCGCGGCACATTCTGCCCGTGACTGCGTCAGAAAGTCTCGAAATATGCATGATATTCCTTCAACTTCCTTCCTGCTCACTGGCAAAATTTGCTCGCGCAGAATGGATCTCATTTGTGGGATCGGACCCTTTACATGAGTAGCTTTTCCCCCCGCGAGATCGTTTCCGAGCTCGACCGCTATATTATTGGCCAAAACGACGCCAAGCGCGCCGTGGCCATTGCCCTGCGCAATCGTTGGCGCCGCCAACAGCTGCCCGATGATTTGCGCGACGAAGTGTTGCCCAAGAACATCCTGATGATCGGCCCGACCGGTGTTGGCAAAACCGAGATTTCACGCCGCCTGGCCCGTCTGGCAGAAGCCCCGTTCATGAAGATTGAGGCCACCAAATTTACCGAGGTGGGCTATGTCGGCCGCGACGTCGAATCCATCATTCGTGACCTGGTCGAATTTGCCATCCTGATGGTGCGCGACAAAAAGCGCGCCAACGTGCGCGCCCAGGCCGAATTGTCTGCCGAAGAACGGGTGCTTGACGCCCTGGTGGGTGAAGACGCCCGCGAGGATACGCGCAAAAAGTTCCGTCAGATGCTGCGCGACGGCAAATTGGACGACAAAGAAATTACGCTGCAGGTCGCAGACCACGGCGGCGGCATGCCTGCCTTTGATATCCCCGGCATGCCCGGGGCCCAGATGGGTATGATCAATTTAGGGGACATGCTGGGCGGTGCCATGGGCAAACCCATGAAGGAAAAAAAGACCACTGTCGCTGCTGCTCACGAGCCGCTGATCAACGAGGAAAGCGATAATCTG
>SMVA01463798.1_pt1 | contig 34429 bp, 25 predicted proteins | sample 2456451 | NCBI WGS metagenome assembly SMVA01 (sample SAMN11095933, study PRJNA526329) | marine sediment metagenome | biome: Marine sediment; feature: Surficial sediment; material: Deep marine sediment; isolation source: Hadal surficial sediment | place: Pacific Ocean | collected 2014-05 | depth... | reverse complement strand
GCCGAACAACAACACACCCTGGCAAAACACCACCTGTGTGTTCCAGACTGCGGGTGATCCTCCCAGTAGCGGCAGCGCCATCTTTCCAAACATGGGCTGTACCAAAAACATGAGGGCCGCACTGAGGAACAAGGTAACAGGGTAGAGGGTCAGCACAATGGATCATCCAAACCGCGGTAGATTTTCAACTCGCTTTGATGCCGAAAACAAGAGCATGACTCGATTCCCGGATGGCGGTCCGGGACTCTGAAAGTTATCACAGTGGGCTGCGCTTGCTGTTCTTTCGTAGTGGAGTTTTGCCTGCCTTGTGGTCTTAACCCGCGGCTATGGTTGGCAGCAGGCCTTGGGAGCCGTTTTTTGCGGTGCGCGATCCAATGTTTTGGATGATTCAAATCATTGAGTGATCTTTTCTGATCGAGTCTCAGTCGCTTAAATCCAGTGGGCCTTCTGTGCTTCTTCCCTGGTTGGGGGTAAGGCCAAATTCCAAAACTTTGAATTATGGGGTCTCTGCTCGATCCCTTGTTGTTTCACTTTCGCATTGAAAGTCACTGAGTTAAGTGATTCTCATTCTCTTTGGAATGACTCTTTCCTGTTCGACTTGTAGAGCAGTTCATCGTTGATCATCCGCAATGTATCTCGAAAATTAACTGTTGACAGGTCACAGGAGAAGGTGTAATTACTTTCTAAACAGTTAAACGAAGCCATACCTTTAACCCTAAGGAGAACAACCATGGTGAGACTCTCTTCCATCCTTCTGGTCCTTAGTTTGAGCATTTCTCTGGCCTGGGCTCAGGGCACCACTTCGGGATCGGTGTTAGGCGCCGTTCAAGATTCGACAGGTGCCGTGCTGCCGGGAGCCGAAGTGACGGCCACACACGTAGACACCGGAACATCCAGAACCGCCCTCAGCAATGATGAGGGGAGATACCTGCTCGCCAATTTGGGTTTGGGTAACTATGAAATCGCCGCAAGCCTGCCCGGTTTTCAGACCGCCGTCCGAACCGGTATTAAGATCACCATCGATCGCCGCGCCGTGGTGAACTTCACCCTGACCGTGGGATCGATCAGCGAGCGGGTGACCGTGACTGGGGAAGCACCGCTGGTGGAGACCACCTCGGCGTCGGTGGCAAACCTGGTGGACAGCCAACAAATCCGCGACCTGCCCTTAAACGGGCGCGACTTCATTCAACTGGCCGCCCTCCAGGAGGGAGTGGTCATCGCTCCTCTGGCCAACAGACAACCGGGAGATAGCGGGATCAAGATCATCATCAACGGAACCCGGCCCAGTTCCACAGGCATTCTCCTGGATGGCACCGATATCAAGAACAACCAGGGCAATACACCGGGAGGCCTTTCCGGCGCTTTGCTGGGGGTGGACACGATTGCGGAATTTCGCGTGATCACCAACGTCTACAGCGCCGAGTACGGACGATTTAGCGGTGGGATCATCAGCGCCGTCTCGCGATCCGGAACCAACGATTTTCACGGTACCCTTTTCGAGTTTCACCGCAACAGTGCGCTGGATGCCCGCAACTTTTTCGACCGAGACCCGAATAACCCTCTGGAACGGTCTCAGCCGGGTTTTAAGCGTAACCAGTTTGGATTTACCCTGGGGGGCCCCATAGCCCAAGATAAGACCTTCTTTTTTGGCAGCTATGAGGGATTGCGAGAGCGGTTGACCACCACCGACACTTTCAATTACCCTAATGAGGACGCCCGTATGGGCATCTTGCCAGGCAGGCCTCCCATCAACGTTCTTCCGGAGGTTCAACCCTATCTGGACCTGTTCCCTCTTCCCAATGGCCCGGACAACGGGAACGGAACCGGAAAGTTCATCGCAGCCAATCCGCAGCCCCTGGATGAAGATTATTTCATGGTCAAGATCGATCACCAATTCTCGGACAGTGACAGTTTCTTTGTCCGCTACACTTTTGATGATTCAATGCGGGAGCCCGACTCACAATACATCTACAATGAACTCAGTACCACCCGCAACCAATACCTCACCCTGGAGGAGACACATATTTTCTCTCCCAGCCTGCTGAATGAAGTCCGGGTGGCTTACAATCGCTCCCGTTCCGATACTGAAGACATCGTCGATCCCAACTTCCCGGTTGTGGATCCCGCTCTCTTTTTCCACCAGGGTCGCAATGGTCTGCTAGGGACGCTGAATGTTCAGCGAGGGGTGGTGTCTGGATTTGGCTCCCAATCGCGCAACCCCCAGTTTCACACCCAGAATCTGTTTCAGTACATGGACAATCTGGTGTGGACGACCGGTAGCCATGCCCTGAAAATAGGTGTCAGTGCCAGCCGCTTTCAATACAACCAGTCCAGTGTTTCCCGCACCAACGGCCGTTTTGATTTTCGCAGCCTCGCGGACTTCATGCTGGGAAGGGTCAACAATTCCTCGACCCGTGTGACTGCTCCCTGGACAGCGGGCCTTCGCCAGTGGCTGGTCGGGCTTTACATTCAGGATGATTTTCAGTTGACGCCCAACCTGGCCGTCAATCTAGGCCTGCGCTATGAATTCATCAACAGTCCCACGGAGGTGACCGATCGAGTTGCCAATATCTCGGATCCTTTACAGGAGGTGCCCACAGAAGGCGGCCCCTACTTCGAAAACCCGTCCTTGAAGAACTTCTCACCTCGGATCGGGTTGGCCTGGGATCCCACGGGTCGCGGAAAGACTTCGATTCGCGGAGGCTTCGGCCTGTTTCATGACCAACTGCTTCCCTGGGTTTACACTTTCGCTCCCTTTCGCATGAGACCCTTTGCCCTGAGAATCACGATGGACAGTGCGATAGCCGGGCCCTTTCCCACTCGTTTAGACGATCTGGTGAATCAGTTTAACCTGGACGGGACTCTGCCTCTTGAGGTGTTCAACTCTACCTCTGCCAATGCGGTCATCGATACCAGTCAACCCTATATCATGCAGTGGAACTTGAGTCTTCAGCAGGAAATCCTTCCCGGCACCGCCGTGACGGCAACCTATGCTGGCTCACGGGGGGTCAAGCTGTCCCGCACCGCAGATGTCAATGTTCCCCCTGGGATCATTGCAGAAGATGGCCGGCGCTTCTTCGGGACATCGCCCGAGGGTACGACTCGACCCAATCCGACTTTTGCCGGGATAACGGATCGTCGATGGGACGGTCTTTCCTGGTACAACGGCCTGAAGCTGGGATTGCGAAAACGCTTCAGTTCCGGTTTTCAGTACCAGATTGCCTACAACTGGCAAAAGTTCATGGACGAAGGATCCGCTATCCGAACCACGGGCGGTGATTTCACAAACGCCAGTACATTTGCAACCGACTGGCGGGATCGCAAAATTGACCGGGGATTGTCCGCCTACCATGTGGCCCACACCTTCAGCTCCAACTTTACCCTTGAGCTGCCCTTTGGACCGGGCCGGAGCTATGGCTCCGGAACCAGTGGGGTGGCGGCCGCGATGATCCAAGGCTGGCAGATCAACGGGATTATTTCGCTGTCCAGTGGTCAGGCCCTCGGTATCAATGGGGATGGAGGCGCGACCTGCCGTTTGTGCGCCGATCGAGGCTCGGCCGCTCGGCCCGACTTGATCCCCGGCAAGACGAACAACCCCAATACGGGAGATCCTAACGCCTGGTTTGGCGACACCGAGGACAACTTTCAGCTTCAAGAGCTAGGCTATTATGGCACCCTGGGGCGGAACACAGCAGAAGCCCCCGGAATCGCTACCTTGGATCTGTCTATAAACAAGACGACTTCCCTGGGCGAGAGGGTCGGTCTCCAGTTCCGGGCCGAATTTTTCAACATTTTTAATCGGGCCAACTGGGGTGCACCCAACCTGACGAGTTTCAGCCGGGGCCGAGCCTCGAGTAGCTTCGGGGAAATTACGAGAACCACCACCACTTCCAGGCAGATTCAGTTTGGAGTGAAAATCGTTTTTTAGAGAGGTTCGTGACCTCAGAGGGCCTACCCTCTGGACGTGCATTCCTGTTGAGGCCTTCGCCGACGGCGCTTGCGCCGTCGGCACCTTATCACCCGTTGAAGATTGTCGGGCAGGCCGGTTCCTGCCCGAGATCGCCACTGCCCCGAGAGCGTCTTTCCCCCAGGAGGTTTAGCGATGTGCACAAAAAAACTGAGCTTTAGCCTGATCGGATGGGTGCTGCTCCTGAATCCCTTGGGGGTAGCGGCTCAACAGGCTGGGGAGGAATATCCAGCTCCCCGCTATCCGCAACTCAAAGAGAACTATAGTGCTGAAGAGTTACTGGCCATCGCCAGAACGGTGGTCAGAAAGCCCTCCCTGGGTTCCGGACCCGGGAATTATCAGGGACGCGATGCGGCCAACATCGTGAACATCGGGTACAACATCCAATCCGGGGAAAAGGTCCTCCTTGCCGTGGACCGCAGCTTTGATCCACGAGTGCTGGAAGCCATTGCCACGGCCATCAGGGAGGCCGGGGGAAACCTGGATGTCGTGATCACCCATACAGACCCGGTTGGACCGGTGAGGGATGGTGCCGCAGAGGCACGCCGCCTTTTGCAGCCGCGACAAAGACAGTCCGGCGCAGCAGGATTTTCTCGCAGCAATCTTATGGAAATCGCGGAGAGGGGCAATTATCAGCTTTTGATCTTTGGAGGGGGAGGAGCCGTTCCCTTGAACATCCCCTACCGATGGGAATTAATACCCTGGAATACCCTGGATAAATTTGTAACGGGTGCGGCTGATTATCCCTACGAGTTACAGGAAGCGATCGATCAAAAGGTCTGGGAAATTATGCTGAGGGCAAAAAGAGTGAGGGTCACCGACCCGGCGGGAACGGATATCAGCTGGACGGTGAGTCGGAAGGGTTACCTGGAGGCCGGTGCCCGCAAGCATTTCGGTATTGCCATCCGGGGACACGTGGGCCTGTGGCCCAATAACTTCCTGCCTGAAGCTCAACCGCCCGATGCCGAAGGGGTCATCGCTGGAACCGTCAATCACACGGGTGTTTTTCCACACATCAAGGTGTATCTCCGGAAACAGAAGCTGGTCAAGATTGAAGGGGGAGGAGCTTATGCGGAGTTTTGGCAGTCCCTGTTGGACAAATACAAGGATGTCCAGTGGCCCATGCATCCCGGGCCGGGAATGAGTTGGCTGCGGGAAGCGGCCATTGGGACCAACCCCAAGGCGGTCCGTCCGGTCAATGTGATGGAACATGCCCTGGGTCCCACCTGGGAAACGCGGCGCTCCGGGGTGATTCACTGGGGGATCGGAGTTCTGGGTGTCACTCAGGGGGAGCCCGGTAGAGAGGAGCTGCTGAAATTTGCCCGGGAGAGTAATCTACCCCTGGCTCATCTTCATGTGCACACCTACTTTAATACCGTTGAGATGGAGCTGGAGGATGGCCGGAAGATACTCTTGATCGACAGAGGGAGACTCACGGCACTGGATGATCCCGAGATCAGAGAAATAGCAGCCCGCTATGGGGATCCGGAGGAGTTGCTGAAGGAGGCTTGGATACCCGCAATCCCAGGGATCAATGTGGCTGGGGATTACATGGACGACTATGGCCGCAATCCCGGGTACTGGATCAGACAAGAACACCGTAACGTCTATGGAGATGTTATGGATTCCTATAGACTGCATTAGTTTCAAGAGACTTGCCTGGACCCTCTGTTCCTGGTTCAATCTGGATCAGGGCTAGAGTCCACTGCGTTTTTGCGACACTCTTTTAGAAATGACGGTTGGAGAAATCATTCGACAAACAGCCGCCCGCTATCCGGACAAGGTCGGTCTGGTGTACGGGGACCAGCAATACAGCTGGCGGGAAGTGAACAACCGGGTTAATCGGCTGGCCCATGGTCTGTTGGGCCTGGGGCTCCGAAAGGGAGATAGAGTCGCCATTCTCTCCCGAAACTGTAACCCGTACCTGGAATTTTACTTTGCTGCGGCCAAGGCAGGACTGATCACGGTCCCCCTCAATACCTGGCTCCTGCCGACCGAGTTGAGCGACCTGATCCATGACTCGGGAGCCGCTGGCCTGATTGTTGACGAAAGATATTCAGATAAGGCCAAGGGACTTGATGTGGACAGCGTCAAGCACTATATCGGCCTGGGTCAGGGCCACCCCTATCCCCTCGACCTGGAAACCCTGATCCGGGAAGCCTCAGATGAGGAACCTGATGTCGAGGTCAAGGAAAGCGACATCTTTACCCTGGCCTACACCAGCGGCACCACCGGTAAAGCTAAGGGAGCCATGGTCACCCATAAGAACAGCTGTACCGCCGTGAAAACCATGGCCCAGGAATGGCGATTTCAACCCCACAGCGTATACCTGATGCACGCACCCATGTTCTTCGCCGCCGGCGGTGGCAGTCGCTTCCACGCCGTTTTGAGAGGTTCCAGGTGTTTGATCATGACCTATGATGCCGCCAAGGCCCTGCAAATTATAGAGAAAGAGCGGGTCACTCATTTCAGCATGACTCCCACCCAGATCAGAAGGATGATCGAGCACCCCCGGGTTCGGGAATTCGACCTGAGCAGTGTGTGCCAAATTGGTTTAATCGGCGCCCCCCATCCGGTGGCTGAGATCAGAAAGGTAGAAGAGGTGTTTGGACACGTCTGGTACTGTGCCTGGGGCATGACAGAAACCAGTACCTGCGGCACCGTGCTCCAGCCGGAAGAGGTTGCCCTGGATGGGCCGAAGTCCCGGCGGCTAACCTCGGTTGGCAAGGCTGAGGTGGGCATGGAAGTGAGGGTGGTCGATGAAAAAGGTGAAGCTGTGGCCCGCGACGGGGAGCAGATGGGGGAGGCTATCTTACGCGGTGACGCGGTGATGAAGGGCTATTGGAACAAACCGGAGGAAACAGCCGAAGTCCTGAAAGGGGGTTGGTTCTACACCGGGGATCTGGTTACCCTTGATGAGGAGGGTTACCTTTACATCGTGGATCGAAAGAAGGACATCATCATCAGTGGTGGCATTAATATCTCGGCCAGAGAGGTGGAGGAGGTCATCTACACTCTCCCGGCCGTGACTCACTGTGCCGTGATTGGTGTTCCCCATAAGGAATGGGGGGAGACTCCCAAAGCGGTTTTGGTGAAAAAAAAGGGTATGGCGCTCACCGAGCGGGAGGTCATCGAACATTGCGCCAAGCACCTGGCATCCTTTAAAAAACCCACCTCGGTGGAATTTGTGGATAGCCTTCCCATGACGGCATCGGGCAAGATTTTGAAAAAGGATCTCAGGGAGATGTACAAAATGGCTGTGAAGCAATGAATCGTTAGAGGGAGGTCAGCAACAGTGAAAGTGGAACAAATCGATCATCTGGGAATTTACGTCAAAGACCTGGATAAAGGGGCCCGGTTCTTTAGAGATGTCTTTGGATTTGAATTTTCGAGAGAGTTCGGAGCTGAGGGGATGGACGTGAGGGAAGTCGTAGACACTCGCGGTCTTGATCTGCTGGCCGCCAAGTCCTCAGATGGGCCGATGGCCAGGATCATCGAACACCGGGGTGAAGGGCTCGCTTCTCTGTCACTCAAAGTTCCCAGTCTTGAAGAAGGTATTGAGGAAATGAAATCCCGGGACATCCGGCTTATTCACAGGGGAGATCATGGTGATACCGCCAAGTGGGCGACCTTCCACCCCAAGGATCTCTTTGGGGTCTTCGTGGAGCTGGTGGAGTACAATCCGCAGAATCTTTACCTGTCAGCCTCCCGCAAACCTCCCGCGGTGCTGTACCCGCGAGGCGATAAGCCACCCAAGATCAAGGTGGAGGGAATTGATCACGTGGGAATATACGTGAAGGACCTGGACCGGGCAGTTCAGGTTTTGGAGGATCTGTTCAGTCTGAAATTCTCCCCCACCTTTGGTCCGGAAGACGAGGATGTCCTGCAGGTGATGGATTCTCTGGGGATCAATCTGATGGCGCCCAAAACCGCCGATGGCCCCATGGCCCAGCTCATCGAGAGAAGGGGTGAGGGGCTGTCCAGTTTGACCTTCAAAGTGCCCGATATTGAAAAAGCCATTGTCGAGCTAACCTCTTTGGGAATCCGGCAGGTCAAGAGGGGGCAATATGGTGAAAACGCCAAATGGGCGACCTTCCACCCCAAGGATATTTTTGGGGTCTTCATTAACCTGGTCGAATATCACGCCCTGCACCCCTATTTGGCTCTTTTTGAGGGCTTCCAATAATAATTGAAATGCTTTCGGAAGAAGCGTGCTAATTTGAAACAGGGAGGATATAATTGTGGTGCTGAAAATTCATATCAGGGGTGAATTTGGAACAAGACAAATTCGAGAGAAAAGGAGAAGAGTGCGATGAGCCAAGAAACAAACGATTTTACGTTTGACTTCAAGATCATTGATAGTCATGCCCATCCCGGCTTTGAGAAAAAGGACATCGAGTCAAGACCCGGGAATCCCGATCTCTGGATTCATGATCCACAGCACCCGGTGAATCGAGAATTGTTCCGAAACATGGCTCTCTGCCTGGGCATTCCCGACCCTGGATTCATCACCAAGGCAGAGCAAATTCCGGACTTTAACATTGATCACTGGATCCAGTTCATGGATGAGTTTAACATAAGCCACATGGGGCTCCAGGCCATGGACACCCAGTCCGACCCCCCCCGCAACTGGCGGTGGTTGGTCCCTTATGAATATGTCAAGGAGGAATTTCTGGACAAATATCCGGACCGCTTCTGGGGCATAGGCGGCATCCATTACAAACTGGGTCCGGAACACTCGCTGGAACAGGTGGAAAAGGCCAAAGAGTTTGGGTTTATCGGTGTGAAGATGTTCACACCCATGGAGGGTTATCCCAACGACCGGGAAAAATGCTATCCCATTTATGAGCGGTGTAATGAGTTGGGTCTCCACGTAGAAGTCCACACAGGGGTCGAGAGCTGTCCCGGCGCCAGGTTCAAATATTGTGATCCGTTGTTCATCAACGATATTGCCAAGGATTTCCCTCACCTGCCCATCTTACAGATACACTGCGGCATGGTGATGAACCCTCAACTGGCTTTGTGGAATTGTAACCTTCACTCCAATGTCTATACCGATATCTCCGGTTTTCATTCACGTCACAACCCCAAGTACACTTTCAACGCCGATCTTCTGAAACTCATCGAGGAGAAAATACCGAACAAGGTTTTCTTTGGCTCAGACTTTCCTGTTTTCCTCCCCGCCTATAAGGACATCATGAGGTGGATTAAGGCGCAACCGCTGAGTGGGGAATTCAAAAAGAACCTCTTAAGAGATAACGCTGTGAGGTTTTTCTTAAAGAGGGAGTTCGAGTGCGAGGTAACGGCTGAGTATGCACCGCCGCAGGCTGCAACCGTTACTTGATTTTGGCCAGGGAAAGACCTGCTTAATCTAAAAATTCTCACCTAGCGAAGACGTTCGTGTGCCCGATTCCCAAATGCCATTCAAAGATTTGAGGGAGTTCATCGACAAACTGGAGAAAGAGGGGGAAGCTCAGTCCATCGAGGAGGAAGTGGACTGGAATCTCGAGGCTGGGGCGATGCTGCGCAGGGCTACGGAGCAAAACTTCCCCGCTCCTTTCTTCCAAAAGATCAAAGATTACCCCAACGGTTACCGGCTCTTTGGCGGCTCTTTGGCCAATTACAGACGAATCTCCATTGCCATGGACAAGAGCCCGGACACCTCCCAGCAGGAGCTCATGGAGGAGTATCTCAAGAGGAAGAAGCGGACCCTCAAACCTGTGCTCGTCCATGAGGCACCCTGTAAGGAAAACATCGACCGAGGAGATGAGGTCGACTTGCTCAAGTTGCCCGTGCCCTTTCTCCACGAGGGTGATGGGGGACGTTACCTGGGCACATTTCATCTGACCATCAGTAAGGATCTGGACAGCGATTGGGTGAATTGGGGGATGTATCGCTCCATGCTTCATGACAAGAACAGTGTGTCCATGTGGGCAACACCGGGCTCTCATCTGGATGGCATGTACAAGCGGAGTTATGAGCCCCAAGGGATACCGATGGAGGTGGCTATTGTTCTGGGGACAGAGCCGATATCTGCCTTATGTACGGCTATTCCCATTGCCTACGGGGTTTCGGAGGTGGATGTCGCTGGCGGGATACGGGGTGAACCGGTGGAACTGGTGAAATGCGAAACCATTGATCTAGAGGTGCCGGCTACTGCGGAAATTGTTATTGAGGGAGAGATGAGGCCTCATGAACGAAAGGATGAGGGCCCTTTTGGAGATTTTACGGGCTATGTGACTCACGGGCGCAAATCTGTACCCGTAGTCCATGTGAAGGCCATCACTTACAGAAATGACCCGATATTCACCATGTCCTGTATGGGGATCCCCGTGGATGACGATACCGCAATACACTCCGTGACCAAAGGAGCCGAGTATCTGGAAGCCTTAAGGGCATCCGGGCTGCCGGTCACCGGAGTTTGTGTGCTTGCTGAAGCTTCTGAGCTGATTACCGTAGTCGCGGTTAAGCCTCCGTTCTCGAATGTGGCGGAAGTGATCGCTGATATCGTTTGGGGGACAAGAGCAGGGCGTCATCTGCCTTACATTATCGTGGTCAACGATGATGTTGATCCCTTTGACAGGTCACAGGTCTGGCATGCCCTGGCAACCAAATGCCACCCCGACCGGGGCATCGTGAAAAGAAAGCGTGGTGTTTTGATGCCTCTTCTGCCTTCTGCGACTTCATACGAACGGCGACATGGATTAGGGGCAAGGACTTACTTTGATTGCACCTGGCCCTTGGATTGTGATCCAAAGGAATTGCCGAAGAGGGTTTCCTTTAAGGAGATCTATCCGGAGGAGATTCAACGAAAAGCACTGGCCAAGTGGAAGAAATATGGTTATTAGTCTGGCCAAGAACGTATTGTAGTGGCCGCTCTCAGAGCGGCCGCCACAAGGTTTCGCGACACCCTCTTCAGCCTGCTAGGGGTTCGAGGTTTCGGGTTTCTCTGAGTCCACCCTTAAGGCACGTTTTAAGATTTTCCCCGAGGCCGTGCGCGGCAGGTCGTCCACGAACTCAATCAAGCGCGGTGTCTTGTAGGCCGCCAGTTGCCCGGCACAGTATTCCTTCATCTTATCCTCGGTAACGGTGGCGCCTTCTTTCAAAACGATGACTGCCTTGACCCATTCTCCACGCGCGTCATCGGGTTGGCCGATGACGGCCGCTGCTTCCACGTCGGGGTGGCCGTAGAGGACGTTTTCCACTTCCTTGGGATAGACGTTGTACCCGGAGGTGATGATGATGTCCTTCTTGCGGTCGATGAGGAAGAGGTAGCCGTCCTCATCCAGGTAGCCAATATCTCCGGTAAAAAGCCACCCGTCACGCACGGCGCCGGCCGTTGCCTCCGGCATGCCCCAGTAGGCGAGCAGGAGTTGGGGTCCGCGAATGGCTATCTCGCCCGGAAGACCCTGCGGCACATCCTGGCCCTGATCGTCGACCACCCGCACCTCATTGAGCCCCAGTGGCAGGCCTGCCGAGTGTTCACGGTGTCCCCCACCGAGGGGATTGAGAGTGACGATGCCGGAATTTTCTGAGATTCCGTAGGCCTCGACCACCTCGCAATTGCTGAACAAACCCTCGAAGCGGCGCACCACCTCCATGGGCACCGTCGTTCCTCCCACCATGCATTTACGCAGGGTGCTGATGTCTTTGGGCTGGGCCTCAAGCGCATTGCTGAGAGCAATAAGCATCAGGGGCACGCCACTGAGTGCGGTTGCCTTCCAGCGTTCAATGGCTTCGACCACGAGTGTTGACTCGAAGCGCGCCATCACCACCACCGACGCACCGGCCACCAGCGCAGCCTGCACCAGGAGGTTCTTGCCGAAGATGTGAGCGAAGGGCAGGACGCCGATGATGCAATCAGTCGACTTAAACCTGAAGCCCTCGATGGTGGCCTGGGCCGAGGCCGTAAGACCTCGATGGCTCAGCATCGCTCCCTTCGGATCACCGGTCATACCGGAGGTGTAGATGAGCGTTGCCAGATCCTGGTCGGCCGAATCGACCGTGAATGATTCCTGGTCACCCGTTTGCAACAGATCGTTGAAGGTAAGGGTCGCAGCCTGGCCTTCATCACCCACCAAAATGGCGTGGTGCAGGGAGGAGAGGTGGGCGCGGAGGGCTTCAACGATGGAGGCGAATTCCTGGTGGAAGATGAGACCGCTGGCCTGGCAGTCCTCCAGGATATAGCGTACTTCCGGCTCCCGCAGAAGCGGATTGAGCGGCACGGCAACGGCACCGACCCTGAGCAGGGCGTAGTAGCTCACCAGGTATTCGAAGCTGTTGGGCATGAGCAGGGCCAGGCGATCACCGGGTTGAACGCCAAGTCGCCGCAGACTGCTGGCAACACACCCGATCTGTGCCCCCAACTCGCCATAACTGATCTGTTCGTCGCCGATAATGAGCGCTGTGCTGGAAGGTGCGCCTTGGCAGCTTTCATCGATGAGGCGTGCAAAATTCATGGTTCACTCTCGGCCTTCCCCGGCCCACTCCAATCGAGGGACGGGTTGCTCATTAATCGGCCAGTGCAGCAACGCGGATAGAACTCCCAGGGCAATGGACACATACCACACGGAATCGTAAGAGCCGGTCACATCAAAGACATAGCCCCCCATCCACACACCCAGGAAGGCACCGATCTGATGACTGAGAAAGACGAATCCAAAGAGCGTCGAAAGGTACCGAACTCCGAAGATCTGTCCGATTAGAGCGGAGGTCAAGGGCACCGTTCCCAGCCATAGAAAACCCATGACGGCACTGAAAAGCAGGATAGAAAAAGTGGAAACGGGGAATGAGACCAGGACAGCGATCATCACCGCTCTGGCAATATAAAGTGTGCTCAAACTGTATTTCTTGCTGTATTTTCCGCCCACGATGCCCCAGAAGGACGAACCGATGATATTAAAGAGACCGATGAGGGCCAGGGCAGTTGCTCCCAGCCCGGGAGAAAGACCACTGTCTACAATATAGGCCGGGAGGTGAGTGGCGATAAAGGTTACTTGAAACCCGCAAACCAAGAACCCAGCCGTCAGGAGCCAATATCCCTGATGGAGACCCGCCTCCGCCAGAGCATGACTCATGATCTGCCCCTGCACCTGTTTCGGGCTCCTCTGCTTGCTGTTACCCATTGCCGCAGCCAGGGGAAGCATGAGAAAAGCGATGGCAACCAGTCCCCCCAGAGCCAGAACCCATCCATAGGTGGAGATCAAGGCCTGCCCAATGGGTAATATGATGACTTGCCCCACTGAACCCCCTGCCGAGGCAAAGCCCAGGGCCATGCTGCGGTTACGCTCACTGGCTGCCCGTCCCACCGCCCCCAGCACCACCGCAAAAGAGGTAGCACTGAGACTGACCCCGATCAGCAGTCCTGTTGTCAGATTGAGGGTCAGGGGAGTGGCGGCCTGGGACATCAGGTACAACCCAAGGCTGTAGCCCAAACCACCCACCATGATGACCTTTCGGGCCCCAAATTTATCGGCCAACATCCCCATCAGTGGCTGGGTCAGACCCCAGAAAATATTTTGTAACGCAATTGCGAAGGCGAAGGTCTCCCGTCCCCAGCCCAGAGATTGCGACATGGGTTGCAAAAACAACCCGAAGCTGAGCCGAATACCGATAGCCAAGGCCAGAATCGAAGTGCCAAAGACCATGACCCGGAGCGATGAGCTTTTATTGGTGTTCATGAAGCAATCCTGCCTGAATATATCATTCCAGAGAGCTTTTCTCTTGGCCGAGCAAGGCCCTCCTCGTTATACTCGCTCGCATCCTCAATAGGAGAAAAAATGCCACCCAAGAAACCCAGGATCGCCATTTTCTCTGGAGCAACCGCAACCATACAAAACAGTGCTCCACTGGTCACCAGTAACAAGGCCAGGAAACAGTACGGCCTGCCCATTCGAAAGAATCCAGATGGAAGCCCCATGCCGTTCGATGTCTTACGTCCTCAGCGTCTTGCTGCTCCCGCCACCGTATACATCAAGCAATGGAGCGCCCATCCCCTGGAGCGTGATGCGGCCGAACTTTACGCTCCAGCAGACGGGTATATTGACGCCGGTGGCACCTTTCACGAGAAACGCCGAAGTCATGAGGATATCCCCGTTTACAAGGTGACCCTTCTCCCCGAGGATGGGTTGTATCCACTGCCTTACATGGCACGCCAAGCCAACGGCCAGCCTTGGGAAGGAGACTGTGCCACACTGGACGCACCCGATTCTCAGTGCCGGCAGCCCTACTATCCGGACGCCTCGCGCATCATTGAGGAGATTGATCGCTTGGGAATCGGTGAGTCCGGCCTGGGCAATCTGCTCTTTTCCAAGGCTGACTTTGACTACTATCGTGCCGCCCCTTCTGGCGGCTACAAGAAAGGTCTATCCGAAGCGGAGAGGACCGACGTCGGGGAGGGCGATATCCCGCCGGAAAGCCTGGGAGAGGATTTTTTCGTCTATCGCCCACCCCATCTCCGCTGCTCCCCGGGAAGGGGCACGCTGGCCCGATTGACCAACGTCGTGCAAAAGGCGATGGGGTCGGGTCAATACACCGGTGCCCTCTGGTTGGAGGGCAGCCCTAATGTCGAGGAAACCACTTACTGGTTAAACCTGTTGATCGACACCCACATGCCCATCGTGGGTAATGCCTCTCAGCGACTCCGAGGTGAGATCGGCAACGATGGCGATCGAAACATCGTTGACTCGGTGAACTATATCGTATCCCACCATTGGGCGGACCAGGATGGTCGCGACCAGATTGGAGCTGTCGTCATCCAGGACGAGCAGATTTTTACCTCCCGGGAAGTTCAAAAAGTGGATGCTCGCCCTGGCGGCTTTACGGCCACAGGGGGCCATGGGGGGATCATCGGAAGCGTGGGACAGAGGAGTCCAGCGTCTATCACCTTCAGGCCGGTCAAGTGTCACACTTACACGTCGTCGGTGAATATAAGTAGGCTGCCTTCTAGAGTACAGGGCGTGCGCCGGGTCGATGGAGAAATCGAGGGGGTCCCCGTGCAGATTAAGGATCCTCAGGGCCAGCTACTCCTGACGGCCATTCCCAACGTGACCATCGAGAAGAGTGCTCGCTATCGGCAGGAAGATTCCAAGGAGGCTGAGGTCGGAATTCTTGCCTTGATCGACAAGAATCTCAGGAACACACCGTTGTCCGGCTTTGTAGCCGAGGGAGCATCACCCTATGGAAGCATGGTGGATTCTGTTGCTGCGGCCCTCAGGCGGGCAGCCCTCAGCGGCATGCCGGTGGTCAGGGTGGGGCGCGGCAACGCGGAAGGATTCACGCCCGACAGGAGACCCAATGAGCTTCTTGTCGCGGGCAGCAACCTCACTGCTACCAAAGCCCGCCTGCTTCTGATGGCCTGCCTCATGAAATTCGGCTCCCTGCCGGCAGCGGCTGATCCCAATCAGCCCAACTCCACCGAACTCGAAGCAGTATGGGCTAAGTTGGTCGAATATCAGGAGGTTTTCGATACTCATTAAGAGGGCCCGTTTGACGGTTGACAAGGTGTGGCTTGTTCGAGCGCTTCAGAGCAAGTTATGATACGGGTTAAACCCGTATTATGCATAATCCGGGTTAAGGAGTTGAGCCATCAATAAGTATTTCTGTGGAGCGTTCCTTTTCCTGGGTCTGGCAGTGGTTCAGGTGTATGGCCAGACTGAGAAAACGACCCTTACCTTCAATTTTCCCCAGGTTTTGCCGGGAGAGCGAACTTACCTCTCCATCGAGCTCTTCAATTCAGGCCAGGACTCCGTGTCCAGGCTCGAACACTGGATAGAGATTCCGACCCGTAAGCTCAGCTTTGGGAGCGCACGTCAAGGTATTGCCGCCGATCTGGCAGGGGCAGTCCTGAAGGTAGAGGAAACTCCACAGGAAGAAGATACCCTGATCCTTCATCTGTCGATTCAGGGCCGGCAGCCCATCCCGGATGGTGCGGTGGTAGAGATTAGCTTCGATGTCGCCGACATAGAACCTGAGACCCTGATATTGCCTCATCGGGTAGAAGCCTTCGATGATCAAGGGGAAGAAATTTCAGATGTGGATTTCTCTGATGCAAGGATCCACATCTCTCTTCAGACTCCGGATGCACCTGAGATCGTTTTTGCCTGCTTCTTTTACATGCATTAGGGAATTCGGGGACAGGCCCAGAGGGCCTGTCCCAAGAATTCCTAGTGGGCCTGCAGGCCCAGAATTCGAGAACCGTTGGCCCATAGGATTTTCTGCTTGGCCTCCTCACTGAGGGCAATATTTTGAAAAGCCTTCAAATTGGCACCGATGTCGGCTCCTGGCCAATCCGTACCGAAGAGCACTTTGTCGGCCAGACGTTCCAAATCAGGCCAATAATCGAGTAGTCGTTTGGGGGGTAAACCAGAAACATCGAAGTAGACATTCTTGTGCAGCCGCACCAGAGTAGCAGCCCGATCATACCAGAGCATTCGCCCACCGTGGCACATGATGATCGTCAGCTCTGGAAAGTCTACGGCCACATCGTCCCAGAAAAGCGGATCTCCATACTTGAGTCGTGAACCCGCAAAAACGGAACTTCCGGTGTGAGCCATCACCGGGATACCCAGTTCCTGTGCTTTGGCATACAGCGGATAGAGCAACGGCTGGTTGGGATAGAAGTACTCGTAGGTAGGGTAGAGCTTCAGTCCGCGGAACCCGCCCTGGCGAACCGCCGTTTCCAATTCAGCTGCTGGATTGAGCACCATATAGGGATTAAAAGTGCAAAAGGGTATCAAGCGGCCATTGCTGGCCGCCGTAAACTGCTGGACGTGATCATTCGGTATGACGGCTGAGGTAATCACGGCTGTCTCGGCCAGGACCACGGCATAATCGACTCCCGCATCGTCCAGTAGAGCCAGGACGTTTTGAGGATCTGAATAGCGCTCCGTAAACTCATCAAACTTATCTGGATCTCCTCCCTGATTGGAACTCATAAAGGCCTTGTACCCAGCCGGCATATGGGGATCTGGGCGAACCCCGTGAGTGTGAAAATCAAGAATCATTGAGGATATCCTTCCCTTAGTTGATCAGGGGAACCACTTCCTTTGCGAACCGCTCCATCTCGTCGAGCGACTGCTGCAGTTCGGTATATTCGGCGGCGATGATGAGGTGCTTGAGCCCCGCATCACGCAATCCCCGTGCATCTTCGGCGATTTGCTCGGCGGAGCCGGTGAAACGCCGTCGGCTGCCGTCGGTGTCCTTACCCGCCTCGCCCAGACGATACCACGGTATGGCCATGGCCGTATCGATGATCGACGGATCACGACCGGAGGCCTCGGCAAAACGGTGGACTTCGGCCAGGCCCTCGCTAAAGAGCTCAGGTGTTTCCAGAGAAATGCGGGGGTTGCGACCCACGGGATACCATCCGTCACCAAATCTTCCAGCTCGCCTCCGGGCCACTCGGCCCTCTCCCCCAATCCAGATTGGCGGGTGAGGATCCTGGACGGGTTTCGGTTCGAAAATCAAGTTATCGAAAGAGACAAACTCCCCCGCGTAGGTTGGCGTATCGCTGGTCCAGAGTGTGCGAAAGGCGGCAAGGTATTGGTCAGATGCCGTGCCTCGCCGGTCAAAGGGTGGTGACCCCAAGGCAATCATCTCTTCGGCGTTCCAGCCGGTGCCCACCCCGATGGTCAGGCGTCCTTTGGAAAGGACATCCAAGGACGCCAGGATCTTGGCTGTTTGGACCGGGGGTCGATAGGGGAGCACCATGACAGAGGGAAGCAATCGGATCCTTTCGGTAATCGCCGCCACGAAGGTGAGTGTGGTGAGTTGTTCGAGACACGTCCCCTTGCCGGTTCCGGGCCAGATTCCTGCTTCGTTATAGGGATAGTGGGAGTCGACTTGGCGGGGGATGATGATATGGTCGCTGACGCCGAAATATGCGTAGCCCAACCCCTCGCAATGACGCGCGATGGTACGAATGCCATCTGGATTATCGGCGGCGTGGCGGGCACCGATATGGACTCCAAAGTCCATCTACACTGATCCTCCCTCTGTTCCCGTGCCATCCAGCCCCCAGATCTTCGGTGACTTCTCCTTTGCGAAATCAAGGCTGCAGAAAGGACAGTGCAGTTTCAATTTTGCAAAGGCTTCTTCCTCCCAAAAGAGCCTCTCCACATTAAAAAAATCCTTGCACTGTGGACACGCAATCCACACCTCCTTTAAATTGGCGACTCTGTCCATGTCCGATTCCTCTAGCCCGGATTATGCATAGGTTTGTGTAGCGAGGCGTCGAAAACGCCGTCCTGACCAGGCGCGCGACCGAGGGCACCGCAGACGTACTGTACGGTACGTCGAGGAGCCCGAGCGAGCGGCAACGCAGTCAGGACGGATGGTTTCGGCGACACAGTAAAAAATCTATGCATAATCCGGGCTTAGCCCTTCACTCGACAGGGATCGAGTTTAGCTCATCCTTAGAAATAAAATCTTCAACTTTAATCTTCTCCATGACCTCATCAGGGACTTTATTCACAGGAGTGTACCATTGAGGCATCCCAGGCTCAGGTGGAGCAGGCCGGGTACAATCCAAAGCAGCCTTGGCTCCAGTACCCGGTGGGCCTGGAACGGATGGATCCAGTGGATTCACAGGACGATCCGAGACCACGATCAAATCCCTGTCCCACTGAGATCTGGTGGCAATGGCCCACAAGACTTTCCGTTCATCAAATATATCGATGTCGTCATCGAAGATGAAGGCATGCTTGGGACGGCACTCGATTGCCGCCAGAGCGGCATCGCGGCCAACCCCAGGACGTGTCTTCTTCACCTGAACGTACAAGTGATCGCGGCAGCCCGTGGATTGGGGTGCGTGGACGTTCAACAACTCGGGTACAGCTGCCAGTATTTTTTCATAGGCCTCACACTCGGTCGCAAACCCGCCCGCCAGGTGATTATCCGCGTGGCCGACCAGGATGTCCTGCCAGTAGGCGTCCTTGCGACAGGTCACATTTTTGACTTCCAGGACCGGGCTCGGTCTCTGTGCCCCCGTATAGCCCGGCCTTTCACCAAACGGACCCTCGGCCTCATAATGATCCTTGGGGCAGATTCCTTCGATCACCACTTCCGCGTCGGCTGGAACCAGCAGCTGGTCCCCGAAAGTTTGGCTGGGAACCAACCTAAGAGGCTCCTCCAAAAGGCCTCCCATCAAGGGGTAGTGGTCCTCGGGGTAGCCGATCCGTCCATGACTCTGCCCCCCCAAATAGGCCCCCGGATGATGCCCCACCCATACCGCCACCGGTGCGTCCTTGCCTCTTTCCCACCACTTCATCAGGTTTTTCCAGTTGTGACTTCCGGCATGGAGAAACACACCCATTTTGCTCTTTGTCTTGATCCAACAACGCTGAATCGAGCAGTTAGGAATCCCCGAATCGGGGTCGACGGTGGTGAGGAATCCTGCCGTGATGTAAGGGCCCGGGTCCAGGGCATGATGCCATACGATCGGGAATTGGTAGAGATCCACCTCTTCCTGACGGTACACCACTTCCTTGACCGGAGCCTCCTCCTCGGAGAGGGTTACAGGTGCAATCTTGTTTTGTGTCTTACGCGAATACTCCTGAGCAACCTGGAAGGGAGAGACCCCGATAGCCTCCGCACAACGCCGGCGACTGGCCAGCACATTGGTGATCAATCGGTAGGAAACCCGGTCTCCTGCAACATTCAGTGCTTTCTCAGCAATGATCAGCGGAAATCTTCCCTGCTTCTCCAACTTGACCTGCAAGGCCGTCACTTCCCATTTAGACTGGATTCTTCCCTGAATGCGAAGAATCTCTTCAGGGTGCCTCTCCTCGACTTCTTGAAGAAAACTTCTCAGGTCTTTAGGCATTTTTCTGGTGCCTGTGGGGGGTGATCAGCCCCAAGATCGTAGGTGCGACGGTGAAATGAGAACCGGGTTATCTTGTTAGTCCTGTTGCCTTCTTTTTACTCAATCCTCAGCGGCCTTTTCCGGGGTAGGTCGCGCCTTCAGAGAATAGCGCCACTTGAGATCTTCGTCCTTGTCAATCTGCATCCGGGGAACATACTTGACGTGGCTCAGCCCGTACTCCTCCCAACGGCTTCGGACCAGGGCCTCATCTTCCTTGGCCAGGACACAAACGGGAGGAAAAACCTGATCGTTCCAGGCGGCCCGAGTGCCCAGATCCCAGTTCCTGGTAGCATCAATGAGCACTCGGGCCCACTTGCCGGAACCGAACTTGTAGATATCTCGCTCCTCCAGTGCGGTGCTGGGGTCCAACACCGAACCAAAGTGATTTTCAAAGATAAAGATGTCTCCCATAGCGGCGTTGACGCGCGTGCAAAAGGCCCACTCCAGCTGGCCCGGGTCGCGCAGGTCAATGTCATCTTCGACCACCATGACGTTCTTGTAGGCCCAGTTTCCAAAGGACATGCCCCAGATGGCTGAAGCCACCTGCTTGGCTACATGGCGATAGCTTTGCTGGAGTTGAACATAGATCATGTAATAACAGCCATCCTGATTCATCCAGACATCCGTGACCCCGGGAACACCGCAGGCCTCAAGGTGGTTCCAAACCAAGGCCGAACAGGAGAGAGAAACGATCAAGCTATCCTCATTGGGCCAGCCGGGCCGGATGCTCTCGCACACTCCCTGATAGATCGGATCATCACGAAAGGTGATGGCGTCCACCTTCATGGTGGGCTTCGGAGAGGAGATTCCCCCGTAGTAACCGATGTGCTCGGCAAAGGGGCCTTCCATCATCCAGTCTTTCCTGTCCCAGGAAATCGTCCCTTCAATCACCATCTCGGCAGAAGCGGGAACCAGAAGATCGCTGGTCTCGCACTTCACCAGTTCTAGCGGTTCCCCCACAATGCCTCCGTAGATGTCGAATTCACAAACCGTTCGGCTGAAGGCGCTGGCTCCCAGGATGGTAAGCAAAGGAGGGCAGCCGTAGATGCAGGCCACCTTCAAGGGCTCCTTCTTGTCCTTAAGCTTGGAGTAATGCTCCCCCCACCCTTGCGAAGGAACGAGCAGGCAGGAGATGTGATCTTTGTCGGCCACCATGCCCCGGTAGAGGCCCATATTGTAGAGACCCGACTTGGGATCCTTGGTAATGATGGGGGCAAAGGTGTTGATGAAACGACCTCCGTCCCAGTGGTGCCATTTCGGTACAGGGATCTTGTTGATATCGATGTCATCCCCTTTGAGGACGTTGCGTTTTAAAGGTGCCGTGGAGACTTCCTTGGGAGGAAGACTTTTTTGGTAGGCCTGCCTCATGGCCTGGACCTGATGGTAATGATCGATATCCTTGGGAAGACCGAATGCCAGTGCCATTCTTCCGTAGGAAGCCACTGAATTCGTAAACAGCTTGGTGCACCAGGTGTTTTCGTGGTCCTTGATGTTGTCGAAAAGTAGGGCGGGTCCCTCTGCCGATTGCACATGTCGGGCGATCGTTCCCAGCTCAACATCCCAATTCACCTTTGCATGAACCTCGTGGTACACTCCTTCACCCTTGAGCAACTCGATCCAATCCCGGACATTGCGCACCGCTCGCAGGTCATAACCTCCTGTTTGGCTGCTTAAATCTTTCACCGGGGTTGCCATGTTGCCTCCTTGTCTGTTCAGATGGGTTCAATCATGTTAGGGGGTTCCCTTGACTCCCGTAGATTCTACGGCCTCGGAAGGGTTGAAGGCAAGCCAATAATGACAGGATATTGCCTCTGCAATTTAGATATTGACATCGAGCAAGACAAACGTATATTAGGTTGTTAACGACGAACAAGAGGTCGATCACTCGGGCCTTGAAAACATTGTTTTGAGGAGATTCAGGATTCTACTCTATTCATCAAAAAGGGAGGGTATGATGTACAGGAAGTTCTTGAGCCTAATCGGATGGTTGCTGGTCTTCAATACGGTAGTATTAGCCCAACAGAGTATGAGCCCGGGGGCCTATCCAGCGCCCCGTTATCCGGAATTCAAGAAGCACTATAGCGATGAAGAACTACTGGCTATTGCCAGAGTTGTGGTGAGAAAACCTGCCCTGGGTCCGGGCCCCGGGAATTATCAAGGACGCGATGCTTCCAACCTGCAGAACATTGGATACAACATCCAATCGGGGGAAAAGGTCCTGGTTGCAGTGCCCCGCAGCTTTGAGCCGCGAGTGCTGAATGCAATCGTGACGGCCATAAGAGAAGCTGGGGGAAAGGTCGATGTCCTGCTCACCCATACTGACCCTATTGGACCCGCGCGGGATGGAGCAGCAGAAGCACGGTGGCTGGCGATGCGGGAGCGCGGCGCCCCAAGAGGCTTCTCTCCCACCGACGTCATGAAGGTCGCGGAGACGGGAAATTATCAGATTCTGATTCATGGGATAACAGGACGCCGTCCCATCAATATCCCCTTTAAATGGGAATTTATACCCTGGAATACCATCGACAAGTTTGTGACGGGCATCGCGGATTATCCTTACGAGTTACAGGAATTGTTAGACCAGAAGGTCTGGGATGCTCTGCTGAAGGCAAAAAGAGTGAGGGTCACCGATCCGGAAGGAACAGATATCAGCTGGTCGGCGAGTCGGGAGGGCTTCGAAGAAGCAGGGGCCCGGAAGCGTTTCGGTATTGCCATCAGGGGGCACGTAGGCCTGTGGCCGAATAACTTCTTTCCTAAGGCTCAAGCTCCTGATGCAGAAGGAGTCATCGCTGGAACCATCAATCACAGCGGCGTATTTCCACACGTCAAGGTGTATCTCAAGGACCACACCGTAACCAAGATTGAAGGTGGAGGAGCTTATGGGGAGTTTTGGAAGACAGTGTTGGACAAATATAAGAATGTAACCTGGCCCATGCATCCGGGGCCGGGTATGGGTTGGCTGCGTGAAGCTGCCGTGGGGACCAACCCTAAGGCGACAAGGATAATCAATGTGATGGAACAGGATCTGCGTATGAGTTGGGATACCAACAGGTCGGGGGTGATTCACTGGGGAATCGGAATTCTGGGTGTCGGTCAGGGCGAGCCGGGTCGAGAGGAGCTGTTAAACTTTGCCGTGGAGGAAGCAATGCACCTTTCTCATCTTCATATTCACTCCTACTTTCCCACTGTTGAGGTAGAGACGGAGGATGGCCAGAAGATCCTGGTGATTGACAAGGGAAGACTCACGGCGTTGGATGATCCCGAGGTGAGACGAGTTGCAGCCAAGTATGGAGATCCGGATGAGCTGCTGAGTGAGAATTGGATACCCACAGTTCCCGGGATCAATGTGCCTGGGGATTACATGAACGACTATGGCCGCAATCCCGCTTACTGGATCAGAGAAGAACACCGTAACGCCTATGATCGGGACATAATGGAGTCCTATCTGCTCCATTAGCTTGGGGGAACTGTTCCTCCTCCAATCTGCAAGGACTGCTCGACATCCAGGGTACTGGACCAGAGAAGAACATCGTAACGCCTAGCCCGCACAGTTAGGATGACACCCTCTCCTGGTGAGACGTAGTCTGAGCCGTGTGCTTTAGCCCACGGGTCCCGGGGCCGGGAGTAGCGGTGAATGCCCGCAGGCAAAAGTCGGCTGTTCCAGGGCTTTTGTGTAGGGGCGCACTGACGTGCGCCCAATAAGTTATTGGTAAAACAGTGCTCTTGGGCGCACGGCCGTGCGCCCCTACATGCCTCGATCAAGATCAAGCGGGCTTTTGCGACACCCTTTACAGCCTGCGGCTCTGACAGAGTAATCAGAGATACTCAGGCTGCGGGTTAACGAGGGACAACAGAACCGGGGGCACCCGCTTGCGGGTCGCACGGGCGGTGCAGCCCGCCCGGATGATTTCTTCACTGCGCTCAGATGAAGGCGGCGTCGCTGCAGTAGAGAATTTATGGTTAATCCGGGCTAGAGATTCCCGCAGCTTCCAGTGCCCATCAAACCGGGGCAAAAACCTCCTCAGCCGTAAGCGTTTTCGAGACCAGTCCCTGCTCCAGAAGGTACTGCATCAATACTTCCACATTGTGCTTATTTTTCGTCAGGCCGTAGGCCCAAGGATCATCGCCCAATATTTCTCTCTGCTCCCTCAGGGGTTCACGTAACCATGCCAGGCTGGTCTTAAAAGGCAATTTGGAATTCAAGGTGTCGTAAGCAATCTGTTTGGCCTGCTGAAATGCCTGGGTGAGGCTGGTGGCGATCCAGGGATGGGCCTTCCAGAGTTCCTCTCTGATCACCACTGTATGCATGATCGGAAAGATCTTGGTTTTCTGATAGTAGGCAATCTCTTCTTTCTTGGGGTTATCGAATAACCTCTTTACATGGGGTGAACCCTCCAGGAACACCTGAGGTATGGAGGCGCAGATCATCGCATCCAGCTCTCCTTTCTCGAGCATCTGCTCTGCCACCTTCGCTGAAGGCAGGGTTTCCGTCTTATAGGACTTATGGAGTGTTATCTCACTCCTGGGCGGATACCAATGGAACCAATCAATGGTCTCCAGGTCGACCCCGTAGTCGTTCTGGAGGATACCGCGGACCATGACCGCCGCCGTCTGCTGAAACTCCGCCTGGGCGACTCGTTTGCCTTCAAGATCCGTGGGCTTGCTGATGCCGCTTTTCGTATTCACGAATATGAAAGAATGTCTGAAAGAGCGGGCTGGAAAAACCGGTATGGCAATAAGAGGTTTGTTGAGGGTTCTGGATATGAGATATGAAGACAGCGACATTTCCGAGGCGTCGAACTCGTAATGGTTTAGCATTCTGGTCCATATTTCGTGTGGGGAAAGTACGATCCAGTTCAGTTCCAGGCCGTCCGGTTTTACCCTTCCGTCAATCAACGGACGGGTGCGGTCATAGTCGCCACAGGCAAACGAGAGTTGAAGTGTCAATCCTTCACTCCACCTTTAGGACCACTGCCATAGCGGTATCTCCGCCGGCACAACCGTGAAATAGGCCCCATCCCCCCCCGCGAATCACTAGTTCTTCGATCAGCTCAATACAGGCACGCATGCCGGTGGGTCCCTGGGGATGTCCCCAGATCAAAGAGCAGCCGTAGTTATTCATATCTTTGACTTCGACACCCATTTCCCTGGCAAAGAGGATGTCGTTGACCGCGAACGGATTGTGGGACTTGATGGCGGAGACCTCATTGATGGAAATTCCGGCTGCATCGAGTGCCTGTCGGGCCGCCGGGATGGGTGCTGCCGGCATGTATGCCATATCTTCCCTGGCCTGGCCAAAAGAGACGAGTTTCACCGTAATGTTTGGATCAGCGGAGAGCGCTGTCGCTTTTTCAGCAGTCGTGATCACCATGCCTGCTGAACCATCTGCGGGATGAGTCTGTCCTCCATGGGTGACGGTACCCCCCTCTTTGACGGGCTTTAATTTTGCCAGCCCATCCTCTGTCGTGGGATGAATGCCTTCGTCTCCTTCCAGTGTTGCCACTGTCTTCTTGTATCGCTGGTCGGGTACTTCAAACGGCAACACCATATAGCGTTGTTGAAATGTCTTGTCGCCAACTGCCTTGATGGCCTCTCCATACTGTTGATAACGGCGCAGCACGACTTCATGTTGTTGTTCCGTCGAGATGCCCCATTTTGCTGCGCAGTTCTCGGCGGTTTGAGTCATGTCGCATTTTGCATAAGGATCACAACCGAAGTTATCGAGCACCCAGGTTTCCACTTCGCCGGCGCCACCCGTTCCGCTGGGATTGGGATAATAGAGATGGGGTCCGTTGGAGGTGCGATCAGTCGTTATGGATAAAACACACTCCGCCATACCGCTTTGGATCTCCTGGCTGGCCTGGGCCATGACTCGAGCACTGGTGGCACAGGCCTGATTGATGGTTGGACCACCTACAGTCGTTGCTCCAATCATTCCAGCTAGCCAGGGAAGTCCGTAAAAGCAATGACGCTGCGGCACGGTCATCCCCAACACGCCGTAATCGAATACATCCAGCGGAATCTTCTTGTCCGCCAACACCTGTTTGGCAACATGGGCAGCCAACTCCATGCTGTGCAGATGGGCCAAGCTCCCCTGCCACCGGGCAAAGGGTGTACACCAATAGCCGCCGTAAGGAATATAAACCTCAGTCATCTCAGCTCAGTTCTAACATTTCACCAATGTGTCCATGTCTAACGAATCAATCGCCCCTTTTCCCGTGCGAATTCGGTCTTCCAAAGCAACGCTCTCGGGCATGAGGTACTGGGCGTAGAATTGAGCATAGGCTTTCTTGCCTGGAGACAACGGTGAACCTTCTGTGGCTGCTGTTGCCATACGCAACCACATCCATGCCCCTGCCACTAATCCAACCAGATGTAAATAGTCGGTAGCTACCGCCTCTACATCGCGCATCGATCTATTACTGCTCTCTTGTAGAAATTCAGTGCAGCCATCAAGACGTGCCAGTCCTTCACCGAGCACCCTGTGGATTTGATCGATTCCTTTTTCAGTGCCGTGCCGTTCCAGGTCTCGTCTGATCCGATCAGTGAACAGATGATAGCGGCTGCCCGAATCCTTGAGTAGTTTCCGTGTGACTAGATCCAACGCCTGTATGCCGCTCGTGCCTTCATAGATCGCCATCACTCGACTGTCGCGCAGGTATTGTTCGACACCGGCATCACAAATATAACCGTGCCCACCCAACACTTGCACGGCAAGACTAGCGACTTCGAATCCCGTTTCAGAGGCACAGGCTTTACAGACAGGCAAGAGAAATTCTGCCAAACGCCTTGCCTCGAGTCGTTGTTTTTCATCTTGTGCAGCGCGGGCCAGATCTAAATTGAATGCGGTCTCATAGACTAATGCCCGCATCGCTTCGGTCCTTGAACGCATCAGAAACAACATCCTGCGTACGTCGGCATGTTCAATGATGGCGACAGGCGGACGATCCGGTTTTCCTCCCTGCGGTCGCTGAGCTGCGTAATTCAGGGCCATTTGTGTCACCGCACCTGCCATGGCAACACCTTGCACGGCAACTTCAAGTCGCATCAGTGTGACCATGGTAAACATGGACTTTAACCCTCTACACTCGGGCCCGACGCGATGGCCGATCGCTTCATCCAGATGCAGTACGCAGGTCGGGGATGCCTTGAGACCCATCTTTTTCTCCACCCCGCTTATCGAAAGTCCGTTCACAACCTCTGGGTTATCCCAGGTGCACCTGGGGACAAGAAACAGACTCAGGCCGCGTGTTCCCGGCGGCGCATCCGGCGTCCGGGCCAGGATCATGTGCATGATCTGATCGGTTAAATCATGGTCCCCATAGGTGATGAATATCTTGGTGCCGCTCAGTGAATAGGTGCCGTCATTTCTTGGGGTGGCCTGGGTACTTATGCGGCCGACGTCCGAGCCTGCCTGTGGCTCCGAGATACAGATTGTTGCTGCCCACTTCCCGGTTACCAGGTTGGGAACGACCTTTGCAATGATATCCTCCTCGGCATGTTCTATGAGTAGCCATGCTGCCGCACGTAACATGAGTGGCAGCATACCGAAGGAGGCGCAGGCACCGTTCACCATTTCTGCAAAGGCCGCCTGCACGACCAGGGGCAGATTCTGTCCACCGAATGTTCTAGGGAGATCCAGTCCGGGCCAACCGACCTCACCATACCTGTGAAATGCTTCTCGAAACCCATCAGGAGTCACCACACGACCGTTCTCGAGTCGACTCCCTTGTTGGTCGCCGATTCGATTGAGAGGACTCAGCACCTCAGAGGCAAATCGGGCTCCCTCCTTCAAAACTGAAGTTGCCAGCTCAGAATCGACATGAGCGAACTCAGGCAATGCAAACAAGCTGTCCCAATCCAGCACCCTCTCGAGCAGAAAGAGCTGGTCTTCAAGGGGTGGTGAATAGTGTTCATTCATTACTGACTCCTACCTGATCATCATTCTGGGGAGCCAGAGGGCTAGCTGAGGAAATCCGATAATCCAGAAGAGGGCCAGCGTGTCCAGAATAACAAAGGGTACGGAGGCCCGTATAATATCCGCAAAGGACACGTCCGGAGGTACGATTGCTTTCATGGTGAACAGATTTCGGCCGACGGGCGGCGTGGTATAGGAAATCTCCATGGTAATGACGAACAGGATGGCAAACCATACGGGGTCGAAACCGAGTTGTCTGATGACGGGAAGAACGATGGGTACGGTAAGGATAATAATCGTACTTGGGTCCAGAACACATCCCAGGATGAAGAGCATGCCCAGTATGATGAAAAGGAACCCCCATCGACCGATCTCCAGTCCGGAGATCAGGTTCATGATCAGTTCATCAGCACCCAGGCTGTAGTATAAAGTCACAAAGGAGAAGGCACCGATGGCCAGCCATAAGAGCATACCCGTGAGCATCAAGGTCCTTTGAGCCGCTTCAGAAATCACTTTCCAACTGAATTTTCGGTAGATGATGGAACTTGCTATGGCCCCAAAAACCCCTACCGCTCCCGCCTCCGAGGGGCTGGCAAAACCGAAGAAGATCGACCCTAGAACCCCGGCGATGATGAGAAAAGGCAAAACGATGCCCTTGAGAGCGATGAATTTTTCTCTCCAACTCAGCCTCTCCTCCGGCGGCAAGGGGGGACCCAGGTCGGGTCGGAAATGACATCGGATTAAAATATAGATCACATAGTGGGCGGCCATGAGGAGGCCTGGAATGATTCCGGCCATGAAAAGCTGTCCTAACGACATCTGTCCCATCCAGGCGAAGAGGATCATCATATTGCTGGGGGGGATGATCACCCCAAGGGGTCCTGAGGCCTGGATCGCCCCTATGGCCAGCCGGCTGTCATATCCGCGTTTTCTCATGGCGGGAAGGGCGATGAGCCCCATCGCCAATGTCCCAGCCATACTCCCTCCTGCCATGGCCGCGAATATGGTGCCCAGGCCGACTGTGCCAATGGCCAGACCTCCCCTCAGGGAACCAAACCATTCGTGGAGGGTGGAATAGAGGTCTTCGGCGACACCCGACCTTTCCATGATGGTGGCCATGAGAATGAAGAGAGGAAGGGGCAACAGGGTGATTTGAGTGGACGTCATAAAGGCCTGCATGGCTGGCAGATAGAGGGCTTCACTACCCCAGAGCAGATAAGTGAACACCACCGCCACCCCGCCCGTTACAAAGGGGAACGGAACCCCGAACGCCATGGCTAGAAAAAGAGCTGTGAACAGAATCAGCGAGGTCAGCTCGATACTCATTCTGTCTCTTCATCTCTTGCGAGGGCGATCTTGAGCGTGCGAATGAATACGGCTATTCCCTGAATCAGAATAAGAAGCGCCGCAATCGGTACCAGTGTCTTGGTGATATAGAGAGGAGGAGCGTAAGAGAATCGGTCAGCTTCCCGAACGACAATCGATTTCCACGCCAGGTCACCGCCCTTCCAGAGCATCAAACCGCAGAAGAGGAAAAAAAGAGGGGCGTAGACGAAGAGGTCTACAACGGCTCTCGTCCTCCGAGACCAGCGGCTATGGAGGATATCCATTCTGATCATTCGCCCGTGGAGAAGGGTGTAGCCCCCTGAAAGGATCAAGAAGCTGAAAAGGAACATCGTATAATCGGGAACCCATACCAGAGAGATGTCGAACAGATTCCTTACAATGATTTCTGTGATCATAAGGGCGGCTATCCCGTAGACAAAAAAGGAGACGATCTTGCCCGTCCACTCACTCAGGTTGTCGATAGCCTTGACTATGGAGTTGAGCCTGTCCATGCCATACTCCTCAAACGGAAAGAAGGGTGGAGTAAACTCCCCACTCCTGCTAATCGTCTCTTATGATTCGATATACCCTAAGGACCTCAAGTAGTCCTTGATGATTTTGAGGGCCTTGTTCGCTGTCGGGTCCTCACCGGCAACCGCATCCCAGGTTTTCTCAGCCTCTTTGATCAACTGCCGCACATCCTCCTCAGGCAGCGTAATCACTTCCATTCCTTTAGCCTGCAATTCGATTAAAGCCTCGGAATCTGCCAGATTGACCAGTTCGTAACTTCGGTCGTACCAGTGATTGAAAGACAGCTCAATGATCCGTTGTTGTCTCGAAGTCAGCGAGTCCCACATGGTCTTGTTGGCAATCAACAGGGTGGAGTAGTTTCGCATGTAGGCCGGCTTAATGATGTACTTGGCGATTTCATAGAAACCCTGGTTCAAGTAAGCTTCCACGCTGTTGAAACTGGCCCCGTCAATCACCCCGGTGGCGATGCTTGAATAGATCTCACCCATCCCCATCCCCACTGGAATCGACCCGAACGCGGAAAACAAGTCCGCGGCCGGCCGGCCGCCGCTGATCCTCAATTTCAAGCCCTTGAAGTCGGCGAGCGTTCTGATGGGTACCTTGGATACAAATCCGATGTTGTTCCCGGTACCGTTGACAGGCCCGACCACGTGGATGTTAAAAGGAGCATACAGGGACCGGACGATCTCCCCTATCCCGAGGTGATGAAACAGGGTTCTTGCCTCGTTAATGTCCTTCCACATGAAGGGCATACCCAGGACAATGTTGCCGGCCGGACCAATCTTGCCGGCGTCCCTGCTGGGGGAGGTGTGGACCAAATCGACCATACCTGCCTGTACGCCTGCGACCACCTGTTCGGCCGGCAGTAATCGCCCGTCGGGGATGTATCGGATCTCGATCTCTCCATGGGTGAGTTCTTTGATCATTTTACCGGCAGTCTCTTGAAAGCTTTCCGTGAAGACCTGACCCCTGCGCATGAAGGTCTGGAATCTCAACTGCCTTGTCTTGACCGGAGTGGTCCTTGAAGGTGGGTTTTCTATGGAGTCAGAACCCGAAGGGCCGCATCGGGTCATGAGTAGAGTGCCGGCCAAAACCAAGACCCACACCCCAAAACTGGCTAACCCGCCCATGGTTTTATTCACAATACCCTCCTCATCAATTTTCCGAGCTCGAGTCCTCGAGGCTGATGTTTTTCATACCGCGGGTGGTCTTCCTCAGGGTGGCTATGTGCTCTATGATCTGTTCATCCGTTCGGTATTTGGACATCTCATATTTATCCGAGTGGGTGATCGCTTCTAACTCTCTCCGATAGGCGGGTGCGGGCTGATAGGCCGGATACCCCATCGGAACAATGGAATAGATATGATAAATTTCAGGAATCCCCAGCAAATTCTTGAAGGGGCCCATCGAAGGCTCCTCGATGCTCACCCATTGCACGCCCAGTCCAAGCGCTACTGCAGCCAGATGGATTAGCAGGGTCACATTGGCCATGTTTTCCAGGTTGCGGAGATGGTACAGGACATGGACCGCTACCACTGAGGCGTAGGTCGTCCTTAAATCCCCAATCGGAACGATGATCACCGGTGCTTCGGCAAAATTGGGTTTTCCCATTGTCGCCGCCCAGTGACGCAAGTCCTCCCGCCGGGTCGTTTCCCAGACCTGGCTGCGCATGTGATCCAGTCTGAGGTACAGGTCTTCAATCTTTTGCTTCATTTCCGGGTCTTTGACCACGATGAATTCCCAGGGCTGGGCGTTGCCGCCCGAGGGAGCCCAGCGTGCCACATCCAGAATCTTCTCGATATATTCGTCCGGAATCGGGTCTGGTTTGAATTTGCGGATTGCCCTTCTTGACTTCACCACCTCAGCAAACTCTTCAAAATCCACCTCGAACCTCCTTAGTAAGAGTGCCTAGAATGCTTCCGCGCATTCCACAATTTTCCTGCTACTCCCCTTTGCATTTGCTCAGACACTAGGCAATCATTGAGCAAATAAACCGAGTATCTATACGGGGGTATTTCCCGAAACTTGGTTCGTTGAATAGCTGTAAATAGTTGATACAACTGAACATTATAACCTTTCTCAGCACTTCGAAAATAGCAGTTGGGGTATGTCCTGTCAAATGAAATGTAAAAGGTGTACCATGGCTTTCCCGCGGCCATGATCGGAGTCCTAAGAGATAGTCAAGAGGATAAAAGTTTCCGTCGGAGGCTTTAAAGATGAAGAAGATCGGAATCGTAGGTGCAGGGAACATGGGCAGTGGTCTCACCCAGAAAATGGCTCAGGAGGGCCTCTCGGTTGTCATGGTCGACACCAAGCCCGAATTTGTGGCAGAGGGGTTCGACAGCATTCGTGCAACACTGAGAGAGGGCGTTGAACGGGAGATCTTTCGGCCCCAACAGGTCGATGAGATCCTGGGGCGTATTCAGGGGACGACCGAACTGGCGGACACCAGAGGCTGCGATCTGGTCATCGAAGCGATTTTCGAGAACATGGAGGTCAAGAAGGACCTGTTTGCCCGACTCGAGAACGTCTCTTCAGCGAAGACGATTTTCGCCACCAATACCTCATCCTTTTCGGTGAGCGAACTGAGCCAGACCACCGCCAGGCCGGACCGGTTCGTGGGACTTCACTTCTTCTATCACCCGGCAAAAAATCGTCTTTTGGAAGTCATTCCGGGGATCGATACCTCGCAGGAAACCGTCATCGCCTGTGAGAGATTTTCCGAAATCATCGGCAAGACCGATATTTTGGTCAAGGACTCACCCGGCTTTGCCGTCAACCGCTTCTTTGTTCCCTGGCTGAACGAGTCGACCCGCATCCTCGAAGAGGGCCTGGCAGACATTCCCACCATCGAGAAGGCTGCCAGGAAGTCCCTCGGTATCGGCATGGGACCTTTCGAATTGATGAACGTGACCGGGGTTCCCATCGCTTACCATGCCGCCGTTACCCTGGGGAATAAATTCGGTCCATTCTATGAACCCGCGGAGACCTTCAAGGCCCAATTTGAATCGGGGGAGCTGTTTCCCCTGGAGGGAGAGGTGGATGAGGAAAAGCTGGATGTGGTATCTGACCGGTTGTGGCCCGTGATCTTCTATGTGACGGCGAAGCTTCTTGAGGAGAGGGTGGCGAAGATGGAGGATATCGACGTGGGCGCGAAGGTCGGATTGCGCTGGAGGAAGGGGCCCTTTGAGCTCATGAATCAATTCGGTGTCGATCGGGCCCTTTCACTGGTCGAGGATCTTCTCAAAAACTGGCCGGGTCTCGAAGTGCCCGAGAACCTGCGTGCCCAAGGGACCCGGGGTGAACGGTGGGACATTCGCTATGTCACCTACAGTCGCGAGGGGAACATCGGCCGGGTAACCATCTCAAGGCCGGAGGCCTTGAATGCCATCAACCCGACCGTCGTCAAGCAGCTGGACGAGGCCCTTAGGGAGGCGGAGGCGGATCCGGAAACCAACACCATCATCTTGCAGGCGACGGGAAAGGCTTTTGTGGCGGGGGCGGATATAAAATTCTTTGTAGATTGCATCAAGGAGAATCGCCTGGAGGACAGTTACAATTTTACCTCGAAAGGACAGGATATCTTGAGGCGGATCGATGAGAGTGAGAAGCTGGTGGTGGCCAAGATGGACGGGTTGGCCCTTGGAGGCGGACTGGAGATAGCCCTCGCCGCCGATGTCATCGCAGCCACCCCCAAGGCGATCATGGGTTTTCCGGAGACTGGAATCGGCATCTACCCCGGCCTGGGAGGAACTCAGCGGACCAGCCGGTTCATCGGCAAGGAACTGGCCAAGTATTTGATTTTCACAGGGCGGTTGCTCTCTGCCGATGAGGCACTCGCCATCGGTCTCATCGACTATGTGTTCAGCTCCGCTGAGATCGAGGAGAGACTGCGCGAACTCTTAGCGGAAGGAAACCTCGTCCCCAACAAGGGGAAAAGACCGGAAGAACTTCCCCCCGATTGGCGTAGACTCAGGGAGCTCTTCAGAGATGAAAACATTGAGGCATGGCTTTCCGGTAAATACCTGAACCGGGAGGACCCTTTGGAGGCCAAGACTGCCAAGACCATCGCCGCGAATGCCCCCATAGCCCTCAAACTGGCGAATCTCATCATTGATGAAGGGTCTGATCTCCCCATGGCCGAGGCCACCAAGCTGGAACTGGTGCATTTAAACGAGATCTTCTCCACTGCGGACGCCCTCAAGGGGTTGAGCAATGTGGGAAAGAAGGGCATCATTTTCGAGGGACGTTAACAACCCGGATGATGCATTGTCCGGGTTAACAGGGGAATGATCTATGATAAGCGTCTACGTAGGTTCTTAAGGAATAGCTGTGAATTGGAATGAAGGGTGGCGTCAAGCAAAACGCCCTCATCCTTCGGAAATCCCAGAGGAATATGCTCTTTGGCCTGCAGGCACGGATCGCCTGATTGTCGTCTATTTTGCAGCAGTGTTTCTTCTGACCTACCTGGGACTTGAGTACCTGGGTACCCAGGCAGTGTTGGTGGCTGGCCTGCCTCTGTTGATGGTGGTGACAATAGGGGTTTCTTTCCTGTTTGTTGTGGGTTTACTTTTGATGGCCTATCGATCCAAGAGGCATTCGAGAAGTGAACCGTCCAAGGAAAGTTCCGAATGAGTTGGCCTCCGATCTTACAGATCGTGCCCCCAGGTTTGGCAGAGGACATTTCGTCCCACCTCTCTGAAACCCTCACGGTGCTTCTATTTTATTTGGCTGTGTTGGGATTGATCTCCTACCTGGCCCACAGTCGATACACTGGGGAACTTTCTGACTACGTCACGGCTTCCAGAAATCTGGGATGGGTGGT
>SMVA01095421.1_pt1 | contig 34443 bp, 26 predicted proteins | sample 2456451 | NCBI WGS metagenome assembly SMVA01 (sample SAMN11095933, study PRJNA526329) | marine sediment metagenome | biome: Marine sediment; feature: Surficial sediment; material: Deep marine sediment; isolation source: Hadal surficial sediment | place: Pacific Ocean | collected 2014-05 | depth... | reverse complement strand
CTAATCCCGGTTTTTCAGCGATATAAAGTTTCAAGAGATTACCCATCTTGCCATGAAGACTTGCACAACATCGTACCATTCATAATGCTGGTTGTACATACAGTAGTTTAGATGTAGTTTAGATAGCGCACAAGTCGGCCAAATAGTGGGGTTTTATTAGGTGCCTGACCTCAGCAACCCGGCTGTTTATCAGACCATCATTGAAGGGACCCGATATGGTGTCGAAGAACACCACTAGTTAAAAGGCAGGTTTTCATTCAATATCGGAGGCGATGGGATTATGGCATTCAGGAAAGTTTCCATGCCGCCGGACAGGAGCATTGCCAGCGTTAGTGTAATGGCGCTGACCACAATTGCGACTGCAATATTGTTGTTTGCGATTTTCTGGAGTTCGTCAGTCTGTCTATTGAGCCTCATGTAAAGTCGCGTTCCCAGGGTCAACGTTGCCATTGACAGCAGCAAGGTTATTGTGAACTGAAGAAAGATTATTTCAAATGTCGATAACACCTCGGAAATGCTCACCCTGAGTTGTTCGTACTTGTGTGCCAGGTTAAAAAGTGTCTGCGTGATAGGATCTATTACGCTTTTCATCAGGAGCCCCAGCGAAACGATAAATGAAGCGCTCACCAGGGCAACGGCGATGTTGTTATTGCGAAGTTCAAATTCTTCATCAACATGGGAATTGAGAAACTTGAAAGCACTGAACCCGAGATAAATTGCAGTGATGCCTAAAATCAACGCCAGCAGTAAACTGAACAGCCCATTCCATAACAAGAATTGATTCATATTTTTTCCTGACTTGTTCTTACGGACTTGTTCTTAACTACTAAAGTGGCACCAGCAGCCAACTCTCCAGTCGGCCCTGGCTGCTCGCCAGTTGTCCTATCCTGTGACCTGCCGCCGTGGTTTCGGCGAAATAATACCGCCGACCATTGTGGGACTTGAAGCTTCCTGCCGCGTTAATGGCGACGCCAGCCATCGCGTGTCGATATCGCATACTAACAAACATCGAAACATCATAACCAAGCCTTTTTAATATGAGCGCATACAGCAATGACTTTGAATCACAATCACCATACTTTTCATTGACGGTTTGCGGTGGTGCCAGTAACTCCAGATCGTTTCTGGGAATCTTATATGGGATATGCTGCACAAACGCCAGTGCAAATGTCGCCATCTCATACCTGTCAAGCTGGTGTCGCCTGCCATGATGCCTAATCGCGTTTACCACATTTTCAAGCCGGTTTTCATTCCTGTGCATCAGATCGGTATAAATCGACGCCCAAAACTGATTATTACTGCTTGATATTTTCGTTGCTGCCAACCGAAGTTCCTGGCGTGACTCTTCTAACCACTGATTTGCAATAAACCAAGTAAACACCCATCGCTTCCGCGCAAATATCCAGGTGTGGGTAGTTTCCGAACCCCTGTCACTATCCAGACCGCGGGTGATATCATCAATTGTCAAGGACGAATCTTCATAAATAATCACCTCATCATAGTGTCCCGCATAATCCACAGATCCATCAGGAAGCAGATTTTTAATCAATACGATGACCACTATCGTTATGGCAACACGAGGCATGGTGATTTTGTATACAAGCGACAACTTGTTTTTCCTTGTCGGAACTCGCAAGTCTGGCTCCTTAACCAACTCATTTTTCCGGTTTCCAAACTGCAGTTTGAGCTGAGCAAGCGGTAGAAAGAAAAAGCGCAGACGGAAGCAACGGGAAAAATCAAGTAGCAAATCATAAGTTGGATTCCCGGATTCGGTCCAGTACCAGATTTTAACCGTGGTCCCAGTTAAGTATTCTGCACCAGCGATACTAAACAGATCTGAGTCTGCACTGTTAACAGTATTACTGAGTGTACCCAGGCCAACGGCCTCATCTTCACCAACTCGTAACTTTTCATCATTAAATTCAACAAGAACATGAACTTCCGCCACATCAAATAAGGTAGGGGGTGAAAACAGACAGCCAATCAATTCAGCACGGGTGCTAATATCAACAATCGCTACGTTTTCTCTGTATTTTGCCGTCAGCAGTTCAAGCAGTTTTATCTTAAACCACGAGAAATTGTCCAGTCTCTTAGACCTGGAAACCAGAACTTACGCACCCTTCCTGCCAGGGCTTTCCATGGGTTTATGGATTCATCGGGCAGCTACCACAAATTACGTAAGCACCTCTTGGGTCATTCAAACGGGTTAAGAAATTGAGATCTTGTTGTATTTTATTCATGAGCACGGTGCCAGGGTTTGATCCTGATTCTGGCAAAATGACAGAGACCTCGGACATCAGCGTCCGCAGCAGTTGCTCCCGGGTACTTAGTTCAGGCTCCACGTACCAAATGGAATAATCATCAATTTTGGCGAGTCGTGAGGCTGCTTCGATGGCTTGTTCAAGGTCTCCCAGATGATCTACAAGACCAAGGTCCAGTGCTGCCTCACCGGTCCAGATCCGTCCCTGTGCAATTTCATGAACCTCGTCTGTATTCATATTCCGTCCCCGGGATACCACGGCTAAAAACTGCTGGTATCCGGCATCGATTACCAACTGGATGATCTCTCCATACACAGGCGACACACCACGATTAATACTGGCACCGCCGGTCACAGGGGTCGTACCGACACCATCGGAATGAATCCCGTATCGTGCCAGCGTCTTCTCGAAAGTAGGGATGAGCCCGAATATACCGATAGAACCGGTAATCGTCGTCGGCGAAGCCCAGATTTCATCAGCCGTTGCTGATATCCAGTAGCCACCTGATGCCGCGACAGAACCCATGGAAACAACCACAGGAATTCCCGAATCCTGCACGTTCTCGAGTTCACGACGAATAATTTCAGAGGCAGTCTTACTGCCACCCCCCGAATCAACACGCAGTACAATTGCCCTGACCTGTTCGTCCTTTTTTACTTTTCTGATAAGCTTCGTCAGTGAACTGCTACCGATTCCACCCGCCTCGGCTTTACCGTCAATGATCGTGCCTACTGCGGTTATCACCGCTATCTTGTTATCTTGAGATGATTCCGGATTTCGGGCAACGGTCAGATACTGGGTGTATGAGATCCTCCTATACTCGTGGCTCTTCTCATCTTCTCCTGCTAATTCTATGAGGTAGGCGCGCCCCTCATCTGCGGTGAGCAGGCGGTCGACTATTCCCATTTCCACAGCCAAACGCGCCAGATCACCATTCACCTGGCGAATCTTGTCAGGGACATCATCTAAAAACCCATCAATACTGCCTTCCGGTAAGCCACGGGCGGATTGAACGGCGCCAGTATACGCATCCCACCAACTATCCAGGATACCGAGTCGCGCCTCCTTGTCTTCCTCTGACATGCTGTCTCGAATGAACGGTTCTGTAGCAGATTTGTATTTACCGACCTTGAACAGATTGACGGAAACTTCAAAATTATCCAACAGGGTCTTGTAGTAGGTGCGGTACATGCCAAACCCCTCAGGCAGCGCGGAACCTTCCGGGTTTAACAGCACTTCATCGGCATGAACTGCAAGGAAAATAGCGGATTGGTTGTAGTCGTTGCCAATGGCAATAACTTTTTTGCCACTGGTCTTGAAGTCTGAAATCGCCCTGGCAATCCTTTCAAGCTTGGGTAGCAAGCCTCCATCCAGACCATCCAGATCCAGTACCAGCAGGCCAATGCGCTCATCATCCCTGGCAAGTGCCAGTGCATCGATGATATCTTTGATCAGTGACTCTTTAGGCAGATCCCCGCTCTGAAACACTGATGCCGGATCAATTGCTGTCTTTTGTTCTACCAGTACACCTCTGGGATTGAGCACCAGCGCACCCCCATCCGGGACTTCTGCTGTGTCCTGCGAAACGATCGCCAAAAGAATAGCGACGATGATCGCCAGTGAGATGAATCCGAAAACCAGAGTATGGATCGCCTTCAGGGACCCCCACAAAATATTAAAAAATTTCACTAAAGCCTGGGTGTTCATGATTGGTTTTAATTGGTCCTTTTATTTGAATCATTACACTACGCCTCAATATGCGCAGTGGCAAACTTAGAAGCCTACTTGCAATCAACATCCGGCTTGCCCAATATCTGCCATCAACCTGTCAACAAAATGCTGCATTACTATTAACAAACTCGCTCTATCCTTTATTTTCATTACTGCGCTGATGGACTCAGTCGGTTTCGGTATTATCCTGCCGGTACTTCCAGATCTGATAATGGATGTTTCAGGCGAGGATCTTGCGGCTTCTGCCCGGTACGGTGGCTGGCTGATGTTTGCCTATGCCGTGATGCAATTTTTCTTTGCGCCTGTTCTTGGCAATTTGTCCGACGCCTATGGCCGCAGACCCATACTACTCATATCCATGGTCGTGCTAGCGATCAACTACATCCTGATGGGTTTCGCGCAGAGTTTGGTTTTCCTGGTCATCGGCAGAATCATTTCAGGGATTGGTGCCTCGACCATGAGCACCTGTAATGCCTACATTGCAGATGTCATACCAGCAGAGGAGCGAGCCCAGTATTTTGGAATGATGGGTGCCGCGTTCGGCATGGGCTTTATTATCGGCCCGGTGATCGGCGGCTTTCTCGGAGAGTATGGTGCCAGGGTACCTTTTTTTGCGACCGCAGCGCTGCTTTCCATCAATTTTGTCTTTGGCTTACTCATACTCCCGGAATCATTGAAGAAGGACAACCGACGAACTTTTAACCCAGGTCGTGCCAACCCGTTTACGACCTTTAATGAGCTCAGTAAATTCAAGGTTGTTTTTGGCATACTCGGCGTTATGTTCATCTACAATCTTGGCCATCACGTACTACCCGCCATCTGGAGTTACTATACGATTGAGAAGTTTGACTGGTCACCCCGGGAAATTGGCTATTCGCTCGGATTTATTGGCGCTTTAATGGTACTTGTTCAGGGATTCCTTATCCGAATTGTTATACCAAAAGTGGGATTGCGGTGGGCAGGGATTGTTGGCATCACCATGTCTGTTGTTGCTTTCTGCGGTTACGCGGGAGCTGGTGCTCCCTGGTTGATGTATGCGGCAATGATGCCAGGTGCACTTAGCGGCCTTGCAGGGCCGGCGATGAACGCTATCGCCTCCGGTCAAATCGGTTCGACCCAGCAAGGCGAACTTCAAGGTGGACTAAGCAGTATGATGAGCCTGACTTCTATCATCAGCCCGCCGATGATGACTCAGGTGTTTGGTTTCTACAGCGGCGGTGGCGCAACAATCTACTTCCCAGGTGCACCATTCCTGCTGGCGGCAGTATTATCTGTCTTCAGCCTGGCGCTGTTTATTAAAACCACTTCAAATCTTGTTGTTACGACCCAGCCCTGAGCGGTTCTTATAAACAGCCCTGAGCGGTTTTTTATAAACAGCCCTGAACCGTTCTTTTGAAATCAGTTAATTAGGGCTAGTTTTTCCGTCTATATTAATATCGGATGCCAGCGCTTCTTCAAAGCTGCTGGAATCGATTGGCTCAACGAGCAATCCTGTTATTGCTCGTGGCAATTGAGTCGTGATTAATTTATCACCCCGGACTATCTCCTTCGATCTAACCAGTACCTGGTAACTTCCATTTGCATCAACATAGTCACCAATTTGTTTTACCTCGATACCCTGCAGCCGATTGTCCTCTACCCTGTAAATTCGATTGTTTTCATAAATAGACTGAACCGGTAAGGCAACAACATTTTGTTCCGGTGGTAAGGTGATATTCAAATTGATCACACGGCCAATATCAAGCGACGCATCGGATGCAGTTTTGAAAAATGCATCCAGCCCGCTTTGGCCGCTTTTTACATGCCCAGACAATCTGGTTAAGGCGAATTCAATGCTGCGACCATCCAATTCACCTGTGGCACGAACCTCCTCACCCTGTTGAAATTTTTGCCTTAACGCATAACCCACCGACGCCGGAATAGCGGCCCTCACTTCAAGTCCATCATAATCCGCGACTTGAATAATGGCTTTGCCGGGTAATACCCTATCCCCCGGCGCGATATATGTCTCTATTACGCGCCCGTCAAAAGGCGCAAGAATACGAGTTTGCAGCAGGTCAAGTTCTGCCCGCTCGACCAGCGCCTTACCTTCGGCCACCGATGCTTCGTGTTGTTCAATCTGGTTGGGGAATATTCTTAAATCAGCATAATGGCGCGCCAATCTGATAGATCGCTCGCTGACCTCTTTTCGCACTTCATCCAGTATGGCGTCAGACACCATTTTGCTGCTGTATAAATCCAGATGCCGTTTCAATTTGGCCTCAGCAATATTTTTTAGATCTTGATGATGGGTTGTAATATTCCTTGCAAGTTCGAAATCTGTTTTTGTAGATTCCAACTGCGCCACTCTCTTTTTGTAATCAGCATTTGCAACGGCCAGAGCAAGCTTCATCTCCTTCTCATCTAACCTGACCAGTAAATCTCCCCTATTCACCCAGGTTCCTTCAGGTGTTACAACCTCTGCTACGGGTGCTGTTATCGATGTCTTCAAATTTGCCACCTGCCTGGATTCAACTTTTCCGTAGGCTATTAGAATCGGCCTTTTTTCCTGGGGTTCTGCAACCAGTATCGAGACCGGCCACGCTTTCTCTGTTCTTTGTTGAGGCTCAGCCTCAGGTCCGGTCAGGACAATGAGAGTCGCCAGGACTATTGAAAAAGAGAGGATAGTAATCCCCAACAATTTGTAATGGATGAGATTAGCGATAGTTGCATTCAATGCAGCCTTGGCGTTCATAAATTTAACTCCAATGATTTCCTCGAAGGAAACCAGTCCAATTGAGATATTCCGGTGTGAGCATTTTCTATCAAGACAATGAGAGCAGGCACTACCAACAATACCAATAAGGTTGAAAATGCGAGCCCAAAACAAATAGTGATTGCAATTGGCACCATGTACAACGCCAGCGTGGATGCTTCAAACATCAACGGCGTCAAACCGGCAATCGTTGTGAGGGATGTCAATATAACCGCCCTGAATCGAGAAACTGCTGCTTCTCGTATGGCGTCGTTGCTGGACAATCCTTCTTCGAGTCCCCGACGAAAGAAGCTAATGAGCACGATGGAATCGTTTACAACAATACCCGTCAGTGAGAAGAACGCGAGCAATGACATGGCCCCGATGTCCACCCCCATGACCCAATGACCAACAATCGCACCGGTTAGTCCCAATGGAATCGCCGTCATGACAGCTAACGGCCAGGTATAAGAAGCAAATGCCCAGGTCAGAATCAGGTAGATGAAGATAAGGGTTAACACTGCCCCTATAGACATGGTTTCGACAATCTGTTGATTACGCAAGCTCACTCCACTCAGATCGGAAGTGAGGCTGTACCTGTCTTTTATTTCTTTCAGCGCATGATCTTCGAGATGTGCCAGCACTTTCTGTGTATTGTTTACCTCCGAGTCTACCGAGGCATTAACAACGACCGACATATAACCATTACTATGGTTGATAGTGTCAATCCCGCGACGATTGGTTAACTCGGCTACCATCCCCAGCGCCACCATATTCCCGTTAGGTGTCTTCACCGGAAATTGCTTTAACGAGGAAAGCTGATTGCGCTCTTCATCGGGTAGCATCACCAAAACCTCAAGCTCCACTTCATTCTGGTTGAATATCTGGACCCTGCTGCCGTTATAGGCTGCCCGGAGTTGCCTGCCAAGTGACTGCGCTGTCAAACCCAGTGACTTACCCGCTGGTGTCAGGGAAAATACAATCTGGTCTTTCCCGTATGGCAGATCATCAAATATATTCGAGACACCCTCGTATCCGGAAAGCGCATTACTCAAATCCTCTGCCGCCTGTTTCAGCGTTGGTATATCCTGGCCTCGAAGTACGAGAGATATGTCAGGTCGGCCATTATTCGCACCACCTGTCACCTCTAGCTGGAACTGCTCCACGAAGGGAAGACGAATAATCCGGTCTCTCCAGCTATTGACGAATACATGCGGGGAAATCGTTCGTTCCTCTTCCCAGGCGAATTCGACCTCAAGGGAACCGTACTGGCTACCGACTTTTTCTTCCTGATTCAGATTCGCCCTGTTGTATTTTGTGACGAATCCGTTGACATTTCCTCCACCGAACGCTTCCTCTGTTTCATGCAGCGTTCGTTCAAGATGCGCCATAAAAGCAGTCTGATCCGATTCAGAAGCACCGGCGCCAAATTCTACATTGGCTTCCAGGGTTTCCAGGTCAATCCCCGTAACAAAATTCACGCCCACTCGCCCACTCGCCGCCAGACTAAATGCAAGCACGACACATGACAGGGCAGTACAAAGCGTAGCTCCGGGGTATGCCAGTGCTTTCTCGAGTACTGGTCGGTAATAATTTTGTTTTATATGAAGGAAACGAGCGTCGAACCAGGTTCGGAAACGTCCGGGATTATTGCGATCTATATTCTCGAAGCTGCGACGTAAATGACCCGGCAGAACCAGGAAGCACTCGACCAGCGACGCGATTATGACACACAATAATACAGTAGGCAGTGTGACAATGAACTGTCCCAGGTCTCCACCGGTAATGAGCAAAGGTACAAATGCTGCCATGGTTGTCAGCGATGAGGTCATCACCGGGAGAAACATCCTTTTTGCACCACCCGCGGCTGCCTCCTGGGGAGACATTCCCTGTTCAAACAGGGTCGCGGCATCTTCGCCAACCACGATGGCATCATCGACCACAATCCCCAACGCCATGACAAAGGCGATTAACGCCAATATGTTGATGCCGCCGCTGAAAACTGTGTAATAGATCAGTGTAGCCAGCAGAAAGCTGACGGGTATTCCAATCATTACCCACCAGCCTACTCTGCCATTTAAGAACAGAAACAGGGTTAATATCACCAGTACCAGACCTGTGGAACCATTCTTGAATATCATCGTCAACTGGTGCTTGAGCAGCATCCAAACTTCCTGGTAAACATGGACCGCCACACCCCGTGGCAAGGTTGCCCTTGTTGTCTCTAACCAGCCATGTAGAATTTCTGCGGAATCTAGCGCATCGGTATCAGTGAGCCGTAATAAATGCATGGTGATAGCAGATTTACCGTCACGCATGAGTCTCGCCTCACCATCCTTGGCACGTTTTTCAATCGTCGCGACATTACCAAGCCGGGTCAGGCGGCCATCCGGCAGAAGGGAGACTTCTAACTGTTCAAATCCGAAAGCATCCCGCTTCTGATCCAGTCCCCGCAGTTGTCTTGAACCCTGTCCCCTACCGACAATACCTGCTGGAGTATTTTGGCTCCTGTTTCTGATCTCGAGCGCGATTTCATCCAGGGAAGTATTTAATTCATACAGTTTGCTGCTGGGTATTTGAATGGCGAGTTCTTCTTCCGGTAGGCCTTCAAAATCTACACGGTCTATGCCGCGAGCCAGGAGTTCTTTCTCGTAATTTCGAACCAGTGAGGTGAGTTCTGAGAGTGTGCCTTCCCCGGTCACCAGCACAGCACTGATATATTCATAACCTTTAGCGCGACTAACAGTGATAGGTTCCATATCACCCGGAAAATTTCGAATCTGCGCGACACGCTGCTTAACCTCATCGTTGGCAAAGATCATGTCCGTGCCATGATTGAACTGAATCCGGATCCAGCCACCACTGTTATAACTCACTGACTTTATTTGCTGGACGCCAACCAGGGTCCGCAATTTTTGTTCAACCGGCACTGTGATGAGTTTCTCAACGTCTTCTGCTGATGCGCCGGGCCAATTCACCCTGACCATGACAATAGGCCACTCTATTGCCGGGTCCAGTTGAGTGTGGATTCTGTCTACTGCCCACAAACCAGAGAGCACCATCATGATCATGGCGAGATTGGAAGCCACCTTATGGCGAGTAAACACATCTATCAGCGTGTTTGATGCACTCATGAATCCATTTCCCCTTCAGGTTTCAAGTCAAGCATCTGCATGGTTAGACGCTCATTTTTTTTGGTTGGAATCCCTATGTTCAGTATTCATGCCAACTATCTATCTCTTTGTTTTTTAGACAGTTTTTCAATTTGGCTATCGTGTATTTCGCCACAATTAGGCAAATTCACACATAACCTGAGTAGGATCATGAATTTCGGGAACCAGTTTGAACCTGGCGCATGAACATGCGCTTAACGAAAAGAATTAATTGGGTTTTGTCGTCAGCTCTATTAGACATTAAGTGCTAAACGTTAAATCGTATACCAGACCGTGCCATACCACCGCCAATGCCCATCGGGGTGCCATCCGCCCGCCAACAAGAGGCACCTGTCATTGTTTTGTCGCTAAACATGATCATACCCATACCGCCACCAATAATCGGAAGTTCACTAATATTGTGCCCTCGCTGCTTCAATGTCGTTCTGACACTCTGCGGATAACCGTTTTCCATCTCCAGAGTTTCACCCAGGGTCCAAATCCTGGGCGCCTCAACAGCCTCCTGTGGCGACATGCCATGGTCAATGACATTAACGATAGCTTGCAGTGCCGAAGGGAATATCCTGGTGCCGCCCACCAGGCCAACACAGAAAATCGGCTTACCATCTTTCTCCACGATGATCGGAGACATGCTGCTCGTGACCCGTTTACCCGGGGCGATCGAATTCGCCATACCAGCATGGGGGTCAAATATGTTCATGGTGTTATTCAATAACATTCCGGTGCCGGGTACAGTCGCCTTGGAGCCAAAAGCACTGTGAATGGTGTGCGTCGCGGTGACAATATTCCCCATCGCATCAGCGGCCGCCATATGCGTCGTATCACCTGATTCCGCCTGGTAGGATGTGTTGAACCGACGGGCTTTTTCCATGCTGATTTCCAATCGACGTTTGCCTGCAAATTCTTTGTCTATCAACATCTCCACGGGCACCGCCACGAAATCAGGATCGCCCATATATTTTCCTCGATCCTCAAATCCTGTCTTGATAACTTCTGCCAACAGGTGGACACTGTCAGCAGTGCCAAAACCCATGGCTTCCAGATCGTATGCTTCAAGAATATTCAACATTTCGATGACGTGGACTCCACCAGCCGTGGGTGGAGGCGGCCCGATAATGTCAAATCCACGATAGGAGCCAAGAACAACATTTGATTTCCTGGTTGCATAGGCTCGCAGATCATCCATCGTAATAATCCCACCTGCCTTCTGAATGTAATCTACAGCAAGCTCACCCAGTTCACCCCCGTAGAGGACGTCCGGTCCCTCCCTGGAAATTAGCTCCAGTGTCTCGCAATATTCAGGTTGCCTGACCATTTCACCGGGCTTAAGGGGGGTTCCATCCGGCATCCAGGTCTTCGCGGTCTCTGGAAATAGCAAAATATCATCTGAAAACCTGGTGATGATTTCACACAGGTAGCCAGTCGCTGGAAATCCTCTTTTTGCATAGTGAATGGCCGGTCGCATGACATCGGTCAGGGACATGCTTCCGTAGGCGTCAAGCATCTCTGTCCAGCCTTTAAGACTGCCCGGAACACCGGTGGCCAGGACGCCAATCTCATTCTCACGATTCTTAACATTCTGATACTCCGGCCAGGAATCAGAAAGCGGCTCGAACAAACTGGCTGTTGCGGCAGTTGGTGCGATGGAGTAGTTATTAATGAATTTATATTCTCCTGAGGCCAGGTGAATAGTCGACATGCCAGCCCCGAATACGCCGACCATCATCGGCTCAACGACAGTGAGCGAAAAAAGTGAAGCAACACTGGCATCAATTGCGTTGCCACCGGCGGCCAGCATCTCAATTCCCGCGGCAGACCCCAGGGGATTGTTAGTGACCACCATTCCCCTGGCACCGGTTGCCTGTTTCTTCTGTGGAGTAAAATCCGTCTCTGCCAATGATCGCCAATTTTTACTCATGCTCTCACTTCTTCTCGACAATATTATGCAGCGTAACATCAATGTGAAATTACAGGTACACTGGCAAGAAATGCTATCGCCCTGGAGTCAACTATGGGTTGGTCAATTAACCGATCAACTGGATTAACCTATCACCGATCCGGCCTATCTACCAAAGGATATACCCTGCTTACCCCGCACGGTGATCAATCCTCATACCTAATTGATATGGATGGCCGCGTCGTTCATCGCTGGACGTTTAAACATATCCACCCTGGTTACGGACGCTTGTTGAACAATGGCAACCTGCTAATGACCGGCTCTGACGTCAATCTGCCGGATGCACCAAAGGACGAACCAACGAAACCACCCTTACCGTTCGAGCAACATGTGACACGATTGGGGGGCTATCACACAACCCTGGTGGAGGTTGACTGGAATGGGGATATTGTCTGGGAATACGAAAACCGTTGTCAGCACCACGACTTCTATCGATTCGAAAACGGAAACACCATGGTGCCGGAATGGGTCGAATTGCCGGACGACCTGCACAAGAAGGTTCGTGGTGGTTTTAAAATGCCAAGGGAACGGCTACCAAGGCTCCTGGGTGATGACCTGGTTGAAGTTGATAAAGAGGGAAAAGAAGTCAGGCGACTTCACATCTGGAAATTATTAGACCCGGTGAAAGATCCCATTTACCCCACAACCCGTCGATGGGAGTGGACTCATGTCAATAGTATCGACGTCAACTCCAAGGGCGACATCGTATTTTCCGCACGAAATGCTGATCGAGTGGCGATCATTGATGCCGACTCGGGAGAAATTCGCTGGAAGTTTGACAGGACTCACGGTCAACACAATACAACCTGGGTGAATGACAAGAATATCCAGGTATTTGACAATGGTCAGGTCACTTCCAGGGTCATAGAGATCGATCCTGAAACGAATGAAATCGTCTGGACCTATCACGGCGTGCCTTTCAGCCAGTTCTTTAGCGGGCATATATCAGGCGCTTCACGCCTTGATTCGGGCAATGTACTCGTCTGCGAAGGCACCAGCGGGCGATTGTTCGAGGTCAACCAGGCAAGTGAGGTCGTATGGGAGTGGATAAATCCTTTTGTTAACAACAACAAGCGGGGTGAAGCGACGGTCAGCATTTATCGTGCACATCGTTATCTTCCCGATCATCCAGCGCTGGCCGATAGAGACCTGGATCCGATGCAATTTAAAAACCTGAACCGCCTCAACGGGCTTCTATAGGAAAAGGTACTGTCAATATGGCTTATGAAATCAAACGATTCCCTTATCCCGGTACCATCGATGCAGATGGCCACATTCTTGAACCGGCCGATTTGTGGGAGAACTATCTGGAAGATCAATACAAGGCTCGTGCCCTGCGAATCGGAGTGGATGACGAGGGTTATGAGTACCTTGAAATAAACCAGCAGCCCTCGAGACGATCCCGTAAGGGATCACTGGGTTTACTCGGCGCCATGGGAGAGGAAGATATGCGCCCGGGCCCGGAGCGGCGATATTCGGAAAATATGCCTTTTGGTTCCTGTGACCCCGAGCAGCGTCTGGAATTGATGCGGCAGGAGAACCTCGAATGTTCCTTACTTTACCCAACCATTGGATTGTTGTGGGAGGTTGAGCTGACCGATCCGGAACTCAGCCTGGCCTATTGCCGTGCCTACAACCGATGGATTGCAGACTTTTGTCGCGACTCGAAAGGTAAGTTAGTTCCCATTGCGCAATTAACACTACTGGACGTTGAGGGTTCAACCCAGGAACTCGAGCGAGCGGTGAAAGACGGCTGTAAGGGTGCCTGGGTTAATCCATTTAACCACCACAAGATTATTCATGGAGACGAGGCGCATTATCCCTTGTTCCGGAAATGTGTGGAACTGGATGTACCGCTTGCAATTCATCCGACTTTTACTCCACACGCTGCTGCCGCAGATATCTTCGACTGGCCACGCCATGGTCGCGCCTGGGCGGAAGCGATCTGGCTGCGAGCCATCGTGCAACAAGCGCTTATCTCATTTTTCTCGCTGGGTACACTGGAACAATTCCCAACATTGCGCCTTGGAGTATTAGAGGCTGGCTCTGGCTGGATAGGTGCCATGCTCGATCGCCTGGATGCATTCTCGCAATCCCTGAACATCAAGCGTCCCTCTGCGGCAGAGTTGTTTCGTCGGCAATGTTTTATTTCTGGTGATCCTGATGAAACAGCAGCACCGCATATCATTGAACACGTGGGCGCAGATTGTTTTATGTGGGCTACGGATTATCCGCACCCGGACCATCCCCATACCTGGGTAGATGATCTTACCCGCTATGCGCAGCAGTTACCTGATGGCGTGCGGCAGAAAGTGCTGGGTGAGAACGTGAAACGTATCTACAATCTCATCTATTGACTTGTTTTCCAGCCCCTCCGCCTGTGCCAATTAAATTCAATTGCAAGGCCATAACAGCCAGGAGAGACTAACCTCAAGGGAACACTATGGAATGGCTATCGGTCCTGCCACCGCTACTCGCAATTATTATCGTTTTATGGCGCAGGGAGGTCATCCTCGCACTCTTTTCCGCGATCTTTCTTTCGGAATGGTTACTTGATTCACCCTCTTTCCTGGCACTCGGCAGTGGCTGGCTGAACGCCATAGAGCGAATCGCCGCAGTATTTTCTGATATAGGCAATACCCGCCTGCTGATTTTCAGTCTGATGATTGGCGCCCTACTTGCCTTTGTACGTCAGTCAGGCGGTGTGACGGCACTGGTTGAACTGCTAATCAATAAAGGCATCGCCAGAACGCCACGTCGCACCGCATTGCTAACCAGTCTTGTAGGGGGCGTCATCTTCGTAGAGAGCAACCTGAGCATACTGACATCCGGGATATTGTCGCGAGGATTGTTCGACAAATTCAAACTCGGCCGGGCACGGCTTGCTTACATCATCGACAGCACCGCTGCACCGGTAAGTATATTGATATTGCTAAACGGTTGGGGGGCATACATTCTGGCATTGCTGGGCAATTATGAATTTCAACAACCAATAGCAGTCATTCTCTGGGGCACCGTACCTTTTAATTTCTATGCAATTTTTACTCTCTTACTGGTTTTCTACACGGCCTATACTGGCAAGGTTTTTGGACCACTGAAGACTATCCCGGAAGATTCATCTAAGACGATTAATGTTCATCTGGAAGTCGCTGCCAGCAAAGCGAGATATTTGATCCTGCCTATGTTGGTACTCATATTCGGCATGGTGGCGTTCATGTTCTGGACGGGTAACGGAGACCTGACCCAGGGAAGCGGTTCCAGGTCGGTCCTGTATGCGACATCTCTCTCCTGCCTGGTGGCCTATATCATGATGCTGTTTCAGCGGAAGTACAATCACATACAGTTAATGAAAATTGCTTTTGATGGGATGGGCGAACTTCTACCCCTGGTCACTATCGTTTTGTTTTCGCTGGCTCTTGGCGCCAGCCTCAAAGAGCTCGGTACGGGCATATTCATTGCAAACCTGGTAGGAGACTTCCTGCCGCTAATACTGGTTGCACCCATGTTGTTTATCGCAGGGGGAATCATCTCTTTCTCGACGGGTACATCCTGGGGCACCTTCGCTATTCTGATACCACTTGGGGTGCCACTGATGCAAACCTTAAGTCTGCCACCAGAACTCATCCTTGCGGCCATACTGGGAGGCGGAGTATTTGGTGATCACTGCTCGCCAATTTCTGATACGACTGCGGTATCAGCCCTGGCAAGCGGGTGTGACCTGCTCCAGCATGTGAGGACCCAACTTCCCTATGCACTTTTTACTGGCATCTGCGCGTTTTTTGCCTACATCATCGCGGGACTCATCATGTTATGAGTGATCCTGTGCACAGAGGAAACTATTCTAAAGCACTTTAGTTATGGCTTTTGTCGAGCCCCTGGCACGTATTTCTTCACCGCTCTCGGCCCCACTTCAGCACCATAAATATTTCCCAGCCAATCCACTGCCACACCCTCCGCGGCACTGGTACCTGAATTATCCGGATCAGGTTCCGGGTCAGGAATAAACGCGGTCACAAAACCATCTTTGACACTGCCAATTCTGATCCCTCTTTTATAGCCGGCATTTCTTTGTCCATTCGATTCGGAGTCAGCAGAGTAAAGAATGTCATTCTTATCAATGAACAAACCACTAGGCCGCCCAAATTGTGTCCATGTGGCCAGATGTTTTCCTTCCTGGTCAAATATCTGGATACGGCTATTGCCCCTGTCTCCAACAAATAATCGGCCTTGTGAATCCATTGCCAGTGCATGGGGATCCTTAAACTCACCATCATCGCCACCAGCTGAACCCCATGATGTTAGATACTTTCCCCCTGAATCGAATTTAACGACCCGGTTGTTCACCTCAACACCCGGCGCTGAGCCATGCCCATCAACAACAAAAATATCACCGTTTGGCGCCACCAGCATATCCGAGGGTTTACGGAATTTTGTCTTACCAGCGCCTGCCTTGCCTCTTTCTCCCAGCGTCATCAACAATTCCCCCTCGGGACTGAATTTGTAAATAACATGCCCCCAGCCTTTGGGTACAGGCGCGTAACCGACTGCATCGGCTACCCAGACATTATCTTTGGCATCAACATACAAACCGTGAGGCCAGGCGATCAACCCCGCTCCAAAACTGCGAACGACATTGCCCGCCATATCAAATAACAAAATGGGGTCCAGGTTACTATCCACGCAACTATTGGCACCGCACCGCTCGGCAACCCAGAGTTGTTTTCCATCAACCGTTGGATATATTCCGCTGGTGGCCCCCCACTTTCGGCCATCAGGTAACTTGCCCCAGCCCTCACCGCTTGAATAGGGATCTGGGGCATGATTCTCCGCAACGACGATGACACCGAAAGCCACTGATAGAACAAACAACAAAAACCTAAACGACTCGTTCACTGTTAACCATCCTCTTGAAAAACTAAAATCAAACACCCCTGGACACTCTCTCATCTGGCCCATAACAACGCAATTTTCTTTTCTATTATTCTTTTCTCATATAGCAACCACCTCTCGTGCAAACTCCTGGCAAATAGGATCATGTTAGAAATAGCCAGATAATATCTCCCAGCGATCCTGGATCCAGTGAAGACTTGTGTGAGCGATAGTTAAAGAGACCAGGCCTAGCATGAGACCTTCTCGTTGAATCAACCGACGCAATAAGACGAATAGGGGTAATACAATAGCCAGGACGAGTAGCTGGCCAAATTCCACCCCCAGGTTAAATCCCAGCAGCCCAACGACCAGATGATTGCCCGAATATTGAAGTGATTGGGATAGAGCGAACGAGAATGCCAACCCGTGAATCAGGCCAAATAAAAAACCAAAGACCCACCTCCCCTTCCTTTCTCTCATGAAAATATTATCAATAGCAAGAATCAGGATAGTTAAAGCAACCAACAGTTCGACCGATACAGGGAACCACAGAGGGTCAGGAATATATCCCAGAACTGCAAAAGCGAGGGTCAGGCTATGCCCCATCGTAAAAGCTGTAACAACATATATAAGGGGCCGGGCTTTCCTTACCGGCGCAATAAGCGCAACCAGGAACAGCAGATGATCCAGACCATCCAATATATGCAGGAAGCCGCGACCAACAAATCGATTGATGACTTGTAGCCAATCCGGGTTTAAATTCAGCAATCCTGGATCGCCAACAAAATCGTAACGATAACCGGTGCCATCTCTTGCGATAAAATTCAGCGCAGATACCGTCCTTAGACCAAGCCCTGATAATTGCGGCCTGATTGAGAAGGATGGACCATCGTCTGCCAGCAGATAAGTGACCTGCACATCCACGTATGCCTGGCGCCAGAAAAGAACAATATCATCCGCAAGCGGCGGAGATGCAAAATGGGCAAATGCTTCATCATAACTATTGAATGCCTTGCTGGAAGGCAACGAAATTCTAACCCCCTCTTTTCCGGTGGAGGTTAACCGGGTATCCCCCTGGTACATATCAATTTCATCCAGAACCCACAGGTTCACTGCATCACGGATCAGCGGCATGGATTGGTTAAAATTCAGATAGCCCGGTCCACGCAGGGAAAAATCAACATCTCGCATCGCTTCAAGCGGCAGGCGAACAAGCAAATTTAAGACCTGCCCATCTTCCTGGATCAGCAGTTTTACCTGCACACGCTCCGGGATCTCGTGGCCCAAAAGGGGGATTGCAGGAAACAATAAAGACAATACCAGCATCAACCTGGCGAGTTCCTGTCCGGAAAAGGCGCAATTTGAACAAAAAGAGCAGAATCGAAAAAGTTTTAAGGCGACGAAACAATCACTTGCGAAGGAAGTAACACTCATAAATCTAGAAACCGGACAGGAACTGGCTAACATCCCAACACTTTTGTTCTGTGACAATCCAATCTTCATCTTCACGCTGCAAAGTAAAAGTGCCCTGAAAGCTAGCGAGTATACGGGTCACATTCTTATGAGTATACTGAGACCTGATCTAATAAATCACTAGACAACAGATTGTAGATCACCAACAAGGGGAATGAATCTTGAAGCTTCTCACAAAACGACTAGCCAGCAGCATTTTGATGATCTTATCAACAGGTTTCATTTTTGAAACTGCACTAGCCGAAAAAGGGACTAGAGCCCCCGCCTTTGAGGTCGACCCCTACTGGCCGCAGCCATTGCCAAACCACTGGGTGCTCGGCTCGGCGATTGGTGTTGGCGTTGACTCCAGGGATCACGTATTCGTCATCCATCGCCGAAACAGTTTCAACGAACGAACTGAGATTGGCGCAGCCACTGATCCGAAAACTGCAGTTTGTTGTATACCGGCACCCAACATCCTGGAATTTGACCCGGAGGGGAATCTTGTCAATTCATGGGGCGGTCCAGGTGAAGGATATAGCTGGCCGTCCTCCAACCATGGACTGACCATCGATCACAAAGATAATCTGTGGATCGGCGGAAACGGCGCAAATGATTCTCACATACTCAAATTCACTCGCGACGGCAAGTTTCTGCAACAGATTGGTATTCCAGGCCAGGAACGAGATAGCAATAGCATGGAACATTTTGGTCGAGTGGCCAAAATATCCTTCGATGCATCTGCAAATGAAGCCTATGTCGCCGATGGATATGCGAACAAGCGTGTGGCCGTGCTTGACGCTGATACAGGAAAATTCAAACGCTTCTGGGGAGCTTACGGCAACAGACCTGACGACACTGATCTGGGGAGATACGACCCTGAAGCACCCCTGGCCAAACAATTTCGAAATCCTGTTCACTGTGCTGAACCAAGCAACGATGGCCTGGTCTATGTTTGCGATCGCGCTAATGATCGAATTCAGGTATTCAAAACCGATGGTTCTTTTCTCAAAGAGAAATTAATCGCGCCACTAACCCTGGGGGATGGCTCGGTATGGGATATCACTTTTTCGAAAGATAAAAAACAAAAATACATGTATGTCGCAGACGGGAAAAACATGAAAGTCTATATCCTGGATCGAGATTCACTTGAAATTCTTACCAGCTTCGGCGATGGCGGCAGGCAGCCAGGACAATTTTTTGCCGTACATAGCATCGCAACAGATTCCAGCGGCAACATCTATACCACTGAAACCTATGAAGGTAAACGGGTACAGAAATTCAAGTACAAGGGATTGAAAAAAGTTATCTCGGTCAATCAGGGCACACCCTGGGGATCGAAACGGCACTGATTTGCAACCAGGCCAATTTGACCTCTAGTGCAGTGGTTTTTCTATCACAATACCGGCAAATTCTACAGTGCCGGGATCAAGTGATCGAATATCCTGCGGGTAGCCGCTGATTTTCAATATGTAAGCCAGCAAGTCTGTGTATTGCTCCTGCTCCAGGCTACCGGGATCATTTTCGGGCATCGCCGACGTCATAACATCAAAGAAACTGGCCAGTTGCTCTCCCTGCCAGGCCAATAGAACGGGTCCAAAATAATCACCTTCGTGGCAGCTTTTACAATACTTCTTATAGAGACGTTTACCGGATTTCACCTGCTGCTGATTAAAAATGCCGTCATTTAACCCCGCGACTGCATCTGCCCCACGACTGCCAGATGTGAATATTGCTGCCGCGGCTAACCCGGAAAGCAGTAGCCGCTGTCCCACTCCCGTGGCCAACCTCTTTTTTAATCCCAGCGTCAAGGAAGGGCCATTGCGGTTAGGCTTGCGCCTGTTTGCAATACAACATACTGTTTTCCCTTGTGGACATAGGTCATGATGCCGTAGTTGCTTTTCTCCGGCACCTCGACTTTCCCTAACTGTTTTCCCGTTGCCTTGTCTACTGCGAACAGGTGCGGAGTACCATCGCTGGCCTGATCAGCATAAATAAGCAGGGTTGCCGTCACCATCATTTTGGCAATCTTGCCCGACCCCGTGTTGGGAATTTTCATGTTTTTTAACTGCGGGTGGTTAAGGACAATCTCAGGTGTTTCCCCCACAGGGATATACCAGAGGTGCTCTCCCGTGTTCATATCGATGGCGGTAATGCGGCTGTAAGGCGGTTTAAACAGGGGTAGCCCATCAGGATTCTTGACCCTTGAATAACGCAAGACTGCAAATGCGGACACTGTCGAGCCAGTGGGTGCCTTCAATATTGCATCCCGTTCACTACCGGGTGCAATGATTCGGGAAGTACAGCCCTTGCGCGAAGTGACATACAGTATGCCTGTATCAGGATCCGCAGCTGATGGGCCATCGATGTTAACGCCGCCCATATCACCCGGGCACCAGAGTGAAGCGATTTTGTCAGTGCCGTTGTCGCGGTGCAGGGGAGGATGAAATAAAGGTCCAATTTCATAAGCTTCAAGATTTTTTATCGCCTTCTCACGTAGTTCAGGCGTAAAGTCAATCAGGTCATCATGGGTCAGCCCCTGCAAATCGTACGCAGCAGGTTTTGTCGGATAGGGTTGGGTCAAAGACAACTTTTCCCCAGGTATTTTAGATACGGGTACCGGCTTTTCCTCGATGGGCCACAACGGAACGCCGGTCAACCTGTTAAACGCATAAACAAATGACTGTTTGGTTGTTTGCGCAACAATTGGCACAGACTTTCCATTTTGTTTTACATCCATCAGAACAGGTGCAGTAGGCGTATCATAATTCCAAATATCATGGTGCACCATCTGGAAGTGCCATAAACGTTTGCCGGTTTTCACATCGAGCGCGATGAGGCTGGTACTGAATAAATTGTCACCGGGTCGAAAACCACCAAAAAAATCCATGGTCGCGCCATTTGTCGGCACATAAACGATGCCGTTTTCCTGGTCGGCAGACAGTGGTGCCCAGGATGAGATATCGCCGGTCCATTTCCATGCATCGTTTTCCCAGGTTTCGTGCCCGAACTCCCCTGGGCCGGGTAAGACATTGAATTTCCATAAGAATTTCCCCGTCCGTGCATCGTATCCCAGTATATCTCCGGGAATATTCTCCAGACGGGATTGATTATATCCCTGCTCATGGGCGTTACCGACAACAATGACACCATTGACCACAATAGGCGGAGCGGAAGCCGTGATATAACCTGTTTCTAAATCAATACCCTCGTATGGGTCATACTCGTGACCAAGATCCTTCAACAGGTCGACCACACCAGTTTCCGGAAATCCGTCTATGTCGACGGGTTCCCCAAACCCCTCTATGGGGTGTCCGGTATTGGCATCTAATGCTGTTAGAAAGAACCCGGGAGAAGTCATGTAAATGACTCCTCGACCATCAACCTCTGCATAGGTAACCCCCTTGCCGTAATCCTTACGCATGGAATACTCATACCGGGCAGTGTTTGGTTCTCTGTAGGACCACAATGTTTCACCGGTCCCAGCATCTATTGCGACAACGTGTCTTCTCGGGCCAGCGACAGTGTAGAGGCGGCCATTCACATAAGAAGGCGTCGAACGGCCGCTCTGTGCATTAAAACTGGCGCCATCCCAGATCCATGATTCTTCCAGTTCTTCAAAATTTCCGGCATCAATCTGCTTCGCCGGGCTGTATCGCGTATGATTCGAGTCACCACCGAGATAACGCCACTCGACACTTTTACCGCTTACTGCAATTTCATCTTCCTTATCGGCCGCAAAGACTGTGAGTCTCGTCAGCAGTGAAACTGAAACCAAAATCAGCAAAATGTTCATTGTAGAAACCTTTGCGACCTTCCTAATTCCAGAACAAGCACCTTTTTTTTGATTATTCGATAACATCTTCAGTCCTTTCCTGGCATCACAATAGTCACGGGAGTTCAATGGATCAGTATTGCTGATTTGTTCAATCACTATGCCACATCGAGATCAATCAGAAACTCGGTGAGATCATAGGGAATAGACCACGTTTCTCTTTGGTAAGCAATATACAGTTATCGTTGGCATCACCCAATGCCGAAGCGTTCAATTACCCTCTCTAACTACCAGCGCCGCCGCTGCCATGGTTTGCCTCGTCACCGCTGCACGATCCTCGCCCCAGGGCAAGGGCATAAGAACAGGATGCTCAACGCCTGCATCGATATAAGATTGCACGAAGGAAGTTACCTCTGCTTCTGATCCTATAAAGTCAATTGCCTGAATCATCTTTTCTGATATTGCAGCGAGTGCACCTTCACGGTCGCGTGTCGACTGTCTAACCCTCAGGTCATCAATTTCATCGGCAAATCCTGCTGATCGGAACATATTGGCGTAACTGTCTGCCATGGCATAATTGAAAAGATCTTTGCGGGCAGAACGGGCATGCTTTTCAAAATCACCCACGGCAGCATGTACATAGCTGAATATCCTGGCGTTACCGCCGCTTCTTATCTTTTCGACCGACGCTGTTATGTGGGAAGCTGGGAGGTAGTTCAGTAACACCCCATCTGCAATCTCGCCAGCGAGTTTCAACATCTGCGGGTTGAGTGCCGCCATGACTATTCTGGGTTTGCGCTGGCCCAACCGAACACCCAACCGGAAACGTTTCACTTGCCAGAAATCACCCTCAAAAGTAACGGATTCACCCGAAAAGCACTCACGCAGCAGCGCGACATATTCACGCATCATGGCGATGGGTCGTTTAGAGGCTTCCACCCCATGTTGTTTTAAAATACCTGGTGCTGAAACTCCGAGTCCCAGCCATACATTGGCGTCCGGGCTGAGTGCTTGCAGTGAGGCACCTGACATGGCAACCAGAGTGGGCGTTCGCAATTGTATGGGAATAATACCCGTCGCCAGGTCAAGTTGCGGCGCCACCGCAGATACGCTACCGAGCAACGTGAAGGCATCAGTACCTGTTGCTTCAACCGTCCAGAGAGACCGGTATCCCAATTCCTGTGCATGCCTGGCCACATCCCTTACCGCCCCAGGCCCTAAGACAGCAAGACTGCCGAATGTTACACCGAGTCGTGCTTTAACTTGATCCATAAATTTTATCCGTATTGTTTTCCAGCTATCTCACCCGGGGTCGTGAACAAAGCCTGCTACAATCATTGACCGGGCGCAACGTCCAGGTCAATTGCCGAGATCAACTGCCTTTTCCAGGATGATACAACCCCGTGGTAAGGGCAATGTCACCGGGTACCTGCACAATAATATTGTGTCTTGACCTCCTCGCAGAATGATGGTCTTTTAGTGATTGATTTAGCATAACAGGGTGGGCGTATGAAACTGGGAACTGGAGTGGGAGGCTGGCCGGGAAAGGCACCGGAACAGGCACAGAAGGCGGAAACAAACGGATACGATTATATTAACTGCGGCGAATTGGCCCATGACTCCATGCTGACAATGGCACTTGCAGGTTACGCTACCGAAAAAATTGAATTGCTGACCTCAGTCACAATCGCCTTTCCCCGAAGCCCTATGGTGCTGGCAATGGAAGCCTGGGACATCCAACAGATGACCAGGGGACGATTTAGCATCGGACTTGGCAGCCAGGTAAAAGGACACAACGAACGGCGTTTTGGTGGGTCCTGGAGCGCTGCGGCACCGCGCATGAAGGAATATGTCCAGATGATGAAAGCCATCTGGGATAGCTGGCAGGATGGCACAGCACCGGAATTTATCGGCAAGGAATATCGCTATACGCTGATGACGCCCAATTTTAATCCTGGTCCCATTGAATTTCCGAAACCGAAGATTTACCTGGCGGTTGTTGGCCCAGCCATGGCAAGGGTCGCTGGAGAAGTTGCTGATGGCATATTGCCTCACGGCGGCATCATGACGGATAAATACATGCGTGAGACACTATTACCCAATGTGAAAATTGGCCTCGACCGCTCCGGCCGGGCCTGGAACGACATTGACATTGCCATGAGCGGTTATCTTGTTCTCGGGGAAAGTGATGAAGAAATCCACGATAACCTGCAAAAACTTAGGCTTCCCCTGTCCTTCTACGGATCAACGAGAAGCTATCACCATGTTTTGCGATTGCATGGTCTGGAAGACCTGGGGTTAAAGTTACACGCCCTCTCCCTGGAAGGCCGCTGGAAGGAAATGCAGGAAGTGATCACCGATGATGATCTCCTCGAACTCGCTGAAACCTGCAAGTTCGATGACTATGCGAATTTTGTTACCAACCACCGCGAGTATGCTACCCGGATGGGTTTTTCCATGCCGACGGGTAGCAGTGCTCAAAAAGAACGCGCCAGGGATATGATGAATCAACTACAGGCAGTCCAGACAACCGGCATTCCAAAGGACGCCGGGTAATCTTTTTCTTGTGAATCTGTAGGTTCGTCAGGCAGCTCGTTCAGTCGCGTTCATAAACCCCAACCAGGCGATTCATGCCAATGAGGTTAGGTTCGATGTGCTTCAGAAAATCCCACATGGTCATTCCTTTCTGCAGTTCAAGATCCTTGTCAAGCGCTAACACCCAGAAATAATAATGGTGTTTACCATGTCCGTTTGGCGGCATGGGTCCCCCGTAACCATCAACGCCAAAATCATTTTTCCCACAGGTATATTGATCAGTACCCTCATCAAGCTGGTTAACATCTGCCGGAATATTATACAAAACCCAATGCACAAACCCATAAGTACCCAGACCGGTCACCAGGGGTGCATCCGGATCATGGCAGATGATCGCATAGGCAGCGGTACCCTCAGGAGCATCGCTCCATTCAAGCGCCGGTGATACATCCATTCCCTCACCAGTATACTTACCCGGAATCATCCATCCCTGATCGAAAACAGGGCTTGAAAGTTTGATGTTGGATAAAGCGAATCCCATAGTTTATTCCTCGTTTGGACAATGTTTTTATTAACAACGTTTTCATGAACAACGTTTTCATGAACAAGTTTTCATTTTCGCACAAATACCATGCCTGGCCAAAATTTACGACAAACGGCAACCGTATGACCTGGCTGAACTTGACCTCCACTCGGTCATGCAACCGACACCGTTACAAAACTGGCATTGATGAAACACAAGTTACTCACTCCGATTTCAGGCGATCCGCTACCTCTGCCAGCGTAATAAATTTTCGATACACAGAAACGCCGCGTATCAGGTTAAACGCCAGAGACAAATTTGACAGCAAATAACTGGTCGCGGCAACCCAGGTCACTGGTTGCAAAATAGTCGATAGCAGAAGTAAGATAACAGTTTTAGCGCTGTACTTGTTGGCGCTGTACCTGTTGACATTGTATTTGTGGAAACCAATCAGTGCACGAGGCAGCGAATGCAGCGGAACATCACAATGAAATATGTGTGCCAGTGATGGCCCGGGATTGTGTATGCTACAAGATCGATTTTCCGATGGAATTGTCCATGACCGCCAGCCTGGAACTCTGTTCAAAAACCGCGACAGAACTTCGCCACCTGATTGACTCCAGGTCCATTTCAGCTATGGAATTGTTGCACGCACATCTTGCACAAATCGAAGCGGTCAACCCGGCTGTCAACGCTATTGTCACCCTGGTACCCGGGCATGCAGAAAAAATGGCAAAAGCGGTCGATGATCAAATAGCACGCGGTGAGAACCCGGGCTTGCTAGCGGGTCTTCCCGTTGCCCACAAAGACCTGTTTATTACTAAAGGTATCCGCACAACATACGGTTCCCGGTTATTTAAAGATCATGTACCGGACAGCAACTCACTCATCGTGCAGAGAATTATTAACGCCGGTGCTGTGACACTTGGCAAAACTAATACACCTGAATGGGGCGCTGGATCACAGACTTTTAACGACGTATTCGGGGCAACTTTAAATCCCTACGACACCAGCAAGACCTGCGGCGGAAGCTCAGGGGGTGCGGCAGTGGCACTGGCAAGCAGGATGCTACCCATCGCGGATGGAAGCGATATGGGTGGATCATTAAGAAATCCAGCCAGTTTCTGTAATGTGGTCGGCCTCCGTGTTTCTCCCGGTCGAGTTCCGGCATTTCCATCAGAATCTGCCTGGTTTACGTTGCCGGTGGTGGGTCCCATGGCGCGAACCGTGGAGGATTGTGCGTTGTTACTTTCCGCCATTGCCGGTCCCGACCCACGGGTTCCTATTTCGATTGATGAGTCAGGAGCCAGGTTCCTGGAACCCCTGCAACGAGATTTCAAAGGCGTGAAGATCGCATTGAGCGCAGATTTCGATGGGCAACTTCCTGTGGCCAGAAGCGTCCAGGACATCATAAAGGGCAGCATTGGGATATTTGAATCCATCGATTGCACTGTCGAAGAAAAATGTCCGGATTTCACCGATGCAGATTACGTATTCAAGACCCTTCGCGCCTGGTCATTTTCTGCTTTGCACCAGGACAACATCAGCAAGCACAGGGATTTCTACAAGCAGAGCATCATCTGGAATGTGCAAGAAGGATTGAAGCTATCCGGCCTTGACATTGCCCGGGCTGAACGCATGAGAACCGAACTGTTCCGCCGCATCGGTGACATGATGCAGCAATATGAGTACCTGGTCTTGCCCGTATCACAAGTGCCACCATTTGATGTTAGCCAGGAGTATGTCACCGAAATCGAAGGTCAAAAAATGGAGACTTACATTGATTGGATGAAATCCAGTTATTACATTTCAAACACAGGCCTGCCCGCCATTTCTGTTCCATGTGGATTCACCGACGAAGGTCTTCCTGTGGGGCTGCAAATTGTTGGCAGACACCACCAGGAGCTATCCGTATTACAGTTGGCCTATGCTTTTCAACAGGCCAATCCCGTATGGCGCACCGCCCCGAAGCGATGACCCAACACTGGGGGAGAATGCCGTTTGAAAATAGTTTATAATCGTTGTCGTTCCTTGGGGGTGGTCTAGACGACCTGAGATTCTGGCTTACCAGTAAACCCTAGAACCTGATCCGGATAATACCGGCGTAGGAAAAGGCTGCCTCAACATCTAGTCACCACGTCAAGTTAAAACCGGGTCTCTTTAAACATTACAGGAGAGACTCATGATTTCAATAGTCACATCCAGGCGAGCGAACCTTTGTTCGATCGCGATAGCCGCACTACTTGCAGCGCCGATAGCAAATGCATCCTTGCCGGAAATTATCGTTACAGCAGACTATCGTGAGGCCAATGAACTCGATACGGCTTACAGCATCAGCGTCCTGACGGAGGAAGTGATCAATTCACGGGCGGCTCAGCATCTCGAGGACCTCATCAATGCCGTCCCCAACGTTAATTTCGCCAGCGGAACGAATCGTGCCCGTTTCTTCCAAATACGCGGCATCGGCGAGCGGAGCCAGTTCGGCGACCCGCTGAATTCGTCAGTTGGGCTGCTCATCGATAACGTCGATTTCAGCGGTGCCGGTACCGTCGCCACCATGATGGATGTTGAGCAGGTCGAAGTTCTTCGAGGCCCACAGGGAACGCGTTATGGCGCAAATGCACTTGCAGGACTCATCAATATTAAAACTCATGACCCGGAAGATACGTTTTCGGCAAACTTTAAGTTCAGTGCAGCCGAGTATGCAACACAAACCATTGGCGCCGTTTTTACGGGGCCGCTGGGCGACAGGCTGCAATATCGCCTGGCGGTAGAAGATCACAGTTCAGATGGATACTATGAGAATGATTTTCTTGATGAAGATGACATTAACGGCCGTGATGAACTCTCGCTTCGAGGCAAGCTAAATTTCCAACCTAATAGCAATTGGGATCTTAAATTTACGCTAGCCCACATAGACGTGGACAATGGATATGATGCCTTCAGCCTGGATAACATTCGACATACCCTGTCTGACGAACCAGGGCATGATCGCCAGGAATCAACAAGTATCGGCGTGGAAAGCACATGGAATCTCACCGGGTTTGACCTGGTTGGGATCATAAATGCCGCGGATTCTGACATTGAATACGGCTACGATGAGGATTGGACCTTCACCGGTTTTCATCCATTCGGTTATACTTCCACGGACAACTATCTTCGTGATCGCAGGACATTCAGCCTGGAGGCAAGGCTTGTCTCGAATGAATCAAGCAAAATTTTTGCCGGGTCAACCGAATGGGTGGTGGGGACATTTTTGCTCAGCAGTAATGAAGACCTGCTCAGGAAATACACTTTCCTGGCCTCTGATTTCACCAGCAGTTATGACTTCGATACCTATGCCATTTTTTTCCAGCTGGATTCTTCCCTGACAGAAAATATCATACTCTCCACTGGACTCAGGTTCGAACGGCGGGACACCACCTACGATAATTCTGACTTAGTAAAATTTGATCCGAGTGAAAATCTCTGGGGCGGGCGACTTGCCTTAAAATATTTTACGAGTCAAAACACAATGACTTACGCCAGTATATCCAGGGGATACAAGGCTGGTGGTTTCAATACTGATGGCACGCTCGATCCGGATCTGCGTGAATTCGATGGAGAGTACCTCATCGAGTATGAGTTAGGGGTTAAATCAAATTGGCTAAATAACCGATTACATTTTCGCGCGACACTTTTTTATGATGACCGGCACGACCAGCAGGTGAAGAGTTCGATCGTTAGAGTCAGGCCTGACGGTAGTGCTGAATTTATTGATTTCATCGGCAATGCTGCAGAGGGAACAAACAAGGGGCTGGAAATTGAGTTAGATTGGTTTGCAACGGACAACCTCAAAATAAGCGCCAGTGTCGGACTGTTAGATGCAAAATTCGATAAATTCATTAACGAATTTGGTGAAGATCTATCCGGCAGGGACCAGGCGCAGGCACCTTCATATATGTACAATCTGGCGGCGGATTACCGGATTCATAACTGGTTCTTCCAGGTCTCCGTTGATGGCAAGGATGACTACTACTTCTCGGACAGACACGCGGTCAAGAGTGACCCTTATGCGCTCTTAAACGCCAACCTTGGATATGAAGCTGAATCATGGAAGATCAGCATCTGGGGTAGAAACCTGACGGATAAAGACTACTTCACCAGGGCCTTCGGCAGCTTCGGCAACGATCCGCGTAAGAACTACATTACAGAGCCCTACTTCCAATTTGGCGAACCACGGATTGTAGGTCTAACCCTCGAGGTCAGCATATGAAAGTTTCAGTTGATATCAGCCTTTACCCGCTCAATGAAGACTATATTCCAGCGATCAAGGAATTTATTGAATCCCTGCCGCAACATCCCGATGTCATCGTGACGAGAAATGATTTATCAACCCAGCTTTTCGGCGACTACGATGTTGTTATGGATCTCCTCAAGTCGGAAATTCGAACAAGCTGGGAAAAATACGGAAAAGGTATTTTTGTTATTAAATATCTTCTTGGCGACCTGCGCGGTCTGGCGGATGAGTGAAACGCTAAATGTTATCTCGAGCCAGTTTCAACAGAGTTCGCTGCCGGAACTGATCGCGGTTTTATTCGCAATCGCCTACCTGCTTCTGGCGGTGAGAGAAAACATCCTCTGTTGGTCTGCGGCATTAGTCTCAACCTTCATTTTTCTGTTTATCTTCTGGCAGGTCAGGCTCTACATGGAGTCAGCGTTACAAATCTATTATATCGGTATGGCTGTTTACGGCTGGCATCAGTGGACCTGGTCCGGTGAAGGCGAGACCACACTCACCATATCCAGCTGGAATCTGAAGCAGCACATCACTGCCGCTGTACTGATTAGCGTTGCCACAATGGTTTCAGGTTATGTGCTTGGCGCCGGAACTGATGCCCGCTTGCCATTCCTCGATTCATTCACGACCTGGTCCAGCGTTCTCACCACTTATATGGTGGCGAAAAAGATTCTCGAAAATTGGCTGTATTGGCTGGTTATCGATGCTGCATCCATCTTCCTGTACCTTGATCGAGAACTCTATTTCACAGCCTTATTGTTCGCAATCTACATCATTATCATTTTCTTCGGCTGGTTTTCATGGCTCAAAAGTTATCGCCAGGCATCAATCGTAGCCTGAACAGGGTTTTATCAAGTTGGAAGGACTGGTTGGGAAATTCGGCAACCAAACCTGTTCTGGTTTCGCAACTTGGAGGGCATACAAATCTCTCTTTCCGGGTCACCGATGGGATTTCGAGCTGGGTGGTTCGCCTGAACAGTGAACTCGCAGACGAAGGCAAAGACCTGCAGAGCGAGATAATCGCCCACCAGGCGGCTTACCGTGCGGGCATTGCTCCAGCGATCGTTTATTCCAACAGTGAATGCCTGGTCACCGAGTTCCTGGAAGGCGGCAAACCCGGCCTGGATGATCTGCCGGAAATTGGCCAGCTGTTTTCACTCATCCATTCAGTTGATGTCGATATACGGTCCCTGAACCTTGCAAATCACCTTGAAACCTATTTTCTGCAAGCTAAACCCGACGCATCAATTACCCGCTGTTTCAACAAGCTGCTGGACATCCCTTCAATGGAAACGGACATTAAGGTTTTGTGTCACCAGGATCTAACACTCGAAAATATGATACGCACGGAAGAAAGGATTGTTACCATTGACTGGGAGTACGCAAGCTTATCTGACCCGGCTTTTGATCTCGCGGTGTTCTCCTATTCTCACGACCTGGGGGAGCGCCAGCTTTCACAGCTGCTGACCCACTACGATGGTAATGTTCCAGACTTACTGCCGCGCATTCATTATTTTGAGATGATCTATGGGATGATGGAAATTCTCTGGTGGCAAATTCGTGGTAGCAGATTAGAGAATAAGATAACGAATTTGCAGAACCAACTCGGTTCGTGGTAATAGTGAGGATGCGGTCAATACATCGCGTTCCCACTAAAATTTGTTATAAGCTGGATTATTGAGGAAAATGGAAGTCTGATGAACGAAAACAAACCCCTGGCTGGTCTTAAGATTCTCGATTTCTCTGCCGTTTATGCCGGTCCCATCTGTACTCGCTTACTTGCAGATTGTGGTGCAGACGTGGTAAAAGTTGAACCACCTAACGGCGGTGACCTCATTCGCGGTCCAAAAGGAACGAGTCGGGTATTTGTTCATTTTAACACCGGCAAAAGAAGCATTGCCATCGACCTGAAAAATCCTGGTGGCCAGGAGCTGGCACGCAAACTCGCCCTCGAAGCTGACGTGGTGATCGAAAATTTTCGCCCAGGAGTGATGAAACGATTTAACCTGGATTACGCTTCCATCAAGAAAATTCACCCGAAAGTTGTCTATTGCTCAATATCCGGTTTTGGACAATCTGGCCCTTTCGTCAATCGCGCCGCCTATGCACCTATTGCCCATGCTGCCAGTGGCTTTGATATCGCGCATACCCGTTCCCAGGAAGATCCGAACGGAAAACCGGCAAATTGGGGAATCATGATCGGCGATATGTTGACCGGCTCATATGCTTTCGGTGCAATCCAAACCGCACTACTCGGACGCCAGAGAACGGGGTTGGGTGAGCATATTGACGTGACCATGATGGAGTCAATGATGACGCTTATTCCCGGTCAAATTCAGGCGGCACAGGTAGACAACGCACCCTCGGCGGGTGGATTTCACCCCATTAGCGTAAAAGATGGATTCGTCATGATCTGCATTGTGTCAGAAAAAAACCTCCGGGAATTATGTGAGGCCATGGATCGGCCGGACATGCTTGAGGATGAACGATTCAGCCGAAGGCTACGATTTCGTCATACTGCGGAATTTATAGCGGAAATAGAATCCTGGTCCCTTGAATTGACTGCCACAGAGTGCGAGGCAAAATTGAATCAATTCGGCGTACCTTGCAGTATGTACAACACCCCGCAGGACCTGTTCGCTCATCCACAACTGCTGACGCGAAAAGCATTTTCCGAACTCGAAGATTCCAAGGGTACCTATTGGGTTCAGAATGCACCCTTCCAATTTGCAGGAGTGGATATTTCCACATCCACACAGGTGCCACTTCTCGGTGAACACACCGATGAAGTATTGGCACAGGTCCTAAATCTGTCGGAAGAAGAAATTTCTGATCTTCGTGAGCGAAAGGTAGTCGCCTGAAGGATTCATTATTGTCCTGATCACTGAAAACAATATTGAACGACGAGAATCAGGTAACAGCAACTAGAACCGGAAAAGCAGGTCCACAAACCTAATGACCCTCATCTACCAGATTACTGACACCCATGTTCCCCAGGAGGAAGATAAGCTGACCCGGAAAAAGTTTGTCGAGCTGATGGACTATGTCAGGAAAAATCCGGCAGATATTCTTGTCATCACCGGAGACCTGCCGGACAAAGACGGCAACATGGATATATACCGGTGGATGAAATCGCAATTACCGGCAGGACAAAGAACCTACGTTATTCCCGGTAATCACGACATTGATGCGAACCTGTACGAAGCTTTCGGTGAGGAAATATGTGTTAACTCCGATTTTTTTCACACCGTTGAATTGGAGGAAATTGATATTGTCTTTACCAATTCCGGCTCAGGAACTTTCCCACTGCAGCAACTAAGGCACCTGGAAAGGGTTCGAAGCCACTCTGTCCTGTTCACGCACTATCCTACTCGAAAAATTTCTGATGGTTTTATGGATAGGACCTATCCGCTAGCGCGCCTGCTCGAGGTGGATGCTGCTATCGCAAAAAGCAACATATCGCATGTATTTTGTGGCCATTTTCATACAGACCATAAAGCTGTCGGGGGATATGACCTGCATGTCACCCCGTCACCCGCTTTCGAGGTGAATCTACAGGACTGCGAACTCAATGTTAGCAAGGCACGACTCCCAATTCGAAGAATCGAAATCAACGGGAACATTACCCGGACTGAAGTCATCTACCTGGATAGCTAAGTCATCTGTAAGCACCCATGGACCAGTCCCGGTGATTATCAATTCGCTTTTCCCTGCCTTCACTTTGCCCGGACAACATGTCGTGAGGGAAACCCGGTGATATGGAACTAATCGAATTCAATCGCTGCATTTGCTCTTCGGTCAACTCGACATCAAGGCAACCCAGGTTTTCATCCCATTGTTCAACCGTTCTGGCACCCACCAGGGGGATGATGTTCGCTGGCCCCTTTATTAACCAGGCAATAGCAACCTGAGTGGCTGAAGCGCCGATTTCTTCCGCAACCGACACAACTTCAGCAGCGATGCCCAGTGAACGTTCATCAATCTGTCCACGAGCCGATGCTCTGCCTTTGGCCGCTGGATCCGCATTGTATTTTCCGCTCAGTATTCCCGAGCCGACAATTCCCCAGGGCGTCACCGCGATATCAAGCGCCCTGGACATTGGCAGTAATTCCCTCTCCACAGTTCTATCGATCAGGCTATAACGTATCTGTAAACCAACGAACCGGGACCAGCCACGCAACTCGGCTAATGTGTTTGCGCGGGAAACAACCCATGCCGGTGTATCGGATATTCCGACATACAGGACTTTTCCCTGGGTAACCAGGTCATCGAGACCTCGCATCAACTCTTCTGTTGGCGTCAGGGGATCCCATGCATGTGCCCAGTAGAGATCAATGTAGTCAGTGTTGAGCCGCTTCAGGCTCGCATGGACCGAGTCCATCATATTCTTGCGCGAATTGCCGCTTGCATTGATGTCCCTGCCTCGCATTGCTCCGGTATATTTGGTTGCGAGTACCACCCTTTCACGATCACCTTTCAAGAATTCACCGAGAAATACCTCACTGGTACCCCGGTTATAAACATTAGCCGTATCAATAAAATTTCCACCGGAAGCCCTGAATGCATCATAAACCTTACGGCTCTCGTCCTTGTCTACACCAATACCTGTTTCTGTACCGAATGTCATCGCACCCAGGGCCAGCTCAGATACTTTGAGCCCACTACTACCTAGCATCTTGTACTTCATCTCTTTCTCCCTTCATGTTTTTGCCACAACAAGGTATAAATCCCTAAATAATGTTTGTCCAGAATTTCTGATTACTCACTTACCAAGTCGTTACCAACAGGTATCTTCTTGCAGCAGGACTGCGCGTCCCGACATGAGGACTGGGGGTCCGGCCTTCCGGCAGCCTAGCGGGGCGCGCAGCCTCAGGCCCCATGGATGGGTTCACGCCGGTGCGGCAAGAAGATACCTGTTGGTAACGACGATTGACTTCACATATGTTTATCAATATCAGAATTTCTGGACAAACCCTAATGAAGCACTTCTATCAATCCGGTAAACCCAAAACCCGTTTTGCCACAATATTCATCTGAATTTCATTGGTACCACCATAAATCGTAATGGCGCGACTTGAGAGAAAAGTCCTGCTGGCCTCAAGTTCCTTTTCACTAAAGGCGGCGCCTTCCCAGCCATAACCCTGGGAACCCATG
>SMVA01229080.1_pt1 | contig 34522 bp, 34 predicted proteins | sample 2456451 | NCBI WGS metagenome assembly SMVA01 (sample SAMN11095933, study PRJNA526329) | marine sediment metagenome | biome: Marine sediment; feature: Surficial sediment; material: Deep marine sediment; isolation source: Hadal surficial sediment | place: Pacific Ocean | collected 2014-05 | depth... | reverse complement strand
CCGTGGCCAGATCGTGGATGTAGGGCCGACGGTTTATACCATCATGCTCTCGGGCACGGCTGACAAACTCGATTCCTTTGTGGACGCCATGGGGGATGCCGCGATACTGGAGGTTGTGCGCAGTGGTGTTGCGGGGATTTCCCGGGGCGAGAGGGTGCTTGGCCTGTAGTGGATTCGCAGGCATAAAAAAACCGGCCAGGGGCCGGTTTTTTGGTATTCAGCATCTGCTGAATCAGGTGCTGAGCGCTTTGATACGGGCGTTCAGACGACTCTTGTGCCGGGCGGCCTTGTTCTTGTGAAGAATACCCTTGTCAGCCATCCGGTCGATGACGGGCACAGCATCGGTATAGGCAGCCTTGGCTTTTTCAGCTTCACCTGCGTCAATGGCCGCAATTACTTTCTTGAGAACGGTGCGCACCAGCGAACGCAGGCTGGCGTTGTGACGGCGCTGCTTTTCTGCCTGACGGGCGCGTTTGCGGGCTTGTGGTGAATTGGCCAACGTGTCTTACCTCTGAGCGACTTGAATTAAGGAGGCGCGATTATTCACATTTAGCACCCCATTGTCAACGCCGCTATTGCCAGAAGGCGTGACCGGCCAGCCGGTCGCTGGCAGCTCCGTTGCCCGGCTACTGTATCTCACTGACGTCGAACAGCAGATGGCGTGACAAGTCACCGTACAATTCCGTAAGCATTTCGCGCCGCCGGAAGCACCAGAGGTCTTCGCAGCGCGTAAAACTGTCACGGTAATGCCCCGCAATGATGGCCTGTAGCGGGAAGTCGGGCAATGCCTGGAAGACAGTAAACTTGCTCCATGCCTGTGCGGTTTGCCCATCATCACCCATTTCTACCCGCACATTACTGGTGACATGCTGGGTGCAGGGCGTACCGGTAGCGGGATAGATACGTGTCGAGGACCGGTACATGGCGAGCACTGCGTCGTAGCCCGTGGTTTCACTGCCGTTCGCAGCGGCGATGGTGGCGTTTGCAAACAACTCGGCGACAGCGGCGAACTCGCCAGCGTCAAGTAGTTCGGCGTAGCGGTAGATGAGACTCTCTATTTCTCGTGTGTCTGTGTTCATACCTGTATTCCCGGTAGCAGATGCCTGATCGTAACTTTATGAAAAATAAAGGGAAAGTCAATTATAGTTGGTAATACTAACGGCTATTAGTTAGTATTCCCGCCATGCTCAGTGAGAACAGTACAGTCAAAAGACCCACGGCGGAGCGAATCCTCGACGCGGCGGAGGATTTGTTTGCCGAGAAGGGTTACAGCGCGACATCCCTGGGTGACGTCGCCGACCGGGTCGGCATACGCTCCCCCAGCCTCTACAACCATTTTCGTAACAAGGAAGCACTTTACACTGCGGTGCTGGATCGTTTGCTGGAGGCTTTCGGGGCTCCGCTCGTGGAACTGCGGGAGAACCCGATTACCCGTGAGCGTATCTATCAGTGGTTGGAAACGATTGTCCGCATGCATCACGAGCGGCCGAACCTCGCGCGATTGTTGCAGCATGCTGCACTGTCTGGCGGACCGCAGACAAATGAGTTGATAGAGCGCCTGTTCCGCCCGATGTTTGATCGCAGCAAGCTGCCTGAGAGCGAGCTATCTTCTTCATTGGTGGGGGCCGAACTGCAACCCTGGGCGGTAATGGCTTTGAATAACATGGTGATGTCTTATATCACCATGGCGCCGATGTACCGGGATCTACTGGGTGAGGACCCGTTCAGCCCCGAGGCGCTGGAAAAACAGCTGGAGCTGATCCTGAAACTGGCACATCTGGTGATCGAGCACTAACCGGCTCAGCTACGGAGCACCAAGAATCAGCGTTTCCAGGGCCCGGCCATCCGCAGGCTGGTGCTCCGGTGGCCTGGCAATCAGGAGGCTTTGCAGGCTTTCTTGGCGGCCTTGATTTGCTTCTTTTCGCATTCCAGTGAGGTGGCATCACCGACACACCACTTCTTGCGGTTTTCCCATGCGGTCAACGGCATTTTTTTGCCGTTTGAGCACTTCACCTGATAGCTGCTGTAGGGCGTGTTGTCGGCGGTGGTGCCGTTGGAGTCGAAAATAATGCTGGTCGGCTTGGCGGCCAGGGCGGTTGCGGAAAGAGCCAGCAGGCTGGCGGCAACAACAGTTTTGATGACAGAGTTCATCTAAAAATACCTCAAAAGTAAGTTTTGACTATGGACTAGCGAGGGCGATTATATGGGCTGTTAACGGTATTGCCAGTGACCAGGATCAGGTTTTTCACCGGCGCCGGCAACAGCTGCCTTTCTGAATCCGGGGGAGGCTCATAAGCTATTGAAAAATAATGGCTTATTTGCAACTCTTGAGGGTGGTGAGGTTTATTAAACATCGTTAATATAGTCTGCTCGGGGTGCGCTTTCATCCCCGGACAAGCGATCAATAACCAGGACCCGCAGGTCCCCGGAGGCCGTCCATGAAATTCTGGCAAATGGTGACATGGGCGGAGTCGGGGCAGTACCGGGATATAGCCCGGATCGCGGAAGAGCTTGGCTTCCACGGCATCATGAATGCCGACCACGCCTTCTTCCCACAGCAGATGAATTCACCCTATCCCTATTCCGAGGACGCTGCGCCGCCGATGGCCAGCGACAGCGAGTATCCCGATACCTGGGTCAGCCTGGCGCAGATGGCGGCGGTGACGGAACGACTGATGTTTTCAACCGCGGTCTATATTCTGCCCCTGCGCAATCCCATTGAGGTGGCGAAGGCGACTGCAAGCCTGGCGGTAATGTCTGATAACCGGTTTGCGCTGGGGGTCGGTGTGGGTTGGATGAAAGAGGAATACGATGCCTACGGCATCGATTTTCACTGCCGCGGGCGGCGCTACGATGAGTGCATCGATAGTATTCGCCAATTGTGGAGCGGTGACTGGACCGAGTACCAGGGTCAGTATATACGCTTTGATTCCCTGCGTATCCGGCCGGTGCCCGGGCAAACTATTCCGCTCTATCTAGGGGGCTCAAGTGCGCTTGCATTGCGCCGCGCTGCGCGTACCGCCGATGGCTGGATAGGTAGCGGTAACACCCCCGAAGAAGTGCCGCCGCTGTTGGCCAGGCTGACGCAGTTGCGGCGCGCATTCGGGCGCGAGAAGGAGGCTTTCGAAACCATTATCGGGCTCAAGGCAGAACCTGAGCTGGAACTGTTCAAGCGCCTCGGAGATGCGGGTATGACGGCGGGTGTTAGCGCGCCGTTCCCCTTCTCCCTGGGATGGCAGTCGACCCTGGAGCAGAAGCGTGCCTGCATGGAGCAGTTTGCGGAACGCTTTATCAGGCCTCTGGCAGATGACTAGTGCGGTGCTTTTCGCTAAGGTGTGCCCCACGCTGGAGCCACCGGACTAGTGATGGAAGATTTTACTGACATTCGACCCTTTAACGACACTGAGGTGCCGGGGGTTTTGCAGCGGCTGCTGGATGATCCCGATTTTCTTGCGGCCATCTGCAAACTGAAATTCAAGCGGATGAGTAGCTGGCTTGGATGGTCGCTGCGGGCACTGGTGAGGATGGTTTTGCGCAGGGAACTCGCCGGCGTCAAAGATGTGCAGGGGCTGCAGCGGATTATCGAGAGTTATATGACGCGTATGATCGAAGATACCACCGCCGGATTCACAGTATCCGGGCTGGAGTACCTGGAACCCAGCAAGGCCTACCTGTTTATGAGCAACCACCGGGATATTGTTCTTGATCCCGCCTTTACCAGCTACGCCCTGTTCAACAATGGTTTCGATACCGCACGTATCGCCATTGGAGACAACCTGCTGACCACGCCGTATGTCTCCGACCTCATGCGCCTGAACAAAAGCTTTATTGTAAAACGCTCGGCGCGGGGGCCACGTGAAATACTCAAGGCCTATCGTAATTTGTCGGCCTATATCCGCCACTCTCTGCAGGTGGAGTCAGCATCTATCTGGATTGCACAACGGGAGGGGCGCGCAAAAGACGGCTGTGACCGAACCGAACCGGCCATCATCAAGATGTTGGCCATGAGCCAGGACAAGCAGAAGGAATCTTTTGCCGATTATATCCGCGCTCTGAATATTGTGCCGGTGTCGATCTCTTATGAGCTGGACCCCTGCGATTCACTCAAGGCCTCCGAGTTGCACATGCTGGCGGAGCAGGGCAGCTATGAAAAAGCCGAGGACGAGGATGTGGCCAGCATCGCCACCGGCATTGCCGGCGACAAGGGGCAGGTGCATGTCGCCTTCGGGCAGCCACTGCTGGGCAGCTATGACAGCCCGGATGCCGTGGCGGCGGAGCTGGACCGCCAAATCACTAGCAACTACGCATTACATTCAACCAATCTCTACGCTTACCACGCTTTGCACGGTGACGATGCGGTTTTGCCTGCAGCTGTGAACCCAATCAGTGGTGCCTGCACCAAGGCCGAGTTCGAGCTGCGAATGCAGGCATTGCCGGCTGGCGTACGCAAGTATGCGCTGGCTATCTATGCCAATGCTGTTACCAGCAAGTTGCGCTACGAGCCAGCAGGGGATGTTGCTACCGTTGCTGACTGAAGACACCAAACAGCACATTCGCGACGCCTATTTTCGCCTGGTTGAAGCAAAGGGCCTCAATGCACGCTGGGGCCAGCGGCAGATGATCGCTGCGATAGCCAATACCCTGGCACGTATCGATGAGCCGGATGCGGAGCTGGCGCCACACTGTGTCATTGAGGCGGGTACCGGTACCGGCAAGACCATTGCCTATGCGGTGGCTGCTATCCCTGTGGCCCAGGCGTTGGGGAAAACCCTGGTGATCTCCACAGCGACGATCGCCCTGCAGGAGCAGTTGGTGCTCAAGGACCTGCCAGACATTCGCCATCACAGTGGCCTGCAATTTGAGTTCGTACTGGCCAAGGGCCGCCGCCGCTATGTGTGCCTGTCGAAACTGGACAGGCTGTTGGCGGCAGGGGGGCAGGAAAGCACGATTATTCCCCTCTACCCGGACGAGATTGATACTCCCCTGAACAGTGAGGCCATGCCGGTTTACAATTCAATGCTGGATAGCCTCAGTCGCGGCGAGTGGGATGGTGATCGGGACAACTGGTCCCGGGAGATCGCCGAAGAAGTCTGGTTTAGTGTTACCACAGATCACAGTCAGTGCACTGGCCGGCGCTGTCCCAATATTGGCCAGTGCAGCTTTTTCAAGGCCCGGGATGCGCTGCAGACCGCCGACGTTATTGTTACCAATCACGACCTGGTGTTGTCAGACCTGGCGCTGGGCGGTGGTGCCATCCTGCCGGCGCCGGCTGAAACCATCTACATTTTTGATGAAGGGCATCATCTGCCGGAGAAGGCACTCAATCACTTCGGTGGTTTTTGTCGTATCGGCTCCAGCCTGCAGTGGTTGGATGACTGTCGCGCCCAGCTGGCGCAGGCGGCGGCCTGGCTGGCCGGGGTGACGGACCTGGCGGAGACCATTGGCAAGCTGGGCCCGTTGCTTGATGACATCAGCCAGGCCCTGGGTGGAGTTGAACAGCTGCTACCTGAATTGATCGACATCGACGCCATGCCGGCGCAGGGAGAGCGCGGACATTTCCGTTTTCCCTACGGCGAGGTGCCCGAGCGCCTGCAGGTTTTCGCGATCACCCTGAGTCAATTGTTTGATCGTCTGCACTCCCGGTTGCAGCGTCTGGAGATACGCCTGGAGGATGCTCTTGATGGTGATGTCGCGGGCGTCGACAGTGGCGAGGCGGAAACCTGGTACGCGGTGTTCGGTGCCATGGTCACCCGTGCGGAAGGCAACCTGGCACTGTGGCAGGATTACGCCAATGCGCCGCTACAGGCTGAGAATGTTGCGGCGCCAGCGCTGTCTGCCAGGGAGCATCGCTCGCCTCAGCACTCTCCCACGGCTCGCTGGGTTCAGCTGTTCAGTAGCAGCGGTGGCCAGCTGAGTTTTGAATTGCGCTGCAGCCCGGTACTTGCGGCCGATATCCTGCGGCAGCATCTGTGGACCAAGGCTGCCGCCGTGGTGTCTACTTCGGCGACCATGACAGCACTCAATTCCTTTGAGCGATTCATCCTCCATTCAGGGGTGCCACGCAATAGCGTATTCAAGGTGGTACCCAGTCCCTTTGAGTACGACCGTGCGGTGCTTCGCGTACCGGCCATGGACTGTGATCCGGGACAGCCGCAGCAGCACACCCAGGCCCTGATTACCAATTTCCCCCGGTGGCTGGACGCCGATGCGGGCAGCCTGGTGTTGTTTTCTTCCCGTCGCCAATTGCAGGATGTTTACGAAGGCCTGCCCGCGGACTGGCAGGCGCGAATCCTGCTGCAGGGGGATTACAGCAAGGCGGAGATTTTGCGCCGGCACCGGGAGGCCGTGGATGCGGGCAGTGGCAGCGTGATCTTCGGACTGGCCAGCTTCGCCGAGGGTGTGGATCTGCCCGGAGATTACTGCGTGCATGTACTTATAGCGAAGATACCCTTCGCCGTACCCGATAACCCGCTGGAGTCGGCGCTGAGTGAATGGGTGGAGAGCCAGGGGCGCAATGCCTTCATGGACGTCACTGTACCCGATGCTTCACTGCGCCTGGTGCAGGCCTGTGGTCGGCTATTGCGTACCGAGCTCGATAGCGGACAGGTTACAATTTGCGACCGGCGCCTGCTGACCCGACGTTATGGCAAGGCCTTGCTCGACGCACTGCCGCCATTTCGGCGGCAGCTGGGGGGCACCGAATAAGGGGATCGATCGGGAGTTGAGGACGATGGGACACAGCAATGAAGTGGCAGTACTGTTGGTCGATATTGAGGCACACTTGCGGCAGATGAACCTGTGGCAGGATCAGCGCCCGTCGGCGGAGGCCCTTGCCAGCAGCCAGCCTTTCCATCTCGATACCCTCAGTTTTGCCCAATGGCTGCAGTTTGTGTTTTTGCCGACCCTGCATGGCTTGATCGAAACGGGACAATCACTGCCCGCTGAATGCGGAATCACGCCGATGGCCGAGGAGTATATTCGAGGCCTGGGACTAGCCGGCGGGGCATTGGAAAAAACGCTGTTATCGATTGATCGAGTGCTTTCCGTTCATCGCTGATGCTTGCAGCTAGAGGCTAGTGGACAGTCTGGTCGCTTTGTAGCGCAGTGTTCTCCGCATTCTCCGCATTCTCCGCATTCTCCGCATTCTCCGCATTCTCCGCCTGGACCGTGGCGCCCTGTTCCTGGACGAAGGTACGCAGGCGACCCACAACGCTGGTCATGACATCGATAGTCTGGCTGACCTGGTCGAGTGCCATGAGAATGGTTTCCGTATCGGTTTGCGCTTTTTTATTTTCGCTCATGACTCTCCACCTTTGTAGTTGAGGGCATACACATTCCTTCCTAGTCCCAATTCAGCGCTCCGCCGACCTGGTACTCGGTAACACGGGTTTCGAAGAAGTTTTTCTCTTTGCGCAAATCCATGATCTCCGACATCCATGGAAATGGGTTGCTCGCGCGCGCAAATTGTTCTGGCAGGCCCAGCTGGGACAGGCGCCGATTGGCGATGAACTGCAGATATTCCTCCATCATCGCGGCATTCATGCCCAACACGCCACGGGGCATGGTGTCGCGTGCATACTCAATTTCAATCTGGGTGCCCTCCAGGATCATCTCGATGGCCTCCTGCCTGAACGCTTCCGTCCACAGCTGCGGGTTTTCGAGCTTGATCTGGTTGATTACATCGATGCCGAAGTTCAGGTGCATGGACTCGTCGCGCAGTATGTACTGGAACTGCTCGGCAACCCCGGTCATCTTGTTACGGCGGCCCATAGACAGTATCTGGGTAAAGCCGCAGTAGAAGAAGATGCCCTCGGTAACCGCGTAGAAGCCAATCAGGTTGCGCAGCAAGGTCTGATCGGCTGCCAGGGTGCCGGTGTGGAAGTTGGGGTCACTCAGGTCGTGGGTGTGGCTCAGGCTCCAGGCGGCTTTCTTGGCGACCGAGGGTACTTCGCGGTACATGTTGAACACCTCACCCTCGTCCATGCCCAGGGATTCGATGCAGTACTGATAAGCGTGGGTGTGAATCGCCTCTTCGAAGGCCTGCCGCAAAAGATATTGGCGGCATTCCGGGTTGGTGATGTGGCGATAGATGGCGAGAATCAGGTTGTTGGCGACCAGGGAGTCGGCGGTGGAGAAGTAGCCGAGGCTGCGCAGTACGATACGCCGCTCGTCTTCGCTGAGCCCTTCAGCACTCTTCCAGGTCGCCACGTCGGCGGTCATGTTAATTTCCTGGGGCATCCAGTGGTTGGCGCAGCCATCCAGGTACTTCTGCCAGGCCCAGTCGTACTTGAAGGGAACCAACTGGTTCAGGTCTGCCCGGCAATTAATCATGGCTTTTTCGTCGACCGAAACCCGGGCCGCGCCCATTTCCATATCTTCCAGGCCCGGCGCCACGTCCAGCTCCGCAGCGGCGAGGGATTTGGCGGCTTCTGCATCGGCAGCCACCGCTGCCGTGGTAGGCGCTGCTATGTCTTCTTTCTCGGCAGCGTTTGCCTTCGCGGCGGCTAATTGCGCCTGTGCCTCTGCTACACTGATTGTTTCCACAATGGGTTCGGGCAGCCGTTCCACCGCCTCTGTGGGTGTTTCGCCGCCGCTTTCATCGACGTTGTATTCTTCCCAGCTCAACATTTCAATTATCCCCTTTCTGATTTTATTATCACTTGTCGCTGTATCCCCATGCTTACTGACAGGCCTCGCAATCCGGATCATCCAGCGAGCAGGCCTGGGGTACCGGTGCGGGGGCGGGTTCTCCCGAAGACACTGCATTCAGTGCGCCGGTATCGATAGTAGATTTCTCTGTGCCCGTTGCTGCCAGCGAGCGCAGGTAGTAAGTGGTCTTCAAGCCGCGGTACCAGGCCATGCGGTAGGTAAGGTCCAGTTTCTTGCCGCTGGCATTATTGATGTACAGGTTCAGTGACTGGGCCTGGTCGATCCACTTCTGGCGGCGACTGGCGGCATCCACCAACCAGCGAGGCTCGACTTCGAAGGCGGTGGCATAGAGCGCTTTCAGGTCTTCTGGAATACGGTCGACGCTCTGTACACTGCCGTCGTAGTACTTGAGGTCGTTGGCCATGACCTCGTCCCAGAGCCCGCGTTCCTTGAGGTCCCGGACCAGGTAGGGATTGACGACCGTGAATTCTCCCGACAGATTCGATTTCACATAGAGATTCTGGTAGGTCGGCTCGATAGACTGGGAAACGCCTGTGATGTTGGCAATTGTCGCTGTGGGCGCGATCGCCATGACGTTGGAATTGCGCATGCCCCGTTGCTGTACGCGGTTGCGGAGGCTGCCCCAGTTCAGGGTTTCGCTGGTGTCCACCTCGATATAGTTTTCACCGCGTACGCCAACCATGTGTTTTAGCGAATCGATGGGCAGGATGCCCTTGCTCCACAGTGAGCCCTCGAAGCTGGAGTAGGCGCCGCGCTCTTCAGCCAGTGCACTGGATGCCTGGATGGCGAAGTAACTCAATGCCTCCATGGAGCGATCGGCGAATTCGACCGCCGCATCGGAGCCGTAGGAAATTTGCTGTCGGTACAGTGCATCCTGGAAGCCCATGAGGCCCAGGCCTATCGGGCGGTGACGGAAGTTGGATTCCTGCGCCTGGGGTACCGAGTAGTAGTTGATGTCGATGACATTATCGAGCATGCGCACGGCAGTGTTAACGGATTGCTCGAGTTTTGCCAGGTCGAGGCCGCCAGCGCCGGTGTGCTGTGCCAGGTTAATCGAGCCGAGGTTACACACAGCAATCTCTTCAGAGCTGGTGTTGAGTGTGATTTCCGTGCACAGGTTGGAAGAGTGAACGACGCCAACATGTTGCTGTGGCGAGCGCAGGTTGCAGGGATCCTTGAAGGTGATCCAGGGGTGGCCCGTTTCAAACAGCATGCCCAGCATCTTGCGCCACAGGTTCCCGGCTTTCAGTGTCTTGTGCAGCTTCAGCTCACCACGGGCGGCCATGGCCTCGTAGTGCTGGTAGCGTTCCTCGAACTCCATGCCGTAGAGGTCGTGCAGGTCCGGCACATCGTTTGGTGAGAACAAGGTCCAGTCACCGCCGTCGAAGACCCGCTTCATAAACAGGTCGGGAACCCAGTTGGCGGTGTTCATGTCGTGGGTACGGCGGCGGTCATCGCCGGTGTTCTTGCGCAGCTCCACGAATTCCTCAATATCCAGGTGCCAGGTTTCCAGGTAGGAGCAGACCGCGCCCTTGCGCTTGCCGCCCTGGTTCACTGCCACCGCGGTGTCATTCACTACCTTGAGGAAAGGCACGACACCCTGGGATTTGCCATTGGTGCCTTTGATATAAGCGCCCAGCGCGCGTACGGGTGTCCAGTCATTGCCCAGGCCGCCGGCATATTTTGACAGCATGGCGTTGTCCTGGATGGCGCCATAAATGCCGTGCAGGTCGTCCGGTACCGTGGTCAGGTAGCAAGATGACAGCTGGGGCCGGAGGGTGCCTGCGTTGAACAGGGTGGGGGTAGAGCTCATGTAGTCGAAAGACGACAGCAGGCGATAAAACTCGATGGCCCGCTCGGTTCTGTTCTCCTCTGCATGGGCGAGGCCCATGGCCACCCGCATGAAGAAGATCTGTGGCAGCTCAAAGCGCACTTCGTCGCTGTGGATAAAGTAGCGGTCGTAGAGGGTTTGCAGGCCGAGGTAGGTAAACTGCAGATCCCGTTCGGGTAGCAGGGCCCGGCCGAGGGCTGCCATATCGTAGTCGCGCAGTGTGGGTGACAGCAACTCCAGTTCGATACCGCGCTCGATGTAGACAACCAGGGCCCGTATGTACAGCGCACTCATTTCGCCCTGGGTGGCATTGTCGGCTATGCCGAGAAAGCTGAGCGCCTCGGCGCGGAGGTTGTCGAGCAGCAATCTTGCGGCCGCGTAGGAGTAGTTGGGTTCCTTCTCGATCAGGGTGCGGGCTGTGATGACCAGGGAGGTGCGGAGTTCGTTCTGGGAAACACCCTCATAGAGGTTTTTCATTGCCTCTTCGATGATCTCGTTTTCACTGACATCAGCCAGGCTCTCACAGGCCTCGCCAACCACGGTTTTGATACGCTCGATATCCAGCGGCGCACGGGTGCCATCGGCCAGGGTGATATGAATACCCTGGTGTGCGGCCACCTGGTCGGAACCGGCTTGGTTCTCTTTTGTTGCGCGGCGACGAGCGTGCTCTTCCCGGTAGATCACGTAGTCGCGAGCTATCTTGTGCTCGCCGGTACGCATCAGCGACAGCTCTACCTGGTCTTGTATATCCTCAATATGAATGGTGCCACCAGAGGGCATGCGGCGCTTGAACGTGGCGCTCACCTGCTCGGTGAGTCTGGCCACGGTTTCGTGAATGCGCGAGGATGCCGCTGCAGTACCACCTTCAACGGCCAGGAATGCCTTGGTAATCGCCACCGTAATCTTGCTATCGTCATAGGGAACGACGGTGCCGTTGCGCTTGATGACTCGAATTTGACCCGGCGCGGTGGCTGAAATACTGGTGGACGGGACGGTTGAACTGGATGTGGTAGAGGGTTCTGTGGCGGCTACCAATGGCTCTATCTCTGTTTGCATGTGTACTCCGGACTGTTGGCCCTGTGCTTTATTCTTGTGGGTCTGGCATTCGTAAGGGGGCTGGCACTGGTCTAGATGCCTGGAAGCTGGTCGGGACTAAAGAAATCAGACCTGAACCGAACATAGCTTCGAAAGCGAACCAGGGGTCACCCGTTGAAAACTTCCCTCACCCCTCGATTTATCTGACAGACCCCGGCTATGAGGCCTGCTCCCCTATATATTGGGGGTGGCGGGAAGGCTAGATACAAGATAATGCGCTTTATCCCCAATTGCAAGGCGCATAGCCTGGGTTTTTTCTGTGGATAACTTGTGGGTAAGTGGCGGGGTCTGTGGGCACTAACCTGCTAGCCCTTGAGCTATCAAAGACCAGTAAAATCAAGAGCTTGCAAAGGGTATTTTGAGCGCCCGACTATTTTCTTCTAACTATCAGGGTTTATAGTAGATATAGTTATTTAGAGGCTGAAGCAGCTGGGAGCGGGTATCAGTTGTCGCTTCTCAGTCTGAATTCTCCAGCAGAAACTCTATCAGTGCTTTCTGGGCGTGAAGGCGATTTTCCGCTTCCTGCCATATCACCGTAGCGGACGCATCCATCAAGCCGGCACTGATTTCCTCACCGCGGTGGGCGGGGAGGCAGTGCATATACAATGCGTCACCGGCGGCGCGGGACATCAACTCGGCGTTGAGCTGATAGCCCTGGAACTGACGCAGACGCTGTTCCTGCTCCGCTTCCTGGCCCATGGAGGCAAATACATCGGTGACTACCAGTGAGCAGCCCTGCACTGCTTCGGCAGGATCCCGAAACAGGCCGGTCCGGTCCTTGTTGGCAGCCATCAGTTCCGCATCCGGTTCGAAGCCCTGCGGGCAGGCGATGCGCAACTCGAAATCCAGTTGTCTGGCGGCATTAATATAGGACTGGCACATATTGTTGCCATCGCCCACCCAGGCAACGGACTTGCCACTGATGTTGCCGCGCTCCTCCAGGTAGGTTTGCATGTCAGCGAGTAACTGGCAGGGGTGGAAGCTGTCGGTGAGAGCGTTGATGACAGGGACTGAAGACAGGGCGGAAAATCGTTCGACGATGTCGTGGCCGAAGGTTCTTATCATGACGATATCGACCATGGAGGAAATGACCCGGGCGCTATCTTCTATCGGTTCTCCGCGGCCCAATTGGGTATCCTGCGGCGACAGAAATAGGGCGTGACCACCGAACTGCGCCATGCCGGCCTCGAAGGAGACTCGCGTGCGGGTAGAAGATTTTTCAAAAATCATTGCCAGCACTTTACCGGTGTAAGGGCGCGGAGCCTCGCCCTGGTAATGCAGCTGCTTCAGCTCGATGGCGCGCGCCAGCAGTGCCTGCAGTTCGCCAGTATCGAGATCGAGGAGGGTGAGAAAATGTCTTACTGCCATATTCAGGGATTCCGCTGAAAAGTTGCTCAGTTGCCGGCGTCAGTACTGGCACCAAATTCAATAATAAGCCTTGAGACACGCTCTACCAACTCATCGGCTTCGCTGTCCGACATGATCAGGGGTGGCAGCAGGCGGATGCTATTGCCAGCGGCCACATTGATCAGCAGTCCCTGTGCCAGTGCTGCTTGCACGAGTTCGCCACAGGGAGCGGTGAGTTCGATAGCCAGCATCAGGCCGCGGCCACGAATTTCCCGCATTATAGGCTGTTGTTCCAGTTGATCACTGAAACCCTGTTGGATACGCGCACCCAGATTGCCGGCGCGCTCGGCCAGCCCCTGCTCCTTCATGGTCGCAATGACGGCCAGGGCCGCCGCACAGGCCAGCGGGTTTCCGCCATAGGTTGAACCGTGATGGCCGTGACCGAGAACCCCGCTGGCGGCACCAACCGCCATGCATGCGCCAATGGGTACGCCGTTGGCCAATGCCTTGGCAGTAGTGATGACATCGCCGATGATGCCCTCGGCCTGGCAGGCAAACCAGTTACCGGTGCGACAATTCCCGGTTTGCACTTCATCCAGCATAAGCAACCACTGCTGCTCGTCACAAAGCTCGCGCAGTGCTTGCAGGTAGCCGGGGTCTGGCACGATGACACCGGCTTCGCCCTGGATCGGCTCCACTAGCATGGCGACCACGTCGGCGTTGTTTTCGACAATTTTCTGTAGCGCCTCGACATCGTTGTAGGGGGCGCGGACAAATCCGCTGACCAGCGGTTCGAAGCCAGCCTGGATTTTGCGATTACCTGTGGCGGTAAGTGTTGCCATGGTGCGGCCGTGGAAGGCGCCTTCCATCACCACAATGGCGGGGTTCTGGATGCCGCGCTGGTGGCCGTAGAGTCGCGCCAGTTTGATGGCGGCTTCATTGGCTTCAGCGCCGGAGTTGCCAAAGAAGCAGCTCTCCATGCCCGCCAGGGTGGTGAGTTCGCTGGCGAGCCTTTCCTGCAGTTCGATTCGGTACAGGTTGGAGGTGTGGATAAGGCGACCCGCCTGCTCGGTGATAGCGGCGGTAACGGCAGGGTGCGCGTGTCCCAATGCATTGACGCCGATGCCGGAGATGGCATCGAAATACTGCCTGCCGGTATCGTCATAGAGGTGGATGCCCTCCCCATGGGTGAAGCTGACACTCAGTCTGTTGTAGGTGTCCATAATCGCCGACGGCATTTGATGTCTTCCCCCAGAAACGCAAAAAGGCAGCGCCCGCTACCCTTCGAATGGGCAATGATATAACCCTACAATGCTTATGGCAATTTACGGAATAAGAATCACTATGGGTCGCGCATTGTTTTCAGTGACAGAGTACAATGGCTGCTTCTATATAAGCAGTGTTGCAAGTGGTAGCCATGGAAATTATTGATAGCATTAAAGAGCAGATTGAAAGCAATCCCATCATTCTTTACATGAAGGGCTCTCCCAACCAACCACAGTGCGGGTTTTCGGCGAAGACCTCCCAGGCACTCATGGCTTGTGGCGAGAAATTTGCCTATGTTGACGTGTTGACTAACCCCGAGGTTCGCGCCACTTTGCCGGGTTATGCGAACTGGCCTACTTTTCCACAGCTGTGGGTACAGGGCGAGCTGATTGGCGGTTGCGATATAGTGGTGGAAATGTATGAAAGTGGCGAGCTTCAGCCGTTGGTCAAGGAGGCGGTTGCCAGCGCGCCCGCGGCGCAAGCGGAAGGCTAAAGCCACCCACTGTCTAGCGAGGCCCGCTATCAGCGGGCTTTTTTGTGGGCGATAATCAGCCAATACGTAGAAGCAAATGTAATTGATAAGCATTCTCATTTGTATTAGCATCCTCCTCTGCACTAATTCACTAATCCCCGCATATTAAGGAACTTGTCTATGAAGTGGCGCACTGGTTTGGCGATACTATGGCTCGGCACAGCCACGGCGATATCGACCCTGGCCAGTGAGGGACCGCTGGAGACGGTAACAATCATTGGCAGTCGCGATGATGCGCGCATGGTGGCCGGTTCCAGTGCGGTAATCACCGACGACGACCTGGTCCGGTTTCAGGATACCGACATCAACCGTGTTCTAAGCCAGGTCCCCGGCGTTTATTTGCGCGAGGAAGATGGCTATGGACTGCGGCCCAATATCAGTATTCGCGGCAGTTACGGAGATCGTAGCAGCAAGATCACGCTGATGGAGGATGGGGTATTGATAGCCCCGGCACCTTATACCGCCTCATCGGCCTATTACTTTCCCACCACTGGACGAATCTCGGGGGTGGAGGTTTTGAAAGGTGCCGCAGCCATCGAGAACGGCCCGTATACTATTGGTGGCGCCATTAACTTGCTGAGTACTCCAATCCCCGAAGCAAGCAGTGGCCAGGTTGTCGCAGAGGCCGGGGAAGATTCAGCCTACCGCCTGCACGCGAGCTACGGAGGGGTTGCAGGCAACTGGGGCTACTTGCTCGAAGGCCACACCCAGAGTACAGATGGCTTCTCGAATATTGACAACAGCGATGCCAACAGTGGTTTTGACAAGAATGACCTGTTGGCCAAGTTGCGCTATGGCAGCGGTCCCGACGCTCGCTTTTACCAGCAACTGGAACTCAAACTGCAGTACAGCGATGAGAATTCTGAGCAGACTTACGTCGGCCTGACCGAGGCTGATTTCAGGCGGGATGCCCTTCGCCGTTACGGCCTGAGTCGCCGGGACAACATGGACAACGAGCACAAGTCGTTCACTCTCACCCATGTTATCGAATTCAGCGAGTCGGCCAGCCTGACCAGTACGGGCTATTACAACGAATTCACCCGCGACTGGTACAAGGTCGACAAGATTGATGGCGAGGGAATCAACGAGGTCATCACCTGTGCCAACGGTGGCAGTTGCGACGGCATGAGCTCTGATTACGGTGACTACGATCAGTCTTTCGCCGAGGCCGTGTTGCACGGGCAGGCGTTTGCCGATGTGTACCTTAAACACAACAGTCGCGACTATGAATCCAAGGGGCTACAAACCCGCTTTGATACCAGCTTTGATGCCCTGAGCCTGTCCCATGACCTGCGCATCGGTCTCCGTTACCACGAGGATTTTGAGGAGCGCAAGCAACCGGTTGATCTTTACCTGCAGGGCGATGACGGGAGTTTCAAGCAGACGGCGCAGGGGACAGCCACGCGCAGCAAGAAAGACGCCGATGCCTGGTCCGGCTATGTCACCGACCTCGTCAGCATCGGCGAGTGGACCTTCAAACCCGGTGTGCGTTACGAGGATTACACCATCAATGGTGTCGGTCATGACGAAACCCTGTGGGGGCTGGGATCAACCTATGCTGTCTCAGACAGCTGGCAACTGCTGGCGGGGATCTACGAGGGCCTGTCCCCCAGTGCCAGTGGGGACAGCAATCCGGAAACGGCGACCAATTACGAGGCGGGCTTTCGCTACAGCGACGGTGCCCTGTACGTAGAAATTGTTGGCTTCTTCAGCGACTATGACAACATCATCGGTATCTGCAGTAACTCCGGCGGCGCCGGTTCACAGCCCTGTGAGGCGGGTGATACAGAGAATGGTGGGGAAGCTGAAGTCAAAGGTGTTGAGGTAATCGCCAACTACGGGCTGGAACTGGCGGGGATTAGTGTGCCCCTGGCTATGGCGTACACCTATACCGAGGCGGAGTTCAAATCCAGCTTCGTCGGTGAATCCGTTTGGGGGTCGGTGGAGAAGGGGGATAAATTACCCGACCTGCCCCAGCACCAGTTAATGCTCTCGGCGGGCCTGGATTTTGAGGGTGGCTACGGTGCAGAGTTCCGCTGGCGTTACTTTGATGACACCTGCGCGACAGCCGCCTGTGGTGACTTCGAGGAAATTGACGCCTACTTTGCGCTGGATATAAGAGCTTATTACGACTGGAATACGCGCACCCGTTTTTACCTGGATGTCGATAATCTTAGCGATGAAAATGGCGACATAGTGGCGCGGAAACCCAAGGCCGGTGCCCGTGGCCAGAAACCACGTACCTTTATGGCGGGTGTACGCTACCAGTTTTAGGACTGGGCGGCGCGATCATCGCCAACAGGGTTGCCACAATAGACGGCCCTGGGGCGTATCAACCGCGCGTCGGGCCTGAACTCCACGGCGTGGGCAATATAGCCGTAGACCCGGGCCATGGTGAACAGGGCGGTAAAGAAATGACTGGGTATGCCCAGGGCATGGAAAACGACACCTTTGTAGAATTCGACGTTGGCGCGAATCTGCGGTTTCCCGGGTTTTTCCAGCTGCTCGCCACAGGCGAGTTCTATCGCTTCCAGGGTGTCCAATAGAGCTGCGCTCGCCGGGTGTGTCTGGCAAAGAGATCTCGCCAGCGGTTTCAGCAGTGTCGCCCGGGGATCCACGGTCTGGTATTCCCGGTGACCCATCCCCATGATCCGTCCGCCCGCAGCCAGTTCCCGGTGCACCGCCGCAGAAGCATTGTCCGGCCCGCCAACAGATTCGGCAAACTCCAGGGCCGCCTCGTCAGCGCCGCCGTGAAGGGCGCCAAACAGGGTGCCAATTGAGGCCGCGATACTCGACTGGATCGGTGCGCGAGTGCTGAGGGCTACCCGCCCGGCAAAGGTTCCGGCATTGTAGCTGTGCTCCATCTGCAGGATTTGTGCACGATCGAGGGCGGCGACATCGGCCGCAGTCGGCCTCCTGCCATGCAGGGATTTGAGGAAAGCGCGCTGTGGCTCGATACTACTGCTGCGCACGGGCCAGGGGCGCCCCTGCTGTCGGTTAAACCATGCGGCTACTACGCTCGGCAGGCGTGCAGCGATGATCAGGCCGTGCAGGGCGTCTTCGTTGCCAAAGGGTATGTCCAGTTCCGCGCGTTGCGACAGGTCGAGCACGGGCACCATCGACTGCAACACCAGCATGGGGTGGGTGGCCCCCGGTATCGCCGCCAGCATGTCGCATTCAGCAGGGCTCAGTTCCCTGTGCGCCAGCAGAAAGTGGGCGAGTTGCTGTTCTTCACCGGCGCTGGGCATCTCCCCGAAAACAAGCAGCCAGACGACTTGCAGAAAGGGGCGATCAACCAGCTCAGCGACGTCGTAACCGCGATAGCTCAGTTGCCCGACGGCACCTTCTACGTTCGAAATGGCCGTCTCTCCCACCACGATGCCTTCCAGACCGACGTTAATATCACCCATACCGGTTACTCTTGTCAGTGAAGTTGGCAATGAGTATAAGGGGATGCATCAATAAGTTAATCGAATTATACTTATAGTTAGATCAGAATAACTTATGAGTGGTATTTCATGCGTTTGGAAAACCAGGAACTGCGGGTTCTGGCCTCCGTTGTTGAGAATAACGGCTTTAAGAAAGCCGCGGACAAGCTCAACCTCAGCCAGTCGGCGGTGTCCCAGGCGATAGCCAGTCTGGAACGAAAGCTGGAACAACGCCTCCTGGTGCGCTCGCCTCTGCGTCCCACCGAGGCAGGTATGCGAGTACTTACATACGCGCAACGCCAGGCCCGCGAAGAAGAGCTGCTGATAACTGATCTGTATGATGTTCGCCGCGGTCAGTCGGCAAAATTGTCACTGGCGGTGAACAGCACCATTAACCGATACCATGCTGCCGCCCTGGTAGGAGAGTATTGTCGGCAGAACCCCTATGCCCGGCTGCAGCTCGAGGAACTCCCCTCCAGGCAGGTTATCCAGGCGGTGGTTGCCGGTTCGGTGGAACTGGGCATGGGCCCTTTCCAGACACATATGCCCGCTGTCGAGTGCCTGCCACTCTTCGACGAGCTGAGAATACTGGTGGTCTCCCGGCATCATCCGCGGGTGCAGGAGCTGCGGCGCGACCCGCAACGAGTGTTGTCCGAATTACCACTGCTCGCCTCTTACCTGGATGAGCCCGGGGATCGTCCCGGTATGCAACGCATCCGTGATCATTTCAGACAGATATGGGAAGTGCGACCCATCGGCCTCAGGCTGGAGTTGCTGGCCGCGGGTCATGCGGTGGGCTATGTCAGTGATCTGGTGCTGGCGAAGGAACCGCTCTGCGAAGATTTGCTGGAAGTCGAAAACCTGCCGTTCTCGCGCATTCCCCGCAGTGTGGGTTTGTTCTATCGCAGGGACTTGAGCTTATCCCCGGGTGCCCGCAAATTCGTCGATCTGTGTCGTGAGAAGTGGCTGTGACTCCAGCGGGGTTAACCAGGTATCAGGCTTGACCCTCGCTCGCACTCTGCAGGTAATTTTGCAAACCCATCTTCTCGATCAGGCCCAATTGGGTCTCCAGCCAGTCGATGTGTTCTTCCTCGGAGGCAAGGATGTCCTCGAACAGGTCTCGTGACACGTAATCCTGGATGTTCTCACAGTAGGCGATCGCCTCCTTGAGGTCGGGGTGTGCTTGCAGCTCGAGTCGCAGGTCGCAAGCCAGCATTTCCTCGGTATTCTCACCGATCATTAATTTGCCAAGATCCTGGAAATTGGGCAGGCCTTCGAGAAAGAGCAAGCGCTCGGTGAGCTGATCGGCGTGCTTCATCTCATCAATGGATTCCTGGTACTCGTGCTCGGCCAGTTCCGTCAGCCCCCAGTCCTTGTACATCCGTGAGTGCAGGAAATACTGGTTGATGGCGATGAGTTCGTTGCCCAGTACCTTGTTGAGGTGTTCGATTACTTTGGGGTCGCCTTTCATGGGTCGCTTCCTCGCGGCGTGGAGGCGATATTATGCTCGCCCACAACGCCGGGTGTCAATTCTAACTGATTGATTTGAAAGGATAATATAAAAAGAAATACGAGTGATTCGCAATCGCGTCCAATGCCGGGTGGCCACGTCGGAGGGCTACGCGAAATCGCCTAGCTGACAGCGTAGAAGAGTTGTTGCTCGTCGGTGTTGCTGAGCAGAGTCTCGCGCACGATGTCCCGGGTGAGAATGCCGCATTTGCCACATTGGCTGGCCACACCCAGGGCATGGCGTACGTCGCGCAAAGAGTTGGCACCATCTTCTACCGCGGCGCGGATCTGGGTGTCAGTAATTCCCTTGCAGAGGCAAACGTACATAGCGTGGCGCGACCTGTCAGTAATTTAGACGTATACGTTAATGGTAATGAGAATGATTGTCAATAACATTACGCGAGTTGGCAGCCTCGCCGCCGCTGCCGGTTGTCGGTGGCAGGGGAGCAGCTATATCGGCAGTGCAGCCGCCCCCTGAGGGCCTGCTTCGGGTATAATCGCCGCTCATTTACCAACGGCAAGTGGAACTGGGGATGGATGTCAAAAAATACATGCAGGGGCTGGGCGTCGCTGCCCGCGCCGCAGCCGCGGTACTGGCCGCGGCTGAAACGGCACAAAAGAACCGTGCCCTGCTGGCATCCCGGGATGCGCTGCAAGCTGCGCGCGATAGTGTAATGGCTGCCAATAGCCTGGACCTGCAGCGGGCTCGCGATAACGGCCTGGCGGCGCCATTACTGGATCGTCTCGAACTGACAGCAGCGCGTATCGACACCATGTTGGAAGGTCTTGAACAGGTTGCCCGGCTGGATGATCCGGTCGGCAGTATTGCGCAACTGAGGACCATGCCCAGTGGCCTACAGGTTGGCCAGATGCGGGTGCCGCTGGGTGTGGTAGGTATCATTTACGAGAGCCGACCCAACGTGACGATAGAAGCGGCGAGCCTGTGCCTGAAGTCCGGTAACGCCACGATATTGCGGGGTGGGTCAGAAGCCATCGAGTCCAACCAGGCTATTGCTGCCTGCCTGGCAACTGGCCTGCGCGAGGCAGGTCTGCCCGCAGCGGCGGTGCAGGTAGTGGAGACGACAGATCGCGCTGCGGTGGGTGAACTGATTGCCATGCCGGACTATGTTGATGTCATCGTTCCGCGCGGAGGCAAGGGCTTGATCCAGCGGATCACTGACGAGGCCAGGGTGCCGGTTATCAAGCACCTGGATGGTGTCTGTCATGTCTACCTTGATGAGGCCGCGGACCTCGACATGGCGAAGAGCATTGCTATCAATGCCAAGACCCAGCGCTACGGTACCTGCAATACCATGGAAACCCTGCTGGTGGCAGAAGCCGTTGCCGGCGTCCTGCTGCCTGGTTTGGCGCAGGCGTACCTGGAAGCCGGGGTGGAGTTGCGTGCTTGCGAAAACACCCGTGCGCTGGTGCCTGCCGCCCTGCCTGCGCAGGAGTCAGATTGGGATGCCGAGTACCTGGGTCCGATCCTGGCGGTGAAGATCGTTACCGACCTCGATGCGGCCATTGCCCATATCAACCAACACGGCTCGCAGCATACGGACGCCATTGTCACTGACAACTACAGCGCCGCAATGCGTTTCCTGCGCGAGGTGGATTCAAGCTCGGTCATGGTGAACGCATCGACACGGCTCGCCGACGGTTTTGAATACGGGCTCGGTGCGGAAATTGGCATTTCCACGGATAAGCTGCATGCCCGCGGGCCGGTGGGCCTGCACGGCCTGACCTCGCAAAAGTATGTGGTACTGGGTAAGGGGCACATCCGCCAGTGAACCAGGGCCCCGTCGGTATCCTCGGTGGTACCTTTAATCCGATTCACTACGGTCACCTGCGATCCGTCGTGGAACTGCGCGACCACCTCGGTCTGGCGCAGGTGAGGTTGATGCCGGCGGCCACTCCACCTCTGCGTGACAAGCCCAGCTGTCCTGCTGAGCGGCGGGCGGAGATGGTCCGTCTCGCCGTGGCCGACGAGCCGGGCCTGGTATGCGATGAGAGAGAGTTGCAGCGCGAGGGACCCTCGTACACCATCGATAGCCTGCGGCAGATCCGCGGGGAACTGGGCAATGATGCCAGTCTCAGCCTGATCCTGGGAACCGATGCAGTGGCCCGGTTGGACAGCTGGCATCGCTGGCAGGAGTTATTGGAATACGCGAACCTGGTAGTGATTGCCCGGCCCGGTTGGGAGTTGCCGCGAGGGGGTACGGTTGGTAGCTGGCTACAGCAGCACTTGACGGCGGCGGCCGCGACTCTGCAGCATAGGCCTTGTGGTGGCGTATTTCTTGAAACCCTGCGACCACTGGCGATCTCCGCGACAGAGATTCGCCAACTGATCGCGGCAGGGCAGTCGCCCCGGTACCTGATACCGGATGCGGTCTGGAAACTTATTCAATCCGTCGGCCTCTATGGTTGTGGTGGACAACATCGGGAGTAGCATGCAATCTGCTGAACTGAAACAACTTATCCTCACCGCGCTCGACGATCTCAAAGGCAATCAGCTGGTGGCCCTGGATGTTCGTGAGTTGACGGATGTTGCGGATTACCTCGTTATAGCCAGCGGCAATTCCAATCGTCACGTGAAGTCCCTGGCTGAGAATGTCATCGATGTCGCCAAACAGCAGGGGATGCGGCCACTGGGGGTGGAGGGTCAAAACGGCGCCGAGTGGGTGTTGGTAGATTATGGCGACGTGGTTGTACATGTCATGCTACCGGCAACCCGGGATTTCTATGATCTGGAAAGACTGTGGTCGGGTGCGCCTGATACAGCGGAATAAACCGACGTGAAAGTGACTATCATGGCGCTGGGTAGCCGTATGCCCGATTGGGTAGAGCGTGGGGTCAGCGAATACAGCAAGCGCATGCCGCCGGAGATAAAGCTGGAACTGCGTGAATTACCGCTGGCCCGGAGGGGGAAGAGCGGTAATCCGCAGGCAGTGACACGTGAGTGTGATGCGGTTCGCAAGGCGCATCCACCCGGGGACAGGTTGATTGTGCTGGATGTGACCGGGCGCAGCTTTAGCACAGAACAGCTGGCCGGTGAGTTATTGGAGTGGCAGATGTCTGGATGTAACTACAGCCTGGTGATTGGCGGTCCGGATGGCGTCGACAATCGTTTGCTGCAACAGGCAGACCAGTTGTGGTCGCTGTCGTCGCTGACCTTGCCACACCCGCTGGTTCGCATCCTGTTGGTGGAACAGTTGTACCGGGCCTGGACCATCAACGTCGGCCATCCCTACCACCGGAGCTGATATGGTCGCCCCCGTTGCCTTTAAGGATCCCTATCTCGAGTCGCGTATATTCGGCGCCAGGACTGTGTTTGTGGGGGGACTGTTGCTTGTCTTGCTGGGCGTCCTCCTGGTTCGTTATTTCTCGCTGCAAATCATTGAGTACGATATCTATCACACGGAGTCCGAGCGCAACCGGGTGCAGCTGCAGTCTATTGCACCGAAGCGCGGCTTGATATTCGACCGCAATGGGGTCTTGCTGGCTGACAACCAGCCGAGCTATGTGTTGTCGCTGGTGGTGGAGCGGGTGCCGGATATGGATCGCACCCTCGATTTGCTCGGTGACATGGTTGCCGTCTCCCCTGCTGACCTGGAAAAGTTCCGCCTTCGCAGCAGGCGCAGAAGACCCTACGAGCCGGTACCCCTGCACTTTCGACTCAATGAGGAGGAGCGCGCACTGCTGGCAGTCAATCGTTATCAATTGCCCGGTGTCGTGGTGGATGCGCAACTCCTGCGCCACTATCCGCAAGGTGAGCTCTTCTCCCATGTCCTCGGCTACGTTGGCCGTATAAACGAAGCTGAACAGGCGGTGCTGGATGAGGTTCGTTACCGGGGCACCAACCACGTAGGCAAAATTGGGCTGGAGAAGTACTACCAGGACTTGCTGCTGGGTGAGGTGGGATACCAGAATGTGGAAACCAATGCGCTGGGGCGCGTGTTGCGCGTGCTGGAGCGCACCGACCCCGTGCCCGGGGTAAACCTGACGCTGTCCCTGGACAGCGATGTGCAGCGGGTGGCATACGAGTCAATGGTGGGCAAGCGCGGGGCAGTAGTCGCCATCGATCCGCGCAATGGAGAGGTATTGGCACTGGTCAGTGCGCCGGGTTTCGATACCAACCTGTTCGTCAACGGCATCAGTGCGGTGGACTACGATGCCCTGCGCAACTCGACCGACCTGCCGCTGTTCAACCGTGCCGTGCAGGGCCAGTACCCACCTGGCTCGACGATAAAGCCTGTCCTCGGACTGGCGGGGCTGGAATACAAGGTGATTGTACCCGAGGATACCATTAGCGATCCCGGTTGGTACGTGTTACCCGGTGAAAAACGGCGCTTTCGCGATTGGACCCTCAAGGTGCGAGGGGGTGGTCACGGCACCGCAGTGAATTTGCACCAGGCTATTGTGGAATCCTGTGATGTCTATTTCTATGACCTCGCCCATCGCATGGGTATCGACCGCATCCACGATTTTGCCGCTCCTTTTGGTCTCGGTACCGTCACCGGGCTGGACACCACCAATGAGCGCAGCGGCATTCTTCCCTCGCGTGCCTGGAAGCGGCGTGCCCGGGGGCAGGTATGGTTCCCCGGGGAAACCCTCAACGTGGGGATCGGCCAGGGACACCTGCTGACCACACCGGTGCAACTGGCCAACATGACTTCAATTCTCGCCTCACGCGGCCTGCACTATCGGCCACACCTGCTGCGGGCGATTGATGGTGAGCCCGTCACACTGCCAACCGCAGTACTGGTAGAGGCAGATGACAGCAATTGGCAGCTTATTCACGCTGCCATGCGCGATGTATTTCATGGCAAGCGCGGTTCTGCCCGGGCCACAGGGCGCGGTGCTTCGGTGATTATGGCGGGCAAGAGTGGTACTGCACAGGTGGTGGGGATTGCCCAGGATGCGGAGTACGACGCGGAAGCGTTGGCAGAACAGTATCGGGACCACGGTTTGTTTATTGCGTTTGCGCCTTTCGATGAACCTGTGATCGCGGTCGCCGTGGTAGTCGAGAATGGGGGTGGTGGCAGTACTGTCGCGGCGCCTATTGCGCGCGCTGTTATCGAGCAATTCCTGGCGGGGGCGGGCTGAGGCATGGGTGATTACGTACGCCAAATGCCCGAGGCCTCAGCTGACCTGGCACGCCGCCCCGGGGTTGCCGAGCGCCTGCATGTCGATATTCCGCTGCTGTTGCTGCTGATGGCAGTGACTGTCTATGGGCTGGTGGTTCTCTACAGTGCCGGCGGCCAGGATTTTTCTGCCGTCTGGCGGCAGGCCGGCTTTTTCACGGTTGCCTACGTGATTATGCTGATGGCCGCACAGTTCAGTCTGCAGAGCTATCAACGCTGGGCGCCGGCGCTCTATCTTGTAGGTATTGGCTTGTTGCTGGCTGTGCTGATGTACGGTAGCGGTGCCAAGGGTGCGCAGCGCTGGCTGTCTCTCGGCGGTTTCCGTTTTCAGCCGTCGGAGATTATGAAAATCCTGGTGCCCCTGACCATGGCCTCATTTTTCTCGGCGCGGGTGTTGCCACCGAAGTTCCGCTATATCCTGTTGAGCTTGTTCATCCTGGGCCTGCCCGCGATGCTGGTGATTCGGCAACCAGACCTGGGTACCGCCTTGTTGATTGCCAGTTCCGGATTGTTTGTCCTGTTTATGGCGGGTATCAGCTGGGGCTTTATTTTGGCTGCCTGTGTGGCGGCCATTGCCTCGGCCTGGCCGGCCTGGATTTACGTGCTGCACGATTATCAGCGGCAGCGCATTCTCACCCTGTTAAACCCCGAGCGGGACAAGTTGGGAGCGGGATGGAACATTATCCAGTCAAAAACTGCGATAGGCTCTGGTGGTTGGAGCGGCAAGGGCTGGCTGAACGGCACCCAGTCGCAGCTGGATTTCCTGCCTGAGAGTCACACGGACTTCATCATTGCGGTTTTGGCGGAGGAGTTTGGTTTGCGCGGCGTGCTGCTATTGCTGGCCTTGTACACCCTGATTGTGATGCGTGGTTTGTGGATCGGGATGCATGCCCAGAGCAGTTTTTCCCGGCTGGTGGCGGCCAGCCTTACGCTGACTTTCTTTGTTTATGTATTTGTTAACATGGGTATGGTCTCCGGACTGCTGCCGATAGTGGGTGTGCCTTTACCCCTGGTTAGTGCCGGTGGAACATCAATTGTTGCACTGATGGCGGGATTTGGCATTCTGATGGCGGTGAGCACGGAGAAGCGCACAGTAGGGCCATAGCGCGCCGCATTATTTTGGAGAAACCAGGTGGTTTTAAAGCTGTCCAGTTTGTTATCACTACTGATGTTGTTGGCCTGGGGTGCCCAGGGACAGGCCATCACCTATGCCGGAAATCCGCAGGCCCAGGCACTGATCCAGGAGCTGGTGGCAGAGCAGGGCTTTGATGGCGCCGAACTGGAAGCCCTGTTCGCCGGAGCTGAGCGCAAGGACAAGATACTCGAGGCGATCGCCCGGCCGGCGGAGAAAACCAAACCCTGGCACAAGTACCGGAAGATATTTGTCACCGATACCCGCACCGAGCAGGGGCTGGAGTTTTATCGCCTCTACGCGGCCAGCTTGCAGCGGGCTGAGCGCGAATACGGGGTATCGGCGGAGATCATCGTCGCGATTATCGGTGTAGAGACACGCTATGGGCGTAACAAGGGCAGTTGGCTGGTGCTCGATGCCCTGTCCACACTGGCCTTTGACTACCCGCAACGATCCGCCTTTTTCCGCCGGGAATTGAAGGAGTATTTGTTGATGACACGGGAGCAAAACCTGTCGGCGGCAGAGCTGTTGGGCAGCTATGCCGGTGCCATGGGCTATGGCCAGTTTATACCCAGTTCCTATCGCGCCTATGCGGTCGACTTCGACGGCGATGGAATTGTCGACATTATTAATAACCCGGTGGATGCTATCGGCAGCGTGGCCAACTATTTTTCCCGCCACGGCTGGCGTACCGGTGAGCCGGTTGCTGTGCCGGCGAGAGTCGGCGAAGGCTACCGCAGTGAGTGGATGAACGATGGGCTGAAACCGCAGCACACCGTTGCTGAACTCGCCGAGAACGCGATCTATCCAGCGCAACCCGGTGCCGAGGATGCCAGGGCCACCGTCATTGAATTTGAAGCACGGCACGGTCCCGAGTACTGGTTGGGCTGGCACAACTTCTATGTGATCACCCGCTACAATCACAGCTCGATGTACGCCATGAGTGTCTACCAACTAAGCCAGCAAATAGAGGCGCAGCGCAGTCTGTGAGGTGCCGTTACCCCAGGCTGATTGCACTGCTTGCAGTACTGTTTCTCGGCGCCTGTAGCGGTGCACTGCGGGAGCCGGCGGATGGCAAGCCCCTGCGCGCTATTTCCGCCGCTGACGTGGCGGATGCGCAACCCCGGGCAGAACCGGTTCTCGCTGCCGGTAATTCCAGCCCCTATACCGTTTACGGCGTCGAGTACCGGGTGCTGGCCTCCAGTCGCGGTTATCGTGCGCGGGGCATCGCCTCCTGGTATGGGCGCAAGTTTCACGGCCGCAATACGGCCAATGGTGAAGTCTTTGACGCTTACGCTGCCAGCGCCGCCCACCGGTCACTGCCTTTACCAAGTTACGTGCGGGTGACCAACCTGAACAATTACCGCAGCATTGTGGTCAAGGTGAATGACCGGGGACCTTTTCACGCGGATAGATTGATCGACCTGTCCTACGGCGCCGCTGTCAGCCTGGGGTTCTCGGAGCAGGGCACAGCTCCGGTTGAAGTGATCGCCCTCAGTGTTGACGGCACCGAGGACTTGCGCGCCGATCCCGCCCTGGCGACATGGAAAAGCGATTATCGCTATTTGCAGGTAGGTTCTTTCGGTAATGCGGATTCCGCGCGCGGCCTGCAGCGGAAACTCAGCAAGCTGACGGATGTCGCTGTAACCGTGCGCGAGATTCAGCTTCACGGCAGTGCCTTCTACCGGGTGCGGATCGGCCCACTGGCGGATCGAGCACAGTTGCTGGCTCTGCGTGAAGAACTGATCGAGCTGGGCTACAGCGGCGTCAAGCCTGTGCCCGAATAGTGGCGGCTGGTGCTCCGCTCCGGCAGCTCTTTGGATCGCCATCAGCATGGGTTACCATGCCCGCCTCTGCAGTTGCCACTAAAGTAGCCTTATGACACGCACATTGATATTCGCACTCGGTTTTCTTCTCTCCTGGCCGTTGTCGGCGGCGAGTGTCCTGCCGCCACCGCCTAAAGTGTCCGCCACTGCCTGGATACTGATCGATGCCAAAACGGGTTTTATCGTTACCGAACACAACGCCGATGAGCGTTTGCCGCCAGCGAGTTTAACCAAGCTGATGACCAGTTATGTGTTGTCTTACGAGCTCGCCCAGGGACGGGTTTCCATTGACGATATGGTGATGATCAGTGAAAACGCCTGGGCGCAGAATCCGTTGTTTGCGGGCTCGTCGTTAATGTGGCTCGAGGCGGGCAAAACCGTGCGGCTGGAAGACCTGCACCGGGGTGTGGTTATTTCCTCGGGCAATGATGCAACCGTCGCCGTGGCGGAACACCTGGCCGGTAGTGAAGAAGGCTTCGCCGATATGATGAACGGACACGCGGCGGCCCTGGGCATGGATGGTAGTCATTATGTGAATTCCCACGGCTTGCCCGATCCCGGGCACTACACCAGCGCACGGGACCTGGCGCTGCTTGCCACGGCGCTGATCAACAACTATCCCGAGGAATACGAACTCTACCGTGAGCGCGAGTTCACCTATAACAATATCCGCCAGTACAATCGCAATACTTTGCTGGCAGAGGACCCTACTGTCGACGGCCTTAAGACTGGCTATACTTCGGAGGCGGGCTATTGCCTGGTGGCATCTGCGCAGAGAGGCGGGATGCGTCTTGTCTCCGTGGTGATGGGCACCGACAGTGAACGTGCCCGCAAGGCCGAATCGCGCAAATTACTGAACTATGGGTTCCGTAACTTCAACACCCAGGACCTGTACACGGCCGGCCAGCAGCTCGTCACAAACCGGCTCTGGAAGGGTGCGGAAGAGACCCTGCAGCTTGGAGTGGGCAGGGCGATCTACCTGACCCTGCCCAATGGTAGCCGAAAGCGGTTGAAAGCGGTGATGGAGGTGGACGAGATCATCATTGCACCGATTGAGGCCGGCACCAGCTACGGTCAGCTGCTGATCAGCCTGGATGGCGAGATGCTGCTGGAGGAGCCTCTGATCGCACTGGATTCAGTGGCAGAGGCCGGTTTCTGGGGGCGGCTCTGGGATAGTATCGTGCTGTTTTTTACCCGCTTATTCGACGGCTGAGATGATGGCGGCAGTCGATCCCCCAAAAATTGAGTTTCCCTGTGACTATCCGATCAAGGTACTGGGTGACAATGTTGAAGAGTTCGAAGCAGTGGTGCTAAGGGTGTTTGAGTGTCACGCCCCGGGTTTTTCACACGAGCGGATCACCCGGCGCGCCAGCCGGGAGGGAACATTCTTCGCGATAACCGTTCATATCACCGCGACGGGCAAGCCCCAGTTGGAGGCACTGCACGCCGACCTGATGGCCACAGGTCTGGTAAAAATGGTGATCTGATGCGGGTCAGAAAGCTGGGCCTGGTTGACTATCGGGAGTCCTGGCAGGCGATGCAGGCCTTTACTGACGAGCGTGGTCCGGATACCGAGGATGAACTCTGGTTGCTGCAACACCCATCGGTGTTTACCCAGGGCCAGGCCGGGAAAAAAGAACACTTGCTGGTGCCTGGGGAGATACCGGTTGTGCAAAGTGACCGCGGTGGTCAGGTGACCTACCACGGCCCGGGCCAGTGGCTGGTCTACCTGCTGCTGGATTTACGGCGCCAGCAGTTGGGCGTCAGGGACCTGGTAGACCTGATTGAACAGAGTATCGTGTCGGTGCTGGGACGGCTGGACATCGTCGCCCAGCCCCGGCGAGATGCTCCGGGCGTGTACGTCGACGGCGCGAAGATCGCCTCGCTGGGGCTGCGTGTCAGGCGGGGCTGCAGCTACCACGGCCTGGCGCTCAATGTTGATATGGACCTGGAACCTTTTAGTCGCATCAATCCCTGTGGTTACGAGGGCCTTGAGGTGACGACAATCCGACGTTGTCTGCCAGCTCAGGCCTGGTTGGACCTCGCCGGCAAGGTTGGCGACGGCTCCTCGGCGGATGCATCATCCGTGGTGGCTGCTGAGTTGCTGGTAGAGTTACAAAAGCGACTGCTTGCTGACTGAACCCCTGGCTGATTAATTGCGTGTGCTGTAATCCCTCAATCCACGTATACTCCGCCCACATTTTTCACTGAATCGGAATAAACCATGGCTGAGTTGGGCAGGCAGGTGCAAGACAGGCGCACCTTCGCCATTATTTCTCACCCGGATGCCGGCAAGACGACCATCACCGAGAAGCTGCTGTTATTTGGCAAGGCGATTCAGGTGGCGGGGAGTGTCAAGGGCAAGAAGGGGCCGCATGCGACGTCGGACTGGATGTCGATGGAGCGGGAGCGTGGAATTTCAGTGACCTCATCGGTCATGCAGTTTCCCTACCACGGTCGTACTGTGAACCTGTTGGACACGCCCGGTCACGAAGACTTCTCCGAGGACACCTATCGTACGCTGACCGCGGTGGACTCGGCGCTGATGATTGTCGATGGCGCCAAGGGCGTCGAAGAGCGTACCATCAAGTTGATGAACGTGTGCCGCCTGCGCGACACCCCGATTGTCAGCTTCGTCAACAAAATGGACCGGGATATCCGTGACCCCGTCGACCTGCTCGATGAGATTGAGTCGGTACTGGGAATAGAGGCGGCTCCAATCAACTGGCCCATCGGTATGGGCAAAGAGTTCCGCGGTGTTTACAACCTCTATACCGACACTATCCACGTCTACCAGCAGGGCCAGGGTCATACCATACCGGAAGACCTTCGCATTGAAGGTCTGGCGTCGGATCAAGCCAGGGAATTGATTGGCCTGTACTACGAAGATCTTGTGGAGCAGATTGAACTGGTCCGTGGGGCCAGTCACAGCTTCGATCTCGAAGCCTACCTGGCGGGCTGCTTGACGCCGGTTTTCTTTGGTACGGCGCTGGGAAATTTTGGCGTCAGGGAGATGCTGGATGATTTTGTCCAGTGGGCGCCGTCACCACTGGATCGGCAGGCCAACGAGCGGTTGGTCATTGCCGATGAGCCGGCCTTCAGTGGTTTTGTTTTCAAGATACAGGCCAATATGGACCCCCGGCACCGTGATCGTATCGCCTTCTTGAGAGTCTGCTCCGGCCGCTATAACAAGGGCATGAAAATGCGCCATGTTCGGCTCGGCAAGGATGTGAAAATTGCCGATGCGGTCACCTTCAAGGCGGGAGCAAGAGAACTCGTCGAAGAGGCGGTATCCGGCGACATCATCGGCCTGCACAACCACGGTACCATTCAGATCGGTGATACCTTTACTGCCGGCGAAGTGCTGCAGTTTACCGGCATACCGCACTTTGCGCCGGAACTGTTTCGCCGTATCCGACTCGCTGATCCGCTAAAGTCCAAGCAGTTGCGTAAAGGTCTGCAGCAGTTATCGGAAGAAGGCTCCACCCAGGTGTTCTCGCCAATCAGTTCCAGCGACCTGGTGGTCGGTGCCGTGGGCCAGTTGCAATTCGATGTGGTGGCCTACCGACTCAAGGATGAATACAAGGTTGATGCGATCTACGAACCGATCAATGTCTATACCGCGCGCTGGGTCATGTGTGATGACCCGCGCAAGCTGGAGGAGTTCAAGAAGAAGGCTGCAAACCAGCTAGCCATCGACAGCGGGGGTTACCTGACTTATCTGGCGCCGACCCGGGTCAACCTGGCCCTGATGGAGGAGCGTTGGCCCGAGATCGAGTTTCGGGCCACCCGGGAACACTAGCCTGGATATTTCACGAAGGCGGAGGGAAAAAGAACCAAATCCTCGTAAAGGTAGTAGCCGCAGGTGACACCCCTCTATCGAGGTACATTCAAGTAGAGACCTGAAGGATTGCAGGGAGAGAGCGGCTGCGCTCGCCGCCATACTCCTTTGAACGACTTCCCTAGAGCAAGCGCTCGATTTCTTTCTCAATCTGGGCGGGAGTGGTTGCCGGCGCGAATCGTTTTAATACGTCGCCGTCGCGGTTGATCAGGAACTTGGTGAAGTTCCATTTGATACCGCGGGTGCCCAGGGCTCCGGGAGCCGCCTTCTTGAGGTGTTTGTAGAGGGGATCCGCGCCTCTGCCATTGACCTCGATCTTGCCCAGCATCGGAAAGCTGACGCCGTAATTGAGCTGGCAGAACTCGGTGATCTCCTCGTTACTACCCGGGTCCTGTTTGCCGAACTGGTTGCAGGGGAAGCCCAGTATCACCAGGCCGCGCTGCCGGTACTTTTCATACATTTCTTCGAGGCCGGCGAACTGGGGGGTGAAGCCGCATTTTGATGCGGTGTTTACCACCAGCAGGACTTTGCCGCGGTAGTCAGCGAGAGGTAATTCTTCACCACTGCTAGTGGTACAACTGAAGTCGAATACATTGCTGCTCATGATTTGCTCTCCCCGGCACCACCGCTGATGCCCGCACTCATAAAGTCGACCAGCATAGCAGTTAGCCCGGCATTATCCACTTGTTGCGAGGCTCTGCCCAGCCAGGGGCGAGTGGTGGAGGTCAGGTCACTGAGAACCTGCAACATGGCGTGATTGGCCATCGCCAGTTTCAGGTCCAGGCTGGCGGGATCAGCGTCGGGCAGCGCCCGTTGCAGGAGTTCGGGATAGTGACGTTGTATATGCAGGTAGCGCTGGCTGACTTCCTCCAGCATGGGTGACCGATCTGAATAGAGGCGGGCGATAAAGCGAACATAGCGTGGGCCAGCGCCCCCGGCGGCCACTGCCAGCTCTGCCAGCGGAGCCACCAGAGTGCGGATAATGTCTACCACCCGGGGCTGAGCCTGGGACAATAGCGGTTCCAGCAATTGCTCACGTTGCAGCATCAGCGCTTGCATCTGGCGGTTGATCAACTCGTGCACCAGCACTTCACGGCTGCCGAAGTGGTAGTGCAGCACGCCGGGGCTCACGCCGGCGGCGGCGTTGATGGCGCGCAGGGACACACCCTCCACGCCCTGCCGGGCGAAGAGGTCTTCTGCGGTATCGAGGATCAGCCGGCGAGCTTCGCCTTTGACTATGGTTTTGCCGTCTGCCATGGGTTATCGATTAGCGGGTGAATTGCTATACGGCAGTCGCAGTCGCAACCTGCATCTGCATCTGCATCATCAACAATTCCACGCGCTTGCGCTGCATTTTCAGCGAGTACTCCAGTTCCCTGAGCCTGGTGCGCACGGCGGCCCGTTCCCACTTCTGTAGGAGTGCGGCTTTCTTCTGCGCCAGTACATCTTCAAACTCCTCGACGGTGCGCTCGTAGCGCTCCGCTTGCAGGGCTTTCCAGCGATGGATACTGTCGGAAAATATCTGGTATTCCCGTTCCAGCATCTCCCGCAATGGCTGCGCGGCATCGGTTCTCTCAAGCTGGTTGCTGGCGCGCTTGAGCTGCATGGAGAGCAGGGCTCGCTGGATCTTGAAGTCGGGTATACGCTTGAGGTTGCGCGCCAGGCCCAGCCATGCACAGAGCCTGATCAGCCACTTGGTGGGATCCCACTGGTACCAGCGAACCCCGTTGCGATAGTCGGCCTGGAAGATATGGTGATAGTTATGGTAACCCTCGCCGTAGGTGAGAAAAGACAATACCGGGTTGTCGCGCGAACTGTTTTCCTCGGTGTAGGGTTGGCTTCCCCAGTAGTGGGCCAGCGAATTGATGAAAAAGGTGAAATGGTGATTGAGGATGAGTCGCAACAGGCCGATCAGCAGCAGTGCTCCGACCACATCGCCGTACCACCAGCCGATGGCCGCAGGTAGCGCGACATTCATGGCCACAGTGAGGGCAAGATAGTGCCGGTGCTGCCACATTACGATCGGGTCGCGCTGCAGGTCTGCAGCATTACTCAAGTCATTTTCGCCGGATTTGTACCTGCGTAACATCCAGCCCATGTGTGAAAACCACAGGCCGCGACCTGCAGAGTAGGGGTCGCGATCATTGTCGTCGACGAAGCGGTGATGACGGCGGTGGTCAGAGGCCCAGATCAATATGCTGTTCTGCAGTGCCCCCGCTCCCCACAGGGCATAGAACAGGCGCATGGACCAATGAGCATCATAGGTTTTATGCGCCCAGAGTCTGTGGTAGCCACCGGTGATCGACAAACCGTTGAGGTAGAGAAATATCAGCGCCAGCAACCAGAGCAAGCCGCCGTAACCCTGATCGAAGCCACGCAGGGGTACCAGGATGAGCGCAGCCAGGGGAAGGCCGATAAAGATGATCAGGTTGACGCGGTAAAATGCAGGCTTTTCTGGTTCGGGGGTCATGGATTCCTCGTTCTTGGGGTCGCCGGGGCGACTGGGCAATGTCGTACGCGTTGCGGAAATGGTATAAGAGAAAACCGGCGAATGATAGCTCGCCGGCAGGCCGTGCCGCCAGACTGGGGAGAGGTGATGAATTGGTTGAGAGTTTGCGTGTTGGCGATGCAGGCGGGCACCCTTGATGCCCTCTTCAAGTCCACTGATTAGGCCTCGGTAGTCTTGGCGACGAACCGAGCTGTTTTCACCCGGGGTTCCACCCTGCGGCATGTTGTGCTCATGACCGGTGCCTCCACGGTCGGACTGGTTGCCATGTTCACCGTCGACCTGGTCGACATGTACTTCCTCAGCTTGCTGGGTGAGCAAGAGCTGGCAGCGGCGGTGGGTTTCGGTGGCGCCCTGTTATTTTTCCTGATGGCGGTCAGTATTGGCCTGCAAAT